>Ga0315273_10007176_pt1 | contig 13947 bp, 6 predicted proteins | sample YL17G02_0_MG_FD_205753 | JGI IMG/M metagenome (GOLD analysis project Ga0315273, IMG submission 205753) | Sediment microbial communities from Yellowstone Lake, YNP, Wyoming, USA - YL17G02_0 | ecosystem: Environmental > Aquatic > Freshwater > Lake > Sediment | place: USA: Wyoming | collected... | reverse complement strand
GGGAGCCGCTTCGCGCGTCGCCGCGTGGGCCGTAGGCCCACCCTACCTTTCTGCCATTTTGATAGAGAAAAACCACAGATCGACGCATATTAACTGGAGCAAGGCACAGGAGTGTCTGTGCTACAAAAGGCAAAGACCGGGAAGTAAAGACGGTCCTACTCGGCGATCTGTAGGTTGTATCCGTTGTTCCCCGAGTCCTGGGCGGTCGATGAGTTGTCGGGATCGTCGAACTTCCAGATCGAGTATTTGACCGCGCCGGCGTTTTTCAGTTCGGCGGGAGCTTCATCCCTCGTTCGCTCATACAGGGCGACGGCCTTTTCAAAGTCCGCCGGCAGGCCGGAATCGAACCGCCAAACGCGCACGTCGTCGATTTCCCCCTCGAAGTAGCCCTGCTGGCAGGACTTGGCGATTTCGAAAGGGCTCGCGTTGTTGATCATGACGTCGAAACCGGCCATCTCGCCCGCCTGGGTTCCGTCCACGTAAAGCACCCCGGCCAGTCCCTTGCGGACGTAGGCGATCGTGTGGAACCGTCCGTCCAGGAACGTTTTCTTGAGGTCCTGCCGGGGCAGGATGTCGCGGTAAGCCGTATTGTCGCGGCTGCGGCCGCGGGCGAAGAAGCCGTTGTAGCTGCCCGCACGGATCCCCGCCTGAAGAAGCGGCATTCCCCAACACCCTTTCATGAGAAGTGTATAGGCGTTCGCGTCGGTCGTTAGCAGGGTTTCCTTGTTGAGCCTGAAGCGCGCCTGGATCAGGAAGTCGGACGCGCCAAGGTTGAGTTTGGGGCATTTGTCGGCCCCGATGGAACACGACGTGGCCCCGTCGCACTGGAGGGCGCCCTTTGAAATGCCCCGCGGCGCCGCCGTGTAGGATTTTCTCTTGGGCGCGGCGAGGTCGGGCAGCTTCATCGATGCGAACTCCTTGAGGTCTTCGTCAACGACGTACGGCTTCAGGCGCGGGTCCTGCATCCATTTCTTGAACAGGTAGTTGTCCTTCCAATGGCGATAGCTGTGGCGAATCTCGCCGGCGAGTGGGGTGTCGGCGAGCTTGCCGACCGTGATTTTCCCGCCCACCAGACCCGTCCGGTTGAACAGGACCGCGGCGGTTTGGCCGTCGCACCGCACCGTGACCTTCGCCGTTTTTTCGTCGAGCGCGGAGTCGGCCTGAACCGGCGCGCCCTGGCCCATGGCCGTCTGAAGCACCACGAGGTACTCATAGCGGCCGTCGGGCTGCGCGGGCGACTCGAAGGAGATCGAACCGATATTCGGCTGAGGCGGATTTTCCAGTTTGACCCCCTGCGGCACGAGGACCAGGCCGTGCATCGAGGCCCCGCCGGTGAAAGCCTTGAAGCGGTCGCCCTTGACGTCCACCAGGGCCACCACGGAAGCGATCCAGCGCGACTGCCTTTCAGCGGCCCCCAGTTGGCCGCGGTCGTAGATGATCACGACGTCGGGCCGGATGAACACCACCTGCCGAAAGGCGCCCTCCATCTGGTCGATCGGCCACGCACCCGTGGCGTCGCCCGCGACATAGTCGAACTCGGGGCGCGTTTCGTAGGCGAGGATGCGCCCCGCTGGGAAGAACCGGTGCTCGGTGTGGCTGTGGAACACGATGCCATCGGCCAGCCGGTAGACACCGTTCATTGGAATTTGGCCGGTCAGTGAAAAATCGCGCAGGAGGTAGTTAGACACCTGCGGCGCGAATCGGTCGATTACAGCGCGCTCATTCATCCGCGGCCAGTCCGCGGCGTATCGCCAGCGCTCGGGCGGGTGGTTTCCCGCGATCACGACGTTGCCCCACGAGATCACCGCGTCGCCGTGGTCGCCCTGCTGGGCCTGGGTCCCCAGAAGCAGTTGCCCGCCCTTCACGATCATCAGCGTATTGGGCTCCTCGCGGTATGCCACATCGCGCGCCCCGCAGGTGAAGATCACGTCGGTCATTTCTGGGCTCCAGTCGGACTTCATACAGGCCTCGCCCTCGACGTCGAAGAGCATGCTGGGCGGCAAGTCTTCCCAGTCCAGCTTCGCTCCCTTCGGGTCGTACCAGCCAAGGGCCAGGAAAAGGGGATAGACGTAGGCGTTGTTGTCCATCATGAGCCGGTCAACCTCGTCGTCCTCGTTGCCGGGCAGCGGGCCGTTCATCTTTGCGATCCACGCGCCGAGGTCGTAGCGGCCCTGCTCGATCGGGTTTGCGCTCAGGAGCGCCGCGAGCGTCACGCTGATCTTTCCGCCCGATCCGTGGTGAGGCGCGCGAAGGCCGAGGCCGGCGTCCAGCGCCCTGCGCTTGTCGAAGCGGGGCACGGCGTACTGGTTGTGGATGTACATCCTACTGTAGAAGGGCAGGCTGAAAAACTCGCGCGTGTCATAGCCGAGGAAGCCCGCGTAGAATGTGAGGTTTCGAAAGGCCGCCTCCAGGATGCAGTCGCAGTTGGCGCGCGTTCCCTGCCACCAGTTGCCGCCCCGAAGTCCCGCGTGGGTCTGGAAGTAATGAACGACGTTGGCGAAGATGCTCAATTGATTGTCGATGTAGAAACGTTCGCGGCCGGGCATGGGATCGCCGGCCGACATCAGGACCTCGGGGATGAAGGCGGGATTGACGCGGACCTCGTCGAGCCTGGCGCGGTACTTGGCGATCTCGGGGAAATCGCTTGAGAGCATGTCGTAGATGACGCCCGCCGCCCCGGCGAACTCCCAGGCGTGTTCGAATCCCTCCTGGTGGCCGGTGCCCATGATCGGCGCAAGCCGCTGGACAAAGTAGTCCGTTTTTTCCTTTTCGAGGAAAACCGTCGCGAAGGCGCATCCGACCGACCGCCAACGGGCCTCCATCTGCACGTAGTTCTGCGCCACCCCTCCGCCCATGCGCTTGGGCAGGAAGCCCGGCTTATCGACGTTGCGGCGCAGCCACTTTCGATAGCGTTCGAAAAGCGCCGGGTATTGGGCGATACGCCCCCGAATGGCCGGGTAATCGCCCTTGCGGTAAAAGAGGGACGGATGTTCGAGCTTCGGCAACTTGGCGAACCGCGCGTATCGCACGATCGAGACGCCCTCGCCGTCCGAACACTGCGCGCGCAACGTGTAGATGCCGGACTTTTCAAGGGCCGTCTGCAGGCTCTCGCGGCTCTCGGCGTTCGCCTTTGCGACGATTTCCTTTTGGCCCGAACCGACCGCGCGCTTGTCGATGTCGAGAAGCGTCCAGGACAACTTCAGGTTCGTGTCGCGGTCCTGGGACCCCTTCAGGACCGCGGCGAAGTTCACCGGCTCATTCCAGGCGAAAACTCCGCGGTAGGAGGGCGCCGCGCGGTTTGCGGGCGCGCTTTCGGCCTCGGCCGCAAGATCAAGGTCCATGCGGCCGTCCAGCACCTCTTGCACTTTCAGCGCGTCCAGGCGCGCCCAGGGCGAGCTCGATTTAACCTTCAGAACGTGCGGGCCCGCGGGGACGGTGAAAACGGGGGCGTTGAGAATTTCGAAGTCCTCGTCGCCCCGCGCCAAAAACCACTTGTCCTTCGTCATGAGCCGGTTCAGCGTCCAGTCGCGCTTTGGGCCGTCGTCCATCGCAAAGGTTATCGTGCCCTCCAAATCGCCCGGCGAAAGCTCGGCAGTGCCGTAGCGGTCGGTCACGGGCGAGGTGTCGATCCATTTGTTATTCGGCGCGGCGATCACGTGCATGCCGTCGCACCAGAACTGCTCAGAAACGCCCGCGACCGTGGCACTCGCCCTGCACCGCAGGGGCGGCAGGAACGGGACATCGGCCGCCGGGGCGCTCTGGAGCGTGGCGGCGTTGAACACAAGGGGACGCGGGTGAACGATCAGGCGCGAGGGACATTCGTCGAGCGGCGGGGTCGGCGCCTCCGCGGACTCCCGCGGCACGAGGCGCAAAACCCGGGCGATCAACGGCTCGCTCAAAAGCGCATAGGTCTTCTCGATTTTTCCGTCAACCAGGTTGATCCTGAGCACCTGGTTTGGCTTTTCACAGGCGGCGTACACGTAATTGCGCGAGACGAAAACGCTCACCGGGTCGCCGGCAAGCTCAATGCTTAAGACGATCTCCATCGAGTCGGGATTCACGACCGCCGCGCGCTTCGCTTTGCGGTCGGCCGCCAAAAGAAGCGACGCCTTCAGCGGCGGGGTCGTCCCGGGATTCACGCCGACCGACGCGCAGTCCAGCATCGTGCCGATCCCCCATTCAAGGTATCGGCTGGAGGAGCCCGCATGGAACATGGCAAGCGAAACCGGCTGACCGATCTCGAGTTTTCGCTGCTCGCTCGGATTCGCCAGGTTGATGCGGTAAAGGTCCCCCCCGCCGGCGATAAAAAAGAAGATGAAGTTTTTGTAGTTCAGAACGACGGGGATACTCGCCTTTTGCCCTGCGCCGAGCTCCGGAATGGTGATCGCCGTCTCAATCGCGCGCGTTTTGCCCGGTTCGCCCGGGTCGTCGAGGAATGATGCGCAGGAGAACTGAAGCTTTCCGTTCGAGGACAGGCGCACGTTATAACCCTTGGGCCAGCCCGGCCCTTTGATCGTCAAAAGATCGCCCGAGAAGTAGCAGGGAAAATAGTACTGGGGTTCAGTCCATGGCAGCTTCAAGCGCTCGGGCCATACCAGGCGGTCGGCCGGATAGCTTTTGCCCGTTTCCGGGTCGAAGGTCGCCGCCACCGGCCAGACCACAACGGACCCGTTGACCGTGGAAACCGTCTGCGGCTTGAAGGGAAGCGGTATGCGTTTTTCGACGGCGAGACTCGACGGGTTGACCACAGCGAGGGCTTTGCCCTCGAGGCAGGCGACGAGCAGGCGGCCTTCGGCGATTTCCAGCGCGAAAGGCGTTCCCTCGACGGCGATTCGGCTCACGACCTTGTCCGTTGCGGTGTCGATAACGTCCACCTCGTTCAAGGCCGCGTTGGCGGCGAAAAGGCGGCCGGATTTCGCGTCCGCGACGAGGTCCGCGATGTAGCCGCCCGGATGGATTTCACCCGTGAGCTTCTTGGATGCCGCATCGACGACCCCGATCGAACCGGCAAGGGGGGCGCTGAAATAGAGTTTGGCGCCAACCGAGACGAGGCGGTCGGGACCCGGCTTCTGCTTGACCCAGAGCATCGAGTCCGTCAGGGCATTTCTGGCCGGGAAGGCGACGGGCCAGACAAACTGATACTTGAAGCAGGGCAAAGAATCGGGGAAACGCGCAGCGGGCTTTTCCTCGCTCTGGCGCCACCAGACGGGGACGAGGCGCAGCGAAAGGGGCTTGGCGGAGTCGAAGCGGAACTCCAGCGTGTTTTCCCCCTGCGCGCTCGTGTTGGACTCGTAGGCGCCGTTTGAGGCCATGCCGTCCGAGACGGTCTTCCAGTTCCCTTTGGCCGCGGCCTTCTCCGCCTCCCATCGGCCCGCCTGCCCCCCGAGTGGAATCTTGAAACCCTCGTCGGCCCAGAGTGTCGCGCAAACGACCGCGCTCAAGGCGAAAGCGAATATGCCTGATTTCATCATTGCCTCCATATTGTCAACGAGATCCTCGTTCTTATACCCTCTGAAATCATAAATACTTTCGCGCGCCGAGGCAAGACATTAGCGCCTTGCGGCAGCGACATTTAACGGCTCATTGCAAAATGCAAATTGGGGGAAACAGCAAAGAAGCATAAGACCCTGCGGGGCGCCAATATCGAACCGCCAAGACGCCGAGGACGCCAAGAAAGAATAAAGGTGGAAGGATGAAAGATGACGAAAGGCAAAAGAATAAGACCCTGCGGGGCGCAGACAAGAGTGTCTGCGCTACAAAAGGCAAAGACTGGGAAGAAAAGGCGAAAGAATGAAGGATAAATAAGGCTGCAAAAGGCGAAGAACGGCAAGCAGAAAGTTCCGTTTTCCCTTGAATTATGAAAATGCTGTTGCTAACCTTTTCAGTATAATCAGCATCAAGTCAGACGCATAAAGAGGAAGGAAGATTCGGGAGGCGCAAGGTTTGATGGACCCCTTGGATTTGGTCATTCGAAGGGCGAGCCAGCGGCTGGGGCTGGAGAACGCCGGGCGCGTTCTGGGGCGCGTGTTGGCGCCGCTGGGCGTTTTGGCGTGCCTGATCATCCTAACGGATAAGCTGTTTTTTATCGGGAAGCCCGCCGAGTATGTGATTCTGGCGGCGAGCGGCGCCGCGGCGGCCCTCGCGACGGCATTCGCGCTGCGGGGATGGCCGAGCCGGCACCTGGCCGCGGTCGAGATCGACGAGCGCCTGCGCCTTTCGGAACGGATATCGAGCGCGCTGATGGTGCGGTCAAGCGCGGCGCCGATGGCCGCCGCCGCGGTCGATGACGCGCGTTCCTATGCCCGCAACGTGTCGGTGGCCGAGACGTTTCCAATCCGGGTCCACCGGGGGATGTGGGTGTTTATCGCGTTTTTCGCCCTGGCGGTCGGTTTGCTGGCGTTTCTGCCGCAGTGGGACCTTCTAGCGCGCAAGCAGAAGATCGAGCTTGCGCGGCGCGAAAAGGAGGCGGTTCGCAAGGAGGCGGAAAAGATTCGCGCGGAGGTGGATCGGCTGAGGCGAACCGCGGGCATCAAGATACCCGAGAACGTCGAGATGCACCTGGACAAGATGGAAGAGGTCGCCAAGAAGATGGAAACCGGCGAGTTGAAACGGCCGGAGGCGATGGCGAGGCTCGGGGAGATTTCCGAGTCGATCCGCAAGGCGAGCCAGGGGATGGAACGCAAGGCGGTGGTGCCGGAGGCGGTGGCGCGCAAGGAAGGGCTCGAACAGGCGCGCGAGCTGGCTCAGGCGCTGGAGGCGAAGGACTTCAAGGGGGCCGCGGAGGCGCTCAAGAAGTTAGCGGAGAAGGCCGCGGCCAAGGAAACCACGCCGAAGGAACGCGAGAAGATCGCGCGCGAGCTGGCGAAGCTTTCCAAGTCGATCAACGAGAAAGGCGAGTTGAGCGATTCGCTCGCGGACATAGCGTCTCAGATGGGCAAGGAGGGCTTCTCGGACTTCGGGGAAGTCCTGAACAAGGCGGACCTCGCGCTGGACAAGCTGGCGGACATGCAGGAGCAACTGGCGCTGCTGGAGAAATGCCAGAGCGCGTGCAGCGCGGGCAAAGGGGGCTTGGGCACGGGCAGCCGGCCCGCCGCCGCGGGAATTTACACGCAGGGGGAGGGCAACCGCGAAAAGATCGGCCCGGGCATGCGCGGGCCGGGTATCGGGGCGGGAGGGAAGGCGCCGGTCGAGCCGCACGACGTCAGCTTTCAGCCGGATAAGATCAAGGGCAATATCCAGCAGGGGCGCGCCGCGGGAAGTTTCTTCGTGGACGGCAACCAGGTGAAGGGAGAGGCCAAGGCGCAGTATAAGGAGGCGGTGGAAAGCGCGCAGGCCGAGGCGGCGCAGGCGCTCGAACAGGAGCAGATACCGCGCGCGCTGGAGCAGTACGTACGCGATTATTTCTACAACATGAAGAAAGAATAGGCAAATATCACCACTGAGGCACGGAGGGCACGGAGGAAAGGTAAAGACTCACTGCAAAATGCAAACTGCAAAGCACATAATGCAAAATGATGAAAAACACGAGGGAGCAACTACGAAATACGCGAAATTCGCGAAATAAGAGAAGAGAAGTAATACCATGAAGGACATGAAGGAAAGGCGAAGTAACTGCAAACTTAAAGTTGGAGAAAACAACGAGGGGGGAACTACGAAATACGCGAAATTTGCAAAAAAGACTGTAGAAATTGCACCACGAGGGGCACGAAGAACGTGAAGAGGAAAGGATGAAGGGGGAAGCGTTAAAGACTCATTGCAAAGTGCAAAGTGCAAAATGTAAATTTCAAAATGCAAATTGGAAGAAAAAGCAAAGGCCCTGCGGGGCACAGGCAAGAGTGCCTGTGCTACAACCGGCAACAGTTAGAGAACCTGCCCCACAGAGGATTAAATGACCCTGCTGCGCATCTTTGCGCTTTTGTTTCTGATGCTTTCAGTCTCCTGCCGGGCGGACGGACAGGCCGCTCGATCGGTGGTCGTCTATACCTCGGTGGACCAGGTGTACGCCGAGGAAATTTTTAAAAACTTTACGCGCGCGACGGGTATCCGCGTCATGCCGGTCTTCGACACGGAGTCCGGCAAGACGACGGGCCTGTACCAACGGCTGCTGGCGGAACGCGGGCGCCCTCGAGCGGACGTTTTCTGGAACGGGGAGATTTGCCGAACCATTCAACTGGCACAGGCCGGCGCCGCGGACGAGCTGGGGGGCTGCGTGCCGGCGGACCTGCCGGCGCGATGGGTGGATTCCAAGGCGCGATGGGCCGCGTTCGGCCTTCGCGCGCGTATCATCGTCTATAACACTGAAAAAGTAACCAAAGATGAAGCGCCTAAGACTCTTGAGGACCTGACACAGGAAAAGTGGCGCGGCAAGGTGGCGATGGCGAACCCGCTGTTCGGGACAACCGCCACCCATGCGGCGGCACTTTGGGAGGCGCTGGGGCCCGAGAAAGCCGAGGCGTATTTCAAAGCCTTGAAGGCCAACGACGTGCGGCTTTTCGAGGGTAACTCGGTGGTGCGCGACGTGGTGGGCAAGGGAGAGCTTCCGGTCGGCATCACCGACACGGACGATTTCTTTGCCGGCGTCGAGGCGGGGATGCCGCTGGCGGCCGTGTTGCCGGACCAGGAGGGGATGGGGGCGTTCGCGATCCCGAACACGGTCATGATCGTCAAGGGGGGACCGCACCCGAAGGAAGGGCGGGCTTTCGCATCGTTCCTGTTGGACCGGGACGTGGAAAGGCAGCTTGCGTTCGGGCGGGGACAGCTCGTGCCGGTGCGATCGGACATCGAGACGCCGCCGGCGCTTGAGGGGTTCGTCGGGCTTCGGACGATGGAGGCGGATTACGGCAAGGTCGCGCAAAAAATGCCTGAGGTGGCGCGGATCCTGGAGAGTATTTTTCTGAAATAAGAGAGAAGGCTGAATTGAAGCGGAAAACCGTCGCGATCATCGCTTTGGCGGCGCTGGGAGTGCTGGCGGCGTGGGCGTTGATCTCCGCGAGGTTGCCGGCTTCGATGCAGATCGTGCCGACGCTGGCCGGGGCCTATCCCGAGGGAGGCGCGGGGCTTTACCTGAGGACCGTGGGACTTGCGGCAGCGGCGTCGGTCATGGCGCTGGCTATGGCGCTGCCCGCTGGTCTTTACCTGGGCCAAAGGGGCAGCGCGACCCTTGCGGGGGCGGCGCTTGTGCCGGTTTTTATTCCGCCTCACGTGGCGGCGTTTGTCTGGCGGATGCTGCTCGAAAGGATTTTTCCCGCGGGGCCGGCGTTTAATTTCGCCGGCGCGGCGTGGACGCTGGCGGCGCTTTACTGGCCCGTCATCGCGGCGCCGGTGGCCGCGGGCGTGTATCTGCGGGGCAACCGGCTGGAGCAGGAGCTGGCGACGCTGATGACGCCGCGGGCGTTTTTCTGGAGGGGACTGCTGGGCGGCCTGGCGCCGGCGGCAACGGTGGGGACGGGGGTTTTCTTTCTCCTTGCGATATCGAACTACGGGGTACCGCTGACGTGGAACGTGCCGGCGCAGACGATCGCGGTGTTCGCGCGGTTAGCGGCGTTCTGGAGTCCGGGGGAGGCGCTGGCGCTTTCGACGCCGCTGGCGGCGACGGCGGGGCTGGTCTGCCTTGCGGCGATTCTCTGGGCCGCGCGAAGGCCGCACGGGTTCGACCTGGGGGGTGCGCGAACGGCGCAGGGCGCGGCCCGAAGCAACGGCGCGCTCGGCCTTGTGACGGCGGGAACGCTGCTGGTCACAGCTGTTTTGCCTTTTCTGGTGCTAGCGGCGACGCCGGGTGCGCTGCGCTTCTCGAGCGGCGACATCGCCGCGGGCAAGGCGCCGTTTTTCTGGGGACTGGCGCTTGCCGCGCTGGGGGCCACGGGGGCGACGGCGCTGGGGCTGATACTCAGCGGCGCCGCGGGGCAAAGAAAAGCCGCGGCCGCGGCGATCGAGTTTGCGGGGCTCGTGCTGCTTTTCGCGCCCGCGGCGGTCCTGTGCGTTCTGCTGGCGGGCGCGATGAACCGCGAGGGATGGGTTGGAAGAGTCTATGACAGCCTGGCGATTTTTCCCGTGGCTTATGGGCTGCGATATTTTTACATTCCGTGGAAGCTGGCGCGGATGACGAGCTTTTACGAAGGTCCGGAGCGGCGCGACCTTGGACGAATGCTGGGGCTTGGCGCGGCGACGCGGGCGAACCTCGCGCTTTCGGGGGCGCTTCGGCCGGCGGCCGCTGCGGGGTGGATCATGGTTTTCGCGCTGACGCTGGGGGAGCTCGAAATCGCCACCTTCCTGGCGCAGCCCGGGCGGCAGCCGGCGGGCGTTTTCCTGGACAACCTGATGCACTACGGGCGGTCGGCGGCGCTGGCGCAGTGGTCGCTCGCCCTTGTGGCGGCCGAGGCATCGGCGGCGTGGATGCTCTTCAGGATGGGACTGAGAGAATGTCGTCAGTTGAATGCGTCAAACTGAGCAAGAGCTTCGGCGCGGTTCGCGCGCTGGCTGAGGTGTCGCTATGCGCCGAGGCGGGGGAGGCGCTGCTCGTGCTGGGGCCTTCGGGGTCGGGCAAGACCACGCTGCTGAGACTGATCGCGGGACTCGAAAGGCCCGACGAGGGGACGGTGGCCCTCAGCGGCCGGACGGCGACGGGGGCGGGAACATTCATGAAGCCGCATCAACGCGGCGTCGCGTTCGTCTTCCAACGGCCGACGTTCTGGGGCCACCTGACGGCGCTGGACAACGTGGCGCTGGCGCTTGGGGGCCGCGGCCTGCGCCGTCGGGAACGCAGAGCGCGAGCCGCGGGGGCGCTCGACGCCCTTGGGATGACGGCGCGCGCGGGGGCGTGGCCGGGGACGCTCTCGGGCGGCGAGCTTCAGCGCGTTGCGCTGGCCCGTGTGCTGGCGACCGAGCCGCGCGTGCTGCTTCTGGACGAGCCCTTTTCGGGACTGGACGTCGAGCTTCAGAAGGGGCTCATAGAGGATTTAAGACCGCTCAAGGAACGCGCGCGGATGACGATGATCTGGGTCAGCCACAAATACGAGGAGGCGCTCGCACTGGCCGACGGCCTTCTGCTTCTGGCCGAGGGGAAGGCGCTGGAGGCGGGACAGGCCGAGGCGGTGCTGGCGCGGCCGCGCAGCGCGTTTGGCGCGCGGTTTTTGCTCGACGCCAACCTTCTGATGGGGCGCGTCACGGGGGAGGGGCGGGCGTGGACCGCGCTTGGCGAGGTGGAATGTCCGCGGGGCATCCGGACGGGAGAGGTGACTTTCGCGCTGCCGCCCGACGCCTTCGCGATGAGCGAAAACGGCGGGCTTCGCGCCGAGGTGATATCCGCGGAGTTCCGGGGGCGATACTTCAGCTACACGATGCGCCTGGGCGGCGAGCGGATGCGCGTTTTCCTGGAGCGGCGCCTTGCGGTCGGCGAGAAGGTTTCGCTCGAAATCAGGAGGCCGCCTTTCTGGGTCGAGGAGGCGTAGGCCAATGAAAAATGAAAAGTGAAAAATGCAAATTGGGGGACAAAGCGGAAGAGTGAACCGCCAAGGCGCCATGGACGCCAAGAGAGAATAAAGGCGGAAGGATGAAGGGGCGGCAGTGAAGACTATTAACCACGAAGGACACGAAGGCGCAGCCACGAAGGAAGAAAGAATGAGAGATTTAAAAAATAAAAGAAACTTTTCCCGTCTTTTACAAAATCAATTTTTCCTTCATGTCAAAGGCTTCGTGTGCTTCGTGGTTAAACTCTTACTTTTCGTTGTTTCTGGAGGCGTGCAAGGGGAAAGGTTCATTGCAAAATGCAAATTGGGAAGAACCCGCGGGGGCGGAGGCCAATGCAAAATGAAAAATACAAAGCGCAAAATGGAAAGACCCCGCGGGGGCACAGTCCCATGCCACAAACTGCAAGAAAAGTAATTTTGAGACAGAATTAGCGGCCAAGTCGAGGGGTAAAAGGGATTGCGTTTTTTTTTGGCGATGGCGATGATTATTGCGGCCGGGTGCTCCGGGGGAAGCGGGGCGCCGTCGCCCGGCGATGTTCTTGTCATCGGGGGGCCGGGGCGAAGCGACGGATGCTTTTACCGTCCTCGGGCGCTGGCCGCGAGCGCGGAGCGGCTCTACGTCGCGGACATGACGGGGCGCCTGCAGGTGCTGGACCTCGATGGGCGTTGGCTTGCGACCTGGAAGCTGCCGGAGATCAACCGCGGGTTCCCGACGGGCGTGGGGGTGTCGCCTTCGGGATTTGTCGCGATCGCGGACACGCACAATTACGTGGTGCGCGTTTACGACGCCGACGGCCGCGAGAAACGGGTCATCGGCGGCGAGGGCGGCAAGCCGGGGCAGTTCACGTACGTGACGGATGCGGAGTTCGACCGTGCGGGCAACATGTACACCTCGGAGCACGGGAGGGAGGACCGCATCCAGAAGTTCGACGCCGAGGGGAAGTATCTGCGGAGCTGGGGACATACGGGAACGGAGCCGGGGGAGTTCCGCCGACCACAGGCGCTCGCGGTGGACCCGCAGGGGTTTGTCTTCGTGGCCGACGCGGCGAACCACCGCATTCAGAAGTTCACGGACGAGGGCAAGCTGGTGGCCGTGTGGGGCGAGGCCGGGACGGGACCCGGGCAGTTGCTTTACCCTTACGGCCTGGCGTTGACGGAGCAGGGATATCTCGTGGTGGCGGAGTACGGCAATAACCGCATCCAGGCGTTCGATCCCGAGGGGCACTGCGCGGGCATCTGGGGCGGGCCCGGACACGAGGCCGGCCGATTTGCGCTGCCATGGGGGGTGGCGTGGGTCGAGGGCCGAGGGATCTATGTGTCGGACCGGGACAACCACCGCGTGCAGGTGCTTCGAAAGCCGTTTCAGAGCGCAGCGGCAGGGCGCACGGAAAGGATGAAGAACAAAGGCTCATTGCAAAATGCAAATTTCAAATTGAAGAAAAGAGTGAAGGTGAAACTACGAAATGCGCGAAATTCGCGAAATACTGGAATGAAGAAAGAAGGCTTGAGGGGAAAGGGTTGGGGAAAACGTTTTTTTTCTTCTGTACCTCAAGCCTGTAGCCTCAAGCCTCACGCCTAAAAGAAGGTTTGAGGAGGGAGGGATGAAGGACGAAGGACGAAGGATGAAGGATGAAAGATGAAAGATGAAAGATGGGAGAAGAATAAAGACCCTGCGGGGCGCAGACAAGAGTGTCTGTGCTACAAAAAGCAAAGACTGGGAAGCAAAGGCGGAAGGATGAAGCGTTAAAGGCCCATTGCAAATTGCAAAATGCAAATTGGCAAGAACCCGCGGGGGATGGGCGAAAGGGCGAAGGGTGAATAAGGCGTGACGGTACATTTTGCCTATCCCATAGCGCTGGTTCTTCTCGCGTGTCTTGTACCGATTGTGTGGTGGGCGCGCCGGTCGATCGCGGGGCTTGGGCGCGCGCGGGGGATCACGGCGCTGGCGCTGCGCATCGCCATCGTGACGCTGCTCGCGCTCGCGCTTGCGCAGGCGCAGTGGTCGTTCATCCAGAACGACCTATCGGTGATCTATGTGCTGGACCAGTCGCTTTCCATCCCGACGGACACGCGGCGGGAGGCGCTGGACTACGTGATGGAGTCGCAGAACAGGCGGCAGAGCGCCGACCAGGTGGGCCTCGTGGTTTTCGGCAAGTCCGCGGCGATGGAAAGGCGGCCGGAGCCGACGAAGCTGCTCGAGACGGCCGCGCCGGACAAGTCCGCCGCGGGGGGGAAGGGGGAGACGGCGAGCCTTCAGTCGCTGATCATGCCGGAACGGACCAACATCGCGGCGGCGCTGCGCCTGGCGCTGGCGGCGTTTCCGTCGAGCGCGCGCAAACGCGTGGTGCTGGTCAGCGACGGCAACGAGAACATGGGAACGGCGATGGAGGAGGCGGAGTCGGCGCGGCGCAACGACGTGCGAATCGACGTGCTGCCGGTGCGCTACTCGTACTCCAACGAGGTGATGGTGGAGAAGGTGATC
>Ga0315273_10007174_pt1 | contig 13947 bp, 11 predicted proteins | sample YL17G02_0_MG_FD_205753 | JGI IMG/M metagenome (GOLD analysis project Ga0315273, IMG submission 205753) | Sediment microbial communities from Yellowstone Lake, YNP, Wyoming, USA - YL17G02_0 | ecosystem: Environmental > Aquatic > Freshwater > Lake > Sediment | place: USA: Wyoming | collected... | reverse complement strand
AAAGTTACCAAAGAGGTTATGCAGACTTTACAAATTGTGTGGCATTCAGTTTGTCCACGTTGGAACTACACTATCATGCCGCGCCAAACATAATTTTAAAGTGCGGAGTTATTCTTTTACAAGCCCTTAGTTTACAAATTTAAGTGGGGGTTGTCAACTGCCGTTTCCCCGAAGACTATCGAAGCGTGAGTCGCTCAAAGGCGATTTGGGTCGAAAGAGATAATTTTGGAACCTTTATCTATGTAATAAACATAAAGCCCCCGAAAGTTCGCAAAGTACAACCCTCAGGGGCTTTCAATTTAAGCGGCGATCCTTCGACTTTCGTCACGACGCCCGTACCATTCTCTATGATCCATCCTCCATCCCCTACACTACCACACTCACCAACTTCCCCTTTGCCACAATCACCTGGCGCGGCTTCATATTTCAAAGCGGCAATGACTTGTTGCCCTGTAAGCCGCGCCAGTTTTGCCATCATACTTCAATAGCAATCCTTTGCACGCCAACGAATTGATTGGATGGAAAATCCTGTTCCACTTCCAAACACAACTCAATCGCCTAACGGATTCGCTCCATCAACTTATCCAGCGATTTGGCTCTCGACGAAACTTCTTTCTCCGCGAATATCCTTGGGCCAGCTGTCAACGAACATGGCGTGCAGTTTGTTGATCTCGGTAAGTTCCGCTTCGTCTATTGGTTTGAATTTCAGATAAGCGTAGCGGACATCCTTCAGCAAAAAGTAATTGCGCAAAACGGTATATGACTTGTAAGCCGTGGTCGCCGCCAGCTCTTGGGCCTTTGTGTACGCGCCCACTTCGCTCTTAAGGTTTGCAATATCCTTGTCTTTATATTGCTTCCAAATATCGATCTCCATGAAATAGACGAGGAAATCACGCAATCTCGGTTCCCGCATGGGATAGATGATCTTGCACAGGATTTCATTTTGCCACTGGAAATATATTGGTTCAGCCATACTTTACTCCTTGACTCTAAACGAATAAATTGAAGCTTCTAAACCAAACGATGTCTGTAATAAAATAATTATACTCAATTTATGGACAATCATGGTGGTATTTGGGAGAGCCATGGAAATTTTAACAAGAACATCACAGTAAGTTTGCTCATGCTTCAGTAAAGATGTTTATGCATTCAGCCGCAGTCCCAGCTTGACCGGATGGGCGGGTTGCGCTAACACCCTTTTCACCGCCCTTGACACAGAACGTATGTTCTATTAAACTTCTTCCCTATGTCTATCTGGCAACTATTTAAACGCTGGCGGATAGGCTCACAGCAAAAGAAGAAATACTTCTATACCCTGGGCGAACCCTCAAACTTTAGATTATCTGACTCAGCCACCCATGAGACACATACCCATGAAAACCCAGCTTCTGATTCTCTGGCTGTCAGCCTACCCTACCATTCAAATACAGATGAACTTTATCAACGTTGGATAATGCTTTCGCCTCGCGAGCAGGAAGTCACCGCGTTGACATGTCTCAGATACACAAATCCTCAAATCGCATCCCGCTTGAATTTATCCGTAGAGACAGTCAAGACCTATCTCGAAAAAGTTTTGAACAAGTTTGGTCTCCAAAGTAAGGCTGACCTACGAGTGACTTTTGCAAATTGGGATTTTAGCGAATGGGAGAAACCCCACCGCTAGACCAATTCACCGTATCCATCCCATATCTGCTTCCCCCTGGCATGTTCCCCTGAGTATGCTCCCCCCGCCGGGGGTTTTTTTATTTTAAGAACTGGGCTAATGTAGGCAAATAAATGAACTATTAGACCTGCACCCCAGGCATTGGATTTTGCTGATCCTGCCTCATTCCCATTGGGATCGTTTACTGATTGCCGCTGCATATCTGGCGCAGCGCGGACCTTTGACCGTCCTCGACTGCGGAAGACGATTTGATTCATCCATCGTTGCGCGTGCGGCGCATGGTCAGGCAGAAGTCATTGACCGCATCAAGATCCAACGTGCTTTTATCTGTTACGAAGCAGTGAAACTTCTTGAACGAACGCCTGCCGGAAGAACCCCAACCTTGATCCTCGATTTTCTCTCGACTTTTTATGATGAAAATGTCAGGATGGGTGCGCGTAAATTTCTTCTAGAAAGTTCATTGCGTCATTTCCAAAGATTAAGCCATGCTGCCGGCCTGGTTGTGAGCACCAGTTCGCCTCCCGCTTCTCCTGAGGCTCTTTATCTATTTGAACGCCTGCAATCTGCCGCTTCACAAACCCTGACTTATGAGTTGCCTGTAGATACTTCTTCTCAGTTGGGTTTATTCTAATGGGAAATGTAACCCCAACCATTACCGATATTTTGCATAAAGAAGAAGCCAACCTTGCGAAATTCCGCCGTGCCTTGCGCCGCGAAGATCAGGTTGTGTTTGATGATCTCTTTGTTGCCGCATATAAACACAGGGCCGCCGCGAGTTATGCTGGGCACCTGCTCCCATTTGAAACCTTTTTACTTTCAATGCAAATTGAAGATCATAAAGAGGTGATGGTTCTACGCAGGGAACTTGAGAGCTTACGCAATCAAATGGATACGATGAAGGTTGATCAACATGAATGAATATACAGGCTGGCTGCTTGACCTCTATGCTCATCCAGAGCGTGGAATAGTCCTTTGGTTATTATGTGATGACGGTCAGCGGCGCTGTCTGTATCAGGACTTCCCCGTTACCTTTTATGCGGCTGGACGTTCCCAGCGCCTGCGCGCCTTGTGGTTATTTCTTGAGAATCAATCACTGTATATAAAACTCTCCCGCGCTGAGCGAAGAGACCTCTTTACCGGCTCAACAGTTGTACTGGCCGCTTCTCTTGATTCACCATCTGCACTTCCGCCACTGTTTCGGACTCTTACCGAAGTTTTTCCCGATCTAACCTTTTATGATGCTGACCTGCATGTTGCACTTCGTCATGCGGCTATTTACGGAACATTTCCATTGGCACGTTGTCATGTTGTTGCAGACGAGCAAAATATAATTCAAGAATTAGATGTACTCGACTCTAAATGGGAGATTGACCCTGAACCGCCGCCATTACGCATTATCACCATTGAACCTGATGTAAACCCATTTCATAATGATCCTCAAAGAATACTCATTCACACTCAAAAAACTTGTTCGACCTTTGACCTGAAAGAAGAAGCCTCGACACTGGCTTTTCTAACTTATCTTCTCAAGCGTAATGACCCTGACCTGATTGTTACTGCACACGGTGACACCTGGCTTTTGCCTTTGCTTTTGAAAGTATCGGCAAAACAAAACCGACCCTTGCCATTGAATCGTGACCCAGACGGGCAGATCAGTTATCGAAAAGAGCGCAGTTACTTTGCATACAACCAGGTTGTTTATCGCGGCCAGCAAATCCATTTGGCTGGACGTCTGCATCTTGATATCCATAACACGGTCATGTATCACGATTACGGCCTTGATGGTGTTTTGGAAATGGCCCGCGTGACCTCCCTGCCGATACAAACTGTTGCTCGTGTTTCGCCGGGAACAGGCATCTCTGCAATGCAAATTGTGGCAGCACTGGAGCAGGAGATACTTATTCCGCTACGCAAGGAACAAGTGGAACGGCCTAAAACCACCTCCGAACTTTTTCATGAAGATATGGGCGGAACGGTGTACGACCCCATTGTTGGCTTGCATGAAGACGTGGCCGAAGTTGACTTTTTTTCCATGTACCCAAGCATCATGGTGCGCTTCAATATTTCACCTGAAACGGTCGGTACAGCGAAACCGACTTCTGGCCTGGTAACTGAGTTGGAAAAAATGACAGACAAGGAACAAAACGGGCTTGTTCCGCAGACGCTTGCCCCATTGCTCGAAAAGCGTTTCAAACTGAAAGCCCATTTATTAACTCTTGCCCGCCTGGATTGTCGTTATAAAAAATATAAAGCTTATGCCGCCGCGCACAAATGGTTGTTGGTGACCTGCTTCGGTTATCTGGGTTATAAGAATGCCCGCTTTGGGCGGATCGAGGCTTACGAAGCCGTTACAGCTTATGGACGTGAAGTTCTCCTGCGTGCCAAGGAAGCCGCCGAAGATATGGGATTCCGGGTATTGCATCTATACGTGGATGGGATGTGGGTAAAGAAATCGGGCTGCCGTTCAGCACAGGATTTTCAACCATTACTGGATGAGATCAAAGTGCGTACCGACCTGCCGATCGCGTTGGATGGCATTTACAAATGGGTGGCTTTTCTTTCATCCCGCCGAAATAAAAAAAAAGCAGTTCCCAATCGCTATTTTGGAGTTTTTCAAAATGGAGAGATCAAGACGCGCGGTATTGAAATTCGCCGTCACGATACCCCTGTTTTCATTCGCGAAACACAAACGCAAATTTTGGAGATATTTGCAAAAGCCACCAATGCAAATAAGCTTATGGATTGCCTGCCTGAAGTTCAGGCGCTCATTCATAATAAACAAATCGACCTTCGGCTTGGTTGCGTTCCATTGGAAAAACTCATTGTTCACCAGACTGTCAGCCGTAATTTGAATGAGTACCGGTCACCCTCGCCAGCTTCTGTCGCGCTGGGACAATTGGAAAATGCAGGGAAATCCCTCCGCCCCGGTCAACCCGTTCGTTTGCTTTACACGCTGGGCATTCCTCGAGCACGAGCATGGGATCTACCCAATGCGCCCGACCCGCGCACAGTGAACATTGCCCGCTACCGCCGCCTGCTCACCCGCGCCGTGGATACTATTCTGGAATCTGTGATCGAAATGGATAACAAGCAGAATCAACTCACTTTTGATTTTGTGTCTCGCTAAGAATTCTTTTTATGAACCAACCCGCCCCCAAGCGGACACCTGTCCCTCAAGGGAGAGTTTTTATGGACGGATCGCAAGATTTAGTTTGTTGAAAAATGGTTTTTCCATCACTTTTTGTATATAATGAAGTTGTATTCCTTCGCCGTTTAGAGTGATAAGGAGGTTTCCATGAGAAAAAAGTTGCTGGTAATTTTTCTTCTTCTTGTGTTGATGACTTCAGCCTGTGGTAGGCAGGCTCCTGTGGAGACTGTCACGCCAACCTTGACAGAGACTCAGGCTGCAGCGGCGACCGATGCGCCTACCGCCACAGTGACGCTGTCCGCCCAGGCGAGCGCCACCTCCGCTCCTGAAACGCCCATCCCCACCAATTCCCCTGATTGCACCAACAGCGCAGCTTTCGTCGCGGATGTGACCATTCCGGATAATAGCGGTATCGCTTCCGGCACAACCTTCACAAAAACCTGGCGCGTCAAGAATACCGGCACCTGCATCTGGGGTCCGGATTACGTGCTGACCCATTATTCCGATGAGCAAATGTCTGCACCATCTTCTGTGCCGTTGAGTGTAACCTTTCCCGGTCAAACCGTGGACATATCCGTGGAGTTGACAGCATCCACTGCAATTGGCACTCATAGAGGCTATTTTGTCATTAAAAACCCGGCTGGCCTGATTATGAAGATCAATAAGGATTCGCGCTTGTGGGTGATTATCAATGTCGCGAGTGCGGTAGCCAGTGGCGCCACTCAAGGTTCAGGAAATATTCCCGTCACCGGTCCAGGCAGTGGGAGCGGTTTTGCTAATGTGACCTGTGCATACACTACCGACGCGGCCAAAGTAACGGAAACGGTCAATGCCATAAATGCGTATCGTGCGCAAAATGGATCGACTGCCTATACTGTCAATGACTTATTGACCAAGGCGGCCACGGCACATGCCAACGACATGGCTTGCAACAATCTTTTCGTACACACAGGCTCGGATGGTTCGACACCGGCTTCGCGCGTAGCGGCCAGCGGATACGCGGCCTCGTCCATCACCGAAAATGTTTATGGCAGTTACCCTCCCTTATCGGGACAGGGAGCTGTTGACTGGTGGAGGAATGACAAGACCGATCTTAATCACAACAAGAATCTGTTGAGCACCAAATACACTGAAATCGGCGTGGGGTATTCGTTCTACAACAATTTTGGCTACTACGTTTTAGTCTTTGCTACACCGTAAATAAGGTAAACCAACTCGCCCCTGTGACTAACCCTCATCGGGGCGATTTTCTTTTCGGGGTAAAATTCACTCGCCAACGTGTAACCCCCTCTGCCCCACTCCCCTTCGGGTCGGGGGCATCTCCCCCCACGGGGGGAGAGTCGAAAGGCACACCACTATGCCAAATGACTTGATCTGCCATCAAACAAAAAATAAAATCAAAGCAAGTCACCTTGACTTGACCAATACCAGCCCTTCCCCCATTCGCGAAGCACCCTGTAAGGGTTGGGGGAAGTTGGCCAGCCGAGGCGGCGTCATACCGCCATCGGCTGTTTCGGCGAGACGACTCGCCGAAGAAGGGGGTTCCCACCATGGCGCGTGACCAAGCCTACCTCGAAGCAGAAAAGAAAATCCAACAAGCCCTGACATCGCGCGCAACGGAACTTGACCTCAGCAACAAATACGACGCACCCGATGAAAAGAAACTCACTGAGTTACCAGAGTCTATTGGGAAACTTACGCATTTAACATCGCTGAATCTCTCCGACAACCAGCTGACGACCCTGCCAGACTCGCTGGGACAACTCACGCAGTTGCAGACGCTGAATCTCTCCAACAACCAACTGACCACCCTGCCAGACTCGCTGGGACAACTCACGCAGTTGCATGAACTGAATCTCTCCGACAACCAACTGACCACCCTGCCAGACTCGCTGGGACAACTCACGCAGTTGACATCACTGAATCTCTCCAGCAACCAACTGACGATCCTGCCAGACTCGCTCGCGCAACTCACACAGTTGCGAACACTTGAACTATATGAGAACAATCTATCAACGCTGCCAGATTGGTTTGAAACTCTTCAATCTTTACAAGTACTAACATTTGGACACAGTGGTGGTGGCAATCCTCTTGTCAGATTTCCGCCGATCCTGCGTAAACTAAAGCACCTTCCAGAACTATGGCTTCATAAATGTAAATTAGAATCTGTACCTGACTGGCTTGATGAATTTGAAAATTTACAAGTTTTGAAAATCGGGTGGAATGAAATTAGCGACCTTCCCCCCTCCCTCGCCCGACTTGAGCATTTGAAAACTCTCACACTCGATGGCAACCCCCTCAACCCCGCCCTTGAAACCGCATACAAGGCAGGTCTGCCCGCACTCAAAGCCTACCTCCGCAGTCTCGAAACAAACGCCGAGCCACTCTACGAAGCCAAACTGGTGCTGGTCGGCGAAGGCAACGTCGGCAAGACCACCCTACTCAAGGCGTTGAAAGGCAAGGCAGGCGCAGCCCCGCAGGAACATGAACCCACCACGCACGGCGTCGAAATTGACATTCACGGACTGCGCCTGCCGCACCCTGCCAAAGACGGAGTCGAGATCCAACTCAACGCCTGGGATTTTGGCGGGCAGGATGTCTACCGCGTCACGCACCAGTTCTTCTTCAGCCGCCGTTCGCTCTACCTGCTGGTCTGGGAGCCGCGCCGCGGCGTTCAGCAGGGTCAGGTCGAAGACTGGCTGAACATGATCCGCCTGCGGGTCGGCGACGACGCGCGCGTCATCATCGTCTCCACGCACTGCAAAACGGGCGAGCGTATCGCGCGCATTGACCAGCCCGTCTTCAAACAGCAATACGGCGAGATGATCGTCGGCTTTCACGAAGTGGACAGCCTCGTCCCTGATGAAGCCACAGGCGAGATGGTCGGCATCGCCGAATTGAAAAAAGTCATCGCCGAACATGCCTCCAAACTCGAACAAATGGGGATGGGCTTCAACCGCGACTGGAAAGCCGCCCGCGACGAACTGCTCGCCCGCCCCGAACCGCGCATCTCATTCTCGACTTTTAGCGGCGTCTGCGCCGCGCGCGGCTTGAGCGGAATCGACACCGAGACCCTCGCCCACCTGATGCACGACCTCGGCTACATCGTCCACTACAGCGACGACGAAAAACTCCGCGACGACGTCATCCTAAAACCCGAATGGCTCACCAAAGCCATCGGCTTCGTGCTCGAAGACCGCGCCACCCAGAACGCCGAAGGCATCCTGCCCGACGCGCGTCTCACTCAGGTCTGGCGTGACCATCCCTTCAAAGATGAACCACGCTACGACCCCGACCTCTATCCCTTCTTCCTGCGCCTGATGGAAAAGTACGACGTCTCCTACCGCCTGCCCGAAGAGCGCCACGCCAGCCTCGTCGCCCAGCACGTCCCGCAAGTCCGCCCCGAACTTCCGTGGCTGCCCGAAAATAATCCGCCCGCGGACCTGCGGCGCATCGCCATGATCTGCGCCATGGAAGCAGACCCTCCAGGTTTAGTCCCGTGGATGATCGTCCGCACGCATGATTATTCCGTTGAACAAGGCAAGCATCATCTCCACTGGCAAAAAGGCATGTTCCTGAGTCACGGAACACATGGTCAAGCCATGTTGGAAAAACGAGACCGTGAATTTCATGTTTATTCTCAGGGAGAGTGGCCCGAATATTTTTTGAACGTCATTCAGCATACTTTACAGAAATTGATTGACGATAACTGGCCCGGCATGGAAGGTCGCTATCGCTTTGCAGTTCCCTGCCCTGAAACGATTGACGGTCAGCCTTGCAAAGGAAGATTCAACATCCACGCCCTGCGGCAATTTTTAGCGGAAGGTGATTCATACGTCCGCTGTCAGGAATGTTCCAGCAAACATTCCATCGCCAAATTGCTGTTGGGATTTGAAGAACGCACCGTTGAAGTCAAATTGCAGGAAATCAATCAAAAACTCGACGGAATAGACAGCCGCATTGCTGATTACTTCATGGCAACTATGCGTGCCATCGCTAATGAAGCCAAGCATGGTCCACGCCTGTTTACTTTCCGTGAACGCGACGCTGGCTTTTCGCTCAAACAACTTTTCTCACGTCCATTGGAGATTCAATTATGGTGTGAAGCCGAAGGTCACCAGCACCGTGTCATCGAGTCTGGCAAAGGCGTTTATCCAATTGACAAGCCACACGAATGGGTTGTGCAAATTGCGCCTTACGCCAATTTTGCGTTGAATGTCTTGAAAACCGTTATGCCAGTCGCTGCCCCCGCAATCAATACGGTCATGGGCGCAAAGACAACCGAGAATTGGAAAGATGAACTGGATTTGGCAAAAGCCATCATTGATAAACTGCCTCAAATCAAAATTCCCGACCGTGCCTTATCTCCAAGAGAGCCGCTCAGCGAAGTGGAGCGCTCTGGTATCCTTGCCCTTCACCGTTTCCTCAACGAAGTTGATCCCACACAAGACCGGCTGGGCCTTCACCGCGTCGCCACCTACACCGGCGACTATCGCTGGTTGTGCAAACAGCACTACGATGCCTGGCAGCCGAACATTCCCGATGTGATTTTGCCATACGGTTAATTCCATGATTCTCTGAGCGAGCGCAGCGAGCGAAGAGTCTCTACCCAGACTGGCACGACTCTTTCGCAGTGGTAGAGACCCTTCGCCAAAGAGCGGCTCAGGGTGACATAATGTGGATTGTACAATGAGCAAAGAATATTACGTTTACATCATGACGAACAAGTCACGTACACTTTACACAGGCGTGACCAACAACCTGATGCGACGCGTGCATGAGCATAAAAACAAACTTGTCCCCGGATTTACCAGCAAATACAACATTCAGTTTCTTGTATATTACGAATCAACTCCGACCGTCCACGTCGCACTCGAACGCGAAAAACAAATCAAAGGTTGGCTGAGAGCAAAGAAAATTGCGTTGATCAATTCAATGAATCCTGAATGGAAAGACCTAAGCGAAGAGTGGTTCATAAAATAACATGTCATGCTGAGGCGTTTATCGCCGAAGCATCTCTGCCGCGACGGACGAGACTCTTCGCTACGCTCACATCGTCCCGATGTCCCCGTTCGGGCCGGGAGCCCGCCGGGGCGAGACGGCCTTCGGGAGAGTGACATGGCACTATTCAAACTTCAACATCATTAAAATGTCTTCCAGGGCGGCCGTGAAAATTTCATGCATAATTTCTTCGCGGACGAAATACTCCCCGCCAAAGGAGCCGTCACCATAGACTTCGCGGGCGGTCCTGGAATCCATGATGGCGCTGGGGACTCTAGGCGGGACTTTGGCTTCCCCCGGCAGTTCGCTGACGATGGTGAATGAAAACGCCTCCAGCCAATTTGCATGGCTCGGTTTGAGGTTGTGCTTGACCGCCACCGCTTCCACTGAATGGGATGTCCACCAATCGTACCAGCCCAGTTTCAAACCGGGCATGTCGTTGATCACATCGTTCAAATGGACGCGCAGCGGGCTGTTGCCGCCGTGTCCGTTGAGGACCAAAATGCGGCGGAATCCCTGGTGATACGCGGAGCGAATAATATCATCCACAGCCGCGAGCAGGGTGCTGACGCGCAAGGTCAATGTGCCGGGATAATCGCGGAAATAGGGCGAGAGACCAAAATTCAGCGGCGGCGCAATGAGAACGCCTGTTGGTTTTGAAGCCGCGTCTGCAAGCGCGAGCGGGATCTTGATATCCGTAAGAAGACTCAAATATCCATGCTGTTCGCAGGCGCCGGTGACCAGCATCATGCGATCTTCCTGCTCAAGGTATTTTTCAACATCCATCCAGTTCAAGTCTTCAAGCCGCATATTGATTCCTTTTCTCTCCATGGGCGCGCTCGGACACGCCTGCCATGAAGTTCGATTGTTTTTAGATACTCTCCATCAACGAACGTATCATGCGTACAGTTCTCCAAGAAAATTCATGATGCGCAAGGCATCCAAAATATTCCTGCCTGCAAAAATGGTGACGTGCGAGAGCAGGGGTGTGACCAGCAATTTATGCCTGCCGTCATTTCCAAGTTCATTCAGGATGCGTTGTCCGTGCGCGGGAGGCACAAGGCTGTCGCTCGAATCGTGCAGGATGGACACGCGCGCTTGCACGCCTTTGAGTTTACCGCGCGGCGATAGAACGTCAAACGCGTCGTTTTCCATCAACAGGTCGCGGCGTAATGACAGACTCAGCGGCGCAATGGTTTGAAGGTAGAAGGAGCGTTTTGTTTCGAGAGGCAGGTCAAAACTCCATCGGCAGAGCGATTCCGCGATGGTCGTGTTTTCATCCTCGGATAATCCCAACCTGTCGCGATTGCGATACGCGATCACATATCGCGCCCAAATCGCTTCATCCAATTCCTTTTCATCCACTTCCCAGTTCACATTCTGACGGTGAAGCGTTTGCCATACTTCGCGGATATCATGCAAGGGGCTGAAGACCACAATGGATGAAACCATGTCGGCGATTGCGGGTTCGGAACATGCGGAAAGCGCAATGCTCGCGCCCGCGCTGAATCCAATGACAGAGACGGTTTCCTGATATTGTCCATAAATGTGCGTCAATAGATCAATCAGTTTTTCGAGATCGCCCCTGTCCAGCAGAAAGGAGCTCAACCCGGGCAAATGCGGGACTGCCACGCGCGTGTTCATTTCAAGGCATGCCTGTGTAAATTTGTTCAGCCGTGGATCGCGTTCCGCAAGCAGTCCCATGCCATAGACAGGAATGATCGTCTTAATCGGCTTGTCTCCCAACAAGTAAAGATCGAAAGAGTTGCCGCGCTGCGTCTTTTGCGTTTGAGGCGGGATGTTCAACTTTGGCTTCGATTGCAAACTACGGACAAACAATCGCGCCCCGTTCCAATCGCGGCGCATGCGTGACAATGTTTTTGTCATTGGATGTGTCCTCGCGTTCGCGATTTTACCGGTTCCAACATGGATATTCATTCCCGGCAAAGTTTATCATATGTAAAAGCCCCTGCAAGTCTCACAACTTACAGGGGCTTTCGCTTTGGGCGGAGATCCTTCGACTTTGCTCACGTGTGCCTGCGGCACAGTGCAGGCAGGACGCCCATACCATTCTCTATGATCCATCCTCCATCTCCTACACCACAACGCTCACCAACTTCCCCTTCGCCACAATCACCTTGCGCGGCTCCTTAATTCCATCAATGACGAAATGATCGCATTGAATTCAAACTGCTCAAAGTCATGCGTCACCTTGCGCAGAGTCTGGCGCACCTTTCGCCTTAAGAGAGTGTTTCTTAAGTAGTTTTTCGCTATCTTTGGCTGTGTGAAACCTAATGAATCGATCGGTTTTGTCCCAATTTTTGTGCGTTTTTAGCCAAAAACCGCCATCATTTCAGACCTAAAAAGAGTTAAGAAACACTCTCTAAGGCCTTTAGGGTCTCCGCAGACCCTAAAGGTTTCTTCTTGTTTTGTATTTCGGTTAATATCATTGAAAACTTCCATATAGAGGATCATGCTTTTTAGTGGAATCATCTCATTCCCCAAATAGGGATCTAAATAGCGCGGAGAAGAAGTCCTTGATCTGTTCCCACACTGTTTTTGGAGGTTGGGCGGGAGGAGGCGCGGGGGTTTGTGTCGCGGTGGGGGTTGGTGATGGCACGCTGGTGGGCGATGGCTCGAGAGTTGGGGTGGCAGGTTGTGTAGGATCAGGCGTTGGGGAAGGAGGAAGCGCGATTTCAGTGTGGATGATTCGTGGGGCAATCCAGTAAGCGCGGTCATCTCCAACTGTTCTCAAAGTTGAAACCCGCAAGATTAATTTTATTGTTTGTCCGGCGAGTGGGTTCAGGTCAATATCAAAGTGATAGACCGAGCCATCGTGAAAATCGCCGATTACCCCTAAGTCATGGACCGCGCCCGCCTGGTCCTGATAACGCACCTGGTACAGCACTGAGCATCCAATGGCATTGAGTTCGCACCCGACAGTGGACTGGAAATGGTCGCCGGGTTGGACAACGTAATCGGGATAGACACCTTCGATGAAGCCATCTTCCGCCAAGTATGGAGCGGTGAGAATGGCGGGCTGTTGGATGATTGCGCCGTCGTCAAGCAAAGGCTGATCGGTGAAAATAACAAAGCCTTGCGGCGCGTCCCTTTCGCCGGGGCAGGAGAGCATGCCATTGTTGACCGTCCATTGTGCGGCGCACACGTTTTGCGAGAAGTCATACAGGATGGTCGCTTCGGGGCTTAGCGTGATGGTTGGCACAGAGGTGGAGGTCGCTTCTACAGTTGGAGTTGTAAGCGGTTCGCGCACTTCGATCCTGACCCAGAAGGGTTTGTCTGCCTGCGTGCCCATGCCAAAGCGGTTACCCGATTCATCCTGTAACTGCCAGTTGCTTTGATATTTGCCCGGCACCGCGGGAGCTTTCATGTCAACAGAGAGGTCAATGGTAAGGTCGGGCGGTACGGTTGATGTGAGATTGATTATTTCTGTTTCACTTAATTTTTCGCCGTCAACAAACACCAGCGCGTAGGATTTTGTCCACGTACATTCACCCGTGTTTTTGATCTTCCATATCTTTGTGAATGATTCTGATGAATAGAAGACCGTGTTATCAGGCACGCTCATATCCTGGACAAATACGGCGCGGTTACATTCGGGATTGAGGGTTGGCGTAGGTGTAATGGATGGAGTGAAGGTCGGGGTTGGAGTGGAGGTGTTCGTGGGTGTGTAGGTTGGCGTGCGCGAAGGCGTCACAGTGGGAGTGAAGGTGGGTGTCCTAGTCGGGGTGAAGGTTGCAGTGTTGGTGGGTGTGGATGTATTGGTTGGAGTGGAGGTGTTCGTGGGTGTGTAGGTTGGCGTGCGCGAAGGCGTCACAGTGGGAGTAAAGGTGGGTGTCCGGGTCGGGGTGAAGGTCGCAGTGTTGGTGGGTGCGGATGTATTGGTTGGAGTGGAGGTGTTCGTTGGTGTGTAGGTCGGCGTGCGCGAAGGCGTCACGGAGGGAGTGAAGGTGGGTGTCCTGGTCGGGGTGAAGGTCGCAGTGTTGGTAGGTGTAGATGTATTGGTTGGTGTGTAGGTCGGCGTGCGCGAAGGCGTCACGGAGGGAGTGAAGGTGGGTGTCCTGGTCGGGGTGAAGGTCGCAGTGTTGGTAGGTGTAGATGTATTGGTTGGTGTGTA
>Ga0315273_10007171_pt1 | contig 13948 bp, 11 predicted proteins | sample YL17G02_0_MG_FD_205753 | JGI IMG/M metagenome (GOLD analysis project Ga0315273, IMG submission 205753) | Sediment microbial communities from Yellowstone Lake, YNP, Wyoming, USA - YL17G02_0 | ecosystem: Environmental > Aquatic > Freshwater > Lake > Sediment | place: USA: Wyoming | collected... | reverse complement strand
CGGATAGTTGGCGCGGTAGGAGGACTTCGGCTCGAAACCGGCCCGGCGGAACGCATCGACGACGATGTTGCCGGCGTTCATGGTCGCCCGCGGGAGCAGGAGCGACTCGTGGGCCAACATCTCGAGCGGTACCGCCCGGTAGTTCGCGAGCTTGTGCCCCTGCGGAACCACGAGCAGGATCTCTTCGGTGAGCAGGTATTGGGTCGCAGCCCGGCTCGACCCCCAAGGGGTGATGACGGCGCAGTCGAGTTCCCCGCTTATGACCGCCTCCTCCAGCGCCGCGTCGTCCTTCTCGATGAGGTCCACGGTCACGCGGGGATAGGTGGCAAGGAACGAGACGAGAATAGGCGTCAATACCAGGGCGAACACGTTTCCCACCGCGCCGAACCGCACCGTGCTGACGCCCGCCCCGGCCTGCTCCTTCATGAGACTGATGGCGTCGTCGGTGCGGGCGACGATGGCCTGGGCGAGAGGCAGCAGCAACTGCCCGTTGAACGTCAATTCGACATGGCGCCCATACCGCTCGAACAGCCGGGTGCCAAGGTCGGCCTCGAGCCGTGCGATCTGCCGGCTGAGCGTGGGCTGAGTGGAGTGGACGGTCCGCGCCGCCCGGCTGAAGCTGCGGGCTTCGGCGACCGCCAGAAACGATTTGAAGAGGTCGAGCTCCATCTATACGACATCGTAATACTTCCTGCCAGGAATGAAAAGTTGGCGGAAATCACCCCGCTCCGCCCATACTCGGTATCATGTGAGCCTGTCCCCGACGCGAAAGAAGGGAAGACTGGTGAACATCGTCGTGTGCGTGAAACAGGTGGTCGACACCGAAGCCGAGAAAAGGCTCGACCCCGACTCCTGGCGCCTTGACCGCAGCGTTGATTCCGTCCTCAACCCCTACGACGAGTATGCGGTGGAAGAGGCTCTGCTGCTCAAAGAGGCCAATGAGGGCGAGGTGACGGTGCTCTGCATGGGGCCGGAGGAAGCCGACGAGGCGATCCGGAAGGCCCTTGCCATGGGCGCCGACAGCGCCGTCCTGGTCTCCGACGCGGCGCTCGCCGGCTCCTGCGTCCAGGGCACGGCTTACGCGCTGGCCGAGGCGCTCAAGACTATGCAGTTCGATGTGGTCATTTTCGGCAGCCGTTCGACCGATGGCGAGACGGGTTGCGTGCCCGCGGCCGTCGCGGAGTTGTTGGGGCTGCCCCTCCTCTCGTCGCTGGCCAAGGTAGAAGTCAACGGCTCGGCCCTCACCGTGCACCGGGAGACCGAAGCGGGTTATGTCGCATACGAATGCCCGCTCCCCGCGGTCGTGTCGGTCATCAAGGGCATCAACGAGCCCCGCTACCCCACTATGAAGGGGATCCTGGGCGCCAAAAGGAAGCCTGTGGACCTGAAAGACGCCGCAGCCCTTAGCCTCGATACCTCCCGCATCGGCCTGTCCGGCGCCAAAGCCCGCGTCCTCAGCGCCCGCGTCGCTGAAGCGCGCAAGGCCGGCGTGAAGATCGAGGACGACGGGGACGGAGCCAAGCGCCTCGCCGACTTCCTGGCGAGCGAAAAGCTCGTCTAATAGGCTGCTGATAAGTGACGCCTCGCCGCAGGAGGGTGATGGGTATGCGCGAGAGAAGGACGCAGGGAGCGGGAATAGCAGCGCTATTTGCGCGACTGAGAACACACTATCACGCCGCCCAGCGGCTTCCGGCGGCCGGGGCTTCGCTTTTCAGCAGCCTCCAAGAGAGGAGATAGAGCAGTGGGCAACAAGACTGGGATCCTTGTCGTCGGCGACGCCGGTTCGGGCCGGCTCGCCAACGTGTCGCTCGAAAGTGTCACTCGGGCGCGGGCTCTCGCCGCGGACATCGGCGGAGACGTCAGCGCCGCGATCATCGGCTCCGACACCGGGGCGCTCGCCGCCCAGGCAGGACGCTACGGCGCCAAGAAAGTCTACGCCGCCGAAGGCGCCGAGCTGGAAGTGTTCCGTTCCGGGACCTACACCGACGCCGCGATGGCAGCCATCAAAGCCGCCGATCCTGCGGTGGTTCTGTTCGCCGGTTCTCCGGACGGCCGCGACCTCGCCGCCGCCTGCGCCGCCCGCCTCGGCGTGGGCGTGCTCGTGGATGTCACCGCTCTGGAAGTCAAGGACGGCCGCCTTGCCGCGACCCACCCCTGCTTCGGAGGCGGCATCATCGCGGAGAAAGAAGCCGTCGGCGAGCCGGTCATCGCGACGGTGCGCTCGGGCTCGTTCGCGCGCGAAGAGGTCGGCGGCGACGCCGAGGTGATCGCCCTGACGGTCGACTTCGGGGCGGCCAGCCTGATGGCCAAGGTGCTCGATGTGGTCTGCGAGAACGTCGGCGTCATCAGCCTGGAAGAGGCTTCGATCATCATCTCCGGCGGCCGCGGCATGGGCAATGCCGAGAATTTCGCCGTGATCCAGGAACTTGCCGACGAGCTGGGCGCCGCAGTGGGCGCCAGCCGGGCGGCGGTCGACTCGGGTTGGAAACATCATCAGCACCAGGTGGGCCAGACCGGCAAGACCGTTTCGCCTCAGCTCTATATCGCCTGCGGCATCTCCGGAGCCATCCAGCACCGGGCCGGCATGCAGACGTCCGACTACATCGTGGCCATCAACAAAGACCCCGATGCCCCGATCTTCTCCTTCGCCGACTTCGGCGTGGTGGGCGACCTGTTCACGGTCGTGCCCGCGCTCACGGAGGAGATCCGGCGCCGCAAAGCGGCGTCCTAGGGCCCCGTGACGGAAGCTAGGAGAGTCTGTTCATGACCATCTCGGGCGCGATCTTCATCGCGGTTCTCGCCATCGCCCTGGCGTTCTTCGCCTATGCGCTCAACCGGCGGGTGCGGTACGTGATGATCGGCCGTCCCGAATCCCGGTTCGACCGTCCGCTCACCAGGACGCTCGGATTCGTCGGGTTGGTCTTCGGCCAGAAGAAGCTGTTCAAGGAGCGGGTGGGCGTCATCCACTTCTTCATCTTCTGGGGCTTCATCGTCATCGCGTTCGGCACGCTCCAGATCATCGCCGACGGCATTCGATTCGGGTTCACCTTCCCCTGGTCGGAGAGTTTTGCCTTCTTGTTCATCAAGGATCTGCTGAGCCTCATAGTGCTGGTAGGTCTGGTGGTGATCGCCTACATCCGCTATGTGGTGCGCAAGACGCGGCTGGAACCGAGCGCCGAAGCGGGGGTCATTCTGGGGCTCATCTTCTTTCTGATCGTCTCTGAGCTCCTCTACAGCGGGTTCACCTACGCTCTCGGTGCTAGTCCCGCGCAGCAGGGGGCCTTCGTTGCCATGCGGATCGCCGACTGGGCCGCCGGATTCACAGTCGATGCGGTCAACCTTGCGAGGCAGATCCTCTGGTGGATCCACGTCGTCCTGCTGTTGGCTTTCCTGGTCTACATCCCAGTCTCCAAACACATGCACCTGATCATGTGCCCGGTCAACGAGTTCATGCGGAACCTGAAGTCCCGGGGAGCGCAGATCGTCGCCCTCGACCTGGAGAACGAGGACATCGAGGAGTTCGGCGTCAGCAAGGTCCAGAGCTTCACCAAGAAGCAACTTCTCGACGTTTATGCCTGCGCCGAGTGCGGTCGCTGCCAGGAGCACTGCCCCGCCACTCAAAGCGGGAAGGCTCTCAACCCCAAGTTGCTGATGACCAAGCTCAAGGACCACCTGGACGAGACGGGCGCGGCGCTGCGACAGGCCGGCAAAGCGGCCGCCAAGACGGCCGACGGCAACGGAGCCGGAGCGACGGCGAAAGCCGCGGCGGCCGCCGAAGCCACCTCCGCGAAGGGCGCGGCCGCCGAACCTTCCGGAAAGGCCCTCATCGGCGACGTGTTCTCCGAGGACGAGATCTGGGCCTGCACCACCTGCTACTCCTGCCAGGAGCAGTGCCCCGTCCAGAACGAGCACGTCAACAAGATCATCGACATGCGCCGGAACCTGGTGCTCGACTTGGGCGAGTTCCCGGCAGAGGCGCAGCTCGCCTGCAGGAACATCGAGAAGAACTCGAACCCGTGGGGCATTGGCAACCAGAACCGCGCCAACTGGGCCAAGGAGCTCGACGTCCCGGTCGCGGGCGCGGGAGATTTGGGCGAATACTTGTACTGGGTCGGCTGCGCCGGTTCGTTCGACGACCGCAACCAGAAGGTCAGCAAGGCCATCGTCAGACTGCTGCGGGAAGCCGGCGTTACCTTCTCGATCCTGGGCAGCAAGGAGAAGTGCTGCGGTGACCCTGCCCGCCGGATCGGCAACGAGTACCTGTTCCAGTCCCTGGCCCAGGAAAACATCGACACGATGAACGGGCTGGGCGTCAAGAAGATCGTCACGCAGTGCCCGCACTGCCTCAATACCATCAAGAACGAGTACCCCGCGTTCGGCGGCGACTATGAAGTCATCCATCACACGCAGCTTCTCGCCAACCTGCTGAAGCAGGGCAAGCTGAAGCTCGGGAACGGCGCGGGCGTGGCCGGACAGGCGACGGGCGAAGCGCTTGGTTCTCGGGTCGCATATCACGACTCCTGCTATCTGGGCCGTTACCAGCAGGAATTTGAGGCGCCCCGCCAGATACTGAAGGCGGTGACGGGCGTAACAGTGCTCGAGGCCGAGCGGAACAAGAGCAAGAGCATGTGCTGCGGAGCCGGCGGCGGCCGCATGTGGATGGAAGAAGAGCCCGAGCATCGCGTCAACGAGATGCGCGTCGGCCAACTGCTTCAGGAGCAGCCCGAGATCATCGGCGTCAACTGCCCGTACTGCCTCACCATGATGGAAGACGGGATAGGGAGCAAGGGCAAGGGCGACACCGTCCGGGCGATGGACCTGGCGGAGATCCTGGCCGCGCGGCTGGACAGCGGGCCGGAGACTACCGATACCGGTGAAACAGAAGTAACCAAGGCCGAGGAGGAGAGTTAGATGCCAAGACCAGAAGAAGAAGAAGTCGTCAAGGCGATGAAGGCAGCCGTCACGGGTGAGGAAGTCCTCGCTTCGTGGGCGAAGCAGCGGCCCGGATACGGCAAGCCCGCCGACGACCCGTCGCTCGATTTCTGGGTGAAGAACAGGCCCGACATGCTGCACACCTACGCGCAGAATCAGCTGACCGGGCTGCTGGACCGGGGCATCCTCGATCCCAAGACCCGGTACCTGCTGCTCGTGGGCCTGTACATGATGAACAGCCACTGGGAAGGCGTGCTGCCGCAGGCCTGCAACGCCAGGGCGGCCGGCGCCAGCGACGAAGAACTGATGGAAGTGGCTTTCTGCGTGTGCTACTCCGTGGGCAAAGCCAAGCTCCAGGAGAGCGGCGCCTGCCTCGACAAGGTCTTCAAGAGCCCGACCTTCCAGGCGATCTCGCCCCTCAAGAAGTAGCTCGCGTCGCCACGCCGGCGGATGGCGCGGAGACCACGTCTGACCTCTACCAGCCGTACTCCTCGGTGAAGTCCACCATCGCCTTCACGTTCTCGATCTTGACGTCCTCGGTCTGTCCCGAGGGGCCCATGATGAAGCCGCCGTCGCGCCCGACTGTATCGATCAGGCCCTTGCAGTAGGCGCGGACGTCGTCGGGCGTACCGACGGTCAGCAGGGCGATGGGAACGTTGCCCGCGATGCAGGCCTTTCCACCCAGAACCTCTTTCGCCCTGCGCATGTCGACGTGGTCGAACCAGTAGCAGATCTTGCCAGGCGGGACGTCGGCCATGGTCTCCAGCCGCGAGTTGGAGGCGCCCTCCACGAGCACGAAGGGGTTCAGATCTTGCTCGGCCAGCGCCACCAGCAGCGCCTGGAACGTCGGCCAGTAGAAGCGCTTGTACTGGTCGAGAGACATGAAGCCCTCAACGCCGCCGTGTATGGCGATGAAGACCCGGGGATTCCCGGACATCCGGGCGCTCCGCACCGCCATCTCGATCGCCATCGGCAGCATCTTCTCCGCCGCCGCCTCGAGCTTCTCCGGACGGCGGAACATGTCCAGCATCACCCCCTTGCGCCCCCGCAAGAAGTCTCCGACCAGGTCGAAGGGCACGGCGCCGAACGCGGACCAGCTCAAGGGGAATCCCGCTTCCCTGAGCCTCTTGCCGTGGCCCATAATCGCCATGACGCTCTTGAAAGCCTCCTGGCCCGCCTCCTTCAGAGCTTCGAGAGCCTCCAAGCCGGCCGGCGTGCCGAACGGGAAGAAGGCAAACTGCGCCGCGAAGTAACCCTGAGCTTCGCGGAGCGGCATGAGGTCGGCCAGGCCGGCCAGCCTCCCGTAGGCGCGGGGCCAGTACTTGCGCATGATGAAGTCCGAGGGGTCGTAGATGAGCTCGTCGTACTCCTCCGGCTTCATGAGCTCCTCGTCCACGAACTGCCAGCCCGAGTCGGCCGGGAGGCCGTGCCCTGCCCAGCGCAGGTGCCGGTACCCCAGGGGCGCGAGGACGCAGCCGAGCGGGGGCATCAGCTCGACCATGTCCGAATCGTAGTAGAGAGCGGTCTGGAAGTTGGCTTCAAGCGACCGCTCGGGGTCCATCATCTGCTCTTCGCGCGATATCCCCAAACGCTGCGACGGATACAGCCCAGGGACGCCGTGCCAGACGGGCACCCGGTCCGGCTTCCGCAGGGCGATGGCATCGTTGATGCGCTTCTCACGCTGCTCGTAAAGTCTCGCGGTCTCGGCGTTCGGCGCTTCCTCACTCATGTCTGGCCCTCACTGGTGGCGCAAGCGCTGCTCATCGGGTCGTGATGTAGCCCCGCCACTGCTGCAGGTGATCGGAATCCGGGCGATCGAGGATAAAGATCCCAACGAAGTCCTTGAACGGTTCGAGATAGGGGAACTTGCCCCACGCGGCCCAGGGCGGCCTGGTGTAGCTCTGAGCCCGCTCCACCACCGTCTTACGCCAGCCTTCGGAGTCGTCGAACCAGATCTCGCAGACGCGCTGGAAGGGGTTGATGCGGGGTTCATCGAGCAGCCGGCTGGAGATGAACCGGTTCACCTCCGGGTTCGCGCACACTTGGGGAGCGAACGCTTCTCTGAACCATGTTTCCCCTTCGTCGTTCCAGACACCCTCCGGATACTTGAGCAGGAACAGCCACCGGAAGTTCGGCCCCGCGTCGGTGAGCCGGCCCGTTCCTTTGAAGTCCTCTTCCCAGAAGATCGGTGCGAAGGAAAAAACGATCGGATGATACCCGTCCCGGCTCCCCTGCCAGCCCGACTGGCGCAGCTCCTCGCTGGGCGGTTGCGTCGTCCTCTCCATGAAGTCTTCGGGGAACTCCTCCCCGAAGGCGAGGCCGCTCGGATGGCCTTTGCCCTTCTGGAAGATGTTGAAGAGCCAGTAGTGCTCGGTCATCATCCCGTTGTAGGTGCCGAAATCGAGGGCGCCCTCGGGCAGCGGCAGCGCATGATACGTGCAGTATTTGGTGCAGTACGGCATGAACTGGGAGATGCTCTCCGGCACATGCTGCTTGTACAGCCACCGCCAGATCGCCGGCCGGTCGTTGTCGGACCGGAAGTTCTGCAGGATGAAGCTCCGCATGGGGCGGAATTCGGGGAAGTAGGACATCGCCGGCTCCTTTCTCGCGGGCTCCTGTCAGTCCTCGCTCTCGTCTTCGGCGCCGGCCCCGCCGGCCGTGCGCACCGGCGGCTTCAGGGGCGTCAGGTAGTTGCGATACTTGAGCGACTTCACGCCCACCTGGTCGTAGTTCGCCGGCGGCTTCAGCGAGACGTCGGCGAGTTCCTGCAGGTGCTCGAACTTGCCGGAGAGCAGCAGGTGAGAGTGGGGCCGGTCTTCGTCGCTGACCGTGAACGCAGCTTGCCTGCCGGTGACGCTCAGGGTGCCGCGCACGCCGCAGATGGCGCAGATGCAGGGGTACGCATCATGGTCGTGCCGGACTTCGATCAGCTTGGAGTGGCAGAGTGGGCAGAGTCCGGGATCGCCGATGTACTCGGCTTCCTCGATGGGCTTCTTGAGCGTCTCGGCCACGTGCTTGCCCGAGCGGTGGGCCCGTTCGAGGAGGTCGTCGCGCAGGGAGATGACCCGGGGCAGGCCGATCCAGTTGACGAGGATCTTGTCCACAACCTCGATCTGCATGGTCAGCGCGAACATGCTCATGATGGGAAGCGCGAGGGTGTCCCACTCGCTGCCGCCGACCGCGATGAGCGACGCGGCCCGAGGCTTGAAGGCCCGCGGGTCGGGCCCGGTCCCTTCGGTGATCCCTTTCTCCTCGCGGATCTTCTGGGCGATGATCCGGAAGCCCTGATCGTGCGACGGTCCCATGCGGTCCTCGAGGGTCTTGAGTTGCCCGGTCGGGGACTTCTCGTATATGGGGGAGCCGAGGATGAGCCCTTCGCAGTCCATGATCCTGTCGTCGATGAAGGGGAAGTCGTCATCCTTGAGAATGCACTTGCCCCCGCCGCCCTTCTCCATGAGGTCGATGACGCACGAGTTGCAGCCCGTGCAGGGCTTGATATAGAGGTCGTGCAGGCGGATGAACTCGACCTCCGCCCCGGCCTCTTCGGCCCCCATGAGGGCTTCCTTGACCATGATCTCAGTGTTGCTCATGCGGCGCCCGCACGAGATGCCCAGTACTTTCACGTCGTCACTCCTTTCCGCGGCACCCTGACCCGTGTCGCCGTCGCTGTTACTGCCGCCCTGTCGTCCTACGTACGGGCCGCGGCGATGAGCGCCGCTACGTTCTCCACCTTAGCCGTGATGGGCACCTCGCAGCCCGACCCGAGGATGAATCCCCCGTCGTGCCCCATGAAATCTATCAACTCCCGGCAGTAGGTCTCTACCTCTTTCTTTTCCGCGAGGGACAGCAGCGGGGCGCGCACGTCGCCCTTGATGCAGAGGTGATCGGCCAGTACTTCCCGCGCCTTGCGGATACTGCTCGCTCCGTCGAGTTCCACCACGCAACTCGCCCGCGGTAACTCCCGGAAGCGGGGCAGCATGAGGTCCCAGTTCCCGTCGCAATGAAGGACGGAGACCAGACCGGCCGCGTGATACCCCTCCACCATCCGCTTGATCGAGGGGAACGATATCTCGTCAAAGATCGTAGGCGAGATGAAGCTGGCGCTCGAACGCATGGCGAAGATGGCCACCCTGTTGCCCTTGGCTCGCTTGGCGTTGCTTATCCCGAGCTTGATCATCGCCTCGGTGCCTACGTCAACGGCTTTCTTGACCTTCTCCGGCATATCGAAGATGTCCCGGTAGAAAGGGCGCAGCGAGCGGCTGAGGGAGAAGACGTCGAACGGGGGAGCCACGCCGGCGTGAAACATCACCGGCAGCCCTTGCTTCTGCCAGTGCTTGATGTTCTTGCCGGTGTGCATGCCGGCCCTGATGAAGTTCCAGAGGACCTTCGCGGTGCCGATCCTGCCGTGCCAGGGTGGCGATTGGATAGCCTTCATGAACTCGAAGTTCCAGGCATTCCAGCTCTTTTCGATGATCACGTCGTAGTCGGAGGCCTGCATGACCTCCTCCTCCACGAACTGGAAGGGCTCGTCGGGCCCCAGGTCCCGGCCCGGTAGCTTGACCTTCATCGACTCGACGTAGGCGGTATCCCAGGGATTGAACGGGAACACGACGTCCGGCTTCCCCACCCGCTCGAAGGTCTTGTCGCAGGCGGCCAGCCAGGCCTTGTTGCTGCTGAAGAGCTCCGCCTGGGTGATGCCCGCGCAGCGGCCGGCGAAAGTGATGATGTGCGGGTAGACGGGAATCTCCGGCGTCGGCTTGAGGGCTATGGCGCGGTCCAGCTTCTCGAACGAGTCCATCGAAGCTCCTTTTCTCCTTGCTAGCTACCCGCTCGCCGACCGCGACTACACCGTGCAGCGGAGCACGTACAGCCCGTCGCTGAAGGTATCGATGAAGATGTTGCCCCGATTGTCCACGACCACGTCCTCCGCCGTACCAAGGCGAGGCCCGGGGAACAGATCACCCGTCTTGTTGTTGAACAGCCACTTCGGCGGGTCGGGGGGGATGAAGTAGGCGATCTCCCGGGGGACGAAGGGATCGCTGATGTTGTAGACCCGCAGCCCGGCGTGGAAGTAGCAGCAGTATATGCGGTCGTTCCGGTCTTCCAGCGCGGGATGGTAGTGCGGCTCGTGGAGGTTGTGGGGACCGAACGGGCCGACGCCGACACCGGGGACGTCGTTGAAGTTCTTGTACGGCCATCCCTCCGGGATCTCGGGATAGGGGAACACCGAGACGAGAGTGGGATCGGTCGGGTCGGAAATGTCCACCATCCCGATGAAGTTGAGAGGCTGGGCGCCCGAGGCGGCGGTCATCTTCTCGTTGAAGTATGCGTAGCGCTCGCCCTCGCTGGTCATGACCGCGTACTCGCGCTGCGAGAGCGGCAGCACCGTGTGGCAGCGCGCTCCGGAGAGCTTGCCGGCGAACGGCGGGTGGTGCCGCAGGTGGCCGACGAGTTGCGGCAGGGTGAGGTCCGAGATATCGAGGACGACCATCCCGGCCCCGCCCCAGCTCACGTAGGCCAGGTCGCCCTTGGGATACGCGGGCCCGTGCATCACTGGGCTGTTGAGCATCGCCATCTCGGGATCGAAATCGGGCCCGTGCTCCTCCTTGAACTGTCCGGCCAGCCATTGGTCGGGCATCCACCAACGTCCGACCTCCAAGGGGTTGCTCGGGTCGGCGATATCAAGGATGCGGTAGATGAAGTTCCTGAACCCGTCGCACGTGGACGAGAGGTGCACGTAGCGGCCCCCGCTATAGAAGAAGCGGTGCACCCCGCCCATGCCGCCCGAGTCCCATTGCGCGAGCCTCTTGGGATCCGCCGGGTCCTTGACGTCCCAGATGATGACCCCCTGCTCGAAGGGGTCGCCCCACTCGTTGCCGTGAAGCTTGGGCAGGGTGCCGCCGAGGGCGGTGATCATGAGGCCGTCGGCCACCTGGATCTTGGGAGTGCCCTGGCCCGGCAGATCGGGACCGGGGATGAATCTAAGGTGCTCCGGTCTGGCCGGATCGGTGACGTCGAGGATGGTCCAGCCGGGATGCTTGAAGTGGGCCGCATATAGGTAGTAGCGGCCGTCTACCTCCTGCATGGCCATCTGAAAACCGGGCCGGCCCTGGAGATCGTGGTACCCGACCTGCTCGATGTTCTTGGAGAATGCCGGCTTTGCCATATCTACTCCCGTCGTCCGTGATCGCGCCGCCAATGGCCGCGCCGCTGCCATTGGCATTATGGTAAACCAAATGCTGCATTTCTTCCGAGCTCCTGCTGAACCGACTCGACCATGGCCTTGACGTTCTCGAACTTGGCATCCGGCGGGATGGCACAGCCCTGGGCCATGATAAAGCCGTCGGGGCCGACCTCCGTCAGCAGGCGGTCGCAGTAGGCACGGACCTCATCGACGGTCCCCAGGGTGAGAAGGGCCGGAGGCACGTCGCCCAGCAGACACATGTGCCCTGCCAGGATCTTCTTGGCCCGGAAGATGTCCGTCTTGCCGTCGAGCGCGAGCACGCACTTCGCTTTGGGCAGGTCCTTTAGGCGTTCGATCTCCCGATCCCAGTTGGCGTCCATGTGCAGCACTGGGATGCCGCCTTCGGAAGCCACGATCTCAACCAGCTCTTTCAGGTACGGCCACACAAAGCGATTCCAGAGCCGGGGTGAGAGGAACTCCGGCGCCGTCCGCCAGCCTCCCACCCAGTAGCCGATCGGACCGACGGCCCGAACCGTCTGGCGGGCCTGCTCCCGCTTCTCGACCATCATGACGTCCATTACCGCCTGCACCTTGTCCGGCATGTGGAAGAGGTCGAGCATGAACTCCTTGACCGACCGGCCCCCGCACAAGTGCTCGAACGGATGATCGATGGAGAGCGGAGAGAAGACAACGTAGCCGCGCTTCGCGTACTCGCCTACCCAGTACGGCTCGGCCTGCTCGAGGGCCTCAACGGCGGCTGCCGCCTCACCAAGGTACCTGTCGATGTACTGCCCGAACCAGGGGGCCCAGCCGTTCTCGAGGATGCGGTCGTAGTCCTCGGGGACTATGCGAACCTGCTCGTCGACTTGCCATAGGCTGTCCTCGGGCAGATCCCGTCCCGGGAGCTTCACCGGCGCCAGCCAGAGCATGCCCAGCACCTGCGGAATATAGGTGGCGAACTGAGAGGAGTCTACATCGCCTAGTCTCTCCATGGTCGAGAGCACCGCCTGCGCCCCGAGGTCGATGTCCGTCACGAAGTCCGACAGCTTCACCCCCATGGTATTCGCGGCAAAGGCATCCATGACCAGAGAGAGGGGCACCCGGTCGGGGGTCCCACAGGCAACCGCGGTTCTTAGACGGGCGAAACGTTCGCCCAGCAGTTGTTCCGGCGGCTTGCCGGCCGTGGCGTCGTTCATCTCTACCACCCTAGTTGCGCTATCGCCCCCTACCGCTGAACCGAGTCGACCATGGCCTTGACGTTCTCGAACTTGGCATCCGGCGGTAAGGCGCAGCCCATGGCCATGATGAAGCCGTCCGGCCCCACCTCGTCCAGCAGGCGGTTGCAGTAGGCCTTGACGTCGGCGACCGTGCCCAGAGTCAGCATGGCCGGGTGGACGTCGCCGAGGATGCACATGTGGCCGGCAAGTATCTTCTTGGCCCGGAAGATGTCGGTCTTGCCGTCGAGCTCGAGCACGCACCGGCGGGCAGGCAGGTCCTTGAGCCGCTCTATCTCGCGGTCCCAGTTGGCGTCGTAGTGCAGCACCGGGGTGCCGCCCTCTTCCGCCACGATCTCGACTAGTTCCTTCATGTAGGGCCAGACGAAGCGGTTCCACAACCGCGGCGAAAGAAACTCGGGAGCCGTCCGCCAGCTACCGACCCAATAGCCTAGCCCGGGCTGTCCGACCGCGCGGAGGAAGTGGCGCGTCTGCTCCCGCTTCTCGGCCATGATGACGTCGAGCACGGCTTGGACCTTGTCGGGAATCTGGAACAGATCGAGGGTGAACTCCTTGACCGTCCGGCCGCCGGCGATGTGTTCGAACGGGTGGTCGACCGTCAGGGGCGAGAAGACCACGTAGCCCTTCTTCATGTACTCCATCGTCCAGCGCGGACCGGCCTCCGCCAGAGCTTGGCCGGCCGCAGCCGCCGCGCCCAGGTGTCTCCCGATGTACTGCCCGAACCAGGCACTCCAGCCTATCTCGAGGATCTTGTCGTAGTCCTCACGCTGGATGCGCACCTGCTCGTCCATCTGCCACTGGGCATGCTCGGGTAGATCGCGGCCGGGGATCTTCATGGGGGCGAGCCACAGCATGCCGAGAACGTCCGGGGCGTAGGTGGGAAACTGGATGGAGTCGACGTCGCCCAACTTCTCCATGGCCCCAAGCATGGTTCGCCCGGCGATATCCACGCTCGACACGAAGTCGGGATAGCTCACCCCCATCACATTCGCCGCGAAGAGGTCCATCACCAAAGACAGCGGCACCCGGTCCGGAGTGCCGCAGGCCACCGCGGTCTGCAGGCGCTGCATCCGCTCGAAGAAGAGTGGTGGCGGGGCGAAGCCGCCCGGGCCGCCGGCGCCACCGTTCGGTTCGTGCGTATCGGCCATCTCAGTTCACCCCCAGCACTTTCTTGGCAGCGATGACGCCGTCTTGAGCGGTCTTGCAGTAGTGGTCGGCGCCTACGTAGTCGGCGGTAGCCTGGTCCACGGGGCCGCCCCCGATGAGGACGGTCACCTGGTCACGGAGTCCCGCATGTTTGATGGTTTGGATGGCGTCTCTCATGTCGTCGAAGACGGTGGTGAGCAGACAACTCATACCCACCAGCGTGGCGCCCGATTCCTTGACCGCGTCCACGAAGGCCTGGTGCTCCACGTTCACGCCCAGGTCGATGACCTTGATGCCGTTAGAGCTCATGACTGTGGCCACGATGTCTTTGCCGAACTCGTGGATGTCGTTCTTGACGGTGCCCAGGACCAGGGTGCCGTAGCTCGTCTGCACGGAGCTTTTTAGCTCTTCTTGAAGAGGAGCGCCGGCCTTCTTGAAGATGTCGGCGGCG
>Ga0315273_10007170_pt1 | contig 13948 bp, 10 predicted proteins | sample YL17G02_0_MG_FD_205753 | JGI IMG/M metagenome (GOLD analysis project Ga0315273, IMG submission 205753) | Sediment microbial communities from Yellowstone Lake, YNP, Wyoming, USA - YL17G02_0 | ecosystem: Environmental > Aquatic > Freshwater > Lake > Sediment | place: USA: Wyoming | collected... | reverse complement strand
GACGGAGCCACCACCGCAATTGCCGATGGTGTCGCCCTGTCGCTGAAGCTGTTTCTCGACACCCTCGCGCGCGCGGACCTGATGCAGCTGGATCCGGTGGGCGAGCCCTTCAGCCCGAAGTTCCACCAGGCGGTGAGTATGGTCGAAAGCGCCAGCGCAGAACCCGGGTCGATTCTTCAGGTGCTGCAGAAGGGCTACACGTTGAATGGACGGTTGGTGCGGCCGGCAATGGTGATAGTTGCCAAGGCCCCGCCCGGAAACCCGATCGGTTGAGACCCTCGATGGGTTGAAGTTTCGCGTCGAGCGCCAATATAGCGGACATCGACTGCCCCGTAGCTCGGGGCTCTGAATGGAGAATGGCACAGATGGGCAAGATAATCGGCATCGACCTGGGGACGACCAACTCCTGCGTCGCGGTCATGGAAGGCAAAGACGTCAAGGTCATAGAGAACTCCGAAGGCGATCGCACGACGCCGTCGATCATCGGTTATACCGACGAAGGCGAAATCCTGGTCGGCCAGTCGGCAAAGCGCCAGGCGGTCACCAATCCGACCAATACGTTGTCGGCTGTGAAGCGTCTGATCGGTCGCAAGTTCAAGGACAAAGTCGTTCAGAAAGATATCGACATGGTCCCTTACAAGATCATGGAAGCGAAGAACGGTGACGCGTGGATCGACGTCAAAGGGCAGAAGCTCGCGCCACCGCAGATTTCGGCCGAAGTGCTGAAGAAGATGAAGAAGACGGCGGAAGACTATCTAGGTGAGGCGGTCACCGAGGCGGTTATTACCGTGCCGGCGTACTTCGACGATTCGCAGCGCCAGGCAACAAAAGACGCCGGACGCATCGCGGGCCTCGACGTCAAGCGGATCATCAACGAGCCGACCGCTGCGGCGCTCGCGTACGGCATGGACAAACACCGCGGTGATTCGAAGATCGCGGTGTATGACCTCGGCGGCGGAACGTTCGACATCTCGATCATCGAGATTGCCGATGTGGACGGTGAAAAGCAGTTCGAAGTGTTGTCGACGAACGGCGACACCTTCCTCGGCGGCGAAGACTTCGACAAGACACTGATCGACTATCTGGCCGATGAATTCAAGAAGGCCAATGGGATGGACCTGCGCGGCGACCCGCTGGCGATGCAGCGGCTGAAAGAAGCCGGCGAGAAGGCCAAGATCGAACTGTCGTCGAGCCAGCAGACAGAAGTGAATCTGCCGTACATCACGGCTGACAAGTCGGGTCCGAAACACCTCGTGCAGAAGTTGACCCGCGCCAAGCTGGAATCGTTGGTCGAGTCTCTGGTCGAGCGGACGATGGCGCCGTGTCGCACGGCGATCGATGATGCGGGCGTAAAAATGACCGATATCGATGAAGTGATTCTCGTCGGTGGACAGACGCGCATGCCACTCGTGCAGGCCCGAGTGAAAGAGTTTTTCGGCAAAGAGCCGCGTAAGGACGTCAATCCGGATGAAGCGGTGGCGATTGGCGCCGCGATTCAGGCCGCGGTGCTGTCAGGCGAAGTCAAAGACGTGCTTCTGCTCGACGTGACGCCATTGTCGCTCGGCATCGAGACGCTGGGTGGTGTGAGGAGCGTGTTGATCGAGAAGAACACGACGATTCCGACGAAGAAGCAGCAGGTGTTCTCAACAGCGGACGACAACCAGACTGCGGTGACGATCCATGTGTTGCAGGGCGAACGCAAGCAGGCATCACAGAATAAGTCGCTAGGCCGCTTCGATCTGGCGGACATTCCCCCGGCGCCGCGCGGCATGCCCCAGGTCGAGGTCAGTTTCGACATCGACGCAAACGGCATTCTGAATGTGTCTGCGAAGGACAAGGCGACCGGCAAGGAACAGTCGATCGTTATCAAGGCGTCGAGCGGTTTGAGTGAAGCGGAGATCGACAAGATGGTCCGCGATGCCGAGGCGCATTCGGAAGAGGATCTGAAGTTCGAAGAGATGGTGACATTGCGCAACCAGGCGGATGGGTTGATTCACGCCGCGCGCAAGGCCGTCAAAGATGCCGGTGACAAAGCCACCGATGCGGAGAAGGACAGGGTCGAATCGGCGGCGAAAGCGCTTGAAGAAGTACTGAAGAGTGACGACAAAGCCGCCATCGAGAACCGGGTTGAAGCGTTGAACGAAGCGTCCGCCGCGTTGGCGCAGAAGCTCTATTCCGATGCGACTGCGGGCGCTACCGGTGCTGCGGATGACGATGGCAAAGCGGCTGGCGATGGTGCGGTGGATGCTGAATTCGAAGAGGTCAAGGACGACGACAAGAAGTAGCATTCACGGCTGACGGAACCCTCCGGGCGCAAGCTTTACGAGCTTGCGCCTTTTGTTTATAGAGTAAAGGCATGGCCAAACGAGACTATTACGATGTGTTGGGACTCGCCCGGGACGCATCGGACGCCGACGTCAAGAAGGCCTACCGCCGACTCGCCATGAAGTTTCATCCGGACCGCAATCCGGAAGATCCGATGGCCGAAGAAAAATTCAAGGAAGCCTCCGAGGCCTACGAGGTACTGTCGGATCCCGCGAAGAAGGGCGCCTACGATCAGTTCGGGCATGCGGGTGTCGATCCGAACGGGATGGGTGGTCGCGGCGCCGGTGGCGGCAGCTTCTCGGACATATTCAGCGATGTCTTCGGTGACATCTTTGGCGGTAGTGGCGGACGCAGCTCGGTCGCCAGAGGATCGGATCTGCGCTACACGCTCGAGCTCGAGCTCGAAAAAGCCGTTGGTGGTGACACCGTGGAAATTCGCGTCCCGGTACTGGCGGAATGCGAAGAATGCGAAGGCAGCGGGGCGCGTAAGGGCACTCATCCGATCCCTTGCACTGACTGCGGCGGCGCGGGCCAGATTCGTGTGTCGCAGGGATTTTTTTCGCTGCAGCAAACATGTCCGCGTTGTCGCGGCGCCGGGTCCGTGATCAAAGATCCATGCCGTTCCTGTGGCGGCAGTGGACGGGTCGAACGGCGCAAAACCTTGTCGGTGAAAATTCCTCCGGGCGTCGACACGGGCGATCGGATTCGACTCAGCGGTGAAGGCGAACCCGGCCACAACGGTGGTCCGTCAGGTGATCTTTATGTCCAGGTCGCAGTTCGTGAGCACAAGATTTTCTCGCGCGACGGTCGCGACCTATTCTGCGAAGTTCCGATCTCTATTGCCGATGCGGTGCTGGGTGGTGAACTCGAAGTGCCGACACTGGCTGGTCGCGTCAAGCTGAAGATTCCGGCAGAGACGCAGACCGGTCGAATGTTCCGCCTGCGCGGCAAAGGCGTCGCGCCGGTGCGCGGCGGCGGCACCGGCGATTTGTTGTGTCGTGTAGTTGTGGAAACGCCGGTGAAGTTGACGGGCGAGCAGAAGGCCATGTTTGAAAAGTTGCGCACGATTTTGCGTGCAGGCGGCGAAGCGCACTCGCCGAAGGAAACATCGTGGTTCAAGGGTGTGGTGGATTTTTTCGACGGATTGAAGTCTTAGCCGAAACCGATCCAGGCTAGAATCCGTGTCCTCGCCGCGGGATCGAACCATGATCAGAATAGCTATCACGGGTGCTGCCGGTCGCATGGGCCGCACGCTCGTCGAGGCATTGGGCCAGATCGATACGCTGACACTGGGTGCGGCGTTCGAACGCCCCGAGCTTGCATTGATCGGCTCCGACGCCGGCGAACTCGCGGGCGTCGGGCGCGTCGAAGTACCGGTCACCGCATCGATCAAGGAAGCGCTCGACCGATTCGACACCCTGGTCGACTTCAGCGTGCCAGTGGCAACGCTCGAGGCGCTGGAAATATGTCGGGGTGCGGGTAAGGCGATGGTCATCGGCACTACCGGCTTCGACGCGGCGGGACGCGAAGCAATACGCGCGGCTGCTCGCGCCATGCCGATCGTAATGGCACCGAACTACAGCATCGGCGTCAATCTCTGCTTCAAACTTGTCGAGCTGGCCGCCACCGTTCTTGGCGACGATGTTGATATCGAGGTAATCGAAGCGCATCACCGCGGCAAAATCGACGCTCCCTCCGGGACTGCGCTACGCATGGGCGAGATCATCGCGCAGGCGCTTGGAAGAGATCTCGCCGAAACGGCCGTCTACGGGCGCCATGGAATCAATGGGCCTCGCGATCGGAAGACGATCGGCTTCGAGACCATCCGAGCCGGCGACATTGTTGGGGAACACACAGTGATGTTCGCGGGTGCGGGCGAGCGCGTCGAGATCACGCATCGCGCGGCGAGTCGGATGAACTTCGCCACCGGCGCGATGCGTGCGGCGCAGTGGGTCGCCGGACGAGCCAATGGTCTGTACGACATGCAAGATGTCCTTGGGCTCAAGGGCTGAACCGCACTTTGAGTGACACGACCGAGGGCTTTCCCTAGAATACGCGCCCAGCCTGGGCAGGCCGCCAAGACCTCGAGCAACGACTGGGGCGCGGCCTCGAGCAATACGAACAGCAAGCGGGTGGGAAGTGATTCCCCCCGCTTTTTTGCAACTTCGGGACTGCAAACTTGACACCGGCTCTACTGGCGCTCGAAGACGGCAGCGTGTTTCGCGGCACCTCGATAGGTGTCGCTGGTCGCGCCATTGGCGAAGTTGTATTCAACACGGCGATGACGGGCTACCAGGAGATTCTCACCGATCCGTCGTACGCGGGTCAGATCATCACGCTGACCTATCCGCACATCGGCAATACCGGCACCAATGCCGAGGACGCAGAATCCGACCGCGTGTGGGCGGCGGGATTGGTGATTCGTGATCTGCCGATCCTCGCGAGCAGCTGGCGCATGGAGATGACGCTCGCGCAATTCCTTGCCGCCGAAGGTGTCGTGGCGATTGCCGATATCGATACACGACGGCTCACGCGCCTGATCCGCAGCAAGGGCGCCCTGGCCGGTTGCATCGTGACCGGGCACGACCTCGTCGAAAGCGCAGCGCTGATTGCGGCGCGTCAGTTTCCCGGTCTCAATGGTCTGGACCTCGCAGCCGAGGTGACCTGCCTGGCGCCGCATCGATGGCAGGGTGGAAGCTGGCAATTGGGTGCCGGGTACGCGCAGCCGACGAACGATTTATATCGTGTGGTGGCGTACGACTTCGGCGTGAAGCGCAACATTCTGCGGCTGCTCGCCGACCGCGGCTGCGACGTAACCGTGGTGCCCGCGAAAACCACGGCGGCGCAGGTGCTCGATCTGGAGCCGGATGGCGTGTTTCTGTCGAATGGCCCCGGCGACCCCAAGCCGTGCGACTACGCCATTCGCGCCATAGAAGAACTGGTAGAGACCGGCTTGCCGACGTTTGGTATATGCCTCGGTCACCAACTGCTTTCACTGGCGAGTGGCGCCACGACAATCAAGATGTCACACGGCCATCATGGAGCGAATCACCCGGTCAAGGATCTGCGTGACGGTCGCGTGATCATCACGAGTCAGAATCACGGATTCGCGGTCGATCCTGACAGTCTCCCAAATTGCCTGGAAGCAACCCACGTTTCACTGTTCGACGGCTCATTGCAGGGTGTACGTCGCACCGACCGACCGGCGTTCGGGTTTCAAGGCCATCCGGAGGCGAGTCCGGGCCCAAAAGACTGCGAATACCTGTTCGATCACTTCATCAATCTGATGACTCAGGCGCGCGTAGTCGATGCCTAAGCGCACCGACATCAGGTCAATTCTGATCATCGGGGCCGGTCCGATCGTGATCGGCCAGGCGTGTGAGTTCGATTATTCAGGCGCGCAGGCATGTAAAGCGCTGCGCGACGAGGGATATCGCGTAATCCTCGTAAACTCGAATCCCGCAACGATCATGACCGACCCGGCCATGGCCGACGCAACCTATATCGAGCCGGTCGAGTGGCGCACCGTCGCGCAGATCATCGAGCGCGAACGCCCGGATGCATTGCTGCCGACCATGGGTGGACAGACTGCGCTCAACTGCGCCCTCGACCTGGTTCGAGAAGGCGTTTTAGAAAAGTGGGGCGTCGAACTGATCGGCGCGAGTCAGGACGCGATCGACAAAGCGGAAGACCGCGAGCGTTTCGGCAGGGCGATGAAATCGATCGGGCTCGAAACTCCGCGAAACGCGATCGCGCACAGCCTCGAGGAGGCGCTGCAGGTGCAGAGTGCACTCGGTTTCCCGTGCGTGATCCGCCCTTCGTTCACGCTCGGCGGCAGTGGTGGCGGCATCGCCTACAACCGCGAAGAGTTCGTCGAGATCTGCACCCGCGGATTTGATCTGTCGCCGACCAATGAACTGCTCATCGATGAGTCGCTGCTCGGCTGGAAAGAGTTCGAGATGGAAGTTGTGCGCGACAGACTCGACAACTGCATCATCGTTTGTGCCATCGAAAACCTGGATCCGATGGGGATCCACACCGGCGACTCGATCACCGTCGCGCCGGCACAGACGCTGACCGACAAGGAGTATCAGATCCTGCGCGACGCATCGATTGCGGTGCTGCGCGAAATCGGTGTCGAAACGGGCGGTTCAAACGTGCAGTTTGCGATCGATCCAAAAACCGGGCGAATGGTCGTAATCGAGATGAATCCGCGCGTGTCGAGGTCCTCGGCGCTGGCTTCGAAGGCGACCGGATTTCCGATCGCCAAGGTGGCTGCGAAGCTTGCGATCGGCTACACGCTGGACGAGCTGACCAACGATATCACTGGGGTGACGCCGGTATCGTTCGAGCCGGCCATCGACTACGTCGTCACGAAGATTCCGCGGTTTACCTTCGAAAAGTTTGCGAATGTCGATGCGCGCCTGACGACACAGATGAAATCCGTCGGCGAAGTCATGGCGATTGGCAGGACGTTCCAGGAATCGTTTCAGAAGGCGTTGCGTGGACTCGAGATCGGCCGGACAGGCCTCAATGAGCTGACCAATCTTGGGGACGACGACGAGCGGGCTCGCCTGATCCGAGAATTGAAAGTCGCCGGCGCCGATCGGATCTGGTACGTGGCGGATGCATTTCGCGCGGGGATGAGTGTCGCCGATCTCATGGAGTACACGGCGATCGATCCATGGTTTCTCGCTCAAATCGAAGATCTGGTGACGACTGAACAGACCCTGAAGACAAGACGCGGTGCTGACCTCGGGTTCGATGAGCTGTACCGGCTCAAGCGCAAGGGTTTCTCCGACGCGCGGCTTGGTGAACTGCTCGGTATTAGCGAGACTGCAATTCGTGCGCGTCGTAAAACGCTTGGAATCAAGCCGGTGTTCAAGCGCGTCGACACGTGTGCTGCGGAATTTCCGTCGGCCACGGCCTATATGTATTCGACCTACGAAGAGGAGTGCGAAGCTGCCCCGACCGATCGACGCAAGATAATGGTGCTAGGCGGCGGCCCCAACAGAATTGGACAGGGGATCGAGTTCGACTATTGCTGTGTGCACGCGGCGCTCGCGATGCGCGAAGACGGCTACGAGACGATCATGGTCAACTGCAATCCGGAGACCGTGTCGACGGATTACGACACGTCGGATCGGCTCTACTTCGAACCGGTTACTCTCGAGGATGTACTTGCCATCGTCGATGTCGAACGGCCGACGGGTGTCATCGTCCAGTTCGGCGGCCAGACCCCGCTGAAGCTCGTCGAAGCGCTGGAGGCAGCGGGTGTGCCGATCATCGGTACGAGCGCGGACGCGATCGATCGCGCTGAGGATCGTCAGCGGTTCCAGGAAATGATTGCCAAGGTCGGGTTGCGACAGCCGGAGAACCGGACCGTCGCGACGGTCGAAGCGGGCGTCGAGGCCGCCGATTCGATCGGCTTTCCGATGGTGGTGCGGCCATCGTATGTTCTGGGCGGCAGGGCGATGGAGATTGTCCACAACAAGACCGATCTCGCGCGATATCTGCGCGACGCGTTCGTCGTGTCGAATTCGGCGCCCGTGTTGTTGGATCATTTTCTCGACCAGGCGATCGAGATCGATGTTGATGCGGTATGCGATGGCGAACAGGTCGTCATCGGGGCGATCATGCAGCACATCGAACAGGCCGGGGTGCATTCGGGCGATTCCGCATGTTCGTTGCCGCCGTACCGTCTCGATCAACATATTCAGGACACCATTCGCGCTCAGGTGACGGCGATGGCGATCGAACTCAAAGTGGTCGGCTTGATGAACGTTCAGATGGCTGTGCAGCAGGACAATGTGTTCGTGCTCGAGGTGAATCCTCGCGCGTCGCGCACCGTGCCGTTCGTCTCGAAGTGTATCGGCGTTTCGCTGGCCAAAATCGCCGCGCGGTGTATGGCTGGTACGCTCTTGTCGGCGCAAGGTTTCACAAAGGAGATCATTCCGGACTACTTCTGCGTCAAGGAATCGGTATTTCCGTTCAACAAGTTTCCGGGCGCCGATCCGATCCTCGGTCCGGAAATGAAATCCACCGGCGAAGTCATGGGCGTCGGCGACAGCTTTGCCGAGGCGTTCGCCAAGGCGTCGCTCGCGGCAGGAGAGCGGCTGCCGCGTGGCGGCCGGGCGTTCCTCAGCGTGAAGAGTTCCGACAAGCCGGGCGTCGCCGTCGTCGCGCGCGATCTCGTCGACCTCGGCTTTGAACTCGTTGCAACGAGTGGCACGGCGCGGGTGCTCACCGAGGCCGGAATATCGGTCGAACTCGTCAACAAGGTGACTGAGGGGCGGCCGGATATCGCCGATTTGATGAAGAACGCGAAGATCGATCTGATCGTCAATACGACCGAAGGCCGACAGGCGATTGCGGACTCCGCGGTGATTCGCCGGCTCGCGCTCCAGCATAAAGTCTGTTACACCACCACCCTGGCGGGTGGCGAGGCGTTCTGCATCGCGATTCGATTTGGCCGAGGCAGCGAAGTTCGGCGACTGCAGGATCTTCACGCGAGTATGCGGCGATGAAAGTACCGATGACGCTGGAAGGATCGGAGCGGCTCCGCGAGGAACTGCACCATCTGAAATCAGTTCTGAGACCGCAGATCATTCAGGCCATTTCGACCGCGCGCGCGCATGGCGACCTGAAGGAGAATGCGGAGTATCACGCAGCAAAGGAGCAGCAGGGATTTGCGGAAGGCCGCATCAAGGAGATCGAGAGCAAGCTCGCCGATGCGCAGGTCATCGACGTGACCAAGATCAGGCACACCGGCAAGGTCGTCTTCGGGGCAACGGTGACGCTGGTGGAAGTCAAAAGCGCTGCTGAAAAGCGCTATAAGATCGTCGGCGAGGACGAAGCGGACCTGAAACAGAACAAGATATCCGTAATGTCGCCGCTGGCGCGCGCGCTGGTCGGCAAGTCCGAAGGCGATGCGGTTATCGTCAAGGCTCCCAACGGATCAATCGAGTACGAGATCGACAAGGTCGAGCACCTGTAGCGACGGCGTTCCAGGTGGTGCTAGGAGAATCGAGCAACGTTTGACAAACGCGGATCCGCATCCGAGTTGGCCCGATACAGCACCCACACCTTGCCGATGACCTGTACAATCTCCGAGTCACACTGTGCGGCGAGTGCTTCGCCGAGTTCCCGACGTATGCCGCGGTCGGAAACGTTCACTTTGGCCTTGATGATCTCGTGATCGTTCAGTGCCCGACGGGTTTCTTCGAGCAGACCATCGGTTACGCCGCGCTCGGCGACGGTTACGACGGGTTGTAGATGGTGGGCGACCTGGCGAAGGCGCCGCTTTTCCTTGGACGTCAGCATGGGCGAAGTATATTGACCGGGACATGGCGAAGCGATCGAAATCAAGTCAGCGCTGGCTCGAGCGGCAGAAACGCGATCCGTATGTGAAGCAGGCCGCGACCGCAGGCCTGGGTTCGCGCGCGCACTTCAAACTGTCTCAACTCGATGCACGCTTTGCGCTGCTGCGCCCCAAGATGGCGGTGCTCGAACTCGGTGCCGCACCCGGTGGCTGGACACGGTATTTGGCCAGTCGTTTGCAAGGTGGTCGCGTCATCGCCGTCGACTATCGGCCTATGCAGGTTCCGCTCGGCGCGACGTTCCTGTGTCTTGATATTCACTCGGAAACATTTGACGCCACCATCAAACAACTGTTGGGTGAGACGAGGCTGGACCTTGTTTTGTCGGATATGTCCCCCAATGTCAGCGGAGTGAAAGCAGCTGATCAGGCGGCGACAATGGAATTGGTCGAACTGGCGACCGAGACTGCGGAGCGTCTTTTGAAACCCGGCGGCGGTCTTGTGGTCAAGATGTTCCAGGGCGAAGGCGTCGATCGATGGGTCAAGGACATGCGTCGAAGTTTCACCAAGGCGACACTGGCCAAACCGGCGGCGTCGCGGGCCGAATCGCGAGAGGTTTATGGTATTGCGATGGGATTCACGGGCGATCTGAGCCGCCACGAGCTTCGCGGTAGCTGCCCAATGTGATGTGTAGTAAGCTTCAACGTCCCCCAACCTTTGATCTTGTGAGGATAACCCATTGAACGATATGGGGAAAAATTTGCTCTTGTGGTTGATCATCGCGGCCGTGTTGCTGACGGTATTCAACAACTTCAGCGTGCGCCCGCAGCCGCAGGAGATCACGTACTCCAGCTTCGTCTCCGAGGTCCAGGCGGAACAGGTGCACGAGGTCGCGATCAACGGACTCGTCATTATCGGCAAGCGAAAGTCGGGAGAGGATTTCAAGGTTATCCGTCCGCCGATCGATGATCCGAAACTGATGGATGAACTGATCAATCACAACGTCAACGTGATCGGTCAAGCGCCCGAACAACAGAGCATCTGGGCGCAGCTTTTGATCGCCAGCTTTCCGATCCTGATCATCATTGCGGTTTTTATGCTGTTCATGCGACAGATGCAGGGCGGGGCGGGCGGCCGCGGTGGACCGATGGCGTTTGGCAAGAGCAAGGCACGGCTGTTGTCAGAAGATCAGATCAAGACGACTTTCGCCGATGTAGCGGGCGTCGATGAGGCTAAGGAGGACGTGCAAGAGCTCGTCGACTTCCTGCGCGAACCGGGAAAGTTCCAGAAACTCGGCGGCCGAATCCCGCGCGGAATTCTGATGGTTGGCCCACCCGGAACAGGCAAGACGTTGCTGGCAAAAGCCATTGCCGGCGAGGCCAAGGTGCCGTTCTTTACGATCTCGGGGTCAGACTTCGTCGAGATGTTCGTCGGCGTTGGTGCATCTCGAGTCCGCGACATGTTCGAGCAGGCGAAGAAGCAGTCGCCGTGCATCATTTTTATCGACGAGATCGATGCGGTTGGGCGCCATCGTGGCGCCGGACTTGGCGGTGGCCACGACGAACGTGAACAGACGCTCAACCAACTGCTGGTCGAAATGGATGGATTCGAGCCGAACGACGGAATCATCGTGATCGCCGCGACTAACCGACCGGACGTTTTGGATCCAGCGCTGTTGCGGCCGGGCCGATTCGACCGCCAGGTTGTTGTCGGGCTGCCGGATATTCGTGGTCGCGAACAGATCCTTAAAGTTCATATGCGCAAAGTACCGCTGGCCGATAACGTCGACGCCGCCATCATCGCGCGTGGTACGCCAGGGTTTTCGGGTGCGGACCTTGCCAATCTGGTCAACGAAGCCGCGCTGTTTGCGGCGCGCTCCAGCAAGCGGTTGGTGGAGATGGATCAGTTCGACAAGGCCAAGGACAAAATCATGATGGGCGCCGAGCGCAAATCGATGGTGATGTCCGAAAAGGAAAAGCGCACTACCGCTTACCATGAGGCAGGCCACGTGATCGTCGGGCGCACCGTGCCGGAGCACGATCCTGTATACAAGGTGACGATCATTCCGCGAGGTAGAGCGTTGGGCGTGACGATGTTCCTTCCAGAGGAAGACCGGTACAGCCACACCCGTACCGGCATCCTGTCGAGGATCAGCTCGTCCTTCGGTGGACGTATCGCTGAAGAGATGGTGCTCGGACCCGATGGAATTACGACTGGCGCGTCCAACGACATAGAGCAGGCCACCCGTCTGGCACGCAACATGGTGACCAAGTGGGGGTTGTCTGAAAAGCTCGGGCCGCAGAAGTACGATGAGGACGACGCCGAAGTGTTTCTCGGAATGTCCGCCGGCACGAAGACCAAGGCGATATCTGCCGATACGGCGCGCCTCATTGATGAGGAAGTGCGGCGCATAATCGATCAGTGCTACAAGCACGCCGAGAGCATCTTAAAAAACAACGCAGACAAGCTGCACGTGATGGCAGAGGCGTTGATCGAGTTCGAGACGCTCAGTGCGGATCAGATCGATGACATCATGGCCGGTGCAAAACCGCGTTCGCCGAGCGATGGCAGCGGTCCGTCGAATCGAACCAAAGGTGAACGACCCGCGCCGACCGAACCGGGTAGCGCTCACAACATTGGTGGTCCCGCCGAAGAGCACTGACGCAAGCCTGTGCGGCGTCAGTGAGCTCGCTCCAGCCCGTGCTTCTCTGTCGTGAGCGTCTATTGTCGCTTGCAACACCTTGCGTGATGGGCGTACTGAACGCGACTCCCGATTCATTTTCCGATGGCGGGCGATTCATTCGCGCTGGTCGATTGGATCTGGACGCTGCCGTCGCTGCGGCGCTGGCGATGATCGAAGCTGGTGCCGCCATCATCGATGTCGGCGGAGAGTCGACTCGACCTGGAGCTTCGCCGGTCGACGCAGACGAAGAGCTTCGACGTGTGATCCCCATCGTCGAACGAATTGCCACGATGGCTGCTATTGTTTCAGTGGATACGAGCAAACCGGCTGTTGCCAGAGCAGCACTCAGCGCCGGCGCGCACTTGATCAATGACGTTCGTTCAATGGCAGATCCGGATCTGCTCGCGGTGGTTGCGGACTCGGGTGCAGCGCTGTGTCTGATGCACATGCGCGGTGAGCCGCGCACGATGCAGGATGCGCCACGTTATGACGATGTGGTGGCGGAGGTTCGGGGCTTTCTCGGGGCACGCGCCGAACGCTGTCGGCAGGCTGGGATCGGTCGCGAGCGGATTTTGATCGATCCGGGGTTCGGATTTGGCAAGACGCTCGAGCACAATCTGACATTGTTGCGTCGTCTCGGACAGATCGTCGACCTCGGGTATCCGGTTCTGGTTGGGCTGTCACGCAAACGCATGATTGGTGAGATCACCGGACGTGGGGCGGACGCGCGTGTTGCGGGCGGTGTCGCTGCGGCGGTCGTAGCCGTACAGAACGGCGCGCGCATCGTTCGGACACACGACGTCGCGGCAACAGTAGATGGCTTGAAGATTGTGTGCCGGATCATGGAGATCTGATATGGCAAGGAAGTACTTCGGTACGGATGGAATTCGCGGACGCGTGGGCGAGGCGCCAATTACGCCGGACTTCTGTTTGCGGTTGGGTTGGGCGGCCGGGCGGGTGTTCGCGAGCGAGGGGCGCCGCCGCATCCTGATCGGCAAAGACACTCGAGTCTCGGGGTACATGCTCGAATCGGTGCTGGAGGCAGGGCTCGCCTCGGCCGGGGTCGATGTTCGGTTGCTGGGACCGATGCCTACTCCTGCAGTTGCATACCTGACCCGCACGCTGCGTGCAGACGCGGGGATCGTTATCAGCGCGTCGCACAACCCGTTTTACGACAACGGCATCAAGTTTTTCGACCGGGATGGCAACAAGCTCGCCGACGAAAAGGAACTTGCGATCGAGGCCGAGTTGGAATCGCCTCTGCAGTGCGTGGCGTCAGAAGCAATCGGTAAAGCGCAGCGCGTTGATGACGCACGCGGGCGTTATATCGAGTTCTGCAAAGCAACAGTTGATCGCGGCCTCCGACTGACGGGTTTCAAGATCGTCCTGGATTGTGCACATGGGGCGACGTACGACGTGGCGCCCGGCGTCTTCGCCGAACTGGGAGCCGATATCTCGGTGATCGGCGCGGAACCCAACGGCTTGAACATCAATGATGATTGCGGCTCAACACACCCGGAGCGGCTGCAGGCGGAGGTGCTCGCTCGGGGCGCTGATCTCGGCGTGGGATTCGATGGCGATGGGGACCGCCTCATAATGGTGGATGGCAATGGAGCAGTGC
>Ga0315273_10007169_pt1 | contig 13951 bp, 15 predicted proteins | sample YL17G02_0_MG_FD_205753 | JGI IMG/M metagenome (GOLD analysis project Ga0315273, IMG submission 205753) | Sediment microbial communities from Yellowstone Lake, YNP, Wyoming, USA - YL17G02_0 | ecosystem: Environmental > Aquatic > Freshwater > Lake > Sediment | place: USA: Wyoming | collected... | reverse complement strand
CGATGAGGTCGTGTTCGAGGCGCTCCGCGCCGGCGCCGCCGGCTTCCTCCTCAAGACCGGGCCCGCAGACGATCTCGTGCGGGCAGTACGCGTCGTCGCGTCGGGCGAGTCATTGCTGTCGCCGTCGGTGACGCGGCGGCTCGTCGAGGAGTTTGCGCGCCGCCCGTCAGGCGCTCCGCCCGCAGCCGTGGACGACCTGACGCCGCGGGAGCTCGACGTGTTGAAGCTCCTCGCCCGTGGCCTCTCGAACGCAGAGATCGCAACCGAGCTGTTCGTCGAAGCCTCGACCGTGAAGTCGCACGTCGCGAGCATTCTTGCGAAGCTCGGCCTCCGTGATCGCGTGCAGGCCGTCGTCGCCGCGTACGAGTCGGGGCTCGTCGTCGTCGGGTCGTCGTAGCGTCGGCCGTGCTCGGACCTCGTCACACCGGCGCGTACACCTCGATCTGCGCTCGCACCCCGGCTGCCCGGGCGAGAGACGAATCGCAGGTGATGAGTGGGGCATCCAGCAACTCGGCGAGGGCGACGTACATCGCGTCATAGGCACTCAGGTTGTGGCGCAACTCCCAGGCGCGTTCGACGAACGGTCCGTGCGCGTAACGGCGCAGCGGGAGAGCCGCGAGGTCGAGCCGCGCGTCGGCCGCGCGGTCGGCGCCGATCGAGCCCCTGATAGCGAGGCGTTGGAGGGCATGCGCGACCTCGACATCGATCAGGTGAGGTGCGTGGAGCTCGTCGCTCGTCGCAATGCGCTCGTCAAGTGCTGGATCGATCCTCACGAGGGACAGGAAGTCGACAAGTACAGACGCGTCGACGACGATCACGGTGGGATGGGCCCGCGCATCTCGCGGATAACGCTTGCTGCTTCACCGCGCTCGATCCCACCGTGTCGAGCACGTGCTCGGGCCATGACCTCCGCGACCGTCTCCTGTCGGGCGGCCTGGATCAGCTCGCTGCGAAGGTACTCGGACATCGACATTCCCGCGGCTGCGGCACGCGTTCGGAGCTTCGCGTGGACATCGTCCGGGACGTCCCTGATCTGGATTGCCTTCGGCATGGCCATCTCATCATACAAGCACTTTGCATTCACTACATGCAAGATGCCTCATCGGACGCTGTCCGAAACGGCCCGCTGCTCAGGCGGTGACGCTCGCCCCGTGCTTGCTCTGCAGATAGCGGAGATACGGCTCCGGGTCGATGGGCCCTCCCGCGACACGTGCGAGCGTCTCCTTCGGCGTCAGCTTGCGGCCCAGGCTGTAGAGGTTTTCGCGCAGCCACGTTCCCAGGCCGGAGAAGTCGCCCTGCGCGAACTGCTCGTCGAGGCCCGGAAGCGCAGCCTTCGCCGCCTCCCAGATCTGGACGCTCATCACGTTGCCGAGTTGGTAGGTCGGGAAGTAGCCGAAGAGGCCGCACGACCAGTGGACGTCCTGCAGCACGCCGAGCCTGTCCTCGGGGACGGCGAGGCCAAGGTACTCCGCGAATCGCGCATTCCAGGCGTCGGGCAGATCGGTGGTCGAAAGCGTCCCGGCTACCAGTTCCTGTTCGAGCTCGAAGCGGAGGATGATGTGCATGCCGTAGGTGACCTCATCGGCGTCGACTCTGATGAAGGACGGCTGGACACGATTGATGGCGGCGTGGAACCGCTCGAGCGTGAGGCTGCCGAGGGCGTCGGGGAACGTTGCCACGAGCTGAGGATGCAACCAGCGGCAGAACGGCAGCGAACGGCCGACGACGTTCTCCCACAGCCGGCTCTGGCTCTCGTGCAGGCCGGACGAGCAGCCGGACGCGAGCGGGGTGCGCTCGAGCGCAGGGCTGACTCCGCGTTCGTACAGTCCGTGGCCGATCTCGTGCATGCAGCTGAAGAGCGACTCGAGGTCACGCGCGTGGTAGCGGGTCGTGACCCGGATATCGCTTGTCGCGAACGACGAGCAGAACGGGTGCACCGTGCTGTCGAGGCGAAACGACTCGGGGTCGAAGCCGAACGCCGTCATCGCGGCGAGGCCAAGCGAACGCTGCCCCTCTTCGGAAAACGGACCGTCGCCGATGCCGCCGCTCGCATCGCCTGCCGCCGCCGCGATCATCGGCACGAGCTCCTCCTCGAGCCGCTCGAAGACGGCCCGCACCTCGGCGGTCGTCGTCCCCGGCTCGAAGTCTTCGAGGAGGATGTCGTACGGCTCGCCCGTCGGCTCAAAGCACGCGATGTACTCCAGCTTCAGTTCGAGCTGACGGTCGAGCCAGGGCCGGAAGGCGCTATAGTCGTTCGCGGCGCGGGCTGCAACCCATCCCTCCATTCCCTCGGATGCCACTTTCGTCAGCCTGGCAGCAAGATCGGCCGGGACGCGTCGCGCCTTCTCCCAGTCCCGGCGGGTGACGCGAATCAGACTTGCGTCGTCGGAGTCGTGTGGGAGGGAGGTTTCGAGCTCGCGGAGCTCTTCGACGAGCTCACCGATCCGGTCGTCGACGAACCGCTCGTGCGCGACGCGCTCGAGCGTCGCCAGCCGATCGGCCCGTACGGCAGCTCCCGCATGCGGCATCATCACCATCTGATCCCACTCCAGGAGCGCCGACGCGGAACGGAGATCGGATACATCTCCCAGCCGGCGTTTCAGTTCTGCGAGTCGTTCGTCCACAGCTGCTCCTCTCTCGACAGGTGACAGTCGAGAGCCTATGCGGTCAGGGGCGCCAGGCCGGGGACTCGTCGGTCCAGACACCGCCTGTTAGAACGTGCACGGCGCCGCCGTCAGGCTGCATGAGGAAGATGTCGAAGTCGCCGTCACGATCGCTCGAGAATGCGAGCATCGACCCGTCCGGTGACCATGCGGGGCCCTGGTCGGTGATGCCGTCGTTCTCGGTCAGGCGCGTGACGCCCCGGCCGCTGGCGCCTACGGTGAAGATGTCGCTGTCGCCGTCCGCGCCGCTGACGTACGCGATCGTCTTGCCATCGGGCGACCAGGCAGGAGACGAGGCGAAGTTTTTCGACAGTTTGCGTTCGCCGGTGCCGACGGCGTTCATCTTCCAGACACGCGGGACGCCGCCGCGGCGGCTCGTGAACGCGATCTGCGAGCTGTCGGGTGACCACGAGGGCTCGGTATCCTCGCAGTGGTTCGAGGTGAGCTGCCGCAGCCCGGTCCCGTCCGGATGGACCGCGTAGATCTCGAAATCGCCGTCACGATCGCTCGCGAACGCGATCCACTTGCCATCGGGCGACCAGGCCGGCTCCTCGTCCCACGAAGCTCCTTCGGTGATTCGCTTGCGGCTCGACCCGTTGGCGGCCACGACAGCTATGTCGAAGTCCTGCCCGGACGCGTCAGACGTCGCGATCGCCAGGTGGGTCCCGTCTGGCGACCAAGTCGGCTCGACGTCCATGCCGAGGCCGCGGGACTGAAGAACGCGCCGGGTGCCCGACGCGCCACCGAGCACATGAACCCGAACGGGGCCACCGCGCTCGCTCCCGTACGCGATCACGGTGCGCTGCGAGGCTGCGCCTGCGACACTGCCGGCGAGCACAAGCAGCGCCGACAAGCCGGTCATGATGGCGCAGACCGTCATCGTTCCGCGCGACGCTCGGATTTTTCCCGCCCCCTTCTCGACAACACTAACGGCCCACTCATGGTGCTACGGTCGGCGGGAAATGACAACCCCGAGACTCTACCGGCGCGGAGCATGGTACAGGCCGGTGGGCTCGAACGCGCCGCCGCGCCAGATCCGGGTCTCGATCAGGATCTCGGCCTCCGTCCAGCGGACGATATGAAGGCCGTTCGCTTCGCCGAGCCGGTGGGGGCGCGGGCGACCGAATCCCGGGGCCGTGGTGAGCACGAGCGAGCCAAGCGCGTCGTCGTCGAGAGCTTCGAAGGCGTGTCGTTCGACGGCGGTGCTCTGGTGGATATGGCCTCCGAGGACGAGCTCCGCTCCCGCGGCCGCAAGTGACCGCAATGTTGCGTCGCGCTGCTTGAGGGGGAACTTCCGCGAGGCGCGCCAGGGTGCACCGGCGAGGTGGTGATGGCAAACGACGATGCGAAGCGCGTCTGCTGGTGCATCTCCCAGCGCCGTTGCGGCTGCCTCGAGACGGGTTTCGTCGAGTCGACCACCCTGGTGCCGCCACGGCCGCGCCGAGTTGAGCCCGCAGACAACGGCACTCTCGGTACGCAGGACAGGGTCGGTCGTGCCGAAGACCGCCGCGAAGCGATCCCACGGCCGCGTGACCCGGGCGGGGAACGTGTAGGGAATGTCGTGGTTGCCCGGGACGGCCAGGGTTGGCGCCGGCAATCGGTCGAGGAGCGCCCTCGCCTGCTCGAGCTCCGTTACACGACCGCGATTCGCAAGATCACCGCTTGCAATCACGAGCTCCGGGGCAAGCTCGTGACAAAGTGTCACAAGCGCCTCGTCGAGCGCCGGCGCCTCGCGGGTGCCACGGTGGAGGTCGGAGATGTGGATCGCGCACGCGTTCACGGCCGAGTGAGGCTATACACTCGGAGCATGTCCGAACAGTCTCCGGAGATATTCGACGACCTCTACCTCGGCCTCCAGGCCGGGGGTGCGCTGCGCAAGCAGCGGCGCGGGGAGGAGTTGACGGAGCAGGAGGAGGAGGCACTCGGTCGCTGGCAGCGTCTGTCCGTCTGGCGTAAGGGGATCGCGGTCGGCGCGTTCGCGCTCGGGACGTTTGGGCTCGGCTTCACCCTCGGCGGCCTGATCTTCGGCCGTCGGCGGATGATGCGATAAAAAAGCGTACCGCGGCCCTACCTGCCCGATTCTTTCTGCAGGCTTCGCCTGATCCTGGCGGGCCTGCCCGAGGCCTGCCCAACCGTCGGTCATCCGCCGCCGCACATCGCAGAATCGTCAGCGAACGAGTTCGAACCCCTGTTTCACGAAGTCGTTGTCGAACGCTAGTGCGCGGACGACGCGTCGCCTTCGCATGAGTTCGAAGCTCGTCCAGTCCACGAACGAGACGTCGCGCCGTCCCGCTGCGAGCAGTGCCGCCTCGGCTGAGCGATGAAGCGCTTCGTCGACCCACTCGATTTCGAGTGCGGGGAGCACGTCATCGACGAGAGCCCGGAGGGCGGTCATTCCCATGCGCCGCTGCACCAACGTCGCTGTCTCGAGACAGACGTACGAGTGCGTAAAGAGTGCCTCGGTGTCTGCAAGCGAACCGAACGACCGCGTGGCCGCACGATGGTTGTCGTCATCCGCGTCGATCAACGCGTAGAGCGCAGATGTATCGACGAACGTGCTCAGTCGCTTCCATCCTCGTCGAAGGCCGAGTCGTGATCGACGCTTGTCGTCGTGGTGCCCGACCGATACTTGCCGACCACAGCGAGAGCCCGCGTCCGCGCAGCCTCTTTCCCGCCGTCGATCGCCAGCTCCCGGTCGACGGCGTCCCGCACAACGGCTGCGATCGACACGCGGCGCGCTTGAGCACGCCGCCGCAGCGCCGCTGCCTGAGTTTCTGTCAGCTGAATCTGCATGCGAATCATACCATCATGATACCAGAAATGCCATCATGAGACTGCTTGAGAGTGTCGCGCAGCCGGCTGGCGGGCCGGCCCCTTCAGGATCCACGCGAAGCGTGGCAATAAGCAGCAGATCGAGTGGAGGCGGTGCGATACGCTCCTTCATCCCACCACCTCCACTCGAACACTTGTTCGATCGTGGCAGTCGCGCTAAGCTGGCTCATATGCCTGTCGAAGAGCTCGTCGTTCACGGCGCCCGGGAGCACAATCTCAAGGACGTCACCGTGCGCCTCCCGCGCAACGCGCTCATCTGCATCACCGGCCTCTCGGGCTCGGGCAAGTCGTCCCTCGCCTTCGACACGATCTACGCCGAGGGCCAGCGCCGCTACGTCGAGTCGCTGTCCGCCTACGCGCGGCAGTTCCTGCAGATGATGGAGAAGCCGGATGTCGACTCGATCGACGGGCTCTCGCCGGCGATCTCGATTGATCAGAAGACGACCTCGCGCAACCCCCGCTCGACGGTCGGCACCGTGACCGAGATCTACGACTACCTGCGGCTGCTCTATGCGCGGGTGGGCCGGCCGCACTGCCCGGTCTGTGGGCGCCCGATCGCGGGGCAGAGCCTCGATCAGATCGTGGAGCAGATCCTCGCGCTCCCGGAGGGAACGCGCTTCACCGTCAACGCGCCGATCGTGCGCGACCGCAAGGGAGAGTTCCGTGATGTGCTCGAGGAGCTCCGCCGTGACGGCTTCACCCGCGTCAAGGTCGACGGCGAGCAGCGGCTGCTCGAGGAAGAGATCGTCCTCGACAAGAAGTTCAAGCACACGATAGAGGTCGTCGTCGACCGCCTCGTGCTCAAGCCCGATCTCCGGCAACGGCTGACCCAGTCGGTCGAAACGGCCACCTCGCTCGCCGAAGGGCTCGTCGGCGTCGACGTGGTTGACGGCGAGAGCCACCTGTACTCGGAGAACTTCGCCTGTCCCGAGCACGGGGTCTCGCTGCCCGAGCTCGAGCCCCGCATTTTCTCGTTCAACGCGCCACACGGCGCCTGCCCGCGCTGCACCGGGCTCGGGGCCCAGCTCGAGATCGACCCGGACATGCTCGTTCCCGACTCGTCGGTCTCGGTCGCCGACGGCGCTCTCGTGCCGTGGTCGGTCGGCAGCTCGAGCTTCTACGAGGGCGTGATCCAGGCGATCGCAGATCGCTACGAGATCGATGTCGACCTGCCCTGGCGCGACCTGACCGAGGAGCAGCAGGGGTGGTTCCTCTACGGCACGAACGGCGACCGCATCCTCGTTCAGTACAAGAACCGCATGGGGCGCAAGCGCCAGTACGCCATGGCGTTCGAGGGCATCCTGCGCAACCTCGAGCGGCGCCACCGGGAGACGGAGTCGGCCCAGCAGCGCGAGCGCATCGAGGAGTACATGAGCTTCCGGCGGTGCCCGGACTGCAACGGTGCCCGCCTCAAGCCGGCCGTTCTGGCCGTGACCGTCGGCGGTCGATCGATCACGGAGTTCACCCGTCTCTCCGTTACGGCCGCGCTCCGCTTTCTCGACGATCTCGGCCTGACGCCCACGGAGGAGCTGATCGGCCACAGGATCGTGAAGGAGATTCGCGAGCGGCTCACCTTCCTCTCCGACGTCGGCGTCGGCTACCTCCAGCTCGACCGCGCCGCGAAGACCCTGTCGGGTGGTGAGGCGCAGTGGCTCCGGCTCGCGACGCAGATCGGCTCGCAGCTCGTAGGCGTCCTCTACATCCTCGACGAGCCGTCGATCGGGCTCCACCAGCGCGACAACGACCGGCTGATCCAGACGTTGCAGCGCCTGAAGGCGCTCGGCAACACGGTGCTCGTCGTCGAGCACGACGAGCAGATGATGCGGGTTGCCGACTGGGTTGTCGATATGGGCCCCGGCGCCGGTGAGCATGGAGGCCACGTCGTCGCCGAGGGCACGGCGGAACAGGTGATGCGCACGAAAGGCTCGGTCACCGGGGACTTCCTCTCCGGCCGGCGCACGATCGCGATCCCACCGCGGCGTGAGGACGACCGGGGCGTCTTCATCGTCCGCGGAGCCACCCAGCACAACCTGAAGGCAATCGATGTCGAGTTCCCCGTGGCGAAGTTCGTCTGCGTCACCGGCGTCTCTGGCTCCGGCAAGTCGACGCTCGTGAACGAGATCGTCTACAAGGCGCTCGCGAACCGCCTCAACAAGGTCCGCGTCAAGCCGGGCGAGCACGAGGACGTGGAGGGAATCGACGTCTTCGACAAGGTGATCGACATCGACCAGACGCCTATCGGCCGTACTCCGCGCTCGAACCCGGCCACCTACACCGACCTCTTCACCCACGTTCGCGACCTCTACTCGCTCACGCCCGAGGCGAAGGTGCGCGGCTACAAGCCCGGCCGTTTTTCGTTCAACGTGCGCGGCGGCCGCTGCGAGACGTGCAAGGGCGACGGCCAGATCAAGATCGAGATGCACTTCCTGCCCGACGTCTACGTGCCGTGCGAGACGTGCCACGGCAAGCGCTACAACAAGGAGACGCTCGAGGTGCGCTTCAAGGGCAAGTCGATCTCGGACGTACTCGAGATGTCGGTCGAGGAGGCGCTCGAGTTCTTCGCCCGGATCCCGAAGATCCGCCGTCGCCTCCAGACCCTGCACGATGTCGGGCTCGACTACATCCGCCTCGGCCAGCCCGCGACGACGCTCTCGGGCGGCGAGGCGCAGCGGGTGAAGCTTGCGTCCGAGCTCTCGAAGGTCGCCACGGGGAGGACGCTGTACATCCTTGACGAGCCCACGACAGGGCTGCATTTCGCTGACATCGAGAAGCTGCTCGAGGTGCTGCAGCGGCTCGTCGACACCGGCAACACGGTGCTCGTGATCGAGCACAACCTCGACGTGATCAAGCAGGCCGACTGGGTCGTTGACCTCGGCCCCGAGGGTGGGGAAGAGGGAGGCGAACTGATTGCCGCCGGAACGCCCGAGGAGATTGCCGCAGTGGACGGCTCGTACACGGGGCAGTTCCTGCGTGGGGTGCTCGCCGGCGACCGTGTCGCTGTAGCCGCGGCGTAGGCCCACCAGGTCCAGCCGGGCCGACAGCGAGGCGCTGGACTCGCCTGACCGCGCGTCACCGGAGGCCAATCGCATGCGTGACACCATTCGGGATGGTATAGATATGGTATGAGATCGACCATCGACAAGGCGGGGCGCGTCATAGTCCCGAAGGCAATGCGCGACGAACTCGGACTGACGGGCGGAACCGAGGTCGAGATAGGGCTGATCGACGGCAGGATCGAGATCGCGCCCGTGGCATCACACATCCGACTCGAGCGTAAGCGCGGCCGTCTCGTCGCGGCGTCCGATCGCGAGATGCCCGTTCTCACCTCGGACGATGTCCGTGCGCTGCTCGAGAAGCTGAGGCGGTGAAGGTCGCCGACGCTAGCGTGGCAGTTGCCGCGGCTTCACCGTGGCACGAGAGTCACGAGGCGGCGTTCGATGCACTCGCTGCGTCGCGACCGGGCATCGTGGCGCATGCTGCCGTCGAGACCTATTCCGCACTGACGCGCATGCCTGAGCCCAATCGCATGCATCCTGCCGCGGCGCTCCTCTTTCTCGACGACTGGTTCGAGAATCGGTGGATTGGGTTGACGGCTGCTGCTCAGCGTCTCCTTCTCGCACGACTTTCCGCAGCCGGCATTCATGGGGGAGCGACCTACGATGCCCTGATCGGAGCCACGGCTGCGGCCGAGAGTGCCACGCTGGTCACCGTCGACCGCCGCGCGCTCGTGACCTACGCGCTCGTGGGCGCAGACGTCGAGCTTGTCGCCTGAATTGGATCCGGGCGACGTCTCACTCTCTGCCTGATCCACACCCCCTCGTCTACCTCCACGCGAACACGGGTTGCTCGAAGCCATCGACCCGTTCGTCGATCCGGCCCTCGATTGCGACCCAGCGGAACTGAACGAGCATCGCGGCGGTGGGCGCGTAGATCAGATCGCCGCCCAGCGGAACCTCCACCACGGGCCGGTCGCTCTCGGCGATCGTCGCGAAGCGGGGAGAGTCGGCCCGACACAGCTCGTGCAGGCCGATGCGATAGGCGTGCGCGACCTCGGCCGGGTGTGGGACGAGGTGGACGTCGCCGCCGCCCCACACGACCACTGGCGTGATCACGTACCCGGAACGCGTGACGTAGTCGTCGAGCAGGCCGAGGACAGAGTCCTCGCCGAGGGGCAGTCCGAGCTCCTCATGGAGCTCGCGCAGCGCAGCCTCGAGGGCCGTCTCGCTGCCGTCGCAGCGACCGCCTGGCAGCGCCCACTGTCCTGCGTGCGCGCTGAGCTTTGGCGCTCGACGACACAGCAGGAACGCCGCTCCTCCGGCGACACCCGACATGCGCCCATCGAGGCCTGATACGTCGGACGGAAGCCCTTCGAAGTAGTCGGGCTCGATCGGGAAGGGGTCGTGGCCGTCACGCTCGGCATCGCTGTCCACGACGACGATCGCAACGGCGGCATGACGTCGTTCGTCGAGCGCGTGCTCGCGCCGTGTGTGCCGTGCCAGGTTGCCGGCGAGCCGGTCGCGCAGGGCGGGTGTGAATGGGATCACGTGGGCGACGCGTGATCCTGTACGCCGGGGCGGCGTGACGCTGTCGCTCCCCTGAAGGTCGCCACCGGATGGATGTCTCGGTCGTCGTCGATAGAGAACTCGTACCGACAAGGTCGGATGGCGTCCGGGCTGACCTGGCCCCGCGCAGTCGTGTCCACGCACGCGCGTCTACGCGCTCGCGGGACAGACGTGAAGCTGTTGCCGGGATCGCGCCTCGGAGCCCCCCCGAACCGTTATATAGCCGGAAGCAACTCGAGGGCGTTCCCATCTGCGAGTCGAACGATCGTGAAGTGGCGGCGATCGAGCGAGGCCACCGTGTGCGCTCCTTCACGCTCCGCAATCGCGATCACGCTCGCGTCGACCTGATCGAGCGGCAGGTCGCGGTACGTCGCGCAGAGGCGGGCGACACGCCGGTGGTCGGCAGGCTCGAGATCGAGGACATCGAGTTCACCTGCTGCGATGCTGTCGTGGAAGCGCAGGTGCCGCTCCTGCCCGTAGCTCCGGATCAGGAAGAGGGCGATCTCGGTGACGACAGGCGCCGGCACAGCCAGGTCGCCGGCGAACCGCCGTAGCAACTCCGCGCACGCCTCGTGATCGCGGTCGCGCGCGTCGAGGGCAGCAAGGATCGGCCCGCTGTCGCAGATCAGCACCGATCGAGATCCTCGGCCCGGCCCGCAGCAAGCCGTCTGTAGCGCTCGATCTCATCGCTCGTAGGCGGCTCGGTCCGGAACGGCGACAGCGGCGGCAGTTCCCGAGCGCTGGCCGCAGCAGACGTCTCCGCCTCACCGCCCGCGACGGCGATGAACGACAGCGTCGGTCGAGGCTCGGCCTCGGCGGCCTGCGTGAGCGCGTCGCGGATCACCCGGGCGAGTGGGACACCGTGGCGGCGAGCGATGCGCCGTAGCCCCTCGTGGGTCTCCTCGGGAAGCATCACCGTGGTGCGGATCATGATCCTGATTGTACCAGGGTTCATTGAACCATCGATTTCACCTCACCGACCTCGTCTCGACCAACGATGCAAGCGCCGCATCGGGTGTACTACCGGCGCCGACGTTGAGTACCCGGCAGTGCCCTCTGGAGAGGTCGTTCTGCCCTGGCGGGAGCGCCTCCGCGCGGGCGCGCCAGTCGCTGATCTCGTACCTGCCGGGCCGGGCGAGAGCCCAGAAGTCGGCGCACTCGACGTCATCGCCGATGGCACCCTCCGGAACCTCCTCGTGCGAGCAGTCCAACGCAACCCATCGTCCTCCCTCGTAGACGCCGCCGTACCGCGAGCGAATGACCGTAGCCGGGTAGATGTCGCTTTCGTTGTCCATAGAGAAAACATATCGACTCGGTCGGACGGCATGGTGGAGGCGGGTTGATCGCGATCACCGCAGCGTGACGGGACGCGAAGCACGTGACGCTCGACTGGCGGGCGCTACCGACCTACTTGCTCGTGGGGGCTGAGGTCGAGCGCGTCGTGGAGGCAGCTTCGAGCTGCTCCACTCGCTCGAGTCGCGGTTGTGCGCGCAGGCGTTCGAACACCTCGCGTGCCTCGGCGAGCAACGGGCCAATCTCCTCGCCATGATCGTGCCCGGCAAGCCACTCCGCCTGCTCGAGCAACGCGGTCGCGACCCAGAACGGCTCCTCGACGTCGCGAAGCGCAGCGACCGCGCCATCAAAGCGCGGCTCGGCCTCCCCACGGAGGGCAGCGAGCCGGGCGCGCTGCAACAGCGTGCGGGCCGCGAGCGACGGTGATCGGTCGATCGGGGCCGCGGCAGCGACGGTGAGGAGCTCCTCCAGGGCGCCTGCATCGGCTGTGAACACGGCTGATTCACAACCGAGCTCAAGGAATTTGGCGACCGCCTCCGGATCGGCCGCGAGGCGGTGGTCTCCGAGGCAACTGATGCTTTCGCGGAGCGCGTCGTCGTGCCGCCCCTCCGCCTGCGCAAGAAGCTCGCGGGCCCAGCTGCGAACATTGGTCGCCTGGACGTTGGCCGTCTCGTTCCATGCGGCGTACTCGGCTGCGAGTTCATGAACGCGCTCACGCTCTCCGCGATAGAGCGACATCTGCGCGAGAACGAGCATCATTGCCGCCTGCACCGGCTCGGACGTCAGTCGCCCATCCTCGGGTATCTCGGCGACGACTCGCTCGATGTCGTCCCATTGGCCCGACTCGAAATAGAACTGGACGAGGTTCGCAGTCAGGGATCGCTCCCAGACACGATCGCCGCGGCGCCGAGCCAGTGCGAGTCCATGCTCGATCACCCCTTCCGCCTCGGCCGTCTTGCCCGAAAGTGCGAGGAGAAAGCTGAGATTCATGCACGAACGCAGCGCCCCGCGGGGGACACCCGCTTCTTCGGCCAGAACGAGAGCCTGCCGCATCAGGCCGAGACTCTCGTTCGGCCGGTGTGCGAGCAGGAGTGCCTTGTTGTTGAGCGCCTCGACGACGACGTCCGCGAGCCGGAGGCGCTCGCTCAATTCGAGCGCACGCTCCACATGGGGCATCGCGTCGTCGCTGCGCCCTTCGAAGAACAGGAACCGGCCGAGTTCTGCGGAGACCGTAGCGATCGCCACGTCATCGCCCTCTTCCTCGTGCGTTGCCAGCGCCTGCTCGAGCAGGGCCACCGCCTCCTCGATGCGATTCGTGATGAAGAGCACCTCACCGAGCCGCACCTGGGCGGCCGCCGCCTCTGCCGGAAACCCCGAGCCTCCGAGAATGTCGATCGCCTCCTCGAGTAACGGAACGGCCTCCTCGACGCGACCCCCCATCACCGCGAGCTCGCCTGCGCGGGCAAGAGAGCGCCCACGCTCGACACCTTCGTCGGTCAGGCCCGCTGCGCGCTCGAAGGCCCGCTGGGCCTCGAGCGAAGCTGCGAGCGACGCAGCGCGATCGGCCGCTCGCGTGAACCACCGCCGCGCCTCCGCCTTGACCTCGCCGGCGTCCGCGGCGTCAGGGTCGGCCTCGTGCGCGTCGAGGTAGTGGGTCGCGATAACTTCCGCGATCTCGTCCGGATCGATGCCGGCCTCCGTGGCGAGGTAACGGGCGACCGCCAGGTGGCGGGCCCTCCGGTCGCGCCGGGCGATCGTCTCGTACGTGACCCGCTGGACGAGCGCCTGGAGGAACCCGAGCTGGCCACGTTCGGGAGAGAAGGGGTCGGTCTCGACGGCGAGCAGCTCCTTCCGTACGAGGCTCGCGACCACGCGATCGACATCGGCCTGTGGGAGCCCCGAGAGTGCGGCGAGCCCGCGTGTCGTGAACGTCTTGCCGAGGACGGATGCGTCCTGCAGGAGCCTGCGCTCCTCCTCCGGAACACCGTCGAGCCGCGAGGCGATGAGCGCGTGCAGCGTCTCGGGGACCTCGAACGTGCTCAGATCCCCTGTCACGAGCACCTCGTTCCCCACCTGCTCGAGCATGCCGCGATCACGCAGCATGCGCACCGTCTCCACTGCGTAGAGCGGGATGCCGTCGGCCGCGTCACGGAGGCGTTGCCGAACATCGTCGGGAAGCCCGGGGACGAGCCCGATGAGGAGCTCGTCCATTGCGTCGTCGCCGAGCGGCTCGAGAGGGAGGGTCGCGGCACTTCGGTTCGAGCCGGGGAAGCCGGGGTGGCGGTCGGCGAGCTCTGGCCGTGCCAGCGTGAGGACGAAGATCGGGTGGTGGCGACCCCAGTCGAGGAGGTACTCGATGAACGCGACGAGGCCCTCGTCGGCCCAGTGGATGTCCTCGAACACCATCACGAGCGAGCCCTGCTCGGCCAGGAGCTCGAAGAACCGCCGCCACGCGGAGAAGAGATCCTCACGGTCGGCGGCCGTTCGCTCGGCGAGACCGAGAAGATGGAGGAGACGTGGCTCGATCCAGGCGCGCTCGTCTGCGTCGGCAACCTGGGTCTCGAGCACGGCCTGAAGTTTTGCGACCGACGTCGCCGCGTC
>Ga0315273_10007167_pt1 | contig 13952 bp, 4 predicted proteins | sample YL17G02_0_MG_FD_205753 | JGI IMG/M metagenome (GOLD analysis project Ga0315273, IMG submission 205753) | Sediment microbial communities from Yellowstone Lake, YNP, Wyoming, USA - YL17G02_0 | ecosystem: Environmental > Aquatic > Freshwater > Lake > Sediment | place: USA: Wyoming | collected... | reverse complement strand
CTGGCTTTCTATATAGCTCCCCGTTTAACCCAAGGGGATCCATTTGGTTTGGGTAAAAGGGCTTACCAGTTGTATCAAAAGACAGTCGGAGAAGCCGCCGCAACCGCCGCCAACGAACAGCAGGACGAGGAACAGCCTCAGTCCGAGTTCATGCGCTCACGCAACGATGATTTCCCGGGAGCCCTCAATCGCTTTGGTAACTTCTAATGTCCACAATCATAAAAAGAAGTTTCGTTGGCGGCGAGTTGGCCCCTTCCGTTCAGTCTAGGGTAGATACTGTCAAGTATGAGTTTGGGCTCAAAACTTGTCGCAATGCTTTAGTCATGCGCCACGGCGGAGTTCAAAACAGGCCGGGAACTAAGTTGGTAGGGGAGATTTTTGTAGATGGATCCCCGACATTCGGGCCTGCGATACGCACTATTCCGTTCATCGTTGACCAAAGCAATTCCTACGTCCTAGAGTTCAGAACTAGGAAAGCCCCTTTCTTTGCGGCAGGCGCATGTATGCGTGTCATAAAAAACGGGGCCTATGTTTCAACTTCCATATTGGACATTCTGACTGTCTCCAAATCAAATCCAGCCATAGTCACAACTTCCGCCCCTCACGGAATAGTAACTGGTCAGGAAGTTTTCATAAGCGGTTGTGTCGGAATGGAAGAACTCAACTTTAGAGATTTAAGAGTTGTGGTTACAGGCGTATCGACCTTCACGTTACAAAACATGGACGGAACAACTTTTGATTCAACTAATTTCTCCACCTATCTTTTTGGCGGTAAAGCGGCCTGCATTTATGAAACACTCGCCACAGGAATACTTTTAACATCTCTCAATGAGAAAAATCTCAAGTTCGTCCAGAACGCAAATTCGATGATTGTTGTAGGCGCACAGGATGGAGTGAACCCATACTTCCAGCGACCCACCGAAATAAAAAGAATCAACGATACCAACTGGACGTTCACGACCATGACTTTTGCTCCCACGCAGGCTCCCCCAACTGGAGTTGTGGCGAGTAGTTTCACTCCCGGCCTAATCCCGTATCGGTTTGTGATGACGGCGATCAACGACATCACAGGGGAGGAATCACTGCCCACTGCCGTTGCCACCACACTTGGCGTTGATCCAGTAACTTCTACAAATTGGAACCAATTGGGGTTCACTCCGGCCTTGGGAGCGACAGAATATAATGTGTATAAAGAAACTCCTCGAGGTTCTGGATATTATCTATTGCTTGGAGTTACAAGAACTACCTTCTTGGATGTTGGTCAAGCTGTTACAAATCAGCAACCTCCAGCCGTGAGTAACAATTTTACAGGAACAAATAACTATCCGACCTGTGTAACATTCTTTCAGCAACGTCTGTTGTTTGGAAATACAATTGCCAATCCCGAAAGAATTTTTGGGTCAAGAATAGGTTTGCAAAACAACTTTGTGTCCAGCAGGCAGTTGAATGATGACGATGCCTTGCAGTTCGATATGACAGCAAATCAGGTGAACAAAATCCAGAACATGATAAACATAGGAAAGCTAATCGTGTTCACTACTGGATCAGAGAATTCAATTGAAGGGAACTCCAACGGAACCCTGACCCCAACTGCTGTAAATCCGAAGCAATATAGCCAGAATGGTTCCAGTATAGTTCCTCCTCTTGTGGTAGGTGGCGATGCGCTCTACATTCAAAATCGTGGATCTATCGTCAGGAGTCTTGCTTTTGAATTCCAAAGCGACAGTTATCGTGGAAACGATCTGACAATTTATGCTTCGCATCTTTTTGTCGGAAGAACTATTGTCGAGTGGGCATGGCAACAGATCCCGCAGAGCATCGTATGGTGCGTCCTAGACAACGGCAATGTTATTGCCCTGACCTATATTCGTGAACAGCAGATTTGGGCTTGGCATCGCCATGATACCGATGGGTTTGTCAGACATATTTGTTCGATCCCCGAAGGTGAAGAAGATGCGATCTATGTCGTGGTCGAGAGGGTCATAAACGGATCCACTCACTTTTTTTCCGAAAGACTGAACACTCGAATCGTTTCAGATGACACCATCGATGATGCAGTTTTTTCCGATTGCCTGCTGACGATTGATAACAGAAACAGTGACCCTGCCGCTCAGGTCGATGTGATAAATTCTGCCCTAGTTGTGAACGCAGATCCTCCGGGAAATATCATCGCAATAAATTCACCGACATGGTTGGCTGGAGTTCCTTTGCAGATGCGTTTCATTGGGCTCCAGTTTCCTTTACCTCCTTTGAGAAGATTCAACATAGGCGATGTTATACAAATAACCGATTCGTCTGGTTTTGAATTGACCATGACCATCACTTTTTTATCTACTTTGTTAGGTGAATTTGTAGCCGTTCCCGACAGAGATGTGCCTGTCTCGATGCAAAGTTTGGTTACTACCCCGTTGAGGTTTTCGAGCTGGAAAAGACTGGTTAAAAAGTTCGTTGGATTCTGGCATCTCGAAGGAGAGAACGTCAGCGTTTTAGCTGACGGAGCCGTGGTAGCCAGCCCTAACAACCCGAAATATCCAGTTGTCAAGGTCGTCAACGGAACGATTAACCTAGACTTTCCTGCGGCTGTAATCCAAGTCGGGCTTCCTTATATAACAGACATCGAGACGCTGAATATCGACATCACTCAAGGAGAGACGATGATCGATAAGGCTAAGAACGTGGAGAGAGTCACCATTGCTCTTGAGGACACGAGAGGCGGATTCTACGGGCCTGAAATCCCCACAGGAAGCGATCCTACCGAGGGTCTTTTTGAGTTAAAGACTAGAAATCAAGAGACTTACGGCAGTAACCCTGATTTAACGACAGGAACGGCCTACGTCAATTTGAGGACAGAATGGAATTCCAATGGTAGAATTCTGATACGCCAAACCGACCCGTTGCCCATGTCAGTTCTAGCAGTAGCCCCGGGCGGCTTCATTCCTACGAGGCAGTGATGTCAAACGCAAATGCACTTATGTCTGGAGTTAGCGCAGGAAGCGCCTTCATTGATATGTCCAGCGCATTCGATCAAGCTCAGGCTCTTAGAACTCGAGGCGATATCGCCAAGAGAGCTGGAGAACAGAATGCAAGGATGGCTGAACTTCAAGCCGAGGATGCCATCACTCGTGGAGAAAAAACCGCCAGTCGAAGCGATGCGGCTACACAGAAGCTCATCGGGGCTCAGAGAGCCGCCCTTGCCGCCCAAGGTATTTTTGTGGATAGCGGATCAGGACTAGATGCTCAGGTCGAGGCCGGAAGGATTGGCGCAGAGGACGCCGCAACGATCCGAATCAACGCTTTCCGTGAGGGGCTCGGGTTCAAGTCTCAGGCGAACAATGCTAGATTCGAAGGAACGATTGCCGAAATTTCCGCAGAACAAGATTCCAGAAACACATTATTGTCCGGTGGGCTCAGGGCCACTGGCAGACTGTTGGACTCAGGGAAGTTTTATTCTGAATACAAAAAAGATAAATACAAATCTCCGCCAGAGAGTTCTGACTTCAATACATCTTTCGAAAAAATATATCCAAAAAACTACGGGCTTAATCTAAGGGGTAAGTAATGGCAATCGTCCCTCTTGCTGAAAATAAAGTCCAAGAACAAGGTTTACCCAACATACGCTCCAGTGGGAATGTTCCACTTTCCGCTCTCGGTGGCGGTCAGAGCGCCGAACAGGTCACGAACTCACAACTGGCCCTGAACGATTCTATTCAAAAAGAAATTCTTGCCCAAAAACAAAAAGCTGACCAGATGGTGCATGTTCAGTTCCAAGGCAAGATGGCGAACTTGGAAGCAGAAATGTTATACGGAGAAAATGGTCACATGCAAAAGCGTGGCGAGGACGCTATGAACTCTGTTGTTCCGACTCTGGAAAACTTCAAAAAAAGTTCGCAAGAGCTTATAGATAGTCTGCCTACGGATTCTCAACGCAGGAACGCATTCTTACAAGCGACTCAAAATTTTGATCAAGTCCAAAAACAAGTCATGGGTCACTCTGCTGTTGAGAGTGAGAAAGTTTTTGATGAATCACACAAATCCACCGTCAATAATCTTTCTAATTTAGCGATAATGTCGAACGACCCATCGACAATCGACATTGCTAATGCGGAAATTAAAAACATCCTTAACGAATACGCTGACAAAAAAGGATACCCGGGAGGTCTGTCCATCGATCAGTCCACAGGAAAAATATCCATCACAGGTGAAGCTAGAATACTTTTATTGTCTGAAACTCAGAGTAAGTTGTTTGCGGGGGTTGTTGACAATAAAATTAAATTGGGTCAATACGATTCAGCACAAAGCTATTACTCTCAAAAACTGAATATGATCTTGCCGGATGACAGGCAACGTCTCTCGGGAGGACTAAAGGAAGGAGCCTTGAGATATAAGGCTCAGGTTTTATCCGATGAAATATTCAACAAATACCCCCTGATGGGAACTAAGGTTCCGGGAGGTGGAGATTCTACTGCTCAAAGTGAAATCGATGCTATCGCTTCAAAAGATCCGGAGTTAGGTAAAATTTTGAACGAAAGTTTGGATTACAGATACGCAAAAAGAGCCAAGCAAATATTAGAGGTTGAACAAGAAAAATATAAAAACGCACACTCCCAAGCGGAGGCCAATCCGGGAGCGCCTGCGATGCTAAGTGTCACTGCGGATGTATGGAAAGATCTTAGCGATTCAGAAAAAAGATCATGTGAGCTGGCGGCTAGTCCACCCAAAACCGACAACGAAAAACTTTTCTTGGAATACACCGCATTGAGCCCTTTAAAAATGGCTCAAATGGATCCTGTTACATATACAAAAAAATACAGAGATCCTATGTCTCCAGCCACTAGAAATGAGATGGATGCTATCAGGAACGGGGCTATCGAGGCGATTAACACTCCTGACAAGACGGATAGATCCGTGGCTGACGAGTCGCTCAAGAGCATGGTCATCGACATCGCAGGAACTTCTGGACTGATCCCGAAGGGATCCACTTACCAAACGGTAAAAGATGACGATGCAAAAGTTTCAGCACTTTTTGATTTGAGGATGGCTTCACAGCGTCAAATCGAATACGAGCAGAATCGCTTAAACAGAAAACTATCAACCAGAGAAGCGGAAGATATCATTCGGCCTCTTGCCGCCAAACGCATGGTGAATACGCCACATTGGTTTGGGAGAAAAAACACGATGGAGGAAGGCCCTGCTGTTTATGAAGGCATGACACCATTTGATGAGATCGATCCTGTCATGTTGCTGAAATACGAGAACTTTTTGAAATCGAAAGGAAATCCGAATCCAACTAAATCTCAAATAGAGATTTTAAACTCGCTGTCAAAGGTTCAAAAATGAGCGAAGAAATAATGGATATGGACGCTGGATATGCCCTGATGCAGGACTCCAAAAATCAGGCCCTCCGCAAATCCATGTTTGTAGCATCTCAGACAACTCCAGACGAAGCAGTTAAGGCTATAAAATATTCTCAGGATCAGGGACTCCCTGCCGACATTTCTGTTACCAAGCCTCCGGCTCCGGAAATTCAAAAACAAGTTCAGGATTCATTAAACTATGATGACATATTAAAAAATAACCCAAAATTATCAAACTATCTAAGTGTTCACGAGAATGCCTCTGTATCGCACGATGACATCGCCAACGCCACTCAGCACGAAACGCTGGTGGATGATCACGTTAATTCGAACAATTTTTCAGAGACTATGAACGGAGCCTTGGTAAGTGTTATGGGTATGATAGCAAAAACCCCACAAGGCATTCTAAATATAGCTCAGTTGCCTGCTAGTATGTTGAGCGATCTCAACAGCATAACCGGAGGAATGCTCCCTGCATACAGAAGTCATCCGAATTATAAGGTCGAGGATCTTATTTCCGGAGAAGCGAAAGACGCTTGGCAAAGAATACAGTCAGTTCAAGAATCAAATTCAGAAGAAGTGAAAAAGAACATTTACTCTAGTAATTGGATGGGCAGACTCCTCAAAGGGGATATTGCTGGTGGTGGAATAGGCATGGCTCATTGGACGGTGGAGCAAATTCCAATCGTAGCCGCCATGATAATTGCTCCTTTTACTTCTGCTAGTGTCATGGGATTAGGAACTCAAGCGGAGGCTCAACAAAAATCCATAGACGCAGGGGTTAACCCAACCTTGGCGATAACCAATGGCATTGTGCAGGCGGCGGCGATCACATTTTTAAGAAGCGAAAAAGCCTTGCCTGCGATCACGGCTATCCGTGAGTCTTTGCTCAAGAGCGTGGGGACAGAAGGGGCCAACGCCGCAACTAGAAGCATGATGTCCGAGATGGGCCGTAGTGTTGGCATCACAGCCCTAGACTATGCGGCTGGCGGAACCGCCATGAGGATTAGCGAATATATATCTGGAACTGACATACACGCTTTGGACAATCCGGGCGAATGGCTGACTCAATCCTTGGCAGAGGGAGCCGTTCTTGGAGGAGGCACTAACCTTATTCATAATGGCCCCGAGATGACAAGGCGTGTAAGTGACGCCAAAAGGACTAAAGATTTTTATGTCGCTTTAGGGGAAACATCCGAAGCCTCAAAAATAAGACAGCGCCTTCCCGATGCTCACAAAAACCTTGTTTCCGAGATCACCAAGAATGGCCCCGTAGAAAACATCTACATCACCACAGAAGCTTTTGAAGAAACATTAAAACAGAAGGGCCAAGATCCTGTCGATGTAGCTACAAAGTTGGGCATAGCGGAAGCCTATGACAACGCCAAGGCCACCACATCTCCCATCATTGTCCCTTTGGCTGATTGGGTAAAAAATGTTGTAGGGCAGGATATCTACAAAGACATATCCAACGATGTAAAATTCGGAGTCGGAGAAAACGATTACACCGTCAACGAGGCTAAGGCCCATAACGAGGAAGTCCAAAAATATTTTGATGAGCAGAACAGGATCGCTACGGAACGGGCGACATCCGAGCATGCTACTAAAGAACAACAGGATCGCCTTAACGCCGAGATAGCCGCTTCGGGCGAGACGCCTTCCGTGGCTAAAACTCTCGCAGGACATATCTCCGATATCGCTCGTGGACTTGGGCTACTCTCCAAAACCGAACCTTCGAAATTGATCGAGCAACTTTCCGTGGCCCCTGCCGAGGAAACTCCTGCTCGTGCTGAGACTAAAGCTATCAGTCAACCTATCGAGACAGAAGTTTTAGATCAATCTATAAAACAAAGAAGCAAGGCTCCGGCTCCCATCTCTGGTGAAACTAGGGCCTTGTTCGAGGAATATTTAAAAGAACAAAATATACAAATGGATCAGCCGGAAGCAGAGAAGCCAGTTCTTACTCCGGAACAAATAATAGAGGCCGAAGATAAATTACTCCCTCGGGATATTAGGACAAAAGCCAATGAGGTTATGGCTCCTAAATTTAAGTTAGCCGAAGAAATTAAGCCTACGTTCGATGCAGTGGTAAATAAAGTATCTGATGAATTGAATGCTGTTGGACTTACGACAAAAAATAAAAAACCGGGAAGGGTAGCAGAGAAGCTAGTTATTGAAAATACCCCAAAAGATCTGCGAGAGACAGGGCCATACAATGCCGATAGTATCAAAGATATTGTTCGTGCAACCATAGTTGTCGATAGCATGCATGATGTTCATCAGGCTATATGGAAAGTCCAAGACTATTTCAGAGTAACCAGAGTAAAGGATAGGTTCAACGAGCCAACCGATGCAAAATATTCCGATGTCCTGTTGAATGTTGATTTAGGCAAAGGTCTTGAGGGAGAAATTCAAATAAGCATTCCGGAGATGGTTGCGGCTAAACATTTAGGGCATCATCCTTTTTCCGAGCGCAGAACCATAGTGACGCCAGAAGGACTCCCGGATTTCGAAAATCCTAGATATAAAAAACTTTTAGCCTTAGAGCAGGGAATTTACGGGGAATCTTTTGATGCGGCAGTTTCTAGGAGCAATGCTTCGAAGTCCGACTTGCTCAAAAATATTCCATCCTTAGAAGCCTTGGAAAAAGGATATGACCACGAGGCCGCATCTTCCAATTTGTCTGATTTAGTCCCGAACAAAGAGAACGCTTTACAGTCCCCATCCGGGGATATGGCTACCGGAATTCCGTCCGAGTCCATGAACTTAGTGCCTGCTGGAAAAGATTTGAAATCCATGATATCTACCTCCAATAAAAGTATAGCAGAACTTAACGCAGAAAGGGAAACTTTAAATCAGTCATTAAAAGGCATATTTCACTTAGATAAAAGTATTGACCGGATGCCTCTGGATGTCCACAATATTAGGAGAGCCAGTATATTGTTTGAGGTTGCTCCAGATCCTAACGATCATTTGGCTGTGGCTAGGTGGAACAGACTTCCGGAAAGCCAACAGGCGAAGATCACTAAGGACGTAACGAATTTTGGCCTGTCTATGGCTATGCGTGATCTCGGTATGAAGGGTGATTTTGTAGAACAGATAGGAGGCTATCAGGGAGGAACCAACACATCGTTGGCAATGAAACTTAGGCCAGACGCTACCGCAAAAGAAGCAATCTCCACTGCTAAATATTTAGGGTTCGTGCTTAGGCAGGATAGCATGATGGTGACAGCCTCCGAGCCCGGGGAAGGACTCACCAAATCTGACGTAATTACATTTGACACTTTATCTGCCGCAGATCCCAAGTCGATTTTCGACAAACTGTGGACAGTTGAAATAAACGGATATAAACCATACCAAGGATTTTCATCGGACGCATTTGGATCTAAGATGTCGTTCACTCTGGATGGTGAATCTTTAAAGAAGTTTGGAATAAGTCTTGAAGATGTAACCAAAGCCGGAGATGAAGTTTTAGGAAATAAATACGATTTCAGGACAGAAGATGCTTACGTTGCTTTCATAGGAAAAGGAGAATACGACCATGCCACTGATTTCGGACGACAGGGGGAAACCACTCCCCGAGGGACATCCCTTGAAAAATCCGCAGATAATCTTCGCTCCTACATCGACCAAGGGATCGAAAGCCGCATCTCCAACTACGAATCCAGAAACCATCTCAGCCCCGTTGAATCCGCCCAAGCTGACGTAGAGACTTTAAAGCAGGCGCAAAAACCCTCTATCGATGAATCAGTCGATTCCAGAGGCCAGATCACCATGTCGGGGATGAGAGGGCTTATTCAGACTTTCAAGAATAAAGACCTCTCAACAATTCTTCACGAATCAAGCCATTATTTCTTCAAGGTCATCGAGACGCTGGCCCTTAAGGATGGTGCAACTCCAGAAATAAAACAAATCCACAAAGATACTTTGAACTGGTTGGGAGTCGATAACGTCTCGCAACTAACCGAGGCGCATAAAGAGAAGTGGGCAGAGTCATACGAAACCTACGTGATGGAAGGTAAAGCCCCATCGGAAAAAATGCGCCGAAGTTTCGTTAAGTTTAAAATTTGGTTATCTGGTATTTACGGAAGCGTAAGAAATAGAACTCCGCTTGATCCTCAGATCAGAGATATCTTTGATAGGATGCTTACGGGTCAGAGTGCGGAAGCCCGGGCCGAACAGAAGCAAGGGCTAGAACCTATGTTCAAAGATGCCAAATCTGCCGGAATGACCGAAGTTCAATTTTCGGAATACTCAAGAGCGGTAGCGGAAGCTCGCCAATATACAGAAGAAACCGTCACAAAACAAATTTTGGCGAATCATGAGAAAAAAAACAAAGCGGCCTATGCTAAGAAACGAGCTATGGTCGAGCCGTCTGTAAGGGCGGAAGTAGAAGCGATGCCTGTCTATGACGCCATCGATAAGATGAAAAACGACAAGAACGAGGTTGCCCCTATAAAAATAGACAGGGCCAGCATCCCTCCTGAACTTTTGTCAAAAATGCCTAAAGGAACCATTGCCACTAAAGACGGACTCTCTGCGGACATGGTGGCAGAAATCCTCGGCTATGATGGCGATGGGCTTAAGTTGGTCAAGGATATCACCAGTGCAGTTCCTAAAGAGAATCTGATCGAGGACACCGTTTACCGAAGGATGTTAAAGCTATATCCAGATGTGGCGGAAGGGCGTTCTTTAGAGAAGGCGGCCTTAGAAGCAATCCATAATGACAAGCAAGCGGAGAAGCTGGTCATGGAGCTAAAGCACATAGCTCAAAATAATACCTCTGTATTGCAGGCAGGCATCAGGAAAATAGCCAAGCGCCCCACAACGATTTCCGAAGCCAAGGAAAAGGCCAACGATATTATTTCCTCTAAGGAGATTAGGAATATAAACCCTGACGTTTACCTACGGAACGAACGTGAGCAGGCCAAGAAAGCAGGAGTCGAATTTGCCAAAGGCAATATGGATGGAGCTTTCGAAGCCAAAAACGCCGAACTTGCAAATCACGAACTTTACTCCAAGGCAGTAGCCGCTAAAAAATATGTTGATAAACAGGTCGATTATTTAAAGAAGTTCGACAAGCAAGAATTCAGAGACAAGATCGATCTCGAATATAGAGATCAGATCGATGCCATCCTTCATAGGTATGACATACGGAGAAGTGTGTCAAACAAGGCTTTGGCTAAGAAAGAGTCGCTGGCAACCTTTGTTGAAGCTATGGCTGGAAAAGGTTTAGATCCCAACATATCCGAAAAACTTTTGAACGAACTCGAGATGATTCACTACAAAGAAATGCCACTCGAGGAATTCGAGGGGCTTGTTGATTCGGTCAGGTCTATCGCCAAATTGGGCCAGCTCAAAAATAAGTTGATTGTATTGGGCGAGGCTAGGCAACTGGAAGAAATTGTCAACGAGGCAGTTGTTTCGACATCCAAACTTCCTCAAAGAGACAAAGAAACCAATCGTGGCTTGAACCGGATGGAGAAGGCTTTTCTTACGGTTAAGGCTTCCGGAAGATCTCTCCAGTCGTCACTGCTTAAAATGGAGCAAATGTTCGACTGGCTGGACAACGGAGACTCTAACGGTATTTTCAACCGAGTAGTTTTTCGCAGGATTGCAGATGCAGGAGTGCATGAAGCTGACATGCAAAAGCAAATAAAAACCAGTCTCGATGAATTATCCAAGAGCCTTGTGGCTGACATCACTAAAGATTCACAAAAAATATATGAGGCAAAAAACCTCATAGATGGATTAACAGGCAAACCTCAGAAATTCACCACAAAAGAATTTCTTTCTTTGCTAGGCAACATGGGCAATGAGTCCAACTTGGAAAAACTGTGCAAAGGGGAAGGTTGGGATAAGAACGAAGTGTGGAGCTTTGTTCACCAGAATGCCACTAAAGCTCAGTGGGATTTTGTGGCTGGACTTGGCAAAACACTTGAGGGGATGTGGCCCGAAAAATTAGCCATGTCTCGCAGGCTTGGAAATACCAATCCTCCAAAGGTTCAGCCCCGGTCTTTCCAGACACCTCATGGAGAATACGCAGGATGGTATTGGCCTATGGTTTACGACCCTTCTCGCTCCGCAGATGTGGCTGACCGTGGGGCTAGGAAGGCGGATCAGATTTTCGAGAATACTTATTCTCGTGCCGACACAAGCACAGGTCGCATGACGACTCGCTTAGAGAAATACGCTAGACCACTTCTTCTATCTCTCGATACTATTCCATCGGTTATCGGAGAAGAAATACACGACTTAGCCTATCGTGAGGCAATTATAGATTCAGATAAATTCTTGTCGCATCCAGATGTCAGGGCTTCGATAGAAGGCGCTTTGAGTCCTGAACATTACGAGCAACTTAAGCCTTGGCTTCAATCGATTGCTAATGACCGCAAGGTTGATATGAAGGCTTTGAAGTGGTTCGACAAATTAGCTCATGGATCTAGAACTCGTGCCACTATGGTTGGTTTAGGCTACCGCCTTAGCACGATCATGATCCACGGAACATCGGCTGGATTGGAATCTATTGCAGAGGTTGGCCCTAATTGGTTCGCTAAAGGATTGGCTGATTTCTCCAATCCTACCAAGTGGCAGGCCAATAAAGATTTTGTGTTCTCACGATCCGGCGAAATGAGAAACAGGATGAACGAAGTTGATCGAGACATCCGTGAACACCTTAGAGAGATAGATCATGTCTTGATGGATCCGACATCCTCGGCGCTGGCGAAGGGTAGCGCCATGTTAAAAGCTCATGCTTACCAAGGCATCGCCTTGATTGACATGGCATCCGCATTGCCTACATGGATGGGAGCTTATCACAAAGCTATGGATCCAAAAGGCATGAACATGAGCGAGGCAGACGCTATTTACTTTGCAGACAAAACTGTGAGAAATGCTCACGGAGGATCGGGGGCTAAAGATCTAGCGGCAATCCAACGTGGCCCTGAGTTCATAAAATTGTTCACGATGTTTTATTCGTTCTGGAACCACAACGTCAATCGTCTAATGGACACAGGCAGGAAAGCCACCACTGCCGACACATGGAAAGACTCTGGCAAGGCCAGCACCACCATTATGCGTATGATCATCTATACACTTGGAGTCCAAACCCTGCACCACATGGTAAGTCCTCCCAAAAAAGATGATGAGGAGGGTTGGGTTAAGTGGGTTGCAAAAGAGCTTGGAACTTCGGCTACTGCCGGAATCCCTGTCATCAGAGACATAGCGGCCCACTACTTAAACGGGAAAGATTACAGCGTTACCCCTGCCGCTCAAATGGTTGAACAGGTTGGCAAGACAGGGGAAGATGCGATGGCGATCATGATGGGGAATAAGGTATCTGACAAATGGGTGAAGAATATGATTTCTACGGTTGGTTATGTTTTTGGCTCCCCTTTGGGGCAGGCTTCCAGCACATCTCAATTTATTTGGGATGTCGGTTCAGGAAAGCAGAATCCGCACGATGTTTCTGACTGGTGGCGTGGGATAACGACTGGAAACATGCATAAAAAATAGGTTCCCCATGTAGGGAGAATCTACTATAATATTCGCAAACGGAGGAACTGTGTCAATTTCGAACCCAATCGCACGAAACGATTATGTAGGCAATGGAGTCACGATCACTTGGTCGTATGGCTTCAAGGTTTTCGCTGAGTCTGATCTGGCTGTCGTCTCTTACAGCTCTGCCACTGGACTGTTCACAGCCCTAGTGCTTAATGTCGATTACACCGTCACCGGAGTTGGCTCTGACACTGGCGGCTCGATCACACAGATCATCGGCGTCTCTATTCCAGCCATCCTACCAGCCACTTCCACGTTATCGATTGTGCGAGGCATGGCGTTCACACAGCCTGCCGTCCTGAATAACCAAGGATTGTTTTACCCTAAAACAATCGAGGATGCCTTTGACCGCTTGACGATGTTGCTTCAACAGATGAACGACACGCTCAATAGATCGGTCAAGCTCCCTTTAACCGAAGCTCCGACTTCCTTGAATTCTACACTTCCTACTGTGACGCAGAGAGTAAACAAATACTTCGGCTGGAACTCCCTCGGAGATATTATCTCCGTAGCGAGTGCGGCCCCATCGACTCTAGTATCTGCATTTTGGAATACCATCCTCGGACTGACAACGAGCCTCGCCTCGAGAACGGCGCTCGGCACAAAAGAAATTGTCTACGCCATCGACTCAGGTGTTTCTCCGAACCACGTTCTCTCCGGAGCTAACATCGCCATTGCTGGATTCGTGGCTCCTACCGCTTACTTAGATGGAGACAGATATACATTCAAGGCCGCATTCGCATCTGCGGCATCGGTTACTCTGAATGTGAATGGCCTTGGAGCCAAAGGAATTCTTAAAAAGGGTGCTGATACAAGTTTTGGGACATCACTTTATTTGGCACTCCAGCTCAGGGAATACTCTGTCAATGAATACATCACGGTTCAATACAATCTTGGACTCGACAAGTTCGTAATTATCTCAAACCTTTTTGGTATGGACAGCCAAATCAGCTATGGAACCACGGCTGGCAGTGGTGGAACCGCCTACGTCACGACAGGCATAAGGAGGATTTTTGGAGTTGCTGTCCCTTCCGGAAA
>Ga0315273_10007166_pt1 | contig 13952 bp, 10 predicted proteins | sample YL17G02_0_MG_FD_205753 | JGI IMG/M metagenome (GOLD analysis project Ga0315273, IMG submission 205753) | Sediment microbial communities from Yellowstone Lake, YNP, Wyoming, USA - YL17G02_0 | ecosystem: Environmental > Aquatic > Freshwater > Lake > Sediment | place: USA: Wyoming | collected... | reverse complement strand
ATAGGAGAAGTGTTCATGGTAAATGGTGTCGAATTGATTCTGCTCCATCAGTTGCATGAGATGCGGGAATTCCATCGTCACCACGCCGGTCGGCTTCAAGAGGATCTTCATCCCGCCGACAAAATCGTTGATGTCCGGCACATGCGCCAGCACGTTGTTCCCGAGAATGACATCCGCATGTTTGCCTGCGCCCGCCAATTCTGTCGCCGTCTGCCTCCCGAAGAACTTCACAACACAAGGAATGCCCTTCTTCATCGCAACCTGAGCGACATTGGCGGCCGGCTCGACCCCCAACACCGGGATGCCTTTCTCCATAAAGTACTGAAGCAAATATCCATCGTTACTAGCAAGCTCCACAACATGGCTCTTTGCATCCAGATTGAACCGTTCGGCCATCATGGCCGTGTAGCTCTTCGCATGTGTCAGCCAGGAATCCGAGTAGGAAGAAAAGTAGGCGTACTCCGTGAAGATGTCGCTCGGGCTCACGTATTCCTGTAACTGCACCAGGAAACACCGGTCACAGACATACACCAGGAGCGGATAGAACGGCTCCATGTGGTTGAGTTTCTCCGGCTCAATATGCGTTTGGCACAACGGCGACATTCCCAAATCGACAAAGATGTGGGATAGCCGCTGTGCGCAAAACCGACAATGTCCAGGTGTGGGTGCGTCATCGTGAGTCATTTCGTTCCTCCTCACAGCTACAATGACCTCGGCTTTCCTCGCAGCAGACCGCATCCTCCCAATGCTTCGGCCGCCTGTGCGATGTGAGAAAATGGCAGATTCGATCGACGATAGGAAGCATTGGAGGGGTCTCCGCTCGCCGGGTTGACCGAACACCCGTTATCCCACGCCCCGGGGCCGGATGCCCGGAGCACCGGACGGCCCAGACACAGATTCGACGTTGAAGACTGCGTAGACCTCGTTGCACGCGTGAAGCAAGGTCGGGGATCTCGGCACACAGATTTCGCTCCGGCTCCCTGGAGAACTCGCAGACAATCAGTGCCCCGTCTTCGGCAGAGGCCACGTTCCGGACACTCGGGGAGAGGAAGAAAACCTGCTTGCGGATCTCCTCTTGAGCCCTGTCGCTGGCCGGCGTCGGCAACATTGCTTTCAAGCCTCTCATTTCCTGGTCTCCAGAAGGCGGTTCAGCAGTGTCTGAAGGTCCGACGCACACCTGGCGCCTATGACGTCGTCATCCGGAATGCTTACGTCGTACCTGGACTCCAGTGCCATCGAGAGTTGGAGGGCGCGAATGGACGAGAAGCCCGCGGCGTAGAAGTCCTCATCAGGCTTCAGATTGTTCAGGCCTCCAACTGCACAAACGATGGCAGTCACTTCCTGCAACTCCTTCACGTTCATGCAGACGACCTCGTTCGACTCTCCGAAAACGGCGCACCACGTGCCCGCTGCTCCGTACCGGTCGACGACTCTGGTGCGTCATTGGGCCGAAGCGCGGCCATCTTTCTGGCGGGATTGCCAGCCACGACACTGAACGGCTGGACATCCGCCCTGCCCCCCGCGCCGGCCGAAACGACGCTGCCGTCGCCGATCGTCACCCCTGGGTGGATGATTGCCCTGGCTCCGATCCAGACCTGGTTGCCGATCACGACGGGGCGCACTTCCGCCTCCGGCGGCGGCAGGCCCGCAAGGCGCGCCGTTGGGTCGCCCGGATGGTCATTTGAATCGAAGATCCAGACGCCGCCCGCTATTCGACACTCATCGCCAATGGTAATCGATTTCCCAATGACGCAGGCCCAGCCGTGGCCGATGCCCGTCCGGGATCCAACTCTGAAGGTCGGTTGCAGGCTGAATCTCGAGGCGAAACGGATGCTGCACTTGCCATCGATCAGGACATCATCCCCAACGACGAGGTCTCCAGACCCCTTGATCCAGTGAGTGTACGTCCCGGTCTTTACCGCGCGACCGTGGGCCTTGCAGGATGCTCTGAATATCGGCGCGCAAATCAGCAAGCGGACGACCACGTAACAGGCCGAACGAATCACCAGGAAGAACCAAAGCGCGGGCCGTACCAGCGCTCGAGGAGCCGGCTGCTTGATGCGGCGATAGAGGCTCTTACTCGCCCTGACATGAGGGTGCTCGGAACGTGCGAGCCCGAGGCGGAGGTTTGGCATTGACGAACTTCCTTACACGACAACAAGTTCGAGCCGATCCGCAGACCGGCCGCAGCTATTCTCGTCTGCTGACATTCTTGGTCGACCGTCGGCGATCGCATCCAATGACTACGGACGACGGGACTATCGGACCAGCAGTGATTTCCTCCGGTTTTCGCGTTACCTGCCAAGTAGTCAGAATTCCCAGACAAACTCACCCGTGCAGCCAGATCCCTTCCGACCGTCTATCGGCGGAAACCGGCTTGATCTGCAGGATCGTGACTGTTGGTCGCTCTTGGCCGGAAGCCGCGGCCGCTACCACACCCCCTGCAGGTCGGCCCGGGCTCCGTCCATCGTAGGCCCCGTTCATCGACCTCGCGCTGGCAGAACGGTGGCTGTGCAGGTCGGGGTGGCATCCAACGCCCCACGGCTTTCAGGAACTCCGTGGCAGCCGTGCGGAAGTATTCGCATGGCCAGCGCGGCGTCAGGGCTCGCCCGCCTTCCACGCGCCCGGCGGCCCAAGAACGCTCGAGGGTGGCGATCTTCGCAGTAACCAAGAGAACCTGTGGACCGGGATCAACTCAAGCACGGCGTCCACGCCATGCGGATGCCGGTGGACACGCTGGTCAGCAACGGCGCGTACATGGTGATGGCCGCGCTGGCCTGGACCCTGAAGGCGTGGTTTGCGTTGTTGCTGCCGGTCAGCGGCCGCTGGGCGGCGCGGCACACGGCCGAGAAACGCGTCGTTCTGCATATGGAATTCACGGCGTTTCTGAACGCCTTCATCCGCGTCCCGGCACAGGTGGTGCGCACGAGCCGGCGGATCGTCTTCCGGCTCCTGGCGTGGAATCCGTGGCAATCGGTCTTGCTGCGCGGCGTCGATCACCTCCGCGGTCCGCTCCGATGCTGACCGCGTGCCTCTGAAGCCGGGATAGCGAGGCCCGGTGCATCAACCCCATGACACCACAAGGACGACGCACGACCGAGACCCAACTCAGACATCCGCACCTTGGCCCTGCAGGTCGAGAGGAGAGAGGTGTGTCTGTATTGATCGCGGCCAAACGTGTGTCGTCGCAATTCAATCTCTTCGTGTTTCTTTCGCGGAAAATGCGCTTATTCTGGGGCTAGATCTGCCGCCCGGCAATGGTAATTGACGCCGCGCAACGTCCGGGTGTTCGCCACTTCCCTCCCGTGGACGCTGCCCGACCTGTGGACGCGCAGCCGCGCCCACAAGGTCGTTGGAAAACCGCTTCGCGGTTTCCCACAGCGCCCTCCGTCATCATCTTTTCTTCTTGATCAGAAGACCCAGACTGGACCGTCAGACCGAGACGCGTCCAGAATCACGCACTTTCACGCGCGCGCCAACACAGAAGGGGATACAGCACGTCACTACGCACAAAATCGTAATGGCGCGGCAAGAATCGGAGGGTCTAGAGCACCCGTGCTCCGGGCGTGGTACCGACGGCGCCTCGCTTTTCCGGCCTGCGTCCCGCCCTCTGCGCCGGCGGAGGCGGGGCATGCTTCTTGCGCTGTCCCTGCCGAAGCCGAGGAGCCGCTGGGATTCCTCGGGAAACCCAAGTTCGCGAGAGAGCCGCCATGACACCGTTCCACATCCGCCGCCGCAGCGCCTGGCTGGGCCTCACGGCCCTGCTCGGCACCACGTTCACCCTTGCGTTTGCCGCCACGCTGCACGCGCAGGTCCTCGTTGATCCGCAGGTTGTGGAGTTCGTCCCGTCGCCCGACCACTCGGCGGTGCTCGGCAACGGCCAGCCGGCGGTCTTGCGGTACGACCTCAACGTGTACCTGCTCGGGGCCTCGGCGCCGTTCCGGACGGTGGACATGGGGAAGCCGTCACCGGACCCTGACGGCAAGATCCGCTACCACTTCTCCTCCCAGGTGGCGGCCTGCCCCCGGCCCGGCTGCAACTACGAGGCCCGCGTCAGCGCCGTCGGCCAAGGAGGCGCGGCACTCAGCAATCTGTCGAACCCGTTCACCTTCACGACCGTCTCGGCCCCGGTATCGGTCGACGGCGGCTTCAGCGGCGGCCTGACGGCGGGCCTGTTGTTGCGGCACGACTCGCTGGGTGAGGTGTGGCTGTGGTCGATGGATGGGTCCGCTCAGACGGCGCAGACGTACCTCAGTACGGTTGCCGACACGAACTGGGAGATCCGGGGCATGACCGACCAGAACGGCGACGGGAACGCCGACGTCCTCTGGCGCAACAAGGTGAATGGCCAGATCTACTTCTGGTGGATGAATGGCGCGACGCTTCGTGAGGAGATCTACGTCGCTACCGTGGCCCCGGCGTTCGACATCGTCGGCACGGGCGACTTCAACGGCGATGGCAAGTCGGACATCCTTTGGCGCAACACCGCGCTGGGAGACGTGTGGATCTGGCTGATGGACGGAGCTACGCGACTCGGCGAGACATCCGTCGGCCGGGTCGACCCGGGGTACGTCGTCAAGGGCGTCGGTGACCTCAACGCTGACACGAAAGCCGACATCGTCTGGCATCACACCACGAGGGGTGAGGTCTGGGTCTGGCTGATGAACGGCGCGACGAGGCTGTCGCAGACGTGGATCGCCAACGTACTCGACACGCGGTATCAGATCCAGGGTGTAGCCGACTTCGATGGCGACACCAAGATGGACATCCTCTGGTGGCACACAACGTCGGGGGATGTCTGGGTCTGGACGATGAACGGAACCACGCGCAAGGCAGAGAAGTGGGTCGCGACCGTACCAGACACTGGATACCGCATCGCCGGGACGAGCGACTACAACGGTGACAAGAAAGCCGACATCTTGTGGCGCCATGCCACGCGAGGCGAGGTGTGGGTGTGGCTGATGAACGGCGCCGTCAGACTGTCGGAGACCCGCGTGGCGGCCGTGCCGGACGTGGGCTACCAGATCGCCAAGGTGAAGTAGATCGTCGCAGGAAGCCGGTTTCGCGGCGCCGCGAATCACTGGCACATCGCGCTCGCACCGTCACGCCAGAAAGTCCCAGAACGGCCCAACAGTGAGGGCAGGATAGGGAGGGGGAGTGGCCCTTCTCCGGCCCCCGCGGGTTCCCGACGCCGGGTAGGGCGATGGCGCGGTCTTGACGGAAATGACGCACGACGGCATCAGGCACGCCCCGATCTGGACTCCCGACGGCAAACACCTCGCCTACCGATCGTGGAGGGGAGGGAAGATGACGTTGTGGTGGATGCCGGCGGACCGAAGCGCGGAGCCCGAGCGCCTTCTCACGAAGCTCGAGGGGTGGCAGCAGGCCGCGTCGTTCTCGCCTGACGGCAAGAACCTGGTATTCGACCAGCAGGGCGTGGAGAGGAGGCCCGCCATCTGGGTGCTGCCAATGGACAGAGATCGCGAGCCCCGCCCGCTCAGGGCGACCGAGTTCCCGGAGGGCGCGGGGAAGTTCTCGCCTGACGGCAGGTGGGTCGTGTATTGCTCGATGGAAGCGGGCAAGGCCGAAATCTACGTGCAGCCGGGGCCGGGGCCGGGACCGAAGATTCAGATCTCCTAAGAGGGCGGCATGGACCCGGTGTGGGGGCCGGACGGGAAAGAAATCTTCTATCGGAGCGGCACGAAGATGATGGCGGTCGCGGTGAGCACCCAACCGTCATTCCAGGCAGGCAGGCCCCAGTTGCCCTGGGAAGGCGACTACATGTTCGGGCCGAGCTCGGGCTGCGGCATCAAGGGCACGACGACGACAAGCTACGACGTCTCGCCCGATGGCCAGCGGTTCCCGATGACCAGGGAAAACGACCAGAAGATGTACGCCACGAAAATCGTCGTGGTGTTGAACCGGGTCGAAGAGTTGAAGCGCAAGATGGCCGACGCCGGCGGGAAGAAGGACTGACGGCCCGGCCGGGCGCTTCCTCGTGCAGCCGTTCTTCGCGCCGCCTCTCGTTTCCGGGACCATGCCTGCACCGCAGCACCGGGGCCGGAACGACAACGAGACGAGAGATGCCGGCGTTCTCCGGCCGTCGCTAGAACCGGGCCCGAACGCCCACGTCGAGCAGGACCGTCCAGCGTGAACTGTTGTCGTTGATCGTCTCGAGACCCGTGCCCACGAGGCCGTCCCCCGCAGGCATCCCCGTCACGAATCGCAGCCCCACTTGGCCGAACACGCCGACCCGATCCGACGCCTGCCACAGCACGCCGACGTTGCCGCCCGGGGTGAACGCGGCGGTGCGGTCGTAGAAATCGGTGGCGTTCTGCGCCAGGTTGACCTGGGGCGCCACGAGCGCGACGTCGGTCTCATCGATGAACCCGAGGCGACGATAGCATTGGCGGGGTCTGCCGGGCCGAGTTGACGTCACGCCGGTTATCGGACGGCCCGGGGCCGGATGTCCAGAGTACCTGACGGCCCAGACACGAAACGGACGTCATGTTGATGATGCGGCCCCATTTCTTTGCCTTCATGACCGGGACCGCCTCCCGGGTCATGGCGATCGTGCTCATGAGGTTGAGCCGGAACCCGTATTCCCAGAGCGCATCGTCGATCTCCAGCGGCTCTGGTTCGCAGCCCCTGCATGACGCTCCGAGTCGGAGCACTGCACAACGCGGAGCCACGTGCGAACAGGCCGATCATCAGCAAGATACGACGTATGGGGTTCGATGTCCACGCGGATACGATTGCCGTCGCCGTTACGGAACCGGCGCCAGTTCCGAGTTTATGGTACATTCACAGACACCGACGTGCACGACAGGCAGTCTTCGCATCGGATCAGAACTTCCAATCGGCCATCTAGCGGGGTGTCTTTGGAGTATGCGAAGAAGATTCTGGTTCCTCGGCTCGATCTGTGTCTTCCCATGTCTTCTGATTCTTGCTTACTTTCTTCTTCAGGGAGGTGACGGCACCTCGTCACGGCTAAGCGCCATCCAAGCTGCAGGCGATTCGACACCGTCGGTCCCTCTCGAGGATCCGATCGCCCCACACGCGGATACCCCTGATCTGCGGGTGATTCCGACTGTGCCCGCGACGGATTCCAGCGAGCCGCAGTCCCAGTTGGACGAATACAACGCCGAGGCGCCCAAATCGATCGTGGAGCTTCAGCAGTTCCGCCGGACCGTCTCGATAACGATTCGAGAGAAGGACGTCAGACAAGGCGTCGCGACCCTCACTAATCTGAATCCGCGCATCAACGCCTGGTTTCTCTTGCGGCTTGACTGGTCCGACCGCCGGAACGGCGACACGTACCATCTTGAGAACGCGAGTCCCGAAAGCCAGCAGATCGTCCTCGACGCCGACCATCCCGGTGGAATCGTGATCGTGGCGGGCGATGAACAGTATCCCTGTGATCTTTGGTCGGGCTCATCGGCTTCCGACCTGTCAGACGCCAAGCCGGCACATGTGCCGTATTCCGCCTTGTGCGAGGGCCGGGTCTATTTGCGAATCCCGACCCAGGGACGCATGACCTCCAGGGAGTGGACCGCGGAGTTTCTCCGCAAACACGTCTGGGGCGGCGAGAAGATCGTCAACTTCGTGAAAGCCAATTTCTACACTGACGCCTTCTTCAACACCTCCAACGTCATTGCGGCCGACGCCCAGAAGGCAGACATCGGCCCGCATCCGGCCGATGCTCCACCCCACCCTCTACTCAATCCGCAGCTTGAAACCTCCTTCCTGGCGCCGACTGAACTAGGCATCGAGTTGGAGCGAGCATCACAGGACAAGTTCCTCGTCGGCCACTGGTACCGCGCCCGGGGTCTGCCAGGAGTCTTCGTTGCCACCATCCAACCCGGTCTCGTCTCGGAGGACGTCATCAAGAGCCAACGAGGCCTGGTGAACCAGTTGGATCAGGTCGAATCCACGGCTCTGGTCCATCTGGTGGCGTTCAACCTCGCGCAATTCGACGTCGGCTTCGCAATGGGGACGGTTAATCCCAGCGTGTGTTGGTCGGAGCGCGTCCTGCCGGACGTCCGGGTCCATCAGCTTCCCGGCCCAGACGGGATCGGAGACGTTGCGCCGGTGGTCAACACCGGGATGTTGATCCCGAAGAAGTCCGAGCGCGTCACGGCGACCTTCGCGGGCGGCTTTAAACGCCATCACGGAGCTTTCAGCAATACGGAGTTCGCCCTGAGAAATCACGGAAGCCACTATGGCTTTGTCGAAAACGGCGTGGTGATGAGCAAACTGCTGCCGGGCCTGGCGACATTCGTTGCCTATGACGACGGCAGGGTCAATGTGAAGACATGGACCCAGAAGGATGACGCCGACCTGAAGAGAGTCCGCCACGCCCGACAGAACGGTCTTCCTGTCATCGACTACGACGAAGAGAAAGGCGTCTCCGCGCCGGGAGCGTATGTTAAGTCGCGCCTGGGCAACTGGTCGGGAGCGCAGGACACGAGTTTCCGGACGGTGCGCGCGGGCCTCTGCCTGGACGAGAGCGAAAAGGGACGCTATCTGATGTACGGCCTTTTTTCCGCGTCCACCCCGTCCGCCATGGCGCGCGTGTTTGGGGCGTATCACTGCAAGTACGCCATGCATCTAGACATGAACGCCCTGGAGCACACCTACTTGGCGTTGTATCCGAGGCATGATTCTCAGGTCGGAGTCGAGTATCTGATCAAGGGAATGAGCGTCTTGGACAAGTCCGACCGGGACATAGTCATACCGAGGTTCGTCGGCTACGCGGATAACCGCGACTTCTTCTATATCCTGAAAAAGGGACGACCATGAAGAAGGACATGCTCATCCTTCTCGTCCCTGCGGGTCTTGGCATCGCCGCCGCTCACATGATCGCTTCCCGCGGGCCCCAGACTCTCGCCAATAACAATGAAGCGCTTCTCCACCAAATCAGAGAGGTCCACAACCTTCCTTCCGACCAGGTGGCCGCGCTACAGGCGATATTCGCGCGATCGACATTCATGGGCCAGGGCAACCCGTCCATCACGCAACACCCCGTGACCCCGGAAGAATGTCGAGTGAAACTCAACAGCAGCGGGATCGACTACGAGAACCCGACCTTTGCAAAGATCTGCGGCGGGAAATACATGGCGCCCCTGTACGATCCCGACGTCCAAACACCCGAGGACGCCGCGGCCTGCATCGACCAGTTCGAGTTTCCCGACATCCCGTGCACGTATCCGGTCATCTGGGTGCGCGCCCGGGAGGCCGCGGAGATTTGCGAGGCGCAGGGAAAACGCATCTGCGACGCTCACGAATGGGAAGGCGCGTGCGACGGCAAACTGCTGGAGCCTGATTATCGATTCGATGCCATCCGGTACCTGAGCCCGGAGGCGGCCATCCATCAAATGCGCGAGACGCACAACCGCCAGTTCGAATCCGGCAAGCGGTGGAGCTACGGCCCCGCATACAGGACGGGCGTCTGCGCCTCTTCAAGCCAGAAGAGTCCGAACTGCAACGGCGGAAGTTGGGCGCAGTGCGGTTCCAACACGTTTCCGACGGGTTCCTTCCCGGATTGCCATAGTCCCCTCGGCGTCTATGACATCAACGGCAACGCCGCGGAGCACATGAATCTGCCACTCAATGAAAGCCAGATGTCGAGCCTCCGAAGCAAGACGCTGGGCTACACGGAGATGAAGGGGAGCTGGTTCATCTTTGACGCCTACCACGCACACGAGGATTGGTGCCGCTGGCGCGCGCCCTTCTGGCATGGAAGCCGCGTCATGGATCCGCAGAGTCACCGCAACTACCACCTGGGGTTCCGCTGCTGCAAGACGATCGAGAAGAAGACTTCGAATTAAGGAGGCGGCGGTCATTTCCGACAATGCATAAGGTCGCAGGCGCTGGCGATCATCCCTTCGTCGGTCAGGAGCGGCGCAAGGCCGGGGTCCTCGAGGACTTCGTAGATCGACATGGGTGTGCCGTTGACCTGGACCATCGTGCTGACGAGGCGGACGCCGTGGCTGTAATCCGCATAACTGGCTTCGTGGACGGTGCTTAGTGGCTGGATGGGCTTGCCGTCCCGGTGATGCCATCCGTAAATCGCAACGCGGTGGGGATTCCTGAGCAGGCGGTTCGTCAGCACGAGATCCTTCTTGTGCCCGGAGATCAGTTCATCCTGAGGTTGTCCCCAGAGCTGTCTTTGGATCATCATCTGGTGGTTCATGTAGTACGAGTTCGAGCACATCATCTGTCCGGCGGGCAGCGGCTGCGGCTCAAGGTGGAAGGCGGATTGCGCGTAAATAGCATCGACCATTTTCGGGGTCGGCAACGCGAATCCGTACTCGCTCGCAATCGTCGTCGCCGCATCGTAGGAGAGCGGGATGCGAAGGAAATCTTCGTCCGAGCCGATGGAAAGATAATCGGGCATCACCCATATCATGGCGGTCGTGTCCGCATCGGGCGATTTGAGACGAAGGGTGACCGGTTTCAGGTTCTTGAGAAACCCCGGTATGTTGCCGCTTCGAAGCTCGTCCAGCGCCGCTTCTTCCCGATCATCCCTGGACATGTCGGTCGTGCGACGGGCGAACTCCGAGCCGGTAACCGCGCGGTGCGTTCTGGATGGAATGGTGTCGATCGCAGGAGGCTCCGGGCTGAAACCCTTGAGTCCTTTCGACCCGACGACCATCGGCATGAGGGAGATGAGTGCACAGACAGGCAGAAGAACTCTTCTCATGAACTCCCAGGTCGTCTCAGTATAGGGTCGATTATCGCCACACGGGACGCTGCGCAGACACCGTCGGTAACCCCGGACGGTCCTGCGCCTCAACATCGCCACGGCAGATGATTGATTATGGCAGCTGCGACCGAGTTGTCAAGGGTACTCGCGCGGGTATTCGCGCGAATCCCGACAGCGACGTGGCGTATCTCGACGTCGTCTCCGCACATGGAGACGATAGCGGGGTGTGCCGGGCCGAGTTGACGTGCGCAGACAATCCCTCAATGGCGTCAATCAGCGCTGCGGGCCCCCGACGCGTACGCCGCTATTTGATTTCGGCCGTCGTGACCTTTCTGGAGGCACCCGCAGGAGCGGGAGCCCGCCCGGGCATCACCGGCCTAACGCGCAGCACCGTCAGGGTGGAGCCGTCGCGCTGCCCGGCCTCTTCGATGCGTTCGATCTTGTACTGTCCGTCCTGCAGGTACTTGACGTGTGCCATCAGGAAGGAAAAACCGGCCTTGGTCACCAGGTTCAACCACGGGCCCTGCGCGGTTTCGTCGGGCGCTTCCGTCATGCCGCTGTTGAAGGTGACCTGCGGGAAGGACCCCATCGTTCCACGCCGGCCTCCTCCCTGGGCGCTCTGGCCGGCCTGGGGCGGCGCCGGCGCTCGCCGGCTCCCGCGCAGTTCGCCCGATTCGGGGTCGCTGAAGAAGATCGTCGTGTCCTTGTACACCTGGATGTTGTAGACATGCGTGCCGAAGCCGTTCGCCCAGCGCATGTAGCGCGCCTGGGCTCGCATGTCCATGGCGCGGACCTCAGCATTGCCGCTCACCTCTCGCACGACCGCCTCGCGCAGCGCGGCGGTCGCTTCCGGGATGTCGGGATACCGCGGGTCGCGAAGGCCGCTGATCATCGTGTACCAGCCGCGCGAGGTCCAGTACGCGCGGAACTGGGGCGACACATAGCCGGAGAACTGCTGCACCCATTCGTGCGACGGGTACCCGTGCGGATTCAGGTAGATGTCTGGCAGCCACTCGCGCCAGATGCGGCCCTCTATCTCCGCCTCCGGCAGCAGGTTGTTCTGCCGCGACGTCACGTCCATGCCGAGCGCGCTGTAACGCCCGGCGTGTAGCATGTGGTTCGGGGTGAGCTTCTGCAGTTCGAACGCGACCTGCGCGCCATCCGGATTCATCACCGGATCCAGGATGACGTTCACCTTCTTGAGGATTTCCCGGTACTTGGGATCGGTCACCAGCATCTCGGCAAGCCGGAGGAGGTGGCTCGTCGACGACACCTCGTTGGCGTGCTGCCGCCCCATCATGAAGATCGTGGGCTTGTACGCCGTCTGCTTCGTCACCGATACGAGCTCGCTCGCCGTCGGCAGCGTGATCTCCATCACAGACATGTCGCGGCCCCGGTACGACTGGCCCACGCGATAGGCCTTCACCTCCGGATAGGCCGACAGTTTCTTGACGATGTCCTCGGCTTCGTCCGGACTGATGACGTGATCCCACGTGACCACGGGCAGCGTCGGCTTCTGCTGCGCCGTCCGGATGTTCGACGGCCGTGTCGATCCCGTGTTCCTGATGACGCGCCGAGTGCGGATCTCCTTGAGTCCGATTGCCACCGCGATGTGGTCGACGTGGTCGAACGACAGCGTCTCGCGATAGAGGCCCGCGGCGTGGAGACGCGCGAGTCCGTCGAGCGCGTCAGCGGCGCGCGCGGCTTCCCGGTCGTTGCTGGCCTCGACCTGTAACTCGATCTCGCTCACGCGATCGCCGCCGACGACGGCCCGCAGGGCCTGGGGTGCCGTCGTGTCGATCCGGCCGAGCGAGCGCGTGATCGACACCGGCTTCTCGCCGTCCTTCTCCTTGTAGGTGATCTCGAGCCGCGGGGCGGTCGTCGTGTTGGCGGCGTAGAGAATGCGCGCCCCGGCCGGCTTGCCCGAACGGCTCGGATGGATGATCGGCAGGATCTTCCCTGGCGCGCCAAGCCGCTGCCTGGTGATCGTCCGGCCCATGGCGCTGAAGAAGTCCAGTGTGACGAAATAGAGATCTTCATGGAACGACTCGAGCGACGAGATCTGTTCCTCGTCTATCCCAATGCGGAAATCCGGCTCGCTCATCCACACTTCGATGTCGAGGTCGCGGAAGAACGGCTGCTTGTCGGTCGTAGGCCTGCCGCCGGTCACCTTCATCACGTGGTCGTACACCTTCGGCAGGACCTTCGCCTGGTAGTAGTCCCACAGCCGCTCGGGGTCGGTGGCGATCCGGGCGTCGGCGGCCGACGCGCCGTCCACCGTGGCCGCGATCCAGCCCGTCGTCACCTCGACCTTTGCCCAGCCCGGGAATTTGTCAAGGTACTCGCGTTCGACAAACGTCGGGTTGAACGTGCTGCGATAGACGACCTTGCCCGCCGCATCGGCGACCTCGACCGCGTAGATGTCCTGGGCATCGTCGACCAGTTCCATCGTGAAGGCGTCCTTCCGGATGCCCAGATCGCGTTCGAACACCTCGTCGACCGGGAAGAGCTCCTGGAGCCAGCGGCTCGGCACCATGTAGAACTTGTACTTCTTAGTGAAGTCGGGCTTGTGGGTGAGGACCTTGATGCGAACCGAGCGCCCGCCCTTGCCCTTCAGCTCGGGGATCACCTGCTCGGTCAGCCAGAGATAGCCCTGCTTGTAGGCCGAGAGCACCTTGACGCGAGGCTTGACGGCCCCGGCTTTCGTCAGTTCCGCCTGCGCCTGCTCCACCAGGGTCTTGCGGATCTCAGGCGGTTCGCTGAGCCTGACCTCGAGGTCGACGGTCGAGCCCGCTTTGACCTTGGGCAGCACGTCAGCCTTGAACTTGGCCCAGAACTCGCCAACCTCCCACGGAATCTCCGGCTTGTCCTCAAAGACCGGCACCGGATCGGTCACGCCCTGGCTCGTCACGTTCGCTTTCGCACCGGTGAGCGCCTGCGTAGCCTGGCCGGCCAGGTACTTCGCGAACGCGGCGTCGCCCTTCTCGAGGTAGAGCTTCGCGTCGAAGGATTCGACCGTCTTGCCCTTCAGATCGTCGAGCACGGAGCCGAGTTCCTGGACCGCCTGCGCGGCCTGGCCAGCGGCGCTTCTTCCGCCCAGGAAGCGGGTCGCTTCGTCGACCAGATCATCGTAGGAAAACGCCCCGCGGGTGATGTCCCACAGGTACGGCGCCCGCCGGGCCAGATAGAGGCTCGCGGCGTCGGTGCCCGCCTGATCGGCACCGGCGACGACAGTCGCCGTCGC
>Ga0315273_10007165_pt1 | contig 13954 bp, 16 predicted proteins | sample YL17G02_0_MG_FD_205753 | JGI IMG/M metagenome (GOLD analysis project Ga0315273, IMG submission 205753) | Sediment microbial communities from Yellowstone Lake, YNP, Wyoming, USA - YL17G02_0 | ecosystem: Environmental > Aquatic > Freshwater > Lake > Sediment | place: USA: Wyoming | collected... | reverse complement strand
TCAATACCATATTCTACCTAAGATACACTAATATTATTGATAGGTTTCCACTTTAAGTTGGATGCCGAAGTGTTTCTGAATGGCAGATTGTTGGGTGACCGTCGGCAAATGATGATTGGATTCAATTGTTTTAAAGGTATGGCGCGGAAAGGAACACTTTTGATCGGCCTTCTCTTGAGTAAGACTAAGTTCAATACGCTTTCGAATCAATGCTTGAATGGACTCGGGTTGTACGCGCTTTCTCGGAATCTCTGTACCATCCATGGCATCCAGTTTTGCCATACGCGACTTCTCACTTCGCTCGGCATCTCGCGTCTCTGCCACGGTTTGCCCCTTGGCATGAGCATCTTTTGTATTAGGGCGGCGACGCAATGTAACGGTAGTCCAATCTTGATGATCCATTTCTACTATGTGATCTAACCAATAAAATAAATCAATTTTTATTATTATGAAATAATAAGGATGCGCTCTTGCTCCAAAGAACGAACGAATATTCCTATTACGATCTCTGTCTTGCATGATCAAGAATATCAACTGTACCGATTATTACATCGATCGGGGAGAAGACGTGCCTTTACTGAACGACATGTTGAATTTGACCGAAAGACAACTACTGCAAGATCAAAAGGTCAGCAAGACGCCAGTACTCAAATGATCCGTCAGGAAGCGGACGCTTAATAATATAAGGCAATCGTTTTTGTTCGAGTTCCATGCGAGCAATATCGCGTACATCCGTAATATGGGATGGAACGGCAATAAAGGGCGCTGATCCTTTGCTAATTTGATTGGCACGGAGACCAATGATCTTGGTTCTCTCAAAGTTCGTCAAGAAGGGGTAGGTCCGGTGATTTGGGTCGGTGGTGGGCTTTTCAGGGTCGGTGGATACACCGCCAGGAGGCAAGACGGAGGGGTGAAGTTTAGTAAGGACTTGACCCACATAGTCCAAAAGGCACTCTGGATGCTGCTGATAAAGGCGCTTGAGTTCAGGCTTCACTTCTGCTGTTACTTCCTCTTCAGGAAGACCCTCTGCATACTCCTCCGCCCACTCTTCTTGCTCGTAGTCAAGATTATCATCAAGTTCATCTGCCATGTCTACCTCTATCTTTTTTATTTTTGGCAATCAAATTTTATATCAAACCACATGCCTTAAAAATTGATGAATTAATCCATGCGTAAGATCAGCATAAAGCATAATCATACTATCCAACCAGAGATGACCGATTCTGCTACTTCAGAGAAACTATATGAGACCTTTGATGAAATGGGTCTATGTGATGAGCTCACCCGTGGGATTTATACCTACGGTTTCGAGCAGCCTTCCCGAATCCAGCAATGGGCCATTGTGCCGATGAGTCAAAAGAAAGATATTCTTGCTCAGTCACAATCGGGTACAGGAAAGACGGGTGCATTTACCATTGGCGCGCTTTCTGCATTGGATAGTTCGCTAAAGGCACCCCAGGTGCTAGTCATCTGCCCAACGCGTGAGCTCGCCCAGCAAACAGAAAAAGTAGCACAATCCATTGGATTCTACATGAATCTGAAAGTCCTATCCGCAACGGGCGGCAATCAGCTTCGTAGTGACATTCAGGCTCTAAAATCGGGTGCCCAGTTTATCGTCGGTACGCCTGGACGAATCTTCGATCTCATTTGCCGCGGAGAACTCAGCGTAGAACATATGAAGTATGTTATTCTCGATGAGGCCGACCAGATGCTGGAGGATCTCTTTGCGGATCAGATCAAGGCCATTCTGAATAGCAAATTCCCACCGACGACCTCATTGGCCCTTTTCAGTGCGACCATGCCACAAAATGTGCTCGAGGTGGCAGAGAATTATCTCAATGAGCCCGTTCGTATCCTTCTTCCACAAGATGAGGTAACGCTGGAGGGCATCAAGCAATATTATGTCCTATTGGATCGCGAGGATTGGAAGCTTCCCGTGCTCCTGGATCTTTATCAACAAATTACGGTGAATCAGGCTCTGATTTATGTAAATAAGCGTCAGAAGGCAGAGTGGCTTGCCAAACAACTCTCTTCTCATGGATTCACGCTGGAGTACATTCATGGAGAGATGGATGTGGCGGAGCGAAAGAAGCGAATGGAGGACTTTCGCTCGGGTCAAACACGCGTTATGATTAGCACCGATCTGCTGGCGCGTGGAATCGATGTGCAGCAAGTATCACTGGTGATTAATTATGAGCTACCGATTCAGCGCGAAAACTATGTTCATCGCATTGGTCGCTCGGGTCGATATGGCAAGAAAGGAAACGCGATCAATCTGATATGCGGCGATGAATTGAAAGTAATGAACGAGATTGAGGCTCACTATTCTACGGTTGTTCATGAGCTTCCAGAGGATTTGAGCTCCATCAGCGTATCATAATAAAAATAAAATAGCAGCTATTTTTATTTTACTATGAACTATTACGAATGTCATGACGACAAGTGGGGCATGTTACATGGGTTGCAAACCAGGTATCAATACAAGTATTATGAAAGGAATGGGTGCAATAATTCAGAATGCGCATGCGCTGATCCTGCTCGATGGGATCCTGACAGATGGCACAATTGTCATCCATGGTACGTGGGGCAGTGATCAGGGTAGTATGCTGATGAATTTGATCTGCAGTAGGATGGACGGTAACGGATTGATCGAGAAAGTTATGAAGAGAGGGGGCATCAAACATTTGCCCGATGAGGCTGGTAAGAAGCGTATCGGTAGAGGAATCTCCACCCATCCAATTGCGGTTAAAAAGCGAGCTTTGAGGACGAGTGGATCGTGATGTGAAAACGACTTCTGTTTCAGGAAGACGGGAGCCGTGCAGGTATTGATATAGAGTGCTTCCCGTATCATCCGAGGAGCGAATAGGAACACGATGTACGCTTGCAGCGGATGCGGATGGAACAGCAGATGTGGATGTGGATGGAACAGCAGATGCGGATGCAGATGGAACAGCGGTAGTAGATGACGCATGCGTTACATGTGCTGCTCGTTCTCTCTCAAATGGATTTTGATTGGCTACCGATATCACATAATTTAGTACATCAGGAACGGATCGGAATCGATGCGGTTGATAGAGAAGATCAGGAAAGTGGTTATGAAGATCATTTAGCAAGGAGATCGAATACGGAGCTGACATTGCTGATAATCTGCTACGATGACTTAAGCCCCGATCGCGATCAAATTTATATGGAGCCTCATGAAGCTAATCCCGAAGTAAAGGGCGTCGTTGGAATTCAAAATATGGGGAACACATGCTATGCCAATTCTACTCTACAGCTCTTGCGCGCCTGTTCCGAATGGGATGCCTTTTGTCTGAGTCAAAACTTCGCAGAGAAACTTCAGCATCTTCCCGAAACGGATGCCAATCGTCGCATTTTGCTCGCCTATCAAGACATTTTGCGATCGCTCTGGTCAGCCTATGCACCTGCCTATGTTCGCCCTCTTGGATTCATCTCTGAAGTATGCAAGGCTGTCAAAGGAACAGTATATGAAGCATTTGGCATGCCGGTCCCCAATGATAGTCATGAATATCTGGTCTATCTGCTCGATCATTTTCACGAAGCCCTTAAAACAACCACCAATCATGTAGAGAAAGAGATTCCAGCCGATGCCACACACGTTGATCGAATGCGTATTTTAGCCGAAAATGGATGGAATCGCTTCTTGTCCCATCATTCAAGTCCTGTTGTTCAGCTCTTTTTTGGAATGATGAGGAAGACCGTGCAGTGTATGAATTGTGCAAATCGGACCTATCAGTGGGAGGTCTTCAATTCACTGAAAGTTCCCTGTGAAGGAGCGACACTGGAAGAGTGGATTCAGCGGGAAGTCAATGAGCAGTCTGAGATCGAGGGCTATCAATGTGATCATTGTAAGGGTCGTCATTTAGCGAAGAAGTCCTCCCATTTGTGGAAACTGCCCGATAATCTATTTGTAACACTTCATCGATTCAACTACAACGGTCATAAAAACACAACACCCTGTCCTTATCGTGGAGATGCCATGTCCTTTCAACCCTTCTTTGCAGAGGAATCCGAAGAGGCCAATCAGGCATGGAAGTATGAGATTCGTGGTGTGTCGGATCATCATGGTACGCATATGGGCGGCCATTATACCGCGCAATTTAAGCACCCGATGACACAACAATGGTGGGGATTTGATGATGAACGGGCTCGTCCATTAGCCAACCCTGAATTTTCGGCGACCAATTATATTTTCTTTTTCAAAAAATGCGCTTAAAAAATGCTAGCAGAGGTGTCGGCCCATTGTGTCACCTGATAGGCCTGAGAATCAAACCCTTCTGGACCATCGTGATTAATAAATGCGCTTTGAACGCTACCCATCCATCCTGCATCGCCGCAGACGCGATAATGAACATGTGACTCAATCTTTCCTTTAAATGGTACTTTATAGGATTGTGGAGGACGGACTTTTAGAACGGCAATGCCATCTGCATTTGCAGTAGCCACTCCCGCATTCTCATACTTGACATAGGCATCCTTCCAGGACTTTAGCTCCTTCATATTTTCGGAGCCTGGTTCAGCCGCCCAATAGATCACCTTGCTGTTTGCAGGGACAATCACTTTGATTTCCTTGGTCGCGCCCGGAGGTTCGCGGTTCTCTAGCACGGAACAGGGTGCAACCATGGGACCGAGAAATGGTAGATAGGTATTACGATCCAGCATCACGCCAAGGGCCGATAAACCTACCAAAATATAAATCACTTTCGAGATGACGCCATCGCCAAACACAGCAGTCACAAGATTGCAATCAAAGATCGCCACGGAGAGCCAGTTGAGACCCCCTGCAATTAATAGGACCATTGCGACTTTAAAGAGTAACTTTTGAATAAAAAGAGGCGTCCATACTCCCTCAAATCGGTCACGAAAAGCTGACATTCTACTAATGTACAAAATAAATCGTCTAGGTAGAAATGGGAATTTTGAATAATGTGTTATTTAATAATATCAAAAACATATTAATATAGCATGTTGCATTGGGTTCCAAAGAAAAATATTAATCCGGCGAGAGTACAAGAATTATTGCAATCGTCCATTGTTGCAAATCAGTTTACTAATAATGGACCAGCTGTTGCAGAACTAGAAAAGAAAGTACGAACTCTATTAAAAATAGAAGATTCCAAATCTGTAATATGTGTATCAAATGGAACGGTTGCCTTGTGGGCAGTTGTTGCAGCTATGGAAGTATATGAATCCAAAGAATTACAATTTTGCACACAATCTTTTACTTTTCCCGCATCCGCACAGGGATATCTAGAGAATGTGATTATTGTAGATATTGACAAAGAGGGAGGAATTGACCTTTCTGGCATTGATCCAAAAACATGTGATGGAATTATTATTACTAATATATTTGGAAATCTAGTGGATCATTCTAAATACGAGGCATGGTGTAAAGAGCATCAAAAGTTTCTTATTTTTGATAATGCAGCCACTGCCTATTCTTTCTATCAAGGTAAAAATTCATGCAATTATGGTAATGCCAGTATGATTAGTTTTCATCATACCAAACCAATCGGGTTTGGAGAAGGAGGGTGTATTATCATTGATTCAAAATATGAACGGTCACTTCGAAATATCATTAATTTTGGAATTGATAATACATCCCCTCTTGGCAAATGGCATCGAAAGGGAGGAAATTATAAGATGTCCGATCTACAAGCCGTCTATGTTCATCAATATCTTGACCATTTTGATTCCATTGTAGAGAAAACGACTGAATTGTACCGTTATTTTCTTACATCGATTGCCTCCTCTTCGATTCGAACATTCCCCAATTTTTCGGATGATGTTCCATTTGTTTCCTGCATTTGTGTATTAATGGAGAATAGTAAAGATGTCATGGAAAGATTATTAGAGAATCATATCTATTGTCGTAAATATTATAATCATCTCATACCAAGTCCGAATGCGGTTGAAATATATAATCAGATCATATGTATTTCATGTACAGTCGATATGACAAAAGAGGACATTGATAGAATCGTTCAGATGTTACTTAAATAAATATGATGAGTAATAAGATATGGATCTTATTCCAGGCTTTTTACAAGGAGTAACACGAGTTATCATATCTTATCCATTTGATTATATAAGAACAAATCTTCAAGCGCAGCATAATACTTCTATTTTTTCTTATGTATCTAATCATAAATTATCTATACGAGATGCATATCGAGGATGTACTCTTCCACTACTTACCGTTCCTATTGACCGATCGATACAATTTTTGTTATTTGAACGATTTAGTAAAGAGCATTCTATTATTACATCCAGTACTGCATCTTCTCTTATTTCATCAACTTATTCCGTTCCTGTTAATTTTCTATCAACTTATATTATTACCCAGCATGCTAATTTAACATTAGATAATATTAGATCATTTATAAAAAAATCTAATTATTATACAGGATTTAGTGCTGATTTTACAAAATCATTTCTTGGTGCAGTATTATATACTTCTATTTATGGACAGTTGCGAAAATCAATTGATAAAGAAAAACATAATTATTTTCTATTTGGTATTGCATCTAGTCTTGGTTCATGGTCTTTTATTTATCCATTTGATACGATGCGTGTAATGAAACAAACATCTACAAAAACATATATGGATATTATTAAAACAACCTCTATTCGAAATCTTTATAAAGGATTTTCTATTATTCTCGTACGATCCATTCCCTCTGCAGGCTGTGGCATGTTTGTGTATGAACGTTCAAAGCAATTCCTTCTCCCATTTCAATAATGTATTAGATCGTTCTTTCATCCATTTTGCGGGGGATCCAGCATAAATGGACCATGGTTTACAATCTTTAGTTACTAAAGAATGTGAACCAATTGCAACACCTTCTCCCAATTTTATTCCAGGTAATAGAATGGAACCTGCACCAATAATCACATGTTTCTCAAGAATAAGCGGAGATCCATATACTTTTCTATATTTTATGGGTACAGACGGACCTATAAAATAATTTCCACAATAGGAATCAGATTGTGTATAAATTTTACTACCTGCCGAAATATTAGAAAATGATTTCATATGAAATCCAATATTTCCCCATATATATACACCTGATGCGATATGAATATAATTTTCTAATATAAATGGTTTATTTCCACTAGATAGTATACTAAATGCATCAATCCTGACATGATTACCAATAATTATATTTTCCGGATTATAAAATTGTGCCAAACGGCTAATTTTAACATTTGTTCCAATCTTTTTAAAACCAATTGCTGCCAATTCGGATACAGACAAAAAACTCATATGTTTATATTATAATAACTATATTTAGGCTGTGTTTATATTTTCTTATTTATTTTTTCATCTATAATAGTATGGAAACCATTCAAACTATTTATACTACAGAGGTAAAAGAATATCGTACAGGACCTACTACATTTGGAATATGCATGGCAACCTATCAACGAAAAAATGGAAAATCGCCTAAGTATCTTACTACATCATTACAGGCACTTATAAATCAAACCGCTACCAATTGGCATTTGTACTTAGTAGGCGATAAATATGAAAATCATGAGGAATTGGTTCAAACGATTTCTTTTTTTCCATCTGATAAAATTACGATGGTCAATTTACCAACTGCACCTGAACGAGAGAATATTTCAAATCGAAGTGATTTATGGCGGGTGGGTGGAAGTAATGCATTTAATTATTCCCATCAGCTCGCAATACAGGATGGATGCGATTATATCTTACATCACGATGATGATGATACATTCCATATAAAGAAGATACAAATTCTTAATTATGTATTATCTCAATATCCAGATCCTCTCTATTTATTTCATTATAGTTTATATGTATCAGGTATGATTCTTCCACGTAAATCAATTCAATCTTTATCTCCCAATAATTCACAAATTGAAATAGCAAACGCAATTCATACCTCTATTGCCATTCATCGTACTGTTGCATCCTCTTTTAAATATGATGGATATCAACCAGAAAAAACCACTTATACATGTGGAGATGTGCAATTAATAGAATATCTTGGACAACAACTACAAGATACTGCTAAATATTGCATTTTTATACCGGCTGTATTATGTTCTCATTTAATTGAGGGAGAGATTATGAATTAATTACGGTATCGTGTATATTTATACTATTTAAATTATAATATAAATATATAATGGAAATTATAGAAAGTATAAAAAGTAATACTCCCTTTACAAAAGAGATTGTTACACGTATTTCATTAGAAATGAAAGGAAATACATTTCATCATCACTATCATATCTTATACACTCTTCGTTCTTTTATAAATAAAGAGATTGCAACCTATACTGAAATTGGTACATTTAATGGCGGCTCACTTTGTTTAATGCTACACCATCCATTACCTGTATATTGTATATCAATTGATCCATTTCATCTTGATCGAACAAATGTACAACACACAATTGATAATATTGTTATGTTTAATAAAAATAACTATAAAGTTTATTTGACAAAGAAATTTTCAACAGATCCAACATTATTAGAAGAATTTCACTCAACAAATTTTAAAACTGATATCTTATTTATTGATGGAGATCATAGCTATGATGCAGTACTCCATGATTTTAATAAATACAATGAGTTTGTATCAACTGGTGGATTCATTGTATTTGATGATTATCATGATTCAATCCATAGTCCAGAAGTTAAACCAGCTGTGGATTATATTGTAAAAAATATTATGGAAAATCATCTTCCATTTGAAATTATTGGTAGTCCTCTTAATTTTGATAATGTATATCCATCTACTTTACCATATCTAAATGAGTTTATTATAAGAAAGTTAGGCATTAATTAGATGATTTAAAACACAGCCATCATTTTTAAATCCTGTATAATGATAAATATACAAGATTTAACTTTAGTGCCATAGAAAATATAATAATAAATCCACATCAAGTATACATTCCATAAGGTGGCAAATCCGCTGCCTCCTTCTTTTTTAAGAAGAGCGGTACATGCTCCTTTTTGACAACAAAGGGAAGCGTAAAATCCTTAATGTAAAAGGGCAGTTCGGGTGAATTATACATACGCAGCATGTTAATCTTTTGCGTCATTTGTTCGATGCTGCGCTTGAGTTCGCGCACACCTTTCTCCTCATGGGCATAGTCCTCAATCACTTGGGTGAGAATCTCTTTGGAGATTGCCACTTTCTCTACCAAATTCACCTCATTAAGTGCATCAGGAAGCAAATACTGCTCAGCAATGACCGTCTTTTGCTTGAGATCATATCCTTTGAGTGTAATCACAACCATACGATCCAGTAAGACGCGATCAATCTTTGTAATATCATTCGCACTAAACACAAACATGACCTTGCTCAGATCAATGGGAATGCCTGCCAAGTATTTGTCTTCAAACTCACTATTTTGAACGGGATCTGTCAAGTGAATGAGAAGGTTCATGATCTCTTCGCCCTTCGGTGTCTGGGAGATTTTATCCACTTCGTCAAACATGAGAACTGTACTCATAGATTTAGATGCAATAAGGGAGTTAACAATCTTACCGCAGTGAGAAGATTCATATACAAGTTGGTGACCCGTGTAGGTACTGGCGTCCGAATCTCCACCAAGGGAAATGAATTGGAAGGGCCATCCGAGCGCTTTGGCAATTCCATTCTTAATTAGTGATGTTTTTCCGACGCCTGGCGCACCGGTTAGAAGAAGACAGAGACCTCGGCTATTGGGATTCGCAATTTTACTACTGATGAACTGCATGATCTGAAGCTTGGAATCTTCCTGGCCATAGACGGACTCATCCATACATTTCTTCGAATTACGCATGAAATCTCCACATTTTTCGGGTCCATCATCTAGTCGAACAGGAATGTCTTTATAGGTTCCAAACGGAATGCTGACAACTTTGTCTAACCACGCGCGAAGTTTGAAGTATTCATTACTTGAATGATCCAGACTTTGAAGACTATTGTATTTTGCCAGAACAGTTGCCTGAACCTCTTGTGGAAGCTTCATGGTTAAAATCCGTAGCATCAGATTGATCCCACTATTATTGATGGTGGGCCGATTCTCCAGAGCATGTAGCAATTCATTCTGTTTTTCCTCCGTCATCTCCTTGAATTGACCAATTTGGGTATCAATCGTATTTTCCTCCATAGGAGTGGTTAGGAGAGTCACAAATCGTTGCACACTTTCGGGCTCCAATTTCATATTGTATTTTTTAGGGACCATCGACTTATTTTCACCCCCATGATCACCCATTTTCAGAAGATAACGAAACAGTTCTTCATTTTCGTCCTCATTTGATTCGGTTTCTTCCATCTCAGTCTCTTCCATCTCAGCCTCTTCATCCGTCTCTTCAATATCAATTTCATCTTCTGTCTCTTCATCGGTCTCTTCTATGTCCTCCTCCGTGGAGCTCTTTGGAGAATAAATAGATGGTGATAAAGGAAGATAGGGGCGACGCTTTACTGTTGGATAGTGAATGGTATTCTGCGGGCGACTTTCTTTGTCCGCTTTGCGTGATTTTTTCATGATAAGATCGATTTTCTTACGCGCCAGAAGGGCGGCTTTGCGAATGGGGCGTGGAGAGGGCTCCTCGGAATCCGATCCATAATCGATCAGATCACGAAGATTTCCATGACTATCCACGCTACTGTCACTTTCATCATCACTGTCTTTTCCATCATTACCAGGGAGGGGCTTACCCTTCTTAGGCATTCTATTGAATGGACTGTTTTTAACCATGATTTACGTAGGTAGGATACTATCTAAATCATGATTCACTCGCATCAATTTTATCGGCGTTGGCGAGATTTCGTATAAGAACGCAATGTTCTGGAAGCAGCACGATCGACTCGTCCAGGAAGTTTCACAAGAGACTGTTTTGCACGCTTTAAAAAAAATCGTACTCGCTTCATGGTACGATGTCCAATCTTTTTCGTCGTTTTCATTGTTTTCGGAATCCAGGCCGCCGTACCTCTTTTTGTATTTTTCTTTGTACCAATTCTTCGAGCCATTTCTATGTATTCATTTGAAATTTAATAAGTCGTCCAATATGTCTCATTACAATTGAATGCTTTCATAAATATCGAGGAAGGTGAAACGAGCCTTATTGCTGAGACCTGATTGACTAATTGTAAATGGTTCAATTCTCTCTGAAAACTCACTTTTAAGGATTTGACGAATCGCATGAAGGGTATCCTCCTCTATATCCGCTGATCGATCCTGAACACGAATCGCCTTTACAATCTTCATAAAGCAATCCGCCAATTCTTCAATCAACTTTGTAGAATCATTGTTTGTCAGATTGACTTCCACTTGGCGAATAATGGTTGTAATAATCTTCATAAAGGTGTCCTGATCCACCACATTATGTTTAATGAGCTCTGCCAGAAACTGCGAATAACCGCGGCGATATTTCTTTTCCACATTTCTCTTACACATTTCCTGATAGGTCTCCGTCTGATGCTCAGGTACTTCTTCAAAGATTTCCATGTATTGTGAATACAGATTCGCCATTTCCGTCAGAAGAACAGGATAGTCCGCACTTAATTCGCTCAGCAATCTGGCATAGAGCGGGCAAAAGACCTCTTCACTGGCCGCTTTTTCAAATACAAGTTTCATAAAGCATTTCATCATGTCCGTTTGGCCGCTTGCAATAATATGGGTAATAAACTCTTTAATTTCATTATAATTAGGTTGACTAAACTTATTAAGTTTACCCAGCAGAATCGTATTTAAAATCGTGTCCTCCACTTTTCCTGCTGTTTTCTTAAATTTACTCACATATTTTTGATGAGGGCGAAATCCATCGGAGGACTCGTGCCATGCACCGTTCCCCTTTTGAGAAATAGGTGGATGAACGGTTGTGAGAGGAATGCTTGCAGGAATACTTGTGGGAATGCTTATAGAAGTGCTTACAGGAATAGTCGATACTGGTTCAGGTGGTCGTGTGCGTTGGTTGAAGGAAGTATTCGAGTGGGCTGTGTCACGGTTATTATGTCCATTATGTCCGCGCGATCCATATGAATAACTCTTCTGGCTCGCATGATTTTGAGGAGCACGCGATCCGCGCCATTCTACTGTTTTCCAACCATTTTGATCAATTCCTGTTTTAAGACATCGGTGTATGCTTTCAATAGAAGCAAGAATCGTGGAAGAAAGTTTTGGGTCCCGGATGTTCTTCCGCAAAGAGTGCACCAGCTGGATCTCTTGAAGAATGGAACCCATAGTACTAGTGTAGTTATAAATTGTTTAAGCTTGTACTCCGCTCAATTTTTTTATAAGTCATGTGTTCCATTTTCGTTTAAAAAGAAACTCGTTTCCATAAGATGAGTTATGTTGATGCAATTATCGATCACGAAACATGTTCTACCTGGCTCGGCCTACAAACACAAGCCTCTAAAGCATGTCTTTTGCAGCAATTAAATGAATGGACAAGCAATAAGGAAAAACTACTTCAACTAAGTGCAAAGTACAAGCGATTTAAAGCGGTATTAGAAAAAGACTCCGCATTTTTTACTACAACATCCGAGTTATTTCGCGAAATTGCGGAGATTGAAACGCAATTACACACACTTATGGATCGGGATTCGGCGCTAGAGAAGGAGTCCTACAATGAGATCTTGTTCTTTAAACCCCTCTTTCAACCCCTCAATTTTGTCCCCTTTCTCCTCAGTATGTGGTCGTTTATTCGCATCTATCTCCTTCCAGGTCTATCCTTGCTGTTACCCATTCTTACCCTGATTGCCCCCTATTTCATTTTAGCATTCGTATTCAAGCTTCCTATGACATTTGGTAATTACATGAGTCTTCTTCAAGCCATGCTTTCGGGTCAGATGGAAGCGGTCATGAATCCACAGGTCATCAAGCAACCTGTATCTTTTTCTCCTATCAATTTACTAAAACAATTTGGAGTCGTTGCCGTCAGCCTCATTCAAGGCGTCATTCAGCCCTATTGGACCTATAAACATTTGAACTCGATTGATACCATCATACAAGATAATGGCAAACTGATCATGCGCTTGAAAGAGATCTATCAACAAATCGAATCTCTTCTGGCGTCACATGGCATTACATTTTTTAAGTGCCCTCTGCCTACTATTATGAATGAGAGAGATGCCACTGCACGAATTATGTTAGAGTCTGTTTATTTTAAGATGGCATTGAAATATTTGGGATCACTTGAGGTCATCTTGTGTCTTGCCAATCAAAATGAGGTTCATCCTGTTACATGGGTATCCTCCTCCACACCTGTATTTTCTATTCGAGACACATTTGATTTTCAGGTTCCATCCTCCACGCGAAAATGCATTTCGGCAGACTGCACAACAAAACCCCATTCACTCCTCACGGGTCCCAATAAGGGCGGAAAATCAACGGTGCTGCGTGCTCTTTCTGTTAGCGCCCTCTTGGCTCATACCTATGGCTGTTCCATCGGACATCTCACTGCCACCCCCTTTGAGCACATTTTCGTTTGTCTGAAACCCGATGATCTCCCTGGATCCAAATCTCGGTTTGAGCGAGAGATCGAATTTACGGCACAGACACTCTCCCCCAATAAGACCACTCTTGTATTTATCGATGAATTGTATCACTCTACCAATCCCCCTGATGCCCTGCGTAGTTGCGAGATTTACTGCAAACAATTATGGGAGAAGCCTAATGTAGTAAGCGTAATTAGCACACATCTCTTTGAATTAGTGGAACAGGCACCCGAAGCCATTCAGCGTATCTGCTGCCCCGCTGTGATTGATTCCACTGGAATCATCCACTTTAGCTATCAATTACAGAATGGCATCTGCAAAGTGAGTAGCGTAGATACCTTATTGCATAAAAATGGACTACTGCGCGCCTGAATGAGAACACGAAATCTCTTGATCACGGCAGAATGACATCCTTGAGCGATACTCTTACTGTAGGTTTTGTCCTCGTTCTGCTGTTCGGATCG
>Ga0315273_10007164_pt1 | contig 13955 bp, 10 predicted proteins | sample YL17G02_0_MG_FD_205753 | JGI IMG/M metagenome (GOLD analysis project Ga0315273, IMG submission 205753) | Sediment microbial communities from Yellowstone Lake, YNP, Wyoming, USA - YL17G02_0 | ecosystem: Environmental > Aquatic > Freshwater > Lake > Sediment | place: USA: Wyoming | collected... | reverse complement strand
TGTTATCACAGGCTGCACGCTCCGGTCTGGATGGGGACAACACTGCTGCAGCCGGCAAAGGACGTATCAAATTTGATCTGCAAGTTGCGAAAGAGTCGATTCAGCAAAAGACGATTGACTACAATGGTACTGGGGATACGCACTACGACTTAGCAAGCGCGCTTCAGAAGAGTATGCGAGGCAGCGACCCTGATGCCACCGTTTACTGGCTTGCCAGGATGATAGCGGGTGGAGAGGACACGCGTTTTATTGCTCGTCGCATCGCGGTTTGTGCGGCCGAGGATGTCGGAAATGCCGACCCGATGGCAACGATGCTGGCCGCTGCTGCCGTCCAGATATCCGAGTTTGTTGGCCTTCCCGAAGCCCAGCTGGCACTGGCACAGGCGGCTATATATGTTGCTTGTGCGCCAAAATCCAAGGCCTCCGCTTCAGCGATTTGGAAGGCGGTTGCAGATGTGAAATCAAAGCCAATCATCCCTGTGCCGAAACATCTGAAGGACAGCCATTACCCTGCTGCGAAAAAGGCCGGTTTTGGTGCTGATTACAAGTATCCGCACGATTTTGAAGGCGGCTTCGTGGAACAGGAGTACCTTCCCGGAGGAACCAAGCAGCAGTATTATAAACCGAAGGAATTCGAGCGACAAAGAAACTGGGCACAGTGGAGTAAGCAATGTTTGGAGACCCAAAAAAATATTGAGCATTATTTACAAAAGCTGCAAACCTTGATACAAAGGAGCAATCTTAATGATATTGGAAAAGAAGGATAGTCAGATGGACAAGGAACAGTTGCGAGTGCAGTTAAAAAAATGCCTGCTTGAGATGAGCGCTGAGCAGAGGCGCGAAAAGAGTAAAAAGGCATGCATGAATTTGATTTCAACGCCGCAGTTTCAAAATGCATCGGTGATTATGATGTACTTGTCCCTTCCTCACGAGGTGGACACCTCCGATGCGATACTTCATGCCTGGCAGCTCTGTAAGACGGTGGCGGTGCCGAAGATTTCCTGGCAGCAAAGGCACATGATACCTGTTCGGATAAACTCGCTGGAAACCAGCTTTTCGACCGAGGTCGCCGACCTGCGAAATCCGACAACGGGCGTGCCGGTGCCGTTTGGAGAGATTGATTTAGTGGTTACCCCTGCGCTGGGATTTGACAGAAAGGGTAATCGGCTTGGACGCGGAGGCTCGTATTATGACAGGTTTTTTTCCAACAAAGAACTTAAGACCCAAAGATGTGGTCTTGCTTTCGCAGAACAGCTGATTGACTCGATACCTGTTACTGAATATGATAAACCGGTAGATTTTTTGGTTACCGATGAGGAGGTAATATACTTTAATAAACAATAGCGGGCGGAATATACCGCTTAGTGTAAATCTCGGCGTTTAGCATATATAAATATAATCGAGCATTAGTCAATTGTTAGGAGAATATGATGGCTATTTATACTTCTACTCGCGGCAGTGGGAGAGGAGGCTCCAGGTGGCTGTACGTTGCTTTATTTTCCCTGGTTATTGTTGTGGTTGTTGCTGCTGTTTATAAACGCTTCGGCAAAAGCAAAAGTGAAGGCAGTGCAACTTTAACGAGTACCGGTGTTGAGAAAGAAACAAAGGCGCCTCCGATCGCCGCACCAGAGCCGGAGCCAAAACCAGAACCTGCACCGCAGGCGGAACCGAATTTGTCAGAGGCTGCACTTGCCTCTGTTGCCGGGCCCAACTCTAAGGCAGTTGAGCTTATTACCGAAGCTATGGAGTTACTTAAAAAACAGCCTGCAGAAATTATAAAAGCACGGGACATACTTAACGACGCGCTGCTGCCTGCTGATAGGCAGCAACAAGAATTTGTCAAAGAGCAGCTCTCTGAGCTCGCCGACAAGTGGTTGTTCAGCAGGGATATTCTCCCTCAGGACAGGCTTTGTTCTCGCTACGAGGTCAAGCCGGGAGATCGTCTTAGCGAAATCGGCAAGCAATATAAAGTCCCGTATGAGATTCTTATGGAGATTAACGGAATTAAGCGTGCCGAGACCCTGCCGGCTGGAGGTACGATAAAGGTTATTAACGGCCCATTTCACGCCAGGGTATCCCGTTCAACCTTCACGATGGATTTGTATCTTCAGAAAACTTTCGTGCGAAGTTTCACCGTAGGTCTTGGTATGACCGGCAGGCAAACGCCGACAGGACTTTGGGTCGTCAAGCCCGGTGGCAAGTCGGAAAGGCCTATATGGACCGACCCGGATACGGGCATAGTATATCATCCTGAGGACCCGAATTATCCCTTAGGTTCGGTATGGATTGAATTAGAAGGGCTTGAAGGAGAGGCCGTAGGCCAGATGAGTTTTGGTATTCATGGTACCAAAGACCCCAAAACGATTGGCGCCGCAAGTTCACGAGGATGTATCCGCCTGAATAATGGCGATGCGATTCTGGTTTATCATTTATTGGAGCCAGGTTATTCGCGAGTCAGAGTGTTGGAATAAAAGATAACGGAGTGTTTTTTTGGCTGGATTGATGGAGCAAAAGATGTCCGGCACCAAAACGGGACTTTTCAAAGTACCTCTTTGTCGCGTCAAGGTCAGATGGAGCGGTAGTGTGACGTTTTGGGCGTGGGCGGTTTCGATAGCAGTGAGCACCTTTAATCCTCTCGCTTTTGTTGAAGTTGGCGAAAATACATTTCTCAAATCCTATTATAAAACCAGTATTAAATCTCGTATTGGTGGGCTATATATAAACGACGGACTTGCCACTCATCAGTCGTTCTTTAATATGTTGATAGCTTTTTAAGGCAACATGGACGTATGGTTATGTCAAAGCATAGTTCAGCGGCAAGGTTGCTGTCTATGCCAATCCTTTATTTTAGGTAAAATTTGGCCATAGTATATCTCCACAACTTCATATGATACTCCCCCGACTGAGGGCTTCTGCAGGATTTTCGCTAATTTATAGGACGTAAAAATGCCGATGTGAGTATATAGCCTTGTGGTTTTTAGGTAATTGTACGCTGAGAAGGCAGTTTTAGCGAATTGGAGAAACCGCATGTTGATTGCTAACGTATTTGTCGGACTAACTATTTTGGGTTGTGCTGCTTATCTGTTCCTAAAAGGCACATTTGTTAAAGCATTTGCTACACTAATAACCATTATTTGTGCAAGTGTGGTTGCATTCAGCTACTTTGAGATTTTAGCAAGTGTTCTTATCGGCCGCAGCAAAGACACCGAATACTCATCACTTGCATCGTGGGCACAGCCGCTCTCTTTTGTCCTGCTGTTTGTTTTGACCTTTGCCATTTTGCAAACAATCGTCATTCAACTGACTCGACGGCCAGTTGATTTAGGACCGCTGCCTGAATACATAGGACGCGCCCTCTGCGGGATTTTCATAGGTTTTTTCCTGTCCGGTCTTCTGCTCATGATACTGGCGATGTCGCCTTTACCCAATAAGTACCCTTACCAGCGTTTTGATGAAAACAGACCGGAAGCCCAAAGCACCAATAAGGTGCTATTCAATGCCGACAGCTTTGCAACAGGATGGTTCAGCATTATAAGTCGGGGCAGCTTTCGGGGCCAAAGAAGCTTCGCAACAACCCATCCATCTCTGCCAGACCAGGCCTTCCTGAATAGGCTCAGAGATGACATACCAATTGTTACCAGCTCTGAAGCAATAGAAGTACCAAGGAAAGCAGCCGCTTGGATAATCCCAGCAGGTTTGAGGAATGCAGAAGACCCGAATGAACAGGTAGAACCCAAAAGTGGATATAACCTTACAATCGTGCGGGTTGGAATAAAGAGAAACGCGGCAAAAGATGCCAGCAGATTTACACTGTCCCAACTCAGGTTGATTTGCAAACAAAAAGGCTCTGCGGAAGACCCCCTCGCCGGAAAAGGAATAAACATTTATCCTCTTGGGTATTTAAAAACAGCTGACCAGCTACACAGAAGTCAATTAAATGACCAGATAAAAATCGCTGATTTCAAAGAAGGTGTAAGTTGGATGGACTTCGTTTTTGAGGTTCCGGATGATTTCTACCCTGTGCTTGTCGAGTTCAAGCAAAACAACATTGCCGAGGTTCCACCGCTTGTCCCCGCCGAGCAAGCACCACCAGTGGTATCTTCAACTGAGCCAATGAAAGGTGAAAAATCCCCTCTAACAGTCCTCATGACATTTGCGATTGTCAAATTCTCCCGGTCCAATACCCCCAACCAGGATAAACAACAGCCTATACCAACGGCTAAAGTCAGTCAAATAAGAAAGTTTATACAAACTACTCCAGTAACGCCTAAGCTCGAGATTGCAAGACCTGACAGAGACCAGATAGTAGGCGGTACGAGCAGGTTATTGCCGGCAAATCAGGTTTTTAGCAACACTAAGCCGCGTCCACAAAATCCGGTTACTTTGGTAAAAGCTTCTGTCTCACAAGTTGTTTCGACCTCGGGAAACGCTAATCTATCGCACAAAATTGAATTTTTCGGCAGTTGGACCGAGGAGCGAAAAATCTGTTATCTTGTGGATTGCTCAGGAAGTATGCAGGGCACATTCGGGCGAGTTCGTAAAAAGCTGGTTGAATCTGTTAAAAGCCTGCAGCCTGACCAGTACTTTTACATTATCTTTTTTGGCGGTGACAAGCTGTTTGAGCTTGGCAGCGGCCGACTACTTCAAGCAACAGAGGAGAATAAATCTGCTGCGTATAATTTTATACAGTCCGTCCGGCCTGCTGGCCAAACCAATGCGATGGCAGCGATGGAAAGGGTGGTACAGATTCGTGATGGTCGTGGAACTGCCCCTTCGATAGTTTATTTTCTTACCGATGGCTCTGAGTTGACATCCGAAGATTCGCAGAGATTCTCACAGAAAATAACATCATTACTGAAACAGTTCGCGCCGGAAACGAAAATCAATACCATCGGATTTTGGCTGCAGGATAACGACCGTAAGATGCTGGAAACAATAGCCCAGCAAACTGGCGGCGAACTTGTTGTCGTTGCAGATTCAGTTATTGACAATAATGATAATGAGGACAGTGAAAACAGTGTATTCTGGAATAAACAACTGTAACCACACCGTCTCGGAGTAAGTTCATTGGGAGAGGGGGGCTTGAATGTCTGCTTCGTATTCATCAATATCTATGTGGCAGTTTTTCTGGAAGACAGAGCTTTTCTCCCTTTTAAATTTTGCACCTCTGCCGGTTTTGATACTATGTTCTTCTCTGACGAATTCGATATGTTGCAGCAGGCCCCAGGCGCTATTTTGCCACTTCATCTGATAGCCTCTTTGGTGGGCCTGTTTTTCCATCCTGAGGCGCTTGTCCATGTTGAACACCAGATAGTCAAGGGCCTGTGCTATCTGCTCTATCGAGGGCTCTCCAGGGTCGACCAGAATCCCTCTTGCATGCCGGCCTATGACAACACCTTCAGGGCATCGTTTATTTGAGTGGACAAGTTCCATGGCATATCTGAATTTGGTTGATATTGCCGCTCTACCTGAGCCGATGGTATCAGCTAATATGCCGCTGGACATCTGATGCATATTCAGGTAAGGCAGTATCATAACATTTGTTGCCCCGTAAAGCTTCAACAAGGTACTTTCGTCCAGAAAGGTATCAAGCAAAACAACATCATACTGGCGAAAATTCACAGTACCAAGGTCTTTCACCCTGCACCATCTCAATTTAGAACTTTCAAGGGTCTTATCCAAAAGCTCCATATATTCCTGGTATGGTTTTCCTCCTCCGGCTTTTACAAATTCAGGATGGCATTGCCCGGCAATCACGTAAACGATGGCACCCCTCTGGTCTTCGGTGCATGACTCGTTCAGGAACCTGGCATAAGCTAAAATTCCGTATTGAATTCCTTTATCAGGAGAGAGAAGTCCAATTGTGGTTGCAAGGAAAAAATCCTTCATGCCATATTCGGATTTTATAGACAATCGGTCATATTGAGAAGGATGCTGCATTCTGATACCGTGGTCAATATGTTTAAGTTTCGAATGCCCGATTTTATAAACATCTGATTCGAGTATTTCTATTGCACTTTCAGTTGTAACAATCAGACCGTTACTGTATTCGGCAAGATTCTGCAGTGTCCGGTGCTGATATGGGTCGGGCACATCGAGCACCGTATGAAGATAAACTAAAGTTGTAAGTCCCTGGCTGTGGAAAGCCTTTGCCATATCAACAAAATTGGTACCTTGTCCATCTTCGCCGTTCGGTCCCGGATCGAGCCCATATTCATGCTGCAATATGACGATGGTAGGATTGGGACTTTCATTAGCTCGAGCCAATATATCTTTAACAACATAAGCCCAGGAACGGGGGTTGTATTGCTCTATAACGAGGTCTACAGGGATGTTATATGGCACCTTGATATTGTCAATGGCAGCGACCCTTATACTGCCGACTTCTCCGGTAAAGTGCTCCAAAGCATTAGCCAAGTCGCGAGAAAAGGTTCCTATTCCGCATTTTCGCGGCGGATAGGTGCTTACTATACGAATATTGTAAGGCATAATTTGACCTTTATATTGTACTTTCTGTTCATCGGCGGTTGATTTTCACTCGCCTACCAAAGACTACCTTTTTTAACAACAAAAATCAAGGTTTTTTAATTGTAAGGGGGGATTGACAGATTGGAAGTCAGAAGGGGTATCGATTCTAAACTGTTGTCCCAAAGCGACTTACTTTTATGATTGACTTGGGGGCAAATCCCGTTAAACTAATGTCGCTTCAAAAATCGGTATAGTCAAAATAGTAATCACAAGGAGACAACGGTGGCTTATAATTGCGTTGTTTTAGTCAAGCAGGTTCCTGATACCAAGAGGATTACCGGCCAGGCAATGAACGACGACGGCACCGTCAACCGCTCTGCCCTGCCGGCCATTTTCAATCCGGAAGACCTTAACGCACTCGAGCTGGCATTAGCGATTAAGGACAAATTCGGCGGTTATGTAACGGTAATCACGATGGGACTGCCAGTGGCAAGTTCTGTTTTGCGAGAAGCATTTTTTCGCGGGGCTGACCAGACAATTTTAATAACAGACCGCAGATGTGCCGCAAGTGACACATTGGCGACGAGCTATATATTGAGCTGTGCGGTTAAAAAGCTTGACTACGATATTGTTCTTTGCGGCAGGCAGGCAATCGATGGTGATACCGCACAGGTCGGGCCGCAACTGGCGGAAAAACTGGGGATGCCACAGATTACTTACGTTGAAGAGCTTGTGGGACTTGAAGACAAGACAATAACGGCCCGTCGTAATATCGGCAACGGCTGGCAACTGGTCAGGGCGAAACTGCCGGTACTGCTGACGGTTACCGGCGATGCAAATGAGCCGAGAGTCGCAGCGGCAAAAAAGATTATGAAATATAAAAACGCACGCACGCCAATAGAAATTGAGCAAGAAATCAGAAGCCAGAAGGCGGAGAATAGTGAGGCGGAGATAAAGAAGCTGGTTGAGAAAAAATGCAGTGAATTGGATGAGAAGAGTTTATTGATTAAGCAGTGGGACCTGGATTTTCTCGGTGCGGATTTGAGATGGTGCGGCCGAAGCGGCTCGCCAACCAAGGTCCATCGCATTCAAAGTGTCATCCTGACGGCCAAAGAAAGTAAAAATGTTGAGCCGAGCGATGCTGCGATTTCAGATATGGTGCATGAGTTAATTGAAGATAAAACGATAGCGTGAGTTAGTAGATAATCAGACTCTCGATGTGAGATACAAGTTATGATAGATGTGAATAAAGAAGGTGAGGTTTGGGTATTTGCTGAGCAGCATAACGGTCGGCTGGAAGAGGTACCAATTGAACTGATGAGCAGGGGGCGGCATTTGGCAGATACGCTCGGCGTGAAACTGGCGGCAGCTGTTTTAGGAAATGGCGTCAGGGAGCTTGCGGCGAGGTTAATACAATACGGGGCTGATAAGGTATATTTAGTTGAACACCCGCTGCTACGGACCTACCAGACCAACAGTTACGCAAAAGTAATATTCGATTTGATTCATAAGTACCATCCGCAGATTGTGCTTTATGGTGCGACTATCACCGGGCGGGATTTGGCTCCGCGAATTGCAAGTGCCGCAAAGGCGGGGCTTACCGCTGACTGCACCGATTTGCAGATTGGTGACCACAAGGGGCAGGATGGTCAGGAGCATAAGAACCTGCTTTTCCAGATACGACCTGCATTCGGCGGGAATATAATCGCGACTATTATAAACTACGACCGCTGGCCGCAAATGGCTACCGTCCGCGAGGGTGTGATGCCGATGCCAGCACCGAATGTAGCGCGTAAAGGCGAAATTATCGCAGAGAAGGCACAGTTGAGCCAAGAGGACCTGGCTCTTGAGATCCTTGATGAGCACAAGAGGCCGAAGAAGGTTGATTTGAAGGCTGCACGGGTAATCGTTGCAGGCGGAGCCGGTGTGGGCAGCAAGGAGAATTTTCGTCTCATCTGGGACCTGGCCAATTGCCTGGGCGCGGCGCCGGCGGCTACAAGAGCAGCGGTTGATTTGGGGTTTATCGACAAGGACCACCAGGTCGGCCAGACCGGAACAACCGTTCGTCCGAGCCTGTATATTGCCGTCGGGGTAAGCGGCGCGATTCAGCACCAGGCGGGGATGTCAGGCAGCCAGAAGATTGTCGCAATCAATAACGACTCCGAGGCGCCGATATTCCAGATTGCACATTACAAAATAATCGGTGATTTGAATGTTGTTGTTCCGAGAATGATAAAGGCGATTAAAACCGTATCTCGTGAATCGTGAATCGAGATACGAGATACGAGGATAAGTTATGGCGAATTTTTACAGGGACAATGAGGACATTCAGTTTTTGTTCAGGCACATAGACCCGCGCGAGCTGGCGGGGATTTGCGAGGAGAACTTTAAGTTCGCCAAAGATTTCGATTATGCACCGGCTGATGCCGACGAGGCGGCTCGGAATTACGATATGGTACTGGATTCGCTGGGGCAATTAAGTGCGGAATTTATCGCCCCACGAGCGGAGGATGTTGACCGGCAGGGAAACAAACTTAACGAGGACGGCTCGGTAACATACGCGAAAGGGATTGCTGAATCCCTCGAGAAACTTGGCAAGGCTGATGTGATGGGTTTTACGCTGCCGCACAGGTTCGGTGGGCTGAATTTTCCAAATCTTATTTACTCGATGGCCATTGAGATTGTCTCGCGGGCGGACGCCTCGCTTATGAACATATTCGGCCTGCAGGGAATTGCCGAGACAATCAACGCATTTGCATCCGAAGAAATTAAGCAAAAATACTTACATAATTTTTCAGCCGGTAAGTTGACAGGTGCGATGGTGCTGACCGAGCCGGACGCTGGTTCGGACCTGCAGGCAGTTAAGCTGCGGGCCTTTGAAGACGGCAGCGGCAACTGGTTTCTGCATGGGGTGAAGCGGTTCATAACCAACGGCTGCGGCGATGTGCTTTTGGTACTGGCTCGCAGCGAACCGGACAGAGCCGGCGGCCTGGGGCTGAGTTTGTTCGTTTGTAACAGAGGACCAACGGTTCATATTCGCAGGCTGGAGGAAAAACTCGGCATACACGGCTCGCCAACCTGCGAGATATTTTTTGACAATACACCCTGTCAAATAATTGGCGAGCGACAAAGAGGACTTGTAACTTATGTTATGAGCCTGATGAATGGTGCACGTATCGGAATTGCGGCTCAATCGGTCGGTATTGCGGAAGCGGCTTTTAGAATCGCGCGCGATTACGCGGCCAGCAGGAAACAATTTGGAGTAGCCATTGAAAGGCTGCCGGCGGTGGCGGATATGCTAATCGATATGAAGATTGCCATCGAGGCCGGTCGAGCGCTTCTGTATGAGACCTCATGCGTGGTGGACAAGGAAATCGGATATGATAAACGTCTTGAAACCAATCCGCCTGGGGACAAAGAAGAAGCCAGGCAGCTTAAAGAGGACTCACGAAAATATAGAAGATATGCATCAATGCTGACGCCTATGAGCAAGTATTATTGTTCCGAGATGAGCAATACGGTCGCTTACGATTCGATACAGGTGCTTGGGGGCAGCGGCTATATGCGGGACTACGCCTGTGAGAGGCACGCACGCGATGCCAGAATCACGACCATTTACGAAGGGACGAGCCAGTTGCAGATTGTCGCAGCGGTTCGCGGTGTTTGCAGCGGGACAGCCGAAAAATTCCTTGCTGAGCTTGCCGGGCAAAATTATGAGCCACAGGTAAAAGATTTGCTCGAAAGGCTTGCCGAGGGAGAAGAACAGTTGAAAAGCTCAATTGCTTTTGTGAAAGAGAACGGCAATGAGTATATGGACCTTTACGGCAAGGCGTTGGTCGATATTGCAATTGCACTGATTAATGGGTATCTTTTCTGCGGCCAGGGGAGTACAAATGTGGATATGCAGGTCCAAACCACCTCTGGAAACGACCGGTCTGGTAAAAGCTCAATATCCATAAAGGAGCGCAAGGGGAAGATTGCTCGTAGATTCGTTACCAAAAATGCACCAAAGATTGCCGCCCTTGCGGATTTAATTCGCACCGGCGATAAATCAACGTTCAGCGATTACCTGAATCTGGTTGGGCCCGTACCGGCAGAGTAAGGATAGCAATTATGCTTCGAGCAGTTATCTTCGATTTTGATGGGGTGATAACGGATTCCGAGGTGTTGCACCTTCGCAGCTTCAATCATGTACTGGCTGGCCACAACGTCAATGTAACAACAAAGGATTATTACAGAAATTATCTGGGCCTGACAGATGTTGACTGTTTCAGGCTGCTTGTTAATAAAGGCCATCTGAAAGTTGCAGAACAGCAAATTGAAGGCCTTGTAAAGCAGAAAAACCAGGTATTTGAAAAGCTGGCAAGAACGGAGGGGAAGATAATCGAGGGTGTGCGGGATTTCCTTGGTATGCTTAGGCAAAATAGTATCCGAATGGCGATATGCTCCGGTGCGTTATCGGCGGAGATTGAGCTGACATTACAAGAGGCGCATCTGCGGCCTTTTTTTGAGGTTATAGTTTCATCTGAAAATGTAAAAAAAGGCAAACCAAATCCGGATGGCTTCCTGCTTGTCTTGCGGAAACTAAACCAGAAACGCAATAATCCTATTGCAGCCGACCAGTGTGTTGTGATTGAAGATTCACACTGGGGACTGAAGGCCGCCAAAGAGGCAGGAATGCACACCATTGCGGTAACAAATTCATACGAAGCTGACCAGTTGGGGATGGCTGAGAGAATTGTTACAAACCTGAATCAGTTGAGTATAGGCAACCTGCAGGAGCTTTGCAGTTGAAACAATTCTGAAGGTGTCGTTATGAACAGTAGAGAAAGATGGGTCAAAACCCTTTTGTTTGATAAAACCGACAAGGTCCCACTTATACCCGGGGACGGACGCAGGTCCACACTTGCCCGCTGGCACAAGGAGGGTCTGCCGGAAGATGTTACAAATATAACTGAATATGCCTATCGACAGGCCGGCGGTCATCATGCCTGGCCGGCAGTCGGTGAGAAGTTTCGCGTGAATGAACGCATGATTCCACAGTTCGAAGAAAAGGTCATCGAGAGACGCCAGAACACACAGATTGTACAGGACTGGAAGGGCAACATCTGTGAAATCAGCAATGAATATACACTTGATTATCTTCGCGATGCGATTGATTTTGTAACACGCCGATGGATAAAATGCCCGATTGAATCGCGGGATGACTGGGCGGATATCAAACGCCGATACGACCCGATGGAGCCTTCCAGACTGCCTAAGGACGCCGAACAATTAGGCGCAAAACTCGCCCATCGAGATTGGCCGATTGAACTAAATTGGCCAGGGCCGTTCTGGCAGCTTCGGGAATGGATGGGTTTCGAGAGGCTGTGTATGATGTTCCACGATGACCCCGACTTTGTCAGAGAGATGATTGCTTTCTGGGAGGATTACATCGCTGGACTTTTGAAAAGAATTTTTGAGTATTTTACTCCCGACAGCATCCATATCTCTGAGGATATGGCCTTTAAGGGTTTCTCGATGATTTCGCCCGCGATGGTTCGTGATTTTTTGCTTCCCACGTGGAAAAGGTGGGGCCGGATTATACGCGATGCGGGCTGCCCGATTTACGATGTGGATTCCGACGGTTTCATTGGGGAATTGATACCAATCTGGATTGAGGCAGGCGTAAACGTCTGTGACCCTATTGAGGTGGCTGCTGGCAACGATATTGTCGAATTTCGCAAACGTTTCGGCCGAAATATTGGGTACCTTGCCGGCGTCGATAAACGCTGCATCGCCCAGGGCGGCAGGGCAATCGAAGATGAAATCAGGCGAATCGAGCCTGTCATTCGGGACGGCGGATATATCCCCAGCTGCGACCACGGTGTGCCGGCGGATATATCCTGGCCTAACTTCGTCTATTACGTCAAGCTATTAGCACAGGCAACCGGGTGGTTATAGAGACTCTCTGGTGCTATCAACAGCAAAAATGTATCAGTATACCTGTTTGAGGAATTATCTTTTCATCCTCAAGGAGCCGGGGCCGACAATGTTGAACTTGAGCTTGCCTGTCTTTAAGTTGTATTCAATTTCATCGACGACGGCACCATTTAACCGACATGGCTGGACATCGTTGCCTTTGATTGTCATTGTAGATTCATTGGCATCATAAAATAATTCGCTGCCGGCAAATTGCTTATCGGCATCTTCATAGGTAATCCCGCCTGTCGCCAGAAGTGTTGAAAGCTCGTTTCGGCCGCTGGCGGTTTTTACAAGGTTAATCTCTACGTTACTGCAGGTAGCCTTGACATGCTGCCCGGACTTATCTTTGACGATGGGGAAATAATCGATGAGCATTCTCTGCGAATTGTTATAAGCGACAATTTTGTTGGTTTGCAAAAAGTACTTCAGTACCTCAAAATCGCGAACAAACGCCCAGCACGGCTTCTGTAAGCTGAATCGGATTGTTTCCGTGTTCGGCTCTTGGACCTCGGAGTTATCGACTGTTATTATGCCCGGCCCGGTAGCGAGGAACAATTGCTGATTTGTGTCAAAGTCAAACTTGTAACATTTTAATTCGGCGCCGCCGAGTGGTTTTTCTGGAGTTTGGTTTTGCAGTTCTTTTGCCGTTTTGATACTGGCAAGTTTGACTATGCCGCCGTCGGCGGTTAAATATTTGACACCGGAGGCAGGAGCAGTGGGCCGTTCGGTTTTATCCTTAGCTAAATCGATGGTAAGTTTTGGGGCCGAGAGTGTATACTTCTGTCGATTGTTAGGGTCCTCCCGAAGCATGATACCTACACAGTCACCTTCGAAGATAACTCTATTTTGTGCAGCCAGGAACTCAGTACCCTTCTGAGCGGTGATTTTTATCGGGATGTTGGCTTTGTTAGGCTCCTCGTTCAGTACATCACCGGTATAAAAAGAAAGTTCCGACCGGCCGGGAGCAACGGTGTTGTTGGTAATTGCGCAATAGTCAATCCGCTGGGCGACGAACGTGGGTCGGCCATTGGCATCGTTTAAAATTTTGGCGATTTGGTCATCCGTTAAAGATGTTTTAGGTTCAACTTTGCCGGAATCAGCAGGTGTTGCTTTGGAGTCCATCGGCGTAACGACAATACCGTCATCGCAGGTTACAACGATATCGACAGTCTGCTTGGCCGGCTTATTCGGCTCGACCTGCTCTGCAGCGGACACACTGGGGGCTTTCAGACTTTTGGTATCAGTACCGCTCTGCTCGGGGGCGATGCCTTCGTCATGGGTATGCGAAGGTGTACCTGCCACATTCTTGGTGCTGGTATCAGCTTTAGTAGTTTTTCTGTCTGAGGTTTTCGACGGTGGGATATTGTTGATGAAAACCTCATCGGCAACAATCAACTGCTCCGGCGTGTCTATGACGACGTTCTTACTGAGCATAGCCTTGTAGTATCGGCCTTTCTTTTTTTCGTCCGCCGCACGAACGGCGGGCGAGATTACCTGTTCGTCCGGCTTTGGTGACACCTTTG
>Ga0315273_10007162_pt1 | contig 13958 bp, 12 predicted proteins | sample YL17G02_0_MG_FD_205753 | JGI IMG/M metagenome (GOLD analysis project Ga0315273, IMG submission 205753) | Sediment microbial communities from Yellowstone Lake, YNP, Wyoming, USA - YL17G02_0 | ecosystem: Environmental > Aquatic > Freshwater > Lake > Sediment | place: USA: Wyoming | collected... | reverse complement strand
TAAGTCAAGTTTTTTAAGTTTGTCAAGAAAAGCATCAAGCTCGTTATTATTGTTAAATCTATAACCATTGGAAAACAAGTGACAGGTATCAAAACAAATTCTGACTCTTGGACTATCAATGTCTTTGACAATTTGAGAAATTTCTTCAAGAGTTTGTCCTATCTTTCTATTTCCAGCATTCTCAATAATAAAAAGAGATTCTTTTGAAGTTTTATCAAGAACTTCTTTAATATTTTTAATTAGCGTTTTGTATTTAGGATTAGTGTCAAACAGCTGAAGATTATCAGTTGGTTTTTTTTCTTTGTAAGAACCTAAGTGGATTATTGAACCCTTAACTCTTAGTTTTGGTGCCAAATTCATTTCAGAAATTAAAGACATTTTTGACATATGGCCAATCTGACTATCATCAGCAAGGTTAATCAAATAACTAGCGTGAAAGTAAATCGGGTCGATTTTAAATTTATTTTTTAATTCAATAAATTGTTTAACTTCGTCTTCATTTGGTTTGGCAAAGTTCCAGCTGCGGGGAGAGGAAGAAAAAATTTGCAGGCAGCTGCCGCCGATATTATTTATTCGTTCCAAAGCTTGAGTATAACCGCCGGCGATTGATTGATGTGCCCCGAGCTTAATCATTATCAACAATTATATCAAATTTACCCCTTGACTTCTTAGCAGAGCTTATGTAAGATTGCTAAATATGGAAGATTTGACGCAAAGACAGATCGACATTTTGAAAGTAATCATTCACGAATATACGGAAACAGGTGCGGCTGTCGGAAGTGAGATTTTGGAAAAAAAATATAAACTTGGAGTTTCACCGGCGACGATTAGAAATGAAATGGTTGAATTAGCCAAAAAAGGATACCTTAAAAAAACACATTTTTCGTCCGGCAGAATTCCATCCGCCAAAGGCTTTAGATTTTATATAAAGCATCTAATGAAACAAAAAGAAATGTCAACGACCGACGAAGTCTCATATAAAAACAGTATTTGGGACGAAAGAAAAGAGGCTCATCGTCTACTTTCCCAAGCAACTAAGGTATTATCACAAAAAACAGGCTTACTTTCACTGGTCACCACTAATTTAGGCGATGTGTATTACTCAGGTATGGCAAATTTATTAAATCAACCAGAATTTCTTGACATTAACTTATCAAGGACTTTATTTGGAAGATTGGATGAGGTTGCTTTTTGGGAAAAAATATTAAATGATATGTTTTCACTCGAAGACGAAATATATTATATGTTAGGAGAGGAAGACTTTCATGACCCAGCCTTTGATTGCTGCGCCAGTGTTTTTGGAGAATTTGAGGGAACAAAAATTAAGGGGATAATTGGTGTGATTGGTCCGAAAAGAATGTCGTATGATGATGTTATACCCCAAATAAAATATTTTTCCGGATTGCTAGGAGAAATTGTGAAAGAACAAAATTTATAATTATTAATTAACTTGTAAATATGGATAATAAAAAAACCAAAGAGGGAGTTAAAAAACCAATAGTTAATAAATCAGGAGGAGAAATAGAAATATTAAAAAAACAACTTGAAGAAGCGAACAATAAATATTTACGGGCACTGGCTGATTATCAAAACTTAGAAAAAAGAGTTAGTGAAGAAAGATTTGAGTTAATGAAGATGGCAAATAAAAATCTATTGATCAAAATCCTACCGTTTTTAGACAATTTGGAAAAAGCTGAAGTCTTTGTCAAGGATCAAGGATTAAAAATTTCCAAGGATCATTTTTTACAGATATTAAAAGAAGCTGGACTGGAAGAGATGGATTTATTGAATAAAAATTTTGATCCTAATTTTGCTGAAGCAATTGACATCGTTCCTGGAAAAGAAGACAACAAAATAGTTGAAGTTCTCAAAAAAGGATATGTATTTGAGGATAAAATTATTAGAATAGCTCAGGTTAAGGTTTCAAAATTATTAAAAGTTTAATATTAAATATTATGGCAAAAATAATAGGAATAGATTTAGGAACAACTAATTCTTGTGTGGCAGTGATGGAGGGTGGTAAACCAAAAGTTATCTTTTCTGCTGAAGGCAGAAACATCATACCATCAGTTGTCGATCCGGTAAAGCGGATCGTCGGTGATGTTGCCAAAAGACAGATGGTTGTTAATCCAAAAAATACCATCTTTTCCATTAAGAGATTAATGGGTAGAAGATTTTCCGACGAATCAGTTAAGTTTGATGCCAAATGGTTACCTTATAAAATTAAATCAGGCCGTGATGAAATGGCCGACGTTGAAGTTGAAGGAAAAACATATACTCCTCAAGAGATTTCCGCGATGATTTTACAGAAAATTAAAACCGATGCGGAATCGCATCTCGGGGAAAAAGTGGTAAAAGCTGTCATTACGGTGCCGGCTTACTTTGACGATGCCCAGCGCCAGGCCACCAAGCAGGCCGGTGAAATTGCCGGATTGGAAGTGGTCAGGATTATAAATGAACCAACGGCAGCGGCCTTGGCTTATGGTTTAGATAAGAAACATACTCACACGATTGCAGTCTATGATTTAGGAGGCGGCACTTTTGATATCAGCGTTTTGGAATTGGGTTCGGAATCGGGAGAAAGCGTCTTTCAAGTCAAGGCGACCAACGGTGACACCCATTTGGGGGGTGACGATTTTGATAAGGTAATTCTCGACTTTCTGGCCGAAGAGTTTAAAAAAGATAATGGAGTGGATTTAAGACGTGATCCACAAGCCTTGCAACGATTGCGAGATGCAGCTGAGAAGGCCAAGATTGAGCTTTCTACTTCTAAAGAAGCAGAAGTCAACCTACCTTTTATCACCGTTAAAGACGGACAGCCTTCACACTTAGTGATGAAGTTAAACCGAGCTAAACTCGAATCACTGATTGGCGAATTAGTTGATAAAACGTTCCAACCGGTCAAAGCCTGTCTAAAAGACGCCAAAATCGACATTAAAAAAATAAACGAAGTGGTTCTGGTTGGAGGAATGACCAGAATGCCGATTGTGATTACAAAGGTCAAAGAATTTTTTGGCCGAGAACCAAACCGGTCGGTTAACCCGGATGAGGTAGTCGCTCTTGGGGCAGCTATTCAAGGTGGTGTTTTAACCGGAGAAACAAAAGATATCCTATTACTTGATGTTACCCCATTAACCTTAGGAGTGGAAACCCTTGGAGGGGTAATGACACCATTAATCCAAAAAAATACTACTATACCTAACTCAAAAGCGGAAACATTTTCCACCGCTGGTGACAATCAAACCCAAGTGGAAATCCATGTTGTTCAAGGTGAACGGCCAATGGCCAGGGACAATAAGTCTCTGGGAAGATTTACACTGGACGGAATTCCACCGGCTCCGCGCGGAGTTCCACAGATTGAGGTTTCCTTTGATCTCGATAACAACGGCATCCTGACGGTAACCGCCAAGGATAAAGCCACTGGTAAATCACAGGCGATCAAAATCACTGGATCAACCGGTCTGACCAAAGATGAAATTGAAAAGATGAGGGAAGAGGCGGAAAAGAACGCCGATAAAGATCGAGACGAAAAAGAAAAAATTGAAGTCAGAAATAAAGCTGACAACATGATCTATGTTTCAGAAAAATCTTTGCGGGATGCCGGCGATAAAGTTGACAAAACCGTCAAAGAAAACGTTGAGAAAAAGATCAAGGAGTTAAAGGAAAAGATTGAAAAAGGAACAAAAGACGAGATTGAATCCAAAACAAAAGACCTTTCCGAAGAACTCTCTAAGATAGGTCAAGCGATGTACGGCAAGCAGGGACAACCAGGTCCCCAAGCCGGACCTCAAAATGGACAACCAAAGGAAGAAGATAAAAAAGATGAGAAGGGGAAAAAAGTGGAGGAAGGAGAAGTTGTGAACTAAAATTATGTCTGATTATTATGAAACCCTTGGTGTCTCTAAAGGCGCAACTGATGCAGAAATAAAAACGGCTTATCGTCGTCAAGCTCTCAAGTGGCATCCGGATCGCAATAAAACCACTGAGGCAAATAGCAAGTTTAAAGACGTCACCAAAGCCTACGAAGTTCTTTCCGATCCAAAGAAGCGAGAAATGTATAATCAATATGGAGAAAGCGCTTTTAATCGAGGAGAACCCGGTGGCGCAGGAGGCGGTCAATATTCACAACAAGGTCCATTTAATGTTTATACTGATTTTGGTGGAGCCGGATCGCCTTTTGGAAATGTCGACTTTGGCGGATTTTCAGACCCTTTTGAAATCTTTGAACAGTTTTTCGGTTTTCAATCACCGTTTTCCCGGGGAAGAAGAAGGCAGCAGCGACGCGATGTTTATGAAATTACTTTAACTTTTGAAGAAGCCGTCAATGGAGTAAAAAAAACCATGATTGTCAAAGGTGAGGAAAAGTCTTTCCAAATTCCGGCCGGAGTCGATGATGGTATGAGAATAAGATTTTCTGACTTTGATTTGCAAGTAAAAGTTAAGTCGCATCCATATTTAACCAGAAAAGGCCAGGATATTTATTTTGAAAAAGAAATTTCTTATTCTTTGGCGGTTCTTGGCGGAGTAGTTGAGGTTCCCACGATTAACGGAACAATTAAATTAAAGATCAGACCAGGGACTCAACCGGGAACAACCGTTAAGCTTCACGATCAAGGAGTTCCTTATCCCCAGTCAAATCGCAAAGGCGATCAGTACGTTGTCTACAAAATCAACACTCCGTCAAGGGTTTCCTCAAGAGCAAAAGAGCTGTTGAGGGAGTTGGCGGAGGAGATGGAATGAAAATTCAAACAAAAGTTAAAAATCTAAATAATTACAAAATTTATCTCCAGGTAGAAAAAGCTGTTAATGAGTTTATGGAAACGAATAATTATCTGAAAGTTGATCTACCAGTTTTATCTCCCGCCTTAATTCCTGAATCGTATTTGGAGGTATTTGAAACGGAATTTAAATATTTTAATAATAAACAAAAACTTTATTTGACGCCATCTCCCGAGTTGTTTTTGAAAAGATTATTGGTCGCAGGGATTGGTAATTGTTATTATTTGGGCAGATCATTCCGCAATAGTGAGCCAAATTCAGATTGGCATAGTCCTGAGTTTATGATGCTTGAATTTTATAAAGTAGGAGTAAATTATTTGCAGATTGCTGATGAAATATTAAAGATGTTGAAGTATGTTGATAACAAATTAAAAAGTCCCGCCTCCGCCAAGGCTTCCCACTCCGCTTTTCAAGCTACGAGGGACAAGTCGGAGGGCAAGCAAAAATTAAAATTCAATAAGTGGGAAAAATTTTCGGTTGCTCAGGCTTTTTCAAAATTTGCTGGAGTAAAAAAGGAAGAATTGTTTGATGAAAAATTGTTTATTAAGAAAGCTAAAGAAAAAGGATATAAGATCAACAATGCGAGTTATGAAGATTTATTTTCGCAAATCTTGGCTTCCGAAATAGAGCCAAAACTCGGTAGAAATGGTTACCCGACCTTACTTTATGATTATCCCAGGCAACTGGCGTCTCTGGCAAAATTGAGTAAGGATGAAAAAACCGCCGAAAGGTGTGAATTTTATATTAACGGATTAGAAGTTGGCGGATTTTGTACGGAACTTAACAATTACAAAGAGCAGATGAGAAGATTTTCGCAAGAATCAGGAAAGCGAAAAAAAAATAAACTTATTAATCATACGATTGACAAAGGCTTTATCAAAGCATTAAAATATGGTTTACCTTTTTGTACTGGAGCCGGAATAGGTTTTGAAAGATTGGTGATGATATTTGCAAATATGACTTCGATTGATCAGTTGAAGTTAATTAATATTTATTAAAAAGCTTGATACCGTATTTTTTCGACCGCCACACCCCAAAGGGGCCCCTGGCGATTGTCTCAAAAATAGGTATCTGCGCTTTTCAAACATTTTAAAATATGCGTGTAAATGCTGGTAATCTAAAAAAAGGCGAGTTTATTTTTTTTCAGGGGGAGATTTGTCAAGTGCAGAAAGCTGATTTTTATTCACCTGGTAAAGGATCTGCTTTAATGAAGGCAAGATTAAAAAATTTGATATCAGCCAAAAATGTTGAATATGCTTATAAATCTAATGAACAGGTAGAAGTATTAGATGTCACTTCAGTTGACATGCAATATATATATAAAGATAAAGAAAACTTACATTTTATGGATGAGCGAACCTTTAATCAGTCATCCCTCCCAATATCCGTTGTTGGTGGAATATCAAGATTTTTTAAAGAAGGAGAGAAAATGTTTGTATATATGTATAACGATAAACCCTTGACCATTCGTCCACCAATGAGTGTCAGACTAAAAATTATTGAAGCCGAAGACGCGGCAAAAGGAGATACGGTTTCTGGTGCAAAAAAACCAGTTAAAGTCGAAACCGGAGCAACTGTGATGGTGCCAATTTTTGTCAAAGTCGGAGAAACGATCAGCATCAATCCGGAAACTGGTGAATATACAGGGAGAGTATAATAAATCTATGCTATCCGTTGGCACTATCCTTAAAAAGGAAAGAGAAAAGAAAGGCTTACTTTTAATCGATATTGAAAAGCAAATAAAAGTAAGAGAAAAATATCTAAAAGCAATTGAAGACGAAAATTGGAATTATTTTTCTTCAAAAATTTATATAACAGGGATTCTTAAAAATTATTCCCGAGTATTAAATCTTGACCACAAAAAGGTTCTGGCGTTTTTTAGACGTGATTATGAAAAAAAGGAAGAAGTAAAATTTAAAAGAAAAGTGTCCAGTGTTTATTTAACTTCTGAAACAAAAAAGTTTTTAAAGTTTGGTTTAATAATTTTGTCTTTATTTTTTATTTTATATTTTGTCTTTCAATTAAAAACATATTTTTCGCCGCCAAATTTTACTCTCCTATCTCCAACGACAAAAAATTTTTCCATAGAAAAAAACGTAAAAATTGTTGGAAAAACTGAGAAAGATACAAGTGTTACGATTGCAGGAGAGCGAATTTATCAAAATAAAGAGGGCATTTTTGTTTACGAATTTTCCTTAAATGAAGGAGTAAATAAAATTACAATCAATTTAGTTGGAGCAAATGGAAAAAAGACTACTATTGAAAAAATTTTCTACAAAAAAACTCCTTAACTTAAATTTTTTTGGCAAAGTCCTTGATGCTTTTAATCAAACTTGAAGAATAGATTTTTTTAAATCCTAATCGTTTTGCCTCCTCTGTAATTTTTTCTTCCATATATGAAGAACGAATTTCGCCAAGTAGTCCAACTTCACCAATAAAAATAGAACTTGCAGGAAGAGTGACGTTTTTAAAAGAAGAGATTAATGAAGCAATAAATCCAAGATCGGCTGCAGTTGATTTGATGGAAACGCCACCTACAACATTAACAAAAACATCAAAACGATCAAGGGGAAGATTGAGATTTTTTCGAATAACCGCCAATAATAACAAAACTTTATTATAGTCTAGGCCTTTGACAACTCGGCGGGGAGTCATCAGGCTGGTGGGAACAACTAATGTTTGTATTTCAAAAAAGAACGGCCTTTTCCCTTCAGCAACGCCAACAATAGCTTTTCCCGGTTCAAGTTTTTTGTTGGTTTCAAGAAAAACTAGCGGGTTTTTTACTTCGGTTAGACCTTTTTGCTTCATCTCAAATATTCCAATTTCGTCCGTTGATCCAAAGCGGTTTTTAAAAGCCCGAAGTAGTCGGAAGTTGGAAATTTTTTCGCCTTCCAGTTCCAGAACACAATCGACAAAATGTTCCAAAGTCTTGGGTCCGGCAATGTCACCTTCTTTATTAATATGACCAATTAAAAGAACACTAATTTTTGACTGTTTGGCAAAGTTGATAATTTTTTTTGTCACTTCTTTTAACTGACCAACTCCGGCAACTGGTCCTTCAATATCTTTTGAATAGATTGTTTGAACAGAATCAATAATAACGATTTCAATTTCATCTTTTAATTCCTCTAAACTTTGAACAATGCTTTCAATCTGTAAGTCACCGGAAAAAGACAGATTATCAAGGTTGAGGACCAGTCTTTCAGCCCTATTTTTTACCTGTTCAGCCGATTCTTCACCGGAGATATAGAGAACTTTCAGATTTTGAAAGGCTTGAAGAACTAAAGTTGATTTTCCAATTCCGGGTTGACCGGTAAGTAAAATTACTTCACCGGGGACGACTCCACCTCCCAAAACTCGGTCGAATTCAAAAATTCCGGTAGATAACCTAGATTTTGTTGAACTTTTTATTTTTGATAGGGAAGTGATGGTAATCTTTTTGACAGCTTCATTCTTCTTCTTTGGGGATTTTTCAAAATTAGGCTGTTCTTTTAAAGTATTCCATTTTCCACAATCAGGACACTTGCCAATCCAAGAGCCGGAGCCATAGCCACAATTTGAACAGATGTAGAACATAGAATTGAATAAAAATTTAAAATTTGAAATTAAGAATTACATCTTTTCTACCGTCTTAATTCCCAGCAAATAAAGCCCTTCTTTAATTACTTTTCCAACCGCTTGGGTTAACATGAGTCTTAATTGTTTAGTATTTTCTTCCGAATCCAAAATTTTATTTTTCTGATAAAAATAATTATATTTTTGGGCTAAGTCATAAAGATAGTTAGCTATTAAGTTAGGTGCCAATTGAATCGCAGCTTGCTGAACTATTTCCGGGAATTGATTTATGATTCTTAAAATGTTTAATTCGTCTGTATTTAAAGTTATTTTATCTACACCACGGTCGTGGAGGAGAGAATTATTAGTTTTTCGCAACACGCTTTGACAGCGAGCGTATGTATAAAGTAAATAAGGACCGGAATTTCCTTCAAGAGTCAAAGATTCCTTAAAGTCAAAAATAATATCTTGGCCGATGTCATTTTTTAATAGAGAATATTTGACGGCAGCAACAGTAATTATTTCCTCTACATCATTTAATTCATCAGCTTTTACATTTTTATTGTTTTTCATTATTTCCTTAAGCTTGTTTTTTATTTCATCAAACATCCAGGCTACCGTAATGACATTTCCTGTTCGGCTGGACATTTTTCCTTCAGGTAAGCGAACCATTCCGGTACAGATATTAATCGTTATTTTTCCTAGTTCTGGAGAGGTAATTAACAAAGCCTTGTGAAGAACTTTAAAGTATTCTTTTATTTCATTGCCAACAACAATAATAGATTTATCATATTTAAAATCGTCATATTTTTTGAAAGCTAATCCAAGTTCTTTGGCTTCATAAGTAGGCAATCCTAATGAGTTGATAAAAACTCTTGTGTGAAGGCCGTATTTTTCTCCAGGAAAAACAACTGCTCCTTTGCTAAGTTCAAAATGTCCTTTTTTTAAATTTTCCTTGACTATTTTTAAGCCAAATTCTCCAACAATACTTTCTGGGTAATAATAATCAAACTTTGTTCCGAGTCGCTTGTAAATGTCTTCAAAATAGTCCAAACTCCATTTTTTTCCTGCATAATAAACTTCCTTAATTTTTTTGTATTGACTCATAAATTCCGGTCTTAAATATTGTTGGTAATTAACTTGAGGCGTCCAGTGATAATTATCTTTTAAATATTTCTGCCCGCAGAGATAGACTAAATAATTAACATTTTTTATTTCTTCAGCAATTTTCTTATCATCTTCATAGTTTTTTACACCTAAAGCGTAAGCTTGACCTAAATATTTGACTCTTTCCGGCAATAGTTTTTTTTCTAAATCAGGAAGACTGACTTTTTCCTTTTTCATTTTTTCAATTAATCCCCAAACCGATTTGGCCACGTGCATGCCAACATCGCCAAAATAATCTGCCCTTTTTACATTCGCTCCAATCGCTCCATAAATTCGAGCAATTGATTCTCCAACAGTGTTACTGTATAGGTGGCCAATATGAAATTCCTTGAAAGGATTTGGATCGGTATATTCAACCATTACTTTTTTATCCTTATAAGAAAGCATAAATCCAAAATCATCTTGAATAGTTTTGTTCAATCGATTAATCAATTGTACATCCGCAATCCAGAAATTAATAAATCCTGGTTTAACAATTTCAACTTTTTTAATACTTATGTTTTTAGGTAATTCTTTAACAATATCATTGGCAATTTCAAAAGGATTTTTTTTGAGAACTTTAGTTAATTTAAGAGCAACTGATGTTGAATAATCTCCAAAGTCAGAATTGGCCGGATGATCCAGATCAATGTCAGGATCTTTTACTCCTTTTTTCTTCAAAACCACTTGCAAATTTTTTAATATTTCTTCTTTAATCATTGGTTTATGCCGCGAAGCTATCAATATGCCATTTCTAATAGCTAAGTGGCATTTATATGATAGCAGAATTCAAAGTTTTTTTTACACTTTCTTCAAGTTTGTGGACGGCTATTTTTATTACATTTTGTTTATTAATGATTTCCTTTTTTATACCAATAACTTTTTTCTCAATATCTTTTATCATCAATTTAACCTGAATTGGTGACGGTCCACCTTCGCTTATTCGGTTATAGACACAATCCTTAGGCGTTGACACTTTTTTTAAATCAGATTTAGTTAAAAAAATTTTTTTATCCAGAATTTTTTTGGAAACGGTTGCTAATAATTTTGGCGTTAACTCAGAGAAACTATTTTTTAAATATTTTTCTTTTATTAACGTTTTGACTATCTTATAAGCTTCTCGGAAAGAAACGTTTCCTTTTACGGCGATTTGGACTGATACGTCAGGAGCATTAGCGAAATTAATTTCAGCTCCTTTTGCCATTTTTTCCTTATTTACAGTAAGAGAACTCATTATTCCTGAAAATACAGGTAACGTTTCTTCAAAAATATTTATCGTTTCAAATAAAGCTGGTTTAGTTTGTTGGGTGTCTCGATTAAAACCAGAAGGCAACGAATCCATCGTAATTAAAGTTTCCAAAAATCGTCCATAAACTTTGGCACAATTAGCTCTGATTACTTCTAAGGTGTCGGGGTTTTTGAGATTGGGTTGTGCTGTGCCGCCTGTTGTATATAAATCATGAATTTTAAGAAAACCGAACTCATGAGTCGACCACAATATTACCTCGCCCATAGTTCTTTTTATATGAAGAGCTAATATTGACAGGTCTGCTAATAATTTAGCTTCAATTTCACCCCGAGAATTAGCAGTATATAGACTATTTTCCGTAATTCCATCAAAACCCAGATATTCCGCTGTTAATTTTCGATCAATAGATAATTGAGTTCCGGCCATTTCGAAAATGCCCAATGGACATTTATTTACTTTCTCGAAAGCGAACACAAGGTTATTTAAATCGTCAAGGAAATGATAGGCTTTTGCCGTCAGCCAATGGCCATAAGTAATTGATTGGGAGACTCTTAAATGGGTGTAGCCCGGCATAATCACACCTGAATATTTATCAGCCTCAGATAGTAAACCGGTTATTAGATCAATCAATTGATTATTTATAATCAAAATATGATCTCTAATATACATTCTTGTATCTGTATACACTTGATCGTTTCGGGCTATTCCCAGCCGTAAATTACCTCCGACTGCAATTCCAAGTTTATTTAAAACATATTGCTCAACATTGGAATGAACATCTTCAAGCTCTTTTTTTAGTTCAAATCCTTCTTTCTTGTCAAGTTTTTTAATTTCTTCAAGTACTTCTAATATTTTTTTAACCTGACTTATGGGAAGAATTTTTTGTTTTAATAACATTAATTGATGAGCTTGATTGACGAGACATTCATATTGAACAAATTTTTTATCCAAAACAATATCTTGACCAGCGGCATATTCGACAGCTACTTTGCCAAAATTTTTATCTTCTCCTTCACTCCAAAGAGGATTATTTGTTATTTTATTTTTCATAATTTTTATTTAACTTTTAATTTCCCTAAGTGACCCGTAAAAACTTCTGGGTGCTTTAGGGCAAAACTATATTCTTCAAAACCGTAAGGTATGGTATCGAGATTGAGTTTTAGTTTTAAATTCTTAGAATCTATATTGACTAAAGAATTATTTGATTCACGTTTAATAACTGTAAAATTGCCCTTAAAGAGTTTTAAAGCAATTTTGCCATTAACATAGGGTTGTATATGATCTATAAAACTCATCAAAGCTTTTGCCAACGGACTATAAACTAAGGCATGATAAACCAACTTGGCCCATTTCTTGTCAATAAAATCATGTTTAAAGTTTATTGTTTCTTTAGGTAAAACCAGTTTTTCAATTTCCTTATGAGAATAAATTAATATTTGGGCTGCCGGTGCTTCATATACCCACTTAAATTTATTTCCGTATAGGCCGTTCTCTAACATATCAATTCTTCCGATTCCGTGTTTTCCGGCAATAATATTTAATTTTTGAATCAAGTATGCCAATTTCATTTTTTGCTTATTCAATGAGATTGGTAATCCGTTTTTAAATTCAAGTTCTATAAGTTCCGGTTTATCCGGTGTTTTTTCGATCGGCAAAGTCCACTTGAACGCTTCTTCAGGGACCTGTCTTTCCACATTGTCTATATCCCCATAATTTATGGCATTGGACATAATGTTATCGTCGTAACTAAACGGATTATTTTTAGGGACGGGGATAAGAATTTTATTTTCAAAAGCAAACTCAACTTCCTCCTGTCGAGTTGGCCACCAATCTCCAATTGGTGTCACCAATTTCGTACCACTAGTTGAGAAATAATTAAATACCATATTGAATTGGAAAGCACCAGCCCCTCTACCCTTATTTCCATGAGCAATAGCGTCGACTTTTTCCTTTTTGGCAATATCAACCCCGATCTTTGCCTGCCAGGGACGAGCGATTGAAGTACCAACGGGATAATAGTCGTCATATAGGGCGTTAGCTTTAATAATTTGAGACAAATAATTATCAGCGTATTCATCTTTGCCGTCATAGACAATAGTTTTTATTGCCCCTATCTTTTTCGCTTTTTGAGCCATTTGTTTAGCCCAATTTTGATCCTGACAAACGTCAATTGTCAAAGTTATGACTTGATAACCATAAAAATGTTTTAATAAATAAACCGAAATTGATGTATCTACACCTCCCGAGTACATAAGCAAAACTTTTTTATTATTTTTTTTATTCTCCAAATAATCTGGAGATTGTTTAGGTTGTTTCATATTTTTTATTTAAATTATTAATTTTGACCAAAAAAAATCCCCGGAGTTCTTTATCCGGGGGTCAATAATATTCTTTACTCTTTAGGCCACAAAAATACTATAACTCCCAAAGAGTCGCCTGACAGACGAATTATTTGATACGAATAGTACTTTTACCATACTAAAACTAGTATATCATACTTTTTTAAAAATCAAAGTGATAAAATAAAAAAATGATTAAAGCCGTATTTTTTGATTTGGATGATACTCTTGTTGATTCGCTGAAACTTCATCTTAAAGCAAATCGTTTGGCATTTGAAAAATTTGGTTACAATTACGATTTAATACAGGAAAGAACTAAGAAAATAGATTTTATGGGGAGAAGAGTTTCAGATAATTTAATCATCAAAAAAAAACATTCTAATATCAGTGAAAAAGAACTTCCTGCCAAGAAATTAATCGAAGCGAGAGAAGAAATTTTTCTTAAATTAGTAAAAAATGAAACAAAAATTTATCCTGGAGTAACTAATTTATTAAAAAAATTAAAAGAATTAAATAAAATAAACGCGATTATTTCTTCAGGCTCTAAAAAATATATCGAATTAGTTTTGAATAAGTTTCAAATAAAAAAATATATAGATTTTATAATCTCTGGGGATCAAGTTAGTCGCGGAAAACCTGATCCGGAATGTTACGAAAGAGCCTATCAATATTTGAACAATAACCTTGACAAGTTTGAAAAACAAGAATGTTTAGTGGTTGAAGATACTGAAAATGGGGTAATTGCTGCAAATAAAGCAGGACTCAAAATTTTATTAATTCCTTCAAAATATTCGACACTACCAAAAACAATAAAACCAGATTATCAACTAAAGTCTTTAGAACAATTTGATACTGCTATTTATTTAGCATGACACTTTTTAAGTATTGAA
>Ga0315273_10007159_pt1 | contig 13959 bp, 14 predicted proteins | sample YL17G02_0_MG_FD_205753 | JGI IMG/M metagenome (GOLD analysis project Ga0315273, IMG submission 205753) | Sediment microbial communities from Yellowstone Lake, YNP, Wyoming, USA - YL17G02_0 | ecosystem: Environmental > Aquatic > Freshwater > Lake > Sediment | place: USA: Wyoming | collected... | reverse complement strand
CCGATGCCTGTATCGCTGACCGAGAAGCGAATTGTAACAGTTCGTTCATCTTCGCTCTCCAGGCGGACGCGGATCACTATCATCTCGCCCTTATCGCTAAACTTCACGGCATTGGTTCCCAGGTTGATTAGAATCTGGCGAAGCCTTCCCGGATCTCCACGCAGGAGCGACGGAACTGCAGGATCCACCAGACAGACCAGCTCCAGCCCTTTCTCATGGGCACCGAGGGCCAGGACATCTGCCGTATCTTTCAGCGTGGAGCGCAGATCGAAGTCCAGCGTTTCCAGCTCCAGTTTGCGGGCTTCAATCTTGGATAAGTCCAGGATGTTGTTGACGAGAGATAGAAGCATCTCGCCGCTGATATGGGCAATTTGGGCATATTCATGCTGCTGTGCATTCAAATCCATATCCAGCAGCAATCCGGTCATGCCGATGACACCATTCAAGGGGGTGCGAATCTCGTGGCTCATGTTGGCCAGGAATTCGGATTTGGCACGGGTTGCATCTTCCGCCGCATTCTTTGCCTGGATCAGGGTCGCCTCCGCTTTTTTCTGAGCAGAATTGTCACGCACCGTGGCCTGGACTATAGTCTCACCCAGCAGCTGCATGCGAGTGAGCAGCACCGTGCATGGGAACGACTCGCCGCAAAGACGTTTGTGTGTCCATTCGAAGAAGTGGGAACCCTCACAAGTCGCCTTCTCGATCATCTCCCTGGCTTTATCGGCGGAGAGCCGTCCATCCGGCTGGTGCAAAGGAGACAAATCCCAGGGGCCGAGCGAGATAAACTCAGCCATGTCTTTCGCCCCAAACATCTCCACAGTCGCCTTGTTGCCGGAGGTGAACCTCCACGAGGGCGGGGCAAGGGTCATCAAGGCGTCCTGAGAACTTTCGAAAAGGGTGCGGAACCGCTCCTCGCTCTCCTGCAGCGCCATCTCCGAATGCTTGCGCTCTGTGATGTCCTCGGAGATGCCCAGCAGGTATTCGGGTTCTCCTTTTTCGTTCAGGATCGGCACCTTCTTGGTGTGCAGGATGCGCTCTCCTTTGTTTCGGGTCTGAATAGGTTCTTCCGGGATATCCATAACCTTCTTCCCGCGCAAAACCTCGCGATCCTTTTCCGTAAAGAAGTCTGCCTGCTCCTTCGGGAAGAAATCGTAATCGTTCTTCCCCAGCAAGTCGTCTCTGGAATTACCCAGCAGATCCTCACCCGCTCGGTTGAACCGGACGAACCGGAGTTCCCTTGCATCCTTGAGGAAGATCATGTTTGGGATATTCTCGATAATCGAGTCCAGAGACGCATTCGTCCGATGCGATTCGTCCTCCATCCGCTTGCGCTCGGTGATGTCAATCTGCGTCCCGATGAAGCGAAGTGGCTTACCTTCTGCGTCCCGCATTACCTCACCCTCGCAGTGGATCCAGCCCATTTCTCCGTTGGGCCGCGCAAATCGGAAATCAACATCGTTGTGTTTGTCGTTATTCAGTGCAGCATCCACCTGTTCTTGGACGAACCCGAGGTCCTCCGGGTGGACTATACTCCTGAACTTTTCATATGTCGGCACGAACTCCTGCGGCCTGAATCCATAGATGCGATAGCACTCATCGGACCACTGCAAGTCGCCAGTCACAACGTTGAGGTCCCAGGAGCCAAGGTGGCCCACGCGTTGTGCCTCTTTCAGGCGCGCCACGCTCTCTTGCAGCTCTTCCTCCGTTCGCTTGCGTTCGGTGATATCCTCCAAGTGCACCAATACCAGGTCAGGCGGAACAGATGCGAAAGTGGCTATTAAAAGTGCACCAGGCACAAAATCCTGGGATCTGATCTCTCTTCTTATGACTTCTCTTTCATCATGACACCGTAGGAGTTCTAGCAGTATTTCCTGTCTATCTGCGTACAGGTCAATTGCCCTCCGTCCAATGAACTCACCTACCTTCCCATCGGTGATAGCCTTTGCAGCCTCGTTGAAATCAACAAGTACAAAGTCGGACCCCTGCTTTTGCCAAGTGAACGTAGGAGCAGGGCTACCCTGGTATTGAGCCTTGAAACGCTCCTCGCTCTCATGCAGCGCCTCCTCCGTTTTCATCCTCCGGGTCTCATCCTCTATGCTGTTCAGAGCATATGCCAGGTCTCCGGCCAGCTCACTCAGAAGTCCGATCTCCTCCTCGTCAAATGCGTCCGGTCTGTCGGCGTAGACGCTCAGAGTCCCGAAGATCCGCTCGCCATGAATCAAAGGAGCTGCAAGGATTGAGCGGAAACCCCTGGATAAAGCTGCGTTCTTCCAGGGCGCAGAGCTGTGGTCCGAAGAGACATCCCGGCAGACTGATAGGCGGCGGGTACTAACGGCCGTCCCGGTGGGTTCCTGGCCGGTCTGGTTCTCATCCCAGGTCAGCTCGATCTTCTCAAGGTATTCCTTCCCATCGCCGGCGCTTGCAGTCGTTACCACCCTTTTGTGTCCTTCCTCCACCAGGCCTATCCAGACCATACGGTAGTTCCGGGTCTGAAGCAAGATCTTGCAGGCATCCTCCAACAATCTCCTGGAGTCCCGCTCTCTGACTATCAATTGGTTGACGTTTCGGATGGCACTGAGGACATCGTTCAGGTGGCGAACGCGATCTTCAGCCTCCATGCGATTCAGATCTATCCGGTCCAGCGAAGTCGCATTCCACCAGAGCATTGCTGTAAGGACAGCCAGGGAAGCTACCACGCGAAAGGCATCGCTGAATGTCGGCTCAATGAGTTCGGATCTCTCTCCCAAAACCCCCACCCATCCTATGAGCAAAAGGAGGCCGCCTAGAGGGAGAAGCAGATGGCGCAGGATAACCCCGCCTGAGCCGTAGCTGGTGAAGGTGGCCATCAGACCGATGGCGGGCCTGGAGGATAGGATGCATGCGCTGAGGAGAATTAAGGTTAAAGCGGTGTAAACCGGTATCTGGGTGTAGGTGAGAAAGCCGAAGGTTGCCTTAGACCCGTGGTAGGCGAAGGTGGTTACACCCAAGAGACCCAGGAACCCTCCGGTCAAAGCGAGAAGCTGCGACAGACGGGTTCGAGAATCCAGAAGCATCAGGGCCGTGCCCAGGATCGCGAAGGCCAGGGCGGCTATGGGCACCATCCGGCCTGCTGGATATTTAGCATTCGAGGCCGCAAGATCCTTGATCAGAAGCTGGTCTATGCCCATATCCAGCCCGGAAATATACTCAAGGCAGGTGATCAATCCCAGGATGGCCGCAAGCGCTGCCAGAGCCTTGCTGGCAGAGTTCCAACGGTGATCATCGCCATTTTGCAGCCAGAGAGAGAGGCCGCAAAGGACGAAGGCTATCGCAGCGTTGGCTTTCATTCCTTCCAGGCCGGGCGCTCCGCTTTGCAGGACGGGAATGTCAAGTACCCATCCGACAAGAACCAGGCAGCCTATGAGAATCACTGCTGCGCTAAGAATACGGGTGAGTAGTTCCAATCGGGTTTTGATAAGAGCATTTGACACGATATTCATTATTGAGATCCCATTGTGTGCTGAATGAATTTAACATTATCCTTTAATTTATGGAGTACTGCCTGAAGAACATGAGAAATGATATCGATTTGGCCTACAGCTACATGCACACCGTAAGATTCAGAGTACTGCTCCGAGGGACAGCCCCGCCCTCAGCAGCACATCGGCAATTATGGTCGCGAAGAGCAGGGCGCGGTAGTTGGCCGACTGGTAGAACAGCTTTTCACCTCTTTCCGCCGTCGGGTGACGCACAAAGTCCAGATTCTGCAACAGAAGCCAGGCGCCTGCACCGGCGGCCGCGGCCAGGTAGAGCCATCCTAGATTCGCAGCAAGGCCCAGGGCGATGGAGAGAATGACGCCGATGATCCAGAAGCCGGCCACCATCCTGGCAGTGGCCGCAATTCCGTAAGTGGCGGGCATGGTGGGAATGCCCTTTTCTTTATCGCCAGCCACATCTCGCGAGGCATCGCAATTTGTAAAGCCCCAATCGGTGATGCAGATCATGGCCGCCAGGATCAGGGCGGCGGGATGAAGGCCCGACCCGGATTTGAGAAGCCCGGCCGGCTCCAGTGCCAGCCAGACGCCCAGGGGCACCAGGCCGAAGGACAGCCCTACAAAGATCCAGGAGAAGGGCGTATTTCTCTTGGCCCAGACGGAGTAGATGGTGATGAGCAGTGTAGCAGCCAGGAGGATCGCGAAGCTCTCCAGATTGAGGTATAGGGCCACAGCCCCGGCGACAAGAAAAAGAAATAGCGACCAGAGCTGTGCCTCGCCCTTGCTCAGCATGGCGGAGGGCAGGGGCCGATTGGGCAATGCGATGCTGTCCACATCGATGTCGCAGCAATCGTTGTAAACATAGGAGCTGGTGATGGCACAGTAGGCTCCTATCACTGCTATGATAAATGGCAGCAAAGGCGGCATGGCCCCCTCCACGGCGTAAACGGCTAATAGGGCAGCGGCGGCGGGCATGGCCAGATCCATTGCCGCGAGTGGCGGGCGCAAAAGCTCGATATGCGCCCTGAATCTGGAAAGGCTTTGATGCATTCAGATGAGCCCCGCCAAGAGCTCCAGATGCTCCTCGGGCTTTGTCAGGTAATCAAGAAGACCTTGCTCTCTATGCAGTGGATACATCTCCCGCCCCCTGGTCAGGCCGAGTTTGCGAAGTCTTGCGTTGTCGGGCGCCTGCACCCGTCGCAGCTCTGCCGCCTCCTTGCATCGATCGTTCTTTATCCAGCCCTCCCTGGTGAAAAAGTAAGCTCCCCCTCCATTCACCCGGAATGGATCGTAAAGCGATGAGAAGTTCCTGGCCACAAAGTTTGCCATCTTCAGAGTCTTATTGGAGCGGTTTATTGTGATATGACCGTAACCGGGCGGCACGAGGACCTTGTCTCCAGCCGAGGCGTAAACCGCCACCACATCACTGAGATCATGGTTTTGCAAAAGGTAGAGGGCTTCACCTTCCATTACCTCGTAAAGCTCCGGGTAGGTTACGCTGCCGCCGGGCACAAGCGGATGGTAATGGCCAGCCGTTTTTATATATTCGCGACCGAGCATATTTGGCGGAATAATAGTGATATCATAGCGTAGATCCTGCTGGCGGAGCTTCTCTTTATCCGCCCGGCTTAAGAAAAGGTTGCGATACATGTAATAGAGCTCAAAGTCCTCTGCCCCGGCAAGCCAGCTTTGATCAAAGATCACGTCCTTCATATCAAAGAGCCGACGAACATCGGGCTCTTGTCCCTTGCCGCCAAATTCAAGTTGCATCTTCTCTATCACCAAACGTCAGGATTATTTCCAGGATTAAATAGGATTGTATTAAAAGCGCCGCTAAGTGCAGCTAATTTTTCGCGATTGGGCCTGTGGCCCACATTTCTTCTGTTGTCCTTGGTTTCTAGCAGGCTTTTGGACTGGTGATGGTGAAGTACTCGGTTAGCACTTTTCTGTAGTCTACAATCACATCCACCTTCCAGGTTCCCGGCAGGCGGGCGACGTCTGTTCCCTTGATCTTAAGGCAGCTCCAGACAGGCGCGGCCCACATTCCCGTAAATCCGTCGATGGGCGGTATGGTGCTAAAAGACCGGGCATAAGTCCTGCCCTCCGGCCAGTACCATCTCCACTCCACGCTGTGCACCCTCGCATCCCGCCAGATGAGCAGCCAGGAGGCGACCTGCTCGTCATCGGATGTAAATGTATACGTCCTGTAAAGCGGCATGCCGTTTTGGCTGATCTCTTTGGCTATGGTATGTTCAGATAGCGGAAAGAACATAGGATGGGATGCCTGACATACTCCACCCATGAGCAAGACCGCCAGAACGACTATTGCTAGAACTCTTTCTCTCATTGCAACTCACCCATTACTCTGTAAGTTTATTGCGACCCCAATAGTATAATAATTAACTGTACCATAAAAAGATGACGATTGATAGGTCCTGTAGGGAAAGATCTGAGATCCAATTATTAGAGCAATAGTGGGCTTATGCCCCGTCCTCTGGCAATTTCCGCAGGAAGATCTATCACGCTCGACGCGGCATCGATCACATTGCCGTCACTGGTGGCTACAATGGAGCCGCAGACCTTGAGCTGATGGTCGACATCCCTGGCGCACCTGGCATCGCCCGCCAGATCCCGCGCCGTCATCAGGCCCCGCACCTCTTTGGCCAGTTCTCCGCTGCGGCTAATTTGCTGATCCAGGAGAACCTCCACGCGAGAAGGCCCGCCGTGAGCCAGCAGATCTATAATCTCAGAGAACGCGCAAACGGTTATCCGGGACGCTTTGTAGCTTTTGAAAAATCCTCGCGTATCTCGAAAAAAGCCGTCGTCGCAGAGATAGACGGGATATCCGCCCAAAAGGCTCTCTGTGGTGATGAGAGCGTTGTATCCGTCCACGAACACCGCCCTGCCGCGCAGAGCTTGCAGCCGCAGCGCTTTGCCCATTCTCTGTAGCGCCGTATCTGCGCAAACGATAGTTCTTTGCAGCACAAACCTCTGCTCCTCCGGCAGGCGGTGGTGATCCGAGACATAGCGAACTGCAGAGTCATTGGGATAGCCGCGATCTACCAGGTATCTGGCCTCTTGGGCCGCTCGCTTCAGCCCAGCTCTCGCTGTTGCGCTGACCTTCTCACCTCCTGATAGAGGTCTTTTCCGTGGGCGTCTACGGCAACAATCATGGGGCCGAATTCTTTGGCCTCAAATTCCCAGATTGATTCAGCCATGCCCAGCTCCGGCAGATGCACGCCTTTTACATCGAGCTGCTGGGCAGCGGCAGCGCCGCATCCTCCCGGATAGGCCAGGTAGACGGCTTTGTCCCGGAAGGGCTCGCCGGGCAGGCCGCCCTTGCCGATGATGGCCCGTACCCCCAGGCGTAGGATCTCATCAGTGTAGCGGGCCATACGACCGCTGGTAGTCGGCCCGGCGGATAGAACCCGGTCGTCCAGAATGAGCGGGCCGCAGTGATATAGGGCGGCTCCCTCCAGGGAGATGGGGCTGCCGGCGCGGCGCATCAGGGCATGGGCTTTGTCGCGAGCGGTGAAGAGCAGCCCGCTTAAAAATACCACATCTCCGGCCACGAGCCTATCCACGTCCGCCTCCGAAAGGGGTGTACGGAGATGGTACTCGGTCATTGGATCACCTCCGTTGCAGAACGGTAGGCCCAGCACTGAAAGTTTATGGCTACCGGCAAAGAGGCGGTGTGGCAGAAGGCCTTCTCGATTTTTATGCAAAGAGCTGTCGTGTCCCCACCAAGGCCCATGGGGCCGATGCCAAGCGAGTTGATCCTTTGCAAGAGCTGCAGCTCCTCCTGGGATGCGCCTGGCATGTTGAGCAGAGCCCGCTTGGCCAGGCGCGCTGCCAGGTCGAAGCTGCCGCCAAGGCCAATGCCCAGGAATAGGGGCGGGCAGGCATTGGCAGCGCGCTCTCCCACGCTCTTCACAATGAAATCAAAGGGATCGTCTGCGGGGTTGAGCATGCCAACCACGCTCATATTCTCCGAGCCTGCCCCCTTGGGAAAGGCGGTGAGCAACAGGTCCTGGCCATCCACATAATCAAGAATAATGTCGGGCATACATAGGCCGGTGTTGTCCCCGCTGTTCTTGCGCGTCTGAGGATGAACTGCATTGGGGCGCAGAGGGATCTTTTTTGTGGCGATTCTTACGCCCTCAGCTATCGCTTCATTAAGGCTGAAGTCCAAAATCAATTCCCGGCCCAGTTGCACATGAAAGAATAAAAGGCCCGTGTCCTGGCAGAGGGGCAGGCCCCTTTCCCCGGCGATCCTCACATTCTCCAGCATGAACTGCAGATGGTGCCTGGCGAGGGGATGGCTCTCCCGGGCTGCAGCCTCTTCGATTCTCTTCAAGACCCAGTCGGGCAGAGACGTCTCTGCTCTTTGCAGGGCACGCAGCGTGGCCTCTACCACCTTCTCTCTCATGCCCTCTGCCCCTTCTTGCCCGGCTCGATCTTGATGGGCTTGGACTGCAGAGGCAGCTTGAGATTGGTGAGCTTGCCCAGAGCCCTTTCCATGGCATCTTTGTGCAGGTCTCCTGAGGTGTGTATGCCGCCCGGCGTTCCCCGTACTGCGCGACAGGGATACTGCTGGCAGAAGAGGCCGGTCATGGACGGCGCCTCATCCACGGTCTTTCCCACTATGCCTGCTGCGGCATGCCAGGTGGCTCCGCAGGGCGAGCCACGCACAACTTTGACCTGGCTGATGCGCCCATCCTTCGTCTCCACCTCCAGCTCGGGCCTACCCAGCTTCTTGGCGAACTCATCGATGACCGGAACGCCGCACTCCTCCAGGGTACAGCAGATCTCATCCACCTCGATGTGGATTCCGTACTTCTCTGCGATCCTCTCCAGCTCGCCGATGGAGCCGGCCCGGCCCATTCCGCCTGGAATTATTGCAGCTTTGACTCCACCAATCCCCGCCAGGCGCACTATCTCAGGAGTCAGGTCGGGGTGAAAGGTGTAGAGAATGAGCAGATCAGCCTGGAAGATTTTGGGATCAAGGTTCAGCTCTCTGACAAACTCCCCCGGGTCCTCGATGAAGCCCGGCAGCACCTGAGGAACCTCGACGGAAACGACTGCAAAGTCCGTCCTGGTCTTGAGGGTCTCCAGAAGGCGCTCACCGTACTTTCCTCTCTTAACTACGCCAACCAGCATGCCAAAACATCTGCCAGGCGTGTTAATATCCTTGCCGGATAAAGGATATTTATGATTCCAGCCATCCTCATCGCGGGCACCCACAGCGGCGTGGGCAAGACCACAGTCACATTGGGCCTCATGGCCGCGCTTCGTGCCCGCGGACTGGTTGTACAGCCCTTCAAGGTCGGCCCGGACTTCATCGACCCGTCTCATCATACAGCCGTCTGTGGCCGCTCTTCCCGTAATCTCGATCCCTTCATGATGGGCGAGGAGGGCCTTCGCCGCTCTTTCTGCTCGGCTCTCGCCGGAGCGGACGTGGCCGTGGTGGAGGGGGTCATGGGCCTTTTCGATGGCATGGACGGCACCGAGGTCTCTAGCACCGCGGAGGTAGCCAAGATCCTGGACATTCCGGTTCTGTTAGTAATAAATGTGCACGGCATGTCGCGCAGCGCTGCGGCTATGGAAAAGGGCTTTTTGGAATTTGACCAGGGCGTGCGCCTGGCCGGGACCATTCTCAATCAGGTGGGAAGCGAGCGGCACCTGGCCATGCTGAAAAGCTGCATGGCCAAGCCCATCTTCGCCGCGCTGCCGCGGGAGAGGGAGATGGAGATGAAAAGCCGTCACCTGGGCCTGGTGATGGGCTTTGAGAAAGAGCACGATGTGCAGGCTCTGGCTGCTTTGCTGGAGCGTCATGCCGCCATCGATGAGATCCTGAAGCTGCGCACTTTGGCCTGTCCGGCCCTGGAGGAGAAAGCTGCCGCAGAGAAATCCGTGCGCATAGGCATTGCTCAGGATGAAGCCTTCTGCTTTTATTACTACGATAACCTGCGCGAATTGGAGAGGCGCGGTGCAGAGCTGGTCTTTTTCAGTCCGCTGCAGGACGATCTGCCCGATGTGGACGGCCTTTACATCGGGGGAGGCTATCCGGAGCTACATGCCGCCCGTCTAGAGAAAGCTCCCGCCAGAAGACAGATTAAGCGGGCCTCGGAAGACGGCATGCCCATCTATGGAGAATGCGGCGGGCTGATGTACCTGGGCCGCGCCATCGAGCTGGAGACAGGCACTTTTAAAATGGTAGGTTCACTGCCCGGCTCTACTATTATGACTAAACGGCTTGCTGCTCTGGGGTATGCCAGGGCAGAGGCAGTAGAGGAGAATCCCGTTGTAGGGCTTGGCAAGACCCTTCGCGGGCACGAGTTTCATTACTCTCGATTTGCCTGCGAGAAAGACGCTCGCTTCGCTTACCGGCTATGCAGGGGCAAAGGCATCAATGACGGCTGGGACGGCCTGGTGGAGCATAACACGTTGGGCGGTTACCTGCATGCACATTTCTATTCCTATTCTGTGCATCGGTTCATTGAGAGCTGCATGAGCTACAAAAGAACATAACTGGCTAAAATGATGAGAGATTGAATGTGACAAATGCTCCTTGCATTATTAAATATATAGATTCTTTCTGGAGAAAAGCTTAAATGCAGATCCCTGTTTTTATAGGCCAATTAACGCAAATGGAGTGTAAACTATGAGCAAAATAACAGGTGGAATTGTGCTATTCTCTCTCCTGATGGCTCTCTCTTTGGGATTTGCCTTCGCTGAGTCTGAAGTTGCCCCTATGAATGAAACCATGAATGAAACCATGAACGCAACCGAGAACGCAACCGAGAACGCAACCGAGAACGCAACCGAGAACGCAACCGAGAATGCGACCCTGAACGCAACCGAGAATGTGACCCTGAACGCAACCGAGAATGTGACCCTGAACGCAACCGAGAACGAGACCGTTGTTAAGGCTTAAGTTGGCAGGATTGCAGACCGTCCTGTTGGGCGGAAAGCTGGGCAGGGTCTCCCTGCCGGTCATTTTTCTCGATTTTTTGAGATTCGCAATACAAAGAAATTTTTAGAAAGGCTTATATTTTTCTGAGATCAGCATTGTTTGAGGTACGAATATGAGATTTATAAGTGCATTGATACTATTAGCAGCATTAGTGACCTTTTCGGCAGGGCCCGTCTTGGCACAGGATGCTCTGAATGATACAAATGTTATGAATGCCACAAATGACACAGCTGTCGCAGATGTCGCGCCTGTAGGAGAAGCTGCAGCCTCTCTGACGGAAACCGTGCAAGCGGTTGAAGCTGCACCTCAAGCGGTCGCATCAAGGTTCAAGCAGCTCTCCACCTTTGTTAAGGGAGAGTTCATGGTCCTTGGAAAAAACACAGCACAGGAATACATGGATGTGTCTCAGACTGCCAACCGGGATACAGTATTCACTCGTGAGGCGGGCGTTTCCTCTCCCGCCGTGAAGGTTGGCATCATCAAGGTAAACACGGCAGAAGACAAGTATGTCCAGATAGCCAACCAGGCCGTTGGATCCTGGGACCTCTCGGGATGGACACTCGCCTCGGCCGGAAACACCACCTTCACCTTCCCGGCGCTGACACTGGAAGAGAAGAGCTTTGTGCGCGTCCATGAGGGCGAGGGCGTGGGCAGCATGACAGATATCTACGTCAACAGCTCTGCCCCTCTCTGGATCGATAACCTGGTCTCTCTGCAGGATGCGGATGGAAGTATCATATCCACTTATGATGTCTCCACCGCACCTGCGGCAACTAGGTGGGTTGATCCTCTGGCCAGGCAGATCCAGTATTAGATTCCTGTGGCCGCAATTCCAGGGCGGCATTAGTCTTTTTTTTAAAACTTTAGTTCAGAGCAAGAGGGCTAAAAGGAGGCTGGCAATTAGCGGGACGGTGGTGAGATCTGACTTTTCAGTTGAATCATAGTTCCCACAATTTCGTCATGCTCTGAGCAATTGACCGCGAAATTCAAGCGGTCGGGATAAATGGAGAAGAGAACCTGCGGGATGTGGGAGTTGCAGTCATCCAGTGCCATCTGCAGCTGTCGATATTCTCGATTGTTGACCAGGAGCTGATCTCGATACTCTTCTTCCTGATCGAGCGACTCCAGTGGATTCTTTTCGTCAATCGTGCTTTCTGCAACCAGATCGCATTGCCACTCCAATACAAGGGCCCGATTCTCCCAGTAGTATGTATCTGGCGGGATCAAATCCTGCAAAATCTTAAGATCCTCCAGGGGCACAAGCCACTCTCTCGCCTGCACTTCTTCCGGCAATTTCCCTTCGATGCTTACCAGTGATGAAACGGCTCCCGAGGTTAGATTCAGGTCGCCCATGTCAAACGATATCTTAACCGGCGATTTCCTCATGGCTTTGATGGCAAAATAGAGCCGACCGGGATTGAGTATTTCAACTGCCTCCTCATAAATTATATCGTCGTCCATGCTCCAGCTGATTGTTACAACTGATATATGCGGGTGGCGCACCAGAGTAGGACCTGCAAAGCCGCCGTCAGTTCTTCGCTACGGCCCGCCGTCCCACGACCATCCAGCTTTCGACGGCACGGGTCCGCACATAGATTAAGGCAATTAATTATTCTAATATAAATATCATTAGACATTAATTATAAGTAGTCATCTATTAAGCATCTTTACTCTTTAGATAAATTTATATTAATGAAGTGGGATCAGTACTAAAAATAATATAACAACAGGAGAAACAAAGATGAAGAACAATCGAATATTTGCAGGCGCGCTAATCTCCTTCGCCGTCCTATTTCTTGGGGCGGCATTGGTGCAGGGCGCAGCAGAGAGCGGGATCGCCATAACCAATGCTAATTTTGTGGCTACTAGCCCGGAGAAAGAGAACTTGATTGATGAATGGGTAGAGATATCCAATCTGGGCTCCTCGGATGTCAGCCTGGCTGGCTGGACACTGGAGGATGCGCAAAATCACTCCTACGCGTTTTTGGATTTCGACCTGAAGGCAGGAGCCAAGGCCAAGATTCGCACGGGAATGGGGAATGACACTTCCGAAGATCTTTTCTGGAACCGCGGCTCATCCATATGGAACAATGATGGAGATGTGGCAACCTTAAAGGATTCTTCAGGTAATATAGTCTCACGCTATCCGGAGGGGGCCAAGGTAGCTTAAATATATTTTTTCTTTTTTGCCCATTTTTTTAAATTGACATCACCCATCTCCCCTCCCGCCCTAGCCCAGAGCGCAAGTGGGAAATGCCATCGTAGCCTCTTATTATGCGGTGTATTGAGATGAATCTTGAAGAAATGTCGGATATATTGAAGTCTTCCTTAGGTATTCGCGACAATATCGTGGGTGTGAGACTGTTTAAAAGCGAAGCGGAAATTCCAAAAGATCTTGACTTTGTGGAGAGGCCTTTCCGATATTGCTCTATGATCCAGGGAGCGCGGCTGGAGGGAAAGAGTTTCCTGGCGCGGGCCGACTACCATGAATGCAAAGGTGGCGCCTCCGGCCTGGGATTAGAGGCGTGCCCGGAAAATATCAGATCCGGGTCGCTGTACTTCGATAAACTGCATAAGTGTGAGACCCCGGATGTGGGCATCAGCATCGCCGCCAATATGCCGCGCCTTCTTCCCGGCAGCACGGTTGCCACCTACGTGGCCCCACTTCACAGGATGGTTATGAATCCCGATGTGGTGATATTCGTAGGCAATCCGCTTCATGCCCGGCGAATTGTGCAGGCGGTCATGTTCAACGAGGGGGGAAGGTCCACCTTCAACACCGCCGGAATCCAGTCCTTCTGCGTGGATGGCACGGCCTCACCCTACCTGAAAGGGGAAGTAAATATCTCTTTAGGCTGCGATGGATCTGCGAAAAACGCCGGTCTGGGGGATGAGGATGTCGTGGTGGGAATTCCCTTCGCGATGGTGGAGAATATTTGCACCGTCCTCAAGACGCACTACCTGGGCTGGGACAAGTTCATGAGGGGCGTAGGTGGGAATTAATCATGTTTGAAAGGATCTTGATTGCAACCGACGGCTCCAAGCATAGCGAGAGAGCCGCAGAGGCGGGAATAGAAATGGCCAAGCTCTATGGCTCAGCCGTCACCGCTCTTTTTGTGGTGGATATCGGCAAGGAATATGCTCCCCTGGGAGATCTGATCTCAAAGGTTGCCGACGACCTGATCGCGGGCATAAGGAGCAATCTGCAAAATCAGGGTGATCGGGCCACAAAGAGAGTAGAAGAGATGGCAGAGAAGGCCGGCATTGCTGCCTCCAGAAAGATAACGGAAGGCTATCCTGCGGAGGACATCATCCGGATCGCAAAAGAGGGTGATATGAACCTCATCGTCATGGGCGGAATCGGAGCCACGGGCCTGGACAGATTCCTCCTGGGCAGCGTGGCCGATAAGGTGGTCAGAAGCTCCAAAATTCCTGTGCTTGTGGTGAGAAAGGAGTAAGATTAGGGCGGAACGGTTGAAAAGGTCCACTTGAGAAGCACTCCATCGTCCA
>Ga0315273_10007158_pt1 | contig 13960 bp, 11 predicted proteins | sample YL17G02_0_MG_FD_205753 | JGI IMG/M metagenome (GOLD analysis project Ga0315273, IMG submission 205753) | Sediment microbial communities from Yellowstone Lake, YNP, Wyoming, USA - YL17G02_0 | ecosystem: Environmental > Aquatic > Freshwater > Lake > Sediment | place: USA: Wyoming | collected... | reverse complement strand
TCTTCTGAGCTGGCTGATCGTCCTTATTTATGTCGTTGCCTACTTGCGCAGCGGCATGCAGATTCTCAGCGTAATTCTCACCCCGCTCGCCCTGGTCATCCTGGTCACCTCGAACGTGCTGGAGGTGTTCTTTCCCGGGGTCGGACCGCCGGGAGTCGTGGCCGAGATCAAGGGACCGCTGTTTTTCCTTCATGTGACGATCGCCATACTCGGGGTGGCGGCATTGTTTCTGACCTTCGCCTTCAGCCTGACGTATTTGCTGCAGATCTGGATTCTGAAGAGGAAGCAGTACGGAGGCTGGCTGCGCGTGCTGCCGCCGCTGGATCGCTGTGACCGGCTCGTCTACAGGTCGCTGAGCTGGGGATTTCCCCTCCTGACGCTCGGCATCGTGTCGGGCTCGCTGCTCGAGTCACGGTACTCAGGGCATTTCTGGTCCTGGCGCGTGGACGAGGCCTTCTCGGTCATCGCCTGGGCGATCTTCGCGGTGCTCATCACGGCCCGCGTGGCCCGCGGCTGGCGCGGGCGAAAATTCGCCTACCTGACGATCGCGGGATTCGTCGCGGGCTTTCTCGCCATGATGGGCATGTACTTCTAGGGAATCGGCGCCATGGGTCTCGTGCTTCTCGGAGTCAGCCACCGCACAGCGCCGGTCGAGGTGCGGGAGAAGCTGGCAATCCCGCCCGCCGAGCTGCCCGATCTGTTGAAATCCCTTGCGAGCGCCGCGCGACTGGAGGAGTGCTACGTCCTGTCCACCTGCAACCGGGTCGAAGTGCTCGCGCGGACTTCTGGCGAGCCGGCGAAGGGACTGCCCGGTAACGGCCACGCGGGCTCCGCGGCCTCCGCCTCCTCCGCTGCCGTCTCCGCGATCGAGACCTTCCTCGCGGGGCGATTCGGCGTCGCACCAGCCGAACTGGAAGAGCACTGCTATCGCCTCGGCGAGCGCGAAGCCGTGAAGCACCTGTTCCGTGTCGCAAGCGGACTGGACTCCATGGTCCTCGGTGAGCCGCAGATCCTCGGCCAGGTGAAATCCGCCTACGCAGTGGCCCGCGACGCCGGAACGCTGGGCCCGGAGCTCGAGGCCCTTTTCCAGCGCGCCTTCTCGGCCGCAAAACGGGTCCGCACCGAAACCGCCATCGCCCGCAGCTCGGTGTCCATCGCCTCGGCCGCCGTGGAGATGGCCTGCCAGATCTTCGGGGAGCTGCCCGGCCACCCGGTCCTGCTGCTCGGCGTCGGCAAGATGTCCCAGCTCGCGGCCCAGCACCTGCAGGCCCACGGCGCGGCGCCCGTTCTCGTCGCGACGCGCACGATGGCCCACGCGGTGGAGATGGCCGAGCGGATCGGCGGGGAGCCGATCCCGTTCGAGGAGGTGCACGCGGCGCTCGGGCGCGTGGACATCGTTCTCGCCTCCACCGCCGCCCCGCATCCCGTCGTGCGGCGCGGCGACGTCGAGGCGGCGATGCGGGTTCGTCGCAACCGGCCGCTGTTCCTGATCGACATCGCCGTGCCGCGAGACGTCGAGCCCGAGGTCAACAGGATCGAAAACGTCTTTCTTTACAACATCGACGACCTGCACGAAGTCGTCGAGCAGCACCGGGCCAACCGCCAGCAGGAAGCCAGGGCTGCGGAAGCAATCGTCCACCAGGAATGCGAGGGATTCCTGCGCCGGCGGCGGGAGGCCGGGGCCGGGCCCGTGATCGCGGCCATCCTGCGGAGGGCGGAGGACATTCGCGCGGCCGAAGTGAGGCGGTCGCGCGGCAGGATGGGCCCGCTGACGGACAAGCAGGAGGAGCAGATCGAGTCGCTGACCCGCTCGCTGATCAACAAGATGCTCCACCGGCCGATCCAGGAAATCAAGAAGGCCGTCGAGGAGCGGGGGGACATCGAGGCCGCCGAAATGGCCCGAAGGCTGTTCGATGTTTCCGAGGCTTCCGAGGAGGAGGACCGGGAGGACCAATCCCGCGAATCGTCGGGGGAACCCTGATGGCGACCCTGAAGCTCGGCACGCGCGGGTCGGCTCTCGCGCTGGCCCAGTCCACCGCGGTTGCGAAGTCACTCGAGGCGCTTCACCCGAAGCTCTCCGTCGAAATCGTCATCATCAAGACCGCCGGGGACCGAAACCAGATCACGCCGCTCGCGGGCATGGGCGGCAAGGGCGTGTTCGTAAAAGAGATCGAAGAGGCGCTGCTCGAGGGGTCGGTGGATCTCGCCGTCCATAGTCTCAAGGATGTCCCCGCGGTCCTGCCGCCGGGGCTGACCCTCGCTGCCTTTCCCCGCCGGGCCGACCCCCGGGACATCCTCGTGACGAAGGACGGCAGGGACGTGGAGTCCCTCGCTCCCGGCAGCCGCATCGGCACCGGGAGCCTTCGCCGCCGTGCGCAGATCAGCGCCGTGCGGCCGGACCTCCACTTCTTCCCCCAGCGGGGGAACGTGGACACACGCCTGAAGCGACTTGTCGAGGGGAGCTTCGATGGGATCCTGCTCGCCGCGGCCGGACTCGAGCGGCTCGGGCTGCTGTCGCGCGTCGCGGCTTCACCCATTCCCGAGGACGTCTGCCTCCCGGCGCCATGCCAGGGGATCGTGGGCATTGAAATGCGCGAGGACGACGAGGAGTGGCGCGAGCTCGTCCTGGGCCTGACCGACCCGGCCGCGGCGGTCGAAGCGTGCGCGGAGCGCGGGTTCCTCTCCAAACTTGGTGGTTCGTGCCAGCTTCCAGCCGCCGCGCTGTCGCGGTTCGAGGGGGGGCGCGTGAGGATTCGCGCGCGCATCCTCTCCCCCGACGGCACTCGGGTCGCCTCGGCCGAAGCGGAGGGTCCCCCGGCCGAAGCCTGGCAGATCGGCGCCGATGCCGCCCGGCTTGTCCTCTCCCGCGGCGGCGCGGAAATCCTCGCCGACCTCGACCTTTCGGGGGAAGAATATGGGGCGCCCGTGGATCCGGGCGGCGAGACCGAGTGATCCGCGCCGGGCTCCCGGTGTCTCCGGACGGCGCCGGCTGGAGGCCGGGACGGACGCTGTGGTGAGCGACCGGCCGTCTGAAGGTCCCCTCGCGGGACGGCTCATCGCGGTCACGAGGGCGCGCGATCAGGCCTCGGAACTGGCGAGCCGGCTCGAAGCGCGGGGCGCGGTGGTCCTCGCCGTCCCGACCATCTCATTTGCCGATCCCGAGGACTGGGGGCCGCTCGACGCGGCGCTTGGCCGGATCGGCTCGTTCGACTGGGTCATCTTCACCTCCGTGAACGGCGTGAAGTGGACCTTCGAACGGGCCGCCGCGGTGGCCCCAGGTGCGCTGCCGCCGGCCGGAAGCCGCAGGCCGAAGGTGGCGGCCATCGGTCCGGCAACGGCCGCGGCGCTTGCCGAGAGGGGGATGCCGGCGGATCTGGTGCCCCCCGTCTACAAGGCCGAGGAACTCGCCGAGTCTCTTCCCCTCGATGAAATGCGCGGGCAAAGGATTCTCCTCGCCCGGGCGCAGGTGGCCCGGGAGGTCCTGCCCGCGATGCTGCGAAAGGCCGGGGCGGAGGTCACCGTGGCGCCCTGCTACCGCACCCTTCTCCCCTCCGTGGACACCGAGGAACTGGGCCGCCGCCTCGTGGCAGGGGAGATCCACGCGATCACCTTCACCTCGTCCTCCACGGTTTCGCACTTCGCGGCGCTGTTCCCGGAGGGCCGCGCCGGCTGGCTCCTTCGTTGCACGCGCCCCGTGTGCATTGGCCCGGTGACCGCCGCAACGCTTCGGCAACTGGGCGTCGAGCCCGCCGCCGTCGCCGACCCCTTCACGATCGACGGACTAGTGGACGCCCTCGTCCAACTCCTCGCCCCCTCCGGCCCTCCTGGATTCCGGCTTTCGCCGGAATGACGGGGGAGGGGGGAACTTCTTCCGCCTCCGGCTGTCTCACTCAAGTGGAGGCTGGTTCCCGCATGGGGCGTGCCGCACAATGAGCGGGATGGCGGAAGCAAAGTCGCCGGCGGGGAAGTCGTCCCCGGCTCACGACGAGCCCGACGATTTCGAGCGGGCGCTCATCGAACGGGCCCGGAGGGGCGACCGGCAGGCGTTCGACCGGCTCGTCGAGCGGCACCTCGATCGGGCCTGGCGGGTGGTGTGGCGGATCCTTCGCCACACCGAAGATACGGAGGATGTCGTGCAGGAGGTGTTCCTCGCCGCCTGGCGGTCGTTCGACTCCTACCGCGGCGACGCGCTGTTTTCTACGTGGCTGCATCGCATCGCGGTGACCCGGGCGCTCAACCACCTGGACCGGGCCGCCGAGAAGGTGCGCCGCGCTTCGCGGTCGGTCGAGATGGCCGAGGACGCACGGTGGACGGATCCGGCGCCGAGCCCGCTGCAGTCGCTGGCCGCCGCGGATCTGGCCGAGCGCCTGGCGCGCTGCCTGGAGAAACTCCCCGCAGCCTGGCGCGCTGTCGTGTCGCTGCGCGACGCCGAGGAGATGCCCTACGACCGGATCGCCGAGGCGCTCGGTATCGCGCTGGGGACCGTCCGCTCGCGGCTGGCCCGGGCCCGGATGGCACTCAGGGGCTGCATCGAGGAGTCCGCGTCATGAAACCGGGAGAGCATCCCATCGAGGGCCTCTCGAGCCTTCTGGACGGAGAGCTGAGCGTCGGCGAGGCCGCGGCCGTCGAGGAGCACCTTGCCGGGTGCGCGTCCTGCCGCGCGCTGCAAGCTGACCTGCGCCGGATTGCCCTCGGCGTGCGCGGCGAGTCCATCCCTGCCGTTCCAGCCGGCCTCGCCGGGCGGATCGGGGACCGCCTTCGGGCGGAAGGCGGAGGCCCGGCCGACGCGCCTTCGATCCGGCGCTGGCCCGGGCGCTGGACGGCCGTCTCCGGCATCGCCGCGACGCTGGTTCTCGGCTCGCTCGCCGTGCGGGAGGCCTATCGGGTCGCTCCGCCGAGGGGGCCCGTCCGTCCCGCCGAGCGGGCGATTGCCAACGTCGAGAAAGAGGACGGAGGAGATCTTCAGTCCTCCTCCGATCGCAGGAATGAGGTCGGGGGGTCGCCGGCAGCGAAGACTGCACGCACCGACTTGGCGCGTGAGAATGCACCGGGATTGGGCAGTGGGGTGGCTGCTACGCGCGAAACCCGCGGGCGAGAGGTGGACGCACGGCCTGTGCTGGCGCTTTCCGGCGCGGCCGAGGAGATGTCGAACGCCGGACTCCCCTCCGAGACGAAGAAAGCCCGCGGTTTCACCGACGCGGCTTCCTCCTCGTCGGGGGGCGCGAAAGCCAACGCGTTTGCCTCCGCCAGCCCACCATCCGAGGCTCCGCGCCCTTCGGCCGCGCCCCCTCCGATTGTGCCGCCCCCCGCTGCGCCGTTTTCCGGCCAACCCCCACCGGCCGCGCCATCAGACGTCACTTCATCTCCTGCTGCTTCCCGGCAGAAGGCCGCCTCCCTGCAGAAGGCGGACGCTGAGGCCGCCGCGCTCGACGCGGTTTCGGGTGCCGAGAGGAGGAAGATGGAGCCCGCCGTGGCGGCCCCGGAGCGGTCCCGCGCAGCACTTTCTCCCTGCGCCTCGTTCGTCCAGCTGACGGACCGGTTGGTGGTGCTTCCCTCGAACGATCCTGCGTCGGAGGTCACCCGGCTGCGTTCGTGGGCGGTGGAGCATTCCGGTCGTCTGCTTGCGGCCGGGGCCGATGGCGAGGGGCTCTGGCGGCTGGAGGCCCCGGCCGGACAATGGCGCAGCCTGGCGGATCTCGTCGGCGCACCGGTGCGTCCGCCGGAAGCCGGATATCCCGACGGTGCATGCGTTTTCGTCGAGGTCCGTCTCGTCGCCCCCGCGCCGCCGCCACAATAAGCCATTGCCATCGTCTCCCCGGGGCGGTATAAGAACCGCCAGTCGCAGTCCTTTCTTTTCCAGGGGGTGCACATGAGAGGAAAGCTGTCGTGGGGCGCGGCCGTGATCCTGGGCTGTCTCGCCGTGAGCGCGGCGCTGGGGAGCACGGTCATCGGCTTGTCCATCGAGGACCAGGCGCGCTTGTCGAAGTGGATCGTCGTAGGCGAAGTCCAGTCGCTGCAGGGTGTGGACCATCCGGTCAACGGCCTGGAGACCGCCGTGAGCCTGAAGGTGTCGGACGTCTTCAAGGGCCCCGCGAAGGCGGGCCAGACCATCGTGTTCTACACCCGCGGGGGCGAGGCGAACGGAGTGATCTCCGAGGCCGTGGGCGAGGCCGTGTTCCGTCCGGGGCAGAGGACGCTCGTGTTCATCGAGGAGACCGACGGGCGCGCGTACAACCTCGGCCTCTCGATGGGCGTCTGGAACGTCCTCGAACCGACCTCCGGCCGGCCGAGCTTCAGCCGGGCTGTCCAGGACGGACTCGAAGTCGTCGGGACGACGCCGATCGAATCCGGGCCCCTCTCCTGGAGCGACATGGCGTCGCGGGTCGGCTGGACAATGACGCATCCCGACTTTGACGAGTCGCTGCTGCGGGACGCGGCCGCGAGGAGGAGGTAGACCAATGGCGATGAATAGGATGAAAAAGGCGCTCCGGCGTGCCGTGGTGGGCGTCGCCGTGGCCTCCCTGGCTATCCCCGCGATGGCATACTGCCTCACTGGCGTTCGGTGGCCCGCCGACGCGGGGGTGTACTACAACGCCTCCGGCAAGCTGACGAGCGGGCAATGCATCAGCTCTTCACAGATGGATTCCGCCGTGACCGGCGGCATCACCCCGTGGAAGGCGATCTTCTACGCGGGAACGACCACCAAGACCGCCAACAAGAGGGATGGCCAGAACACCGTCGGTTGGGCCAACCTCGGCGGGCAGACGCTCGGCATCACGAACTACCTCAGCAACGACCGCTTCCGCACCGTGCCCTGCGGCAGCAACTTGTTCGCGAACCTCTACGAAGCGGACGTCCGGATCACGACGGCGTACCGGTGGACCAGCGGCGGGGGGCAGTGCCCGTGCGCCGCCGGGTCGGCCTTCTACCTGAACGGCGTCTCCGCGCATGAGCACGGGCATGTGATCGGTTTGTGCCATGTGAACACGCCCGCGTCCCTGATGTATCCCTCCTTCGGTGTGTGCGAGAACAAGAGCAAGGGGAACGACGAGAGCCAGGGCGAAAACGCCCTCTGCTACTGAACCGAAAAAAGCGGCGACCGCGCGGCCGGCCTTCCCGCAAGGGGGGCCGGCCGTCGCATTTCTTGGGCTTTCTAGACGACAGGGGTCTGGATCCTTTTCCGGTGCTTTCCCGGAAAAGGTGCCTGACCCCCCACGAGTCCCACGTCCGGGAATCTTCGTTTGTCTCACGCTCTCGCGTTGCTCCTAAATAGCCCATTCCTGAATGGGGGTTCGGGGAAGGGCAGGGTTCGTGGAGAGGCAACCGGGGTGCCCGGACGATCGGTTCGGCGGGGCGAGCAGCGAACAACGGGAGGAGCAGTGCGGCGCGGCGCTCGTTCTCGCCGTCGTCTTCTCGTCGCTGCTGCTGGTGCTTGGCCTGTTGTTCGTCCTGGCCGCGGAGGACGAAGGGCGCATGGCCCGCAACCAGGTGCGTGGGACGCAAGCGCTCTACGCGGCCGAAGCCGCGGCCCGGTGCGTTCGCGACTGGCTCGAACGGCCGGATCCGGCGAGCGGATTCCTCGTCCCCTCGGTCTCGCAGGTGAACCGGTCGCTGCGTCGGGTGGATCCCGAGGGGGATGGCTCGACCGTGCTCTGGTCCGCCGCGGCGGCGCCCTGGAACGTGACCTACCGCCACGGACGGGACGACCTCTTCGATCGTCCCTACCAGGGATCGCCGGCCCTGTCCTTCGAGGGAACTGAAGATGGCCCGGACATCCGAATCTCTCGGGACGGATCGGCCGGTGAGCGCGCCTGCCTTGAAGCGATGTCCGACGCGCTTCTGCCCGGCTTCCCCTCGGATCGGGAACGGGCCCGCGTCGCTCGCATCGACGTCTTCTCTCCGCCTGTTCATTCCATCGCGGGCCAAAGGACCCGGTTTGGCCTGGCCACCGTCCAGGTGACGGTCCTGCTGGTCAGAGACACCCCGGCGGGGGAGAAGGATGTCGCCTCCCGCACCGTGCGATTTGTCGTCGCGGCCCTCCCGTATCGCGGGTTGCGCGGACCGCTCGCGGCGGTCGGGGACATTGACCTGCGATCCGGTCTGGAAGCGAAGTGGGGGCCGGTCACGGCCGGGGGCAGCATTCTCCTTCCCGCCACGGACTCGCCCGCCGTCCCCTCCGGCTGGCCGCGACGGGAGGGATTTCGCCAACTCGTTCCCGACGCCGACTCCGATGGGACCGACGAGGATACCGATGCGGACGGAACTCGCGACTGGGACGAATGGTGGACCGATCCCGATGACACGCTCGATGATCCCTGGTTTGCAGCATTCGCGAGGGGAACGCTCGATCCTGCGCCCCCGCCCCCCCAGACCGATGACCAGCCCTGGCCCTTCGACCCGGCTGCCGTGCCGACCGGACCCTCGGGGCTGTGGAGACCGGACACCGACAGGAGCACGCTGCTGCAGTCCGCATCGGGCCCCCTCATCCCGGATCCCGGCTACGCGCTCTGGAAGATGGCCGCGCAGGAAGGTGGAGCGGCGCGCGCCTACTATGCCTTCGATCCCGCCGCGGGAGCGTGGCGACAGGCGGGCACGGGTCCTCCAGTGACGGTGGACGAAGCGACGCGCGGCCGCGCGGGACTGTTCTTTTTCGACACGCTGGACGGGCAGGCCCCGTTGGATACGAATGGAGATGGAACAGCGGACAACCTTGCCCCGGACGTCGTGCTCGGTCCCGGCTGGTGGGCCTCTGGAACACTCTTCGTCGGCGCCGCGGCGCTCCGCCTCACAGGCATCTCCGGGGCCGGACTGACACGAGTGATCCACCTCCCGGGCGAGCCGTGCGCGGACCGCGATGGGGATGGAGCGTGCGGTCCCGCGGAGCCCTTTCTCCGTCTGGCCTACCCCGTAGACCCCCTTGCGCCGGGGGCGTCCTTCGGGCGGGTCGCGCTCCTGCAACCCGCCCCGGGCGCCGAGCGGCTGGAGCGGGGTCCGCCCTTTCCGGCGCCTCTCGCCTTCGAAGGGCTGCTCCTCGTCGCGGGGGACGTGCGACCCGGTGGCGATGCCATTTTCCAGGGGGCGGTCGTTGCGGGAGGTTCCTTCCGGCCCGGTGCGTCTCCCCCGGTGGGAGTCCTCACCGTGCTGGCGGACCCGCTGCTCGAGACGGGGGAGGCGCCGGCAGCCGAGTCGGGGGCGCCGCGCACGGTCATGCTGTCGTGGGAGACGGAGATGAGAACGTCGCCGATGCCGGCACCTTGACTCATTCTGCCGGGATCACGGATACTCCGCACGGCGGATCTCATCCCTGCTGCGGGTCGGTTCCACGGACAACGGAAGCAGAAATTCTGGCCGGCGACGGGTATGTCGACGACCAGATCCGTTGCATGGAGGTCCTTTCGAGGACGAGGGGACGAGACGGATGCGCCGGTTCGACCGTGGGCCGCTAGCTCAATTGGTAGAGCAGCAGACTCTTAATCTGCGGGTTGGAGGTTCGATTCCTCCGCGGCTCACCACTCCCATTACGGAGTCGGGCTCTGCCCGAGTGCAGCCGCGTATTGCGGGACCGAGTGGCTCCATCTATTCTTGATCCCCGGCACCCGCGAAAGTGGCGGAATTGGTAGACGCGCGGGACTTAGGATCCCGTGGGTAATCCCGTGGGGGTTCGAGTCCCCCCTTTCGCACCACGGTTGCTGGAAGGATGACGGAAGACCTCATGAAGGTTCAGGTTCGCGACGTCAGCCCCGTCAAGAAGACCCTCGAGATCGAGATCCCCACCGACGAGGTGGACCGGGAATTCGATCGGCTCGTTCGCGGGTATGCCCGCTCCGTCAAGGTCCCGGGGTTTCGGAAAGGCCATGTGCCGCCGGATCTCGTCCGCCGCCGTTACGCGAAGGAGCTGGAAGAAGAGGCCAAGGAGCGACTGATCGGCCATTACCACGCGAAGGCCGTCGAGGAGCAGGGCCTGCGGCCGCTCAACGATCCCGTCGTCGAGGAGATTCACTTCCACGCCGGGGAGCCGATGCGGTTTCGGACCGTCTTCGAGGTCTCTCCCCCGATCCGCCTGGGCCGCACGCGGGGGCTGGAACTGGCCCGCCCGTCCGTCGAGATCACCGAGGCGGACGTGGACCGGACGCTCGAGGCGATCAGGGGTTCGGTCGGACGGTTCGTCCCCGTCGAGCCGGTCCGTCCGGCTGAGGCGGGAGACCATCTCGTCGTGGATGTCTCCGGAAAGACCCTCGATGAGGAAGCGAAGGAGTTCCGGCAGGAAGCCGTCATGATCGCCGTCGGCGCCGAGGAAACCCTGCCGGAGTTCAACGCGGCCCTCATCGGATCGAGCCCCGGCGAGGAGAAGGTCTTCGAGGTTGCGTATTCGCCGGACGGGCAGGGGTCTCTTGCCGGCCGGCGTGTGGAGTATCGCCTCGCGGTTCATGAGATCAAGCGGCGCGAACTTCCTCCCCTCGACGATGCCCTGGCGAAGGAAGTCGGCGAGCCCGGTGGTCTCGCCGTTCTTCGGGAGCGCGTGTCAAAGGACCTGAAAGAGGGCCACGAGCGGAAGGCCCGGCGCGATGCTCGCGAAGAGGCGCTCCGGCAGCTCATCGAGTCCCACGAGACCTTCGAGCTGCCAGAAGTCCTTGTCGAGCAACAGTTGCGCCGCCAGATGGAGGACGCGGTCCGTGTGATGGTGGGCCGTGGGATCGACCCGTCGAAGATCGAGATGGACTGGAAAGGGTTGCGCGAAAAAGAGGCGGAAATGGCAGCCCGCCGTGTGCGGGGCATGCTGATTCTCGATGAGATCGCCCGCGTCGAGGGGCTGGAGGCCACGCCGGCAGAAACCGACGCGCGCATCGATCGGGAAGCCCGCGAACTAGGGGTTCGATCCGACGAACTGCGCCGAAGGCTCGAAACCGAGCACTCGGTACAAGCCCTTATGGATCAGATACTTAGGGAAAAGGCGCTTGACTTTATCGTGGATCAGGCTACAATTAGGCCGTGAAGACGGTGGAGGCTGTTGAGCATGACCCTCATACCGATGGTTGTGGAGCAGACGAGCCGGGGAGAACGGGCGTACGACATCTACTCCCGTCTCCTCAAGGACAATATCGTCTTCATCGGCAGCCCGATTGACGACAACATCTCCAATCTTGTCATCGCGCAGCTTCTGTTCCTCGAGGCCGAGGACCCGGACAAGGACATTTCGATCTACATCAACAGCCCCGGCGGGTCGGTAACGGCCGGGTTGGCCATCTACGACACCATGCAATTCGTAAAGCCCGACATTACGACGATCTGCATCGGGCAGTCGGCCAGCATGGCAGCCGTCCTGCTGACCGCGGGAACCAAGGGCAAGCGCTTTGCGCTGCCCAACTCTCGCGTGATCATTCACCAGCCGATGGGAGGGTTCGCGGGGCAGGCCTCCGACATCGCGATCCAGGCGAAGGAGATCCTCCAGATCAAAGACCGTCTCACCGAAATCCTCGCCCAGCACACGGGCCAGACGCGGGAGCGGATCGACGTGGACTCCGACCGGGACTTCATCATGACGGCCGGGCAGGCGAAGGAATACGGGATCATCGACCAGGTGATCTCACGGCGGGAGTAGAAAAAACGATGGGTCCGACAATGATGACGGGCTCCAGGGGCAATGAACATGCCGCGTAAGAAAGGCGAGGGGGATTCCCTCCGCTGCTCCTTCTGCAACAAGAACCAGAGGGACGTGCGGAAGCTCATCGCGGGTCCGACCGTCTACATCTGCGATGAGTGCGTGGACATCTGCCTCGACATCATCGCGGAGGAGCGCGAGCCCGAGGAACGATCCCCCGAGTCGCGGATCCCCAAGCCGGTCGAGACCAAGGCCTTCCTCGACGAGTACGTCATCGGTCAGGAGAAGGCCAAGAAGAAGCTCGCTGTGGCCGTGTACAACCATTACAAGCGGGGCGAGTTGTCCAAGAAAAAGCATGACGTCGAGCTGCAAAAGAGCAACATCCTGGTCATCGGCCCGACGGGCACAGGCAAGACGCTTCTCGCCCAGACCCTCGCGCGGCTGCTGTCGGTGCCGTTCGCGATCGTCGACGCGACGACCCTGACCGAGGCGGGGTACGTCGGCGAGGACGTCGAGAACATCATTCTCAAGCTGCTGCAGGCCGCCGACAACGACGTCGAGAAATGCCAGCGGGGCATCATTTACATCGATGAAGTGGACAAGATCGCGCGCAAGGGGGAGAACCCGTCAATCACCCGTGACGTCTCCGGCGAGGGCGTTCAACAGGCGCTCCTGAAGATCCTGGAAGGCACGATCGCCAACGTGCCCCCGCAGGGGGGGCGCAAGCATCCGCACCAGGATTTCATCCCCGTGGACACGACGAACATTCTCTTCATCTGCGGCGGAGCATTCGTCGGGCTCGAAGGGATCATCGAGCAGCGGACCGGCAAGAAGGCGATGGGGTTCAAGGCCGAAGTCCGCTCCCGCAAGGATAAGACCACGGGCAGCAGTCTCGAGCACGTCCAGCCGGCCGACCTCATCAAGTTCGGGCTGATCCCCGAGTTCGTCGGCCGGTTGCCGGTCGTCGCGACGCTCGGCGATCTCGACAGGGCCGCGCTGGTCCAGATCCTGACCCAGCCCCGCAACGCCCTGATCAAGCAGTACCAGAGGATTTTCGAATACGAGGACGTGGACCTGCGGTTCAACGTCGACGCGCTGGAGGAAGTGGCCCAGCTGGCGCTCGACCGGAAGATTGGGGCCCGCGGCCTTCGCCTCATCCTTGAGGACTTGATGCTGGATCTCATGTACCAGCTTCCGTCCGAGAGGAACGTCAAGGAGTGCGTCATTACCCGGGACATGGTGAAGAAGATCGCCCCCGCCGGCCTGATGCAGAAGGCCGGCTAGGCTCCTCGAAGAGCCCAAGGCGATCACCCGGGGTGGACGCTGTCCCGGATTCCTTCCCTCAACACAACCCGATGCGCGCGGCTCTTCTTGGATGGAAAGGGGACAGATGAAAGACCAGACCGGACAAGTTCCCAGCGACACGATCCAGCACATGCCGGTGGTCCCCCTGCGGGACATCGTCGTGTTTCCCCACACGATGGTGCCTTTTGTCGTGGGGCGGAAATCGTCGCTGGCGGCCGTCGAACGGTCCCTTGCCGAGCATCGCAAGATTTTTCTCGCGACCCAGCGCGACGCCTCGGTGGACGATCCGCGCCCCGAGGAGATCAACTCCGTCGGCACGATCGCGAATATCGTCCAGAGCCTCAAGCTGCCAAACGGCAACGTGAAGCTCCTCGTGGAGGGCGCCTCCCGCGCGCGCGCCATCGAGTTGGAAGAGACCCCCGCCGGCTACCTCTCCGCCCTGCTGAAGGTCATCGAGAAGAGCCTCGAGCGGACCGCGGATCTCGATCCCCTGATGAACAAGGTCACCTCGCTCTTCGAGAAGTACGTGAAGTACAGCCCGAACCTGCCGTACGAGACGCTGCTGTCCACGATCCGCGTGACGGAGCCGGGCCGGTTGACCGACACGATCGCCGCGCACCTGAGCATCGGTGTGGAGGAGAAACAGGCGCTGCTCGAAACCGTTCAGCCGCGCGAGCGACTCGACGCGATCGCCCGCATCCTCGAGGACGAGATCGAGAAGCTCCGGGTGGATCGCAAGATTCACAGCCGCGTGAAGAAGCAGATGGAGAAGGCCCAGAAGGAGTATTACCTCAACGAAAAAATGAAGGCGATCCAGCATGAGCTCGGGCGCCGAGATGACCGCATGAATGAAATAGAGGAATTCCGCCAGAAGATCGAGAAGGCGCGGATGCCGAAGGAGGCAAAGGAGAAGGCGCTGCAGGAGCTCAAGCGCCTCGAGGTGATGCCCCCGGTATCCGCCGAAGCGACCGTTTCCCGCAACTACCTGGAGTGGCTCCTGGCGGTTCCGTGGTCGCGCAAGTCCCGCGAGCTGCGCGACACGGTTCGTGCCGAGCA
>Ga0315273_10007157_pt1 | contig 13960 bp, 9 predicted proteins | sample YL17G02_0_MG_FD_205753 | JGI IMG/M metagenome (GOLD analysis project Ga0315273, IMG submission 205753) | Sediment microbial communities from Yellowstone Lake, YNP, Wyoming, USA - YL17G02_0 | ecosystem: Environmental > Aquatic > Freshwater > Lake > Sediment | place: USA: Wyoming | collected... | reverse complement strand
TTTTGTCGTCACAGTCGCATTCATTGTAACCCCGGCAAGCGCGGCCTTTTTAGTTGACCTTGAGAACCAGCACAATCTTTCTAATATTGGCACTATCTACGGGAATGGATATCCTGGGGGCATAACCGGCAAAACAGGCGTCCAGTCGTGGACCGTTGCAGGTGCTTTTCCTGAGATGTCTTTACAGATTCCCAGTTGGGGGTTTTGTGTAGAGATGCCTCAATCAGTAGAAAACGGCTGGTTTGCCGGTTCGTCACTGGACCAGGTTCCATCCGACTCGCCGATGGGTGTTACTAAAGCCAACCACATTCGCGAACTCTGGGGCAGAGATTTTGACTCCGCGTGGATAACAGGCGCAGACGCACAAATGGCAGAGGCATTCAGTGCGGCCATATTCGAAATTATTTACGAGACCGACTCATCTTGGGATATTACGAGCGGCACGGGCTTCTATTGCACGGGGCTTGAAGAAAGCGCTACCAATACAGCCAATACCTGGCTTAGCCAGTTAAACGGTAATAAAGCATATTTCGCAAATAACCTGTACGCAGTCCGCGGATATGGTCAGGACTACGTGGTTCAGACGCCCGAGCCGGCCACACTGCTGCTGCTTGGCATAGGCAGACTATTCCTGGGCAAACGCAAAAAGTAATCCAACTATATACTTTGATATTCAAAAGGCAGGCATTACGACCTGCCTTTTTTATGCTCAGACAACACAGAAGTTATGAAAAAGGTCCTCGCCGAACTGGGATTGCCGGTTCCTCAGCAGGCCGGCAAATAGAACCGGGGTATTATTTGGACTGTTTGTTGGTTCAGCGGATTATATTCAGATTAGCTAATATTATCTTAATAAATGCTTATACCGTGTTTTTGGCTCAAAATCAGGGTTTGCCTGATATCGGCCGTCTTTTTTTCTGATTACCAAAAATTTTTTGCGAAAATTCCGATTTTCTTCTTGACATTATCGGTCTGCTCGTGTAGATTAGGATTTTGAAGAGTATAGCTGTCGGTGCTTATGTCCTTTTGAGAGGGGATGTGGGCGAGAAAAGCCGGCAACTACGAAAAGAGAAGGGTTGAAGTAAGAAGAAGGACGAGAGTGGTGAGAAAAACAGAAGAGAGCATCGGTTTTGGGTGTCCCCCCTGTGGTATTCCACAACATCTCCCCTCACTGCTTGAAATAATGAAAATGGGGAAAATCAGGAAATTATTCTTGATTTCGGTTATTGCTTTGATGGTGGCTTCAGCACAGGCTGCTACTGAATATAATCTCGCTTATGTTGGGGCACAAGCAACTGTTAACGGCGCCAGATTCATGCAATGGGATGAGCCAACACCAATGGGTTCGGGGACTATTGACGGTTTTCTCAGAATTCAGGGTCCTTCTGGTGCTGGTGGACCTCAACACGGTTACAATACCAATGGTGCTCTTGAATTTGACACAAAATCTAGTGTCAACACCCACGCGCTATTATTAAGCGACATTCCGATCGTTACATTGGGCGGGATAAGTTACAGAGAATTTCTGCTGGACATCAATCAAAGTCAAGGCCATCATATTTTGTCGCTTGACGAGGTCGTGTTCTACCGGGCAGCGGCGGGCGCTCTTACCGGGTATTCACCGGACCCTGTTACCAGGAATTCAACGAACCCGGCCTTCGGTGCACCACTTTATGACCTTGATGCAGGTGGAGATAATTACGTTAAGCTGGATGACCAATGGGGAGCCGGAAGCGGAAAAGGCGACATGCTTCTCTTCGTTCCGGACAGCGCATTTACCGGAGCAGGGAATTATATTTATCTGTATTCAATGTGCGGCTACACTATGGATGGCAGTGACGGATTTGAGGAGTGGGCCGTCGGTGCCGGTGGGTCGATTATTCCCGAGCCGGCCACGTTATCCCTGTTTGCGATTGGTGCGGCGGCCTTGTTACGAAGACGCAAAAGCTAAGCAAATAACATAGCAAAAAAACAAAAAAGCCGTGGGTTTCTTACGGCTTTTTTCTTTTTGGGGAGTCAACGCCGTTTTGCAGCAGTTTATACTTGATGAATCGCCGATTTCGCCTATAATCTCCTGCTTAGTTCAAGGGCGATTAGCTCAGCCGGTAGAGCAGCTGACTCTTAATCAGCGGGTCGTGGGTTCGATTCCCGCATCGCCCATTACCCCTTCGCATTCTGTCGCAAGGTCTTGTTTTGTATCGAATTTCGCGGGTTCGCCAACTGTATGCGACACTGTGCAACACGGTTCAGCATTTTGCTGCGCCGCATTTTGCGCCGCCTCTCCGTTGCCGGTAGAAATCCCCGCAGCCCGCTCAAAATGTTCCTCTGTCACTTGAAGGTAGTGCTTCCTCGCCACTGCCTTTGAATTGCCAATCCACGCACAGACAACGTGCTCAGGCCAACGCTCAGCCAATTCCGTTTCGCGTGTGCTGCGAAGATTCTGAAACAGCTTCGGCCAACGCTTGAGTCCTGCTTTGTTGATAATTCGTTCAAACTGTGTTCGCAAGTTGCAATTAGCTTGGCGATAGCGTGTGATAACATACTCAGTCCCCGGCTCTGCCTGCTCAAAAACCTCTTGCAAATAAGGCAGTAATTCAGGAAACAACGGGACGAGCCGTGAATCGTGGCCAATGTGATGAGCCGTCTTCGGGCTTCGCACAATCATTCGTCCTTTATCCCAATCAATGTCTCGCCACGTCAATCCAAGATGTTCCGAAGGGCATCGCAGCCCGCCATATCGGCTCAGGGCAAAGAGTAATCGCCATTGAGCATCCGGGCAGGCATCCAGAATCTTTTGTGCTTCCGCTTGTGTGATAAAGTAGTATCGCTGTGGATTTCCCTGTGTCGCTGATTTAAGGTCTTCAAAGGGATTAGAAGACACCAGCTTTCGCCTCACCGCCACACGCAAGAATTGCTTTGCAACACCACAACGCCGCCGGACTGTATTATCGGCAAGTTTCTGCCCGACAAGATATAGCCGCCACTGGTCTGCCTCGCCGGGCGTAATCTCCCGCAAGAGTTTATCGTCGCCGAAAAAGGCGGTTAAAGTGCCTGCCGTCTGCCGGTATGAAATAACCGTCGCCGGTCGCACGTCGCTGCGTTCTTTTATATACGCCTCCAGAAACGCACGCAGCTTCACGCTTTCCCGCTCTTTAACAAGCCCTACGTCTGCCAGCTTATCATATATAGCATCGTCAAGGCCAGTCAGCCAGTTAGCCGTCTCATCGTCAACAACGCCGGTGATACCCGAAGCAACCAAGACCAATTGCTCAATTTTCACCTTGACGCCATCGGCTTGCCGCATCGTGGCTTTGCCCAGCCGGATTGTCCTTCGGCTTCCGTCACCAGCTACAAACTGAATCCGCTTTCGGCCATTAGGGTCACTAATCACGCTTGCCATACTTCACCTTCCGTTTCTTTGTTGTTTTGGGCTGTATAATGATTTCAAGGCCCAGAGCTTCAATAAGCTTCTCGATACTTTCGATGCTCAACCCACTATCGCCAGCCATAAACCGAACCAGTAACGCCTGGTCAATGCCGGTTTCCTGCCATAACCGATAGCGGGTCTTATTGCTTGCCTTGATTGCCTTCCGAGCGTAACCACAGCGCTGCGTTTAAGGCAAAAGTTGCCTTGGCTGCGGCAAAAGGCGATAAAACTATCGCCGAGTTGGCCAGTGAGTATAAGGTTCATCCGAACCAGATTACACAATGGAAAAAGCAGCTGCCTTTCATACATCCGGGGGGCTATTTATATACAACACCCCAGACCCTTTACCCACCTCTTTCTCCCCCACCCCCTCTGTCCTTCTTTCCCGTGTTCGCTCGATATTGCACAATGGGAAGGCAGTAAATCTATCCTCTTTTCCTTGCCTGTCCGGCTGTGAAGCGTATAATCAAAATCGCCCTTTGCAGAAACAAAGGTTTGAGATGCCTGGTTGCGCAGCCCGGTATTATTGTTCTTTGAATAATAAACTTAACTATTTTTAATTGCGGGTGTTTTTTGCCATTCCGGCCTTGAGCGGGAATGACACCTTTGTTCGGTTTGTTCGTTAACGTTCCATTTAATATTCAAAGGTCAATAATATCCGATAAAAATGAGTACGGATGTATTTATTTTGAACACGGCCGTAGCTGATTTTAGAAGCAGTGAATTCAAATTTGTGGAAAAATTAGTAGTCCCCGGGGGGCTTGCAAAATGTAAAACTGATTATATGCCTGATTATACGCAGCTTCAGTATAAACAGTGGATTGATAAAGGTCTTGTTACTGCCGGAGGGCCGGGCAACTCGGCTCCATTGATAGCCAGAGCAGGCTTGAATGTAGCGGTAGGAGTTAACTTAGGCAAAGGAGATTATGATGGTTTGGATGCCCAGGGGCGGTTTTTCTCTGATGTGATGACCTCCAACAACGTCGATATGTCCCAAACCTTTGTTCATCCTGAATTGCCTACCGGAACTACCTTTGTTTATGAAAAAGGCGCAAAGGAACGAGGCGGGATAGCCTACTTCCCCAACGCCAATAATGACTTTGATTTTAAATATTTTAAGAGTGCTGTCGCCCGCTTAAATCCTAAAATTGTTTACTATATGTATTCCGGCCTGTCAGACAAAGGTGATGCAAATAAAGGCAGAGACCTGGCCGAATTCATTAAATGGTCCCGCAGACAGGGGATTGTCACTATTGTCGACAGCCACACCCTGACAGGTAAACCGCAGAAGCTGATTAGTTCGGGCACAACGGTAGCCGAATATAAACTTCTAATCCCCCTTTTACCTGAGGTTGACCTGTTCTTTACTTCTTCTGACGAAGGAAAAATGATAGAAAATACACTGGGAGCGCCGCACGATTGGGCCGCTTTTGATGAGAATGAAAACAACCTGCACTTTATAAATTTCCTGACAGAGCGATTCTGGGGAAAAAATGACAGGACCAGAATGTTTGGTGTCACCGTCGGCAACGGCGCCTATGAAAAGCATATGCTGCCGGATGGTAAAGTCGAAGGCCTCAACAGGATAGAATCCAGGTTTATGGCCGGCGATGTCGTTGACCTCGTAGGCGCAGGCGACTCATTCAGAGCCGGTCTTATCACTTACATCGCACGCAATTTGGATGAGTTTAAGGCCGGCAGATTGAAATTTGCAGAGGCAATCCAGATGGGCAATCTGTTCGCAGCCCTTTATATTAAGGCCCCGCTTGGCGACCGCTACATCAACATTAAAACTTATGAAAAAATGCTAAACGTGGTGCGAAGCGAAGCAATCTATAACAGTTTCGACGAATTAATGAATGCCTTAAAATGAACCAGGAAAACACGAGCATATATAAGAATTATATTCACCAAACTGATTTTGATATCCCCAAAGCTATGCAGGCATTGGTGGCTTCAGGCATTGGTTTTGAGAATTTAGCGGTGAAGCAAGTGCCGGTGCCTGATGCTGGTCCCGACCAGCTTTTAGCTCGTGTAGATGCTGCAGGAGTATGTACCAGTATAATAAAGCTGGTCGAACAGGGAGAAAAGCATCCCTTCATAAACGGCTGGAACATGAAAAAATGGCCTGTAATCCTTGGTGACGAAGGATCGGTCACATTGGCAAAGATTGGGGATAATCTCAGGTATAAATATAAAGTTGGCCAGCGTTATGCTATTCAACCGGCTGTGAATGTTGCTCCAATCCTGTATCGTGAAAGATATAAAAACAACGCCGAGGGGATGAACAAGTGTGCTGTCGGATATACGCTCGGCGGTAATCTCGCGCAGTACATCCTTATTCAAGAGGAAGTGCTCAAAGGCGAGTGCCTTCTGCCGTTGCCTGATGAGGATATGGCATATTTTGCCGTTTCGATGGCCGAGCCGATAAGCTGTATCTATTCGGCGCAGGAACGCAATTATCATATCATCAAAAAGGGTCCCCACGCTTCGCGTGTGCCGCAGCTTGGTTTTTTGCCCGGCGGTGTTGCGGTGGTGATAGGGGCGGGAGCGATGGGCAGGATGCACGCAGAACTTGCTCTGCGTTTTAGCCCTCGCGTAGTGATAGTATCGGATTTGCAGCGAAGCCGTCTTGATGAAACTATACAGACGATCGGCAAAAAAGCCGCCGCCAAAGGCACAAAGCTTTTATGTGCGCTGCCGGATAAGCTTGCTGATACCGTAAAAGCCGAATCCGGCGGATTAGGCGCGGACGATATCGTTCTTGCGGTGGGTATTCAGCCGGTACAGCAAAATGCCCTGGGGCTGCTTGCTCCGGGCGGTGTGGCAAATCTTTTCGGCGGTCTGCCGCGCGGCGAGCACCTCCTTGAACTTGATGCGCTGGCGGTGCATTATCAGGAAATTAAAGTTGTCGGTTCCAGCGGCGGTGAGCCGAGCGATATGGCCGCGACGCTTAGGGCAATTGCGGCCGGCGATATTGACCCGGGCAACTATGTCGCGGCCGTCGGCTCGCTTGATAACGCCATTGACGTATTAAAAATGATAAAGGAAACAAAGATTGACGGCAAGGTCATGCTCTATCCGCATATAAAGCACACACCGCTTCGTATGGTCGGCCACTGGAGTAAGATGCAGGAAATAGTACTGCTCAATAGTCAGCTTTCATAGGTTATAATCATAGAAAAAGGCGTGCAGCTGCAACGTATGTCAAAACATATATTTACCGGTTTCGGTTTTGGCCCAATTCAGGGTGGATTGTTCGCAGATGAAGCATACGCAAGCGGTAATTTTTCGCGCATCGTTGTTGCCGAGATTGACAAGAAACTCGTGGATGCAGTCAGAGCCAACGGCGGCAGTTATGCGGTGAATATCGCCCGCAGAGACCGGATCGATGTTGTCAATATCCGCAACATTGAATTGCTTAACCCCAATGTTGAGGGCGATAGAAATAAGCTCATCGGGGTTTTGGGTCAGTCAACCGAGATAGTTACCGGCCTTCCTTCGGTGGCGTTCTATGAAACCGGCGCAAATAGTGTCGCATCGCTGATAGCACAGGGTCTTCAAAAAAGTACCGCCGGGGCGACGAGCATTTACACCGCCGAGAACAATAATCACGCGGCGGAGATATTAGAGCAGGCGGTCGCCAAAAAGATGGACAAACCGCTCTCCAGGCGTGTTCAGTTCTTAAATACCGTCATCGGCAAAATGAGTCAGGTAGTAACCGACCCTGCTGAGATATCGCAGAAAAAGCTGGCGCCGATAGCGCCGGGCATCGACAGGGTGTTTTTGGTTGAGGAATTTAACCGAATACTGGTAACAAGATGTACTATTGGCGGTTTTATGCCCGGCATAAGGGTCTTTCTTGAAAAAGACGATTTACTGCCGTTTGAGGAGGCCAAGCTCTACGGCCACAATGCCATTCATGCGCTGCTTGCCTATCTTGGCGCAGTCAAGGGTTATACCTATATGACGCAGTTGCAGCAGGATAGTGCTCTGATGAAGATCGCCCGCGATGCGTTTTTGAATGAATCAGGCGCGGCCTTGATTAAAAAGCACAGGATTATCAATGACGAACTGTTCACGCCCGCTGGGTATCGTGCGTATGCCGAAGAGCTTCTTGTCCGCATGACCAATCCATATCTTAATGACACGATTGAACGTGCAGGCCGTGACCTGGTGCGTAAGCTTGGGTATGACGACCGTATTTTCGGCACCATGCACCTGGCCATCGAGCAGGGGATAGAGCCGGTGAATATGGCCATTGGTGCGCTTGCAGGCATTAAAATGCTGCTCAAGAATGCCGAAATTGATAATATTCCCGCCTCGCTGCGATTTGATCCGCCGACCCTTGACGGTGCAAATATCAAATCTATCTGTGAATGGCTCTGGCGTAGCAAGTATGGACCTTACGCTGACAAAATGATTAAATGTGTACAGAAGGCAGGGCTACAGGGCTAATATAATACTCCCCAAAAACTGGGCGCACGTTACGAGGTTTTTGACGCAATTTCTGACACACCCGAAGCGTCTTAACAGGAAACTCGTGCGTTTATCTATGTAGTTGAGAACAGAATATGAAGGCATTGCTTGTTTGGGGTATTATATTTGCGTGGGCTGTTGGTACCGAGGTCCCGACCTCAGACAGCCCCTTCGAAGGTTCTGCCCCTGCGACACCTCAAAACAAGGTAGATGAGTTAGTCCTCGCCGGGTTAAAGCGGTCTGGTATTCAGCCGGCTAATATATGCACCGACGCGGTATTTGTCCGCCGCGTTTATCTTGACGTGATTGGCACACTGCCCACCCCAAAAGAGGCCAATGAGTTCCTGCAGGACAAGAATCCGAACAAGCGCATATCGCTTATTAACCGCCTGCTGGAACGGGAGGAGTTTGCCGACTACTGGACGCTGAAATGGTGCGACATCCTGAGGGTCAAGTCCGAATTTCCCATAAACCTTTGGCCAAACGCGGTGCAGGCGTATTATCGCTGGATTCACGATTCGCTGCGCATGAATATGCCCTATGACCAGTTCGCACGCGAGCTTTTGACTTCGAGCGGGAGCAACTTCCGCGTGCCGCAGGCAAATTTCTACCGCGCGATTCAGGGCCGCAATCCATCCGATATTGCCAGGACAGTCACCCTGACGTTTATGGGGACACGTTATGAAAGTTTGCCTCAGTCCGCCCGGACCAATATGGAAGTTTTCTTCTCACAGGTCGCCTATAAGAAAACCGCCGAGTGGAAGGAAGAAATAGTATATCTGAACCCGGCGCCGGCCGGCCCGCGTGAGGCCGTTTTCCCGGACGGCAAAACGGTGCAAATTCAGCCGGAGGATGACCCTCGCCGCATCTTCACCGACTGGCTTACTGAGCCGAACAATCAATGGTTCGCACGCAATATAACCAACCGCGTATGGGCCTGGCTGATGGGTCGCGGCATTATTAACGAGCCGGATGATATCCGGCCGGATAACCCCCCGGTAAATCCCGAACTGCTTGCCTTTTTGGAAAAGGAGCTTGTGCGGTCCAAATACAACCTAAAACATATTTACCGGCTTATCCTCAACTCCCGCACCTATCAGCAATCTTCAATTCCTCGCAGCAATAACCCGCAAGCCGAGGCGATGTTCGCCTGTTATCCTATCCGCCGATTAGACGCGGAAGTGCTAATCGACGCATTAGACCAGATTGGCGGGACAGGGGAAAACTATTCAAGCAACATACCGGAACCCTTCACGTTTATTCCCGAAGGACAGCGTTCCATTAAACTGGAAGACGGCAGCATAACAAGTCAGTTCCTCGAAATGTTCGGCAGGCCCGCACGCGATACGGGCTTAGAATCCGAACGCAACAATCAGCCCTCGGATTTCCAGCGGCTGTATCTGCTCAATTCAAACGATATAAAAAACAAAATAGAACGCAGCCCTATATTGCGCCAGCAGACAGAGGCGGCGAAAGGCAGCCGGACTGAGCTTATAAAAAACATTTACCTGACAATCCTGTCACGTTATCCGACACAGGCCGAATCGGAGACCACCGAAAAATATTTTCAAAGCGAGGGAATGACGCGAAAAGCCGCCATTGAAGATTTGGCATGGGCACTAATCAATACCAAGGAATTTTTATACCGGCATTGAAATCGCTGACAAAATATATGAGCAACCAAAAACATACATACGTTATTACCCGACGAGAAGCGCTGAAACTGGGACTTCTCGGAGCAGCGGGTGTTACATTCGTTGAGCGGTTCGGCGGATACGCCCGCGGCGAGGACGCAAATTCGCCACCTGCGAGCAGGCGAGCACCCGCAAAGGCGGTAATAGAGCTATGGATGTCGGGCGGGCCGTCGCATTTAGACACGTTCGACCCAAAGCCGCAGGCAGGCAACGATTACTGCGGCCCATTTAAAAACCCGATTGCGACAAATGTGGACGGCATACAAATTTGTGAGTTGTTGCCCCTGCTCGCCAAGCAGGCGGACAAGTATTCAATCATTCGCAGTATGACCCACGGCGTTAACGCCCACGAGACAGCTACATACATAATGAAGACCGGCCGGAAACCCGGCGACAATCTGGTTTTCCCCGGCATGGGGGCGGTTGTCTCATTATTCAGAGGATATGACCACGGCTATAAAGGCCTGATTCCGCCATATATTGTGCTTACCGCAACCGAGGGGCGATTCTCGGAGGAAGGTTTCCTCGGCCCCCGCTATAAGCCATTCGCCACAGGAGGCGACCCCGGCCAGAAACGCTTCGTCGTATCAGGAGTCGTCGCGGAAGGCATTTCAGACGCCAGACAGCGAACCCGACGCGAATTACTTCACTCGCTCGATGCACTCGGCAAGGCGATACCGGGAAATCCGCAATTCGAACAATTAGACCGATGCGAGGAAAAGGCCTACAACCTGATTCTCGGCGATGGCGGCAAGGTATTCGATATGTCGAATGAAAAAGATGAACTCAGGGACAAATACGGTCGCAACACCTTTGGCCAATCCTGCCTGATGGCCCGCCGGCTTGTAGAAATAGGCGTGCCATATATTACCGTTAATTACGGCGGCTGGGATACCCACAAACAGCATTTCGAGACAATGCGCCGCAAGCTTCCCGAACTGGACAAAGGTATGGCCGCCCTGCTGGCGGACCTCAGCAACCGCGGCCTGCTCGACAGCACGATAGTGGTATGGGCAGGCGAATTCGGACGCACGCCGAAAATACTATGGGAATCACCCTGGAACGGCGGGCGGGGTCATTTCGGCAACTGCTTCAGCGCGGTTGTCGCGGGCGGCGGATTCAAAGGCGGCCGGGTTGTCGGCGCATCAGACGATAAGGGTGAGGAAGTGGCACAGCGTCCCGTGCTCGCAGGAGATTTAATCGGCAGTATGTATGAATTGCTGGACATCGACCCCGATGGCCCGCTTCCAAACCCGAAAGGGTTAACTCTTCAGATTATGCCTTCAGCCAACCGGCTAAAAGAAATAATGTAAACGAGCGTGATGATGACTTTATCGAGACGATTACTGATTGTGGTTTTGGCCTTATACGCGGCAAATGCGCAGGGCGCCTCAAATGAAAGAGAGCCGCACATCGGATACCTTTACCCGGCGGGCGGGCAACAGGGCTCCGTCATTAAAATTGCCGTGGGCGGACAGTTTATTAAAGACGCCAACGAAGTTTATGTTACAGGCCAAGGCGTAAATGGCTCGGTAATACGATACGTGGGACGAATAAAACCTTTGAACGGCGACCAGCGACGAGAACTTCAAAAGCGAATAAACGAATTGCGAAAAAAACAACAGGGTCCGGGCAAAAAACCCATAGGCCCAGCCGTGCGGGACGTTAATAAGCCGGCGGATATAAATAAACCGACGGATGTGAATAAACCTGCTGATGTAAATAAGCCCGATGACGCGAATACGCCCGAGGTTTCGCTGCCGGACCATCCCTTATTGCGAAATCTCGACAAGTTAAGCCCGAAGGGGCTGCAAAAAGTTTCAGAAGAATTCCTGAGTAATAAGTACCCCGCCAGCGCACAGATTGGCGAAATGGCTATTATCGGAATCACCATCGACCCCAACGCCGAGCCGGGCGACCGGGAGCTTCGGCTTGGAACCCGCGCCGGCCTGACAAACCCGTTATGCTTCCAGATTGGGTTTCTGCCGGAAACCTGTGAGCCGGAGTTCAAAGACCCGGGCAAACCCTTCACGCCAAAAGTCCAGATTCCCGTGCTGCTCAACGGACAGATTCTTCCCGGCGAGGCGGACCGCTTTCGCTTCAGCGCAAAAAAAGGCCAGAATCTCACAATAGAAGCACAGGCCCGCCATCTCATTCCGTATCTCGCCGACGCTGTACCCGGCTGGTTTCAGGCGACTTTGACCCTGTATGACTCTAAAGGCAAAGAGTTGGCCTACGCGGGCAATTACCTTTTTAATCCCGACCCTGTATTATTTTACAGGATTACCCGGGACGGCGATTATGAGCTTGAGATTCGCGACTCCATTTACCGCGGGCGGGAGGATTTCGTTTATCGCGTCAGCTTGTCGGAACAACCATTCATCACGCAGATGTTTCCGCTCGGAGGCCAGACAGGGGTCTTCACCGTCGCCTCGATGTCCGGCTGGAATCTCGACGCCAACGAAATGCCGCTGGATACCCTCCCCGGCGGCGGCACAATACGTCAGACCCAATTGCGGCGAAACAACAGGCGAAGCAATCTCGTCCCTTACGCGGCGGACACACTGCCTGAATGTAATGATATCGAAGACAACGGTACGACAGAGGATGCGCAGCACATTATTTTGCCGCGGATAATCAACGGGCGCATCAGCAAGCCGGGAGATGTTGACATATTCCGGTTTGACGCCAACGCCGGCGACGAGATAGTGGCCGAGGTATATGCCCGCAGGTTGAATTCCTCTCTCGACTCGCTGCTGTGGCTCTGTGACGCTAACGGGAAGGTGCTGGGATACAATGACGATAATGGGGATAAGAATGTGGGCCTGCTCACGCATAATGCCGATTCATATTTGCGTCTTCGGCTGCCTGACACCGGGGCATACTTTGTGCATCTGGCCGACTCGCAGAATCACGGGGGGCAGGATTACGGCTATCGCCTGAGAATCAGCCCCCCGCAGCCGGAGTTTGCCCTGTTAGCCGCCCCATCGAGTATAAACATCCTGGTCGGCGGCACTGTTCCCATAACTATAGAAGTATTACGGAAAGACGGCTTTAACGGTGAAATCGAACTGATGCTCAAAGACGCGCCACCTGGCTTCAAACTAAGCGGGGCACGAATCCCAGCCGGATGCGACCGTTTGCGCATTACCCTTACGGCTCCGCAAAAACCATTAGAGCAGCCAATTAATCTGCAACTCGAAGGCCGAGCCAAAATCGACGGCCAAACGGTCAGCAGACCAGTTACCCCAGCGGAGGATATGATGCAGGCGTTTATCTACCGGCATATGGTACCTTCGCAGGAGCTTATGGTCATGACGGGATATTACAAACGTCGCGCGCCGACCTTTGAGCTGGCTGATAGTAACCGTATTCAAATACCCGCGGGCGGCACAGCCACGGTGCTGGTCAAAATACCCAAAAAACCGATGCCCCCGCTATCCAGCTTGAACTGAGCGAACCGCCCGCTGGCCTGACACTTGGGGATGTGAACATAACCCCCGGCGAATTAACATTCGCGATTGCGGCGGACAGCAACACCGCCAAAGTCGGGCTTGTGGATAATCTGATTGTGGATATCTCCGCGGAACCGCCGAACAATCCGCAGGATAAACAAAAGAAAACACAAAAACAGCGGGTTTACATAGGCGTGCTGCCTGCCATACCGTTTGAGATTACACCTAAAGAAGACAGAGGCCGCCAATGAAATGCCATTGCCTTAACATGAAAATTGAGGATGAAACGGGGGCAGTTGCTATGCCCCGATACTTCTTACCACAACCAAAGTTACCAGCAACCCCCCGACCAATAACACTGCCCTGAGTATTCGCGCCTGTTTGGTCTTCGGCTCGATGAGCCGCCAGAAGAAAGCCCCTACCACCGCCACAAGGCATATCCGCAAAACAAAAATTATTGCGCTTCCGACCATACACGGCATTTTACTCTATTTTATCAATTTGAGTCAAGCAAAAACTGCCCATTTTAACAACTCTTAAACACAACAGCCCCCTATCGCAAATACCAGTATTGAAAAGATGGTCGGCTGGCCAGCTAACGGGGGAACAAATTGCCTACGGGGGCAAAAAGACGACCATCGTCATTTGCCGGTTTCCATAAATATTAAAGACACAAAGGAATATGAGCCGAAAAAGGCCGCAGGATGTTTCACAATATAACTGATTTCAATTTAAGGAGATACAGATGCAGTTCTTCACAGAAATTAAGAAGTGGCTCGGTGAAATTACTGAAATAGCGCTGCTGTTGATTGCCCTCGGTGTCGCAGTCGAGATTCTGTTTGGCAACACGGTGCCGTTCTTCGGCCAGGTAGTTGGCAACATAACTCTGCTGCTGAAGACCCTCG
>Ga0315273_10007156_pt1 | contig 13962 bp, 12 predicted proteins | sample YL17G02_0_MG_FD_205753 | JGI IMG/M metagenome (GOLD analysis project Ga0315273, IMG submission 205753) | Sediment microbial communities from Yellowstone Lake, YNP, Wyoming, USA - YL17G02_0 | ecosystem: Environmental > Aquatic > Freshwater > Lake > Sediment | place: USA: Wyoming | collected... | reverse complement strand
GTCCTTGATCCTGCGGTGTAGTCACGAAAACCGGAGCCGCTCCTTGCTGCGTAAGGAATTACGAGCAGTCTTGCTCAAGTTCGGCTAGCCGGAGGTCCCAACGCGAAGAGGCCGGCGCCAACGCCGACCTCTTCGTTTCAGGTTTTGCCGCCTCCAGAGCGATTAGTATCTCTTGAACGACCTGAACTTGCGCAGTTTCTTCATCCGCTTGCGCTCGAGGGCTTTTTTCTTGCGGTTTTTGATCGTGGAGGGCTTCTCGAAGAACTCCCTCTTCCTCCACTCCCGTACCAACCCTTCCTTTTCGACCATGCGCTTGAAGCGCTTTACGGCCTTGTCGAGGGGTTCATCTTCACCAACGATGATTGCCGGTATACAAATCACCTCCTCTCGTCCCGGTACAGCTCCTCCATAATACTGTAATAGCGACTTTTGTCAACGAGCGGCCGGGCCAGGAAGGCCTGGGGGTCTACGGGCTGGGCGTTCACCCGCAGCTCCCAGTGCAGGTGCGGCCCGGTGGCCAGCCCCGTCATGCCCACCGCCCCGAGCCGCTGCCCGGCCTGCACATCCTGCCCCTGGAGGACCGCCAGCTCCGAGAGGTGGAAGTACAGGGAATACACCCCAGGCAGGTGCTCCAGCACGACGCTCTTGCCGCTCAACACCCGCTGCCCCGCCAGCACCACTCGGCCGGACCCGCAGGCGGCCACCGGGGTGCCTTCCGGTGCGGCCAGGTCCACGCCGTTGTGCAGGGACAGGGAGGAGCCGCCGTCGGCGTAGAGATACTCGCGGCGATCGGCGAAGCCGGAGCTCAGGCGGGCCGCCTCCAGCGGCGGAAGAAGCTTCCCGGTATGGCGCACGGCCTCGGGCCGGAAGACCTCCAGCTCGGCGCGCAGGCTTCGAAGCTCCTCCTCCTTTTTAGGGTCCGGCGCGGTCAGGAGGCGGGAGAGTCCCTGGTCGAAGCGAATGCTTTGGGAGCTGTACACGGTGGCGGCCACCCGGACGGCGCCCCCGTGGGTGAAGCGGACCACGCCTGCCGGCGCACCACCCTCCAGCCTCAGGCGGTACTCCCCGCCCTGCAGGCTGCTGGGCAGAGCGAGCAGGAAGCTCCAGACCCTCCCGGCCTCGTCGAGCGCGAACCCTCGGGCGGAGGAGACCGGCACACTGGCGCGGTCTGCCAGCACCACCGCCAGCCAGGTGAGTCCCTCCTCGCTCAGAACCGCGCCGCTCAGCGCCTCGCCGCGCGCCGCTTCCCCGGGGTACAGCGCCACCGGGACCAGGACCCCCGGGGCAGCGCTCAGGGCCGACGCCGCCGCCAGCAGCAGGAAGGCGGCCAGCGGCCCGCGCGCGGGAATCATCGCCGCAGGTCCACCACGGTGAGCTGCAGGCTCTCCGTGTTCTGGAAGTAGTTGCGCCCCAGGCGGTAGACCACGTCCACCGTGTCCCCCGGAGCGAAGTCCCTCCCGGCCCGCTCCGCGGCGTTCCAGTAGACCGCCGGCCACTTGTAGCGGTCGGCGGCCAGGAGCAGCCGAACGTGGTCCGCCTTCTTTGAGCCCACGATCTCCAGGCTCTCGATGCGCACCCCGCGCGTGAGCAGGGTGACGGGGGGGGAGCCCTCTCCGAACGGCTCGAAGAACTCCACGATCCGGATCAGCTCCGGGTTCAGGTAGGCGGGTGGCACCTCGGCGTCGATCCGCAGCCGGGCTTCGGCCTGCGGCGGCGGCTGCAAGTCCTTGGCGAGCAGGAAAAGGCGCGCTTCGAAGCGGGTGAGCTCCTCGCCGTCGAGGGTGAACCCCGCCGCGCAGTCGTGCCCGCCGTAGTTGGCCAGTAGGTCGGCGAAGCGGTCCAGGAAGCCTTCCATCGAAAAAGCGCTGCGCAGGGAGCCCACGCACTTGCGGGAGCCGGAGGAAACCACCAGGGCGGGGACCTTGAAGAAGCCCGAAAGGCGGGAGGCCAGCAGGCCGGTGATGCCGCGCGGGATGGCGGGGTCGGCCACGTACACCAGCTTCTGGCCGGTTCTGGAAAGGGTTTCGTAGGCCTGAGACTGGCAGCGCTCCCAGGCCCGGTCTCCCAGCGACTTGCGCCGGGCGTTGAGCTCCAGCACGGCCTCGATCAGGGTCCGGGTCTCCTCGGGGTCGGTGCTCAGGAAAAGGCGGGCGGCCTTGGCCGGCTCGCCCATGCGGCCCGCGGAGTTCAACACCGGCGAGAGCTGCCAGGAAACGTCGCGGGCGGTCAGCCGCCGCCCATGCAGGTTCTGCCGGATGAGCAGCTCGCGCAGGCCCGGCCGCCCCAGGCGGTTCATCACCTCCAGGCCCCGCCGCACGAGCAGGCGGTTCTCGTCGGTGAGGGGCATCAGGTCGGCGATCGTCCCCAGCGCGGTCAGGTCCAGCGAACGCTCCAGGCTCTGCGCCAGGCCGTGCCTCTTCCAGGAGGCGCGCGTGTACACGGCGGCCAGCGTGTCCAGCTCCGGGGCTGCCTCCAGCCGGGCGGGCGGCCAGCTCTCCCGCAGGCGCAGCAGGCTCTTGCCGGCCAGCTCGGGCAGGCAGTCCCGCAGCAGCGGCTGGATTTCCTCCAGCTCGAACCCGGGGTCGGCCGTCACCCGGGCCAGGTTCGCCGCCTCCTCCTCGCGCTGCAGGACCAGCACGGTCCGCCCGGCCAACGCCCGGGCTACCCGCGAGCCCTCGAAACCCCCCTGCGGGACGCTGTCGCTGAGGCGCTCGGCCGGTGCGAGGTTGACCAGGCGCAACGCCTCCACGGTGAGCACCGCGTTGGCCGGCCGGGTGGCCAGCAGCCACACCTCCTGCCCGTACAGCGGGGTGCGGGCCATGGCCAGCGCCAGCGCCAGCTTGGTCACCACGCCGCAGCCGGCCAGGTCGCGGAACGGGTACCGGCTGCCGCGAATCTTCGGGTCGATCAGGGCCAGGGCCGCCGGCAGGGTCTCGGGCGGGTTGTGGTGGTCCAGGACGATGGTCTGGATCCCCCGCTGGCTGGCCAGGCCGATCTCCGATGCGTTGCCGATCCCGCAGTCCACGGTGAGCAGCAGGGTACAGCCCTCGCTCGCCAGCTTCTCCACCGCCTCGCGGGACAGCCCGTAGTCGTCGTCCCCTTCGGGCAGCTGCCAGCGCACTTCCAGCCCCAGCTCGGTCAGCGCCTGGGTCAACAGCACGGTGGAGGTGATGCCGTCCACGTCGCTGTCGCCGAAGACGTGCACGCGCTCCCGGTCGCGCACCGCCGCCAGGATCCGCTCCACCGCCTTGCCCATGTCCTCGAACAGGAAGGGATTGTGCAGGCGCGCCAGTTCGCCGTCCAGGAGAAACGGCAGGGAGGGGCCGGAGGCCAGGCCGCGGCGCAGGAGGATCGAGGCGCTGATCAGGTCCAGCTCGTAGCGCCGCGCCGCCTCCCGGACCGCGGCGGGATCCAGCTCAGTCTTTTCCCAGAGCATCGGAGTCGATTTCCTCCAGCACCAGACGCCGCGGCGGCGGGCGCTCGCTACCGACGGTGACGGCCGCCTCCAGCAGGCGCCGGGCCTCCTCCAGGCGAGCCGGGTCGCGGGCGTGCAGGAGGCAGAGCTCTTCGCCTTCCCGCACGGGGTCACCGGGGGCCTTCAACAGCTCGACACCCACGTCGGGCCACACCGGATCCTCCTTGCGGGCCCGGCTGGCCCCGAGCACACCGCAGGCCAGCCCGACGCGGTAGGCTTCCAGGCGCGCCAGGTACCCGGTGGTAGGGGAGCGCACCGCCAGGGTGTGCGGCGCGCGCGGGCCTTTACCGGGGTCCAGGAGCGCCTCGGTGCGGCCGCCCTGGGCCTCGACGTTATCCAGAAAAACCCGCCAGGCCGAGCCGTCGCGGATCCTTTCCCGGCACAACGCCTCGGCCGCCGCCAGTTCACGCTCGAGGCCGCCCAGGACCAGCATGTGCGCGGTGAGGCGCAGCGTGAGCTGCATGAGGTCCTGCGGACCGCGCCCCTGCAGGCACTCTATGGTCTCGCGCACCTCCAGGAAATTGCCCACCATCCGTCCCAGCGGCTGGTCCATGTCGGAGATCACCGCGCGGATCCTGCGGCCCAGGCTGGCGCCCGTGCGGGCCAGCGACACGGCCAGGCAGCGGGCCTCAGCCTGGCTCTTCATGAAGGCCCCGGAGCCGCACTTCACGTCGAACACGAAGCAGCGGGCCCCCTCGGCGAATTTCTTGGACATGATGCTGGCCGTGATCAGCGGGATGGACTCCACGGTACCGGTCACGTCGCGCAGGGCGTACAGCAACCGGTCAGCGGGCACGATGCGCTGGCTCTGGCCGGTCATGGCGAACCCGCACCGCCGCAGCACCTCCCGGAAGCGCTCCACGCTCAGATCCGTGCGGTACCCGGGGATCGACTCCAGCTTGTCCAGGGTGCCGCCGGTGTGGCCGAGGGCACGGCCGCTCATCATCGGCACCACGCAGCCGCAGGAAGCAGCCAGCGGGGCCAGGATCAGGGAAACCTTGTCCCCGACACCTCCCGTGGAGTGCTTGTCCACCAGGGGGCCGCTCACGCCGGTGAGGTCGATGGCCTCCCCGGAGCCGATCATGGCCCGGGTCAGGAAGCCGGTCTCCTCGAAGCTCATACCCCGGAAGAACACGGCCATGGCCCAGCTCGCCATCTGGTAGTCCGGCACCTCGCCGCGCACGTAGCCCGCGATCAGGAACTCGATCTCCTCGCGGGTGAGGCTGCCCCCTTCCCTTTTCTTGACGATCAGGTCTACGGCTCGCATGACGTTCCCCTATTTCAGCATCACGGTCTTGAGGGCCAGATACTCGGCCCCGACGGGTTTCAAGATCGAGCGGAAAAGGACCAGCCGATCGGCCGCGAAGAGCTCTTCGAAGTCCAGCAGGTTCTCCAGCCCCCGCAGATCCGGATCCCCGCCGCGGCTGCGGGCCAGGGTCACGTGCGGGGTGAAACCGCGGGTACGCCCGCGCGTGAAACCGCGGGTACGCCCGCGCGTGAAACCGCGGGTACGCCCGTGAGTACCCGGGGCTCCGCCCCCGCGCGTGAAGCCCCGGGCCTCCTCCTGGAGCCGTACACCCCCGCGCCGCAGCACCCCCGCCAGGGCCTGCTGAAGCGTCGTGATCTCCCGCGCCCCCCGGCACACGGGCGTGAAGATCACCCTTGGGGAGCCGCAGGCGGGAAACCGGCCGTAGCCCCCCAGGGAGGCGGGAATGCGAGGCACGTCCAGTTCGGGGGATTCCAGCAGGCGCCCGATCCCCTCTGCCTCCTCGGCTGCCCGCTCGCCCAGGAAAACCAGGGTCAGGTGCAGGCCTTCAGGCCTCACGACCTTCAGGTCCCGGCCCTCCAGCGCCGCGACCACGGACTCCAGGCGGCGGAGCGCTTCCGGCGGCAGGGGTATGGCCAGGAAGAGCCTCACAGGTAGCCCGCCGCGCAGTCCAGGGTCTTGAGAGGCGCCTCCAGGCTGCCCTGTACGAGCAGGTACATGGCGGTGCGCAGTGCGGCCAGGGAGGCCTGCTGCAGCCCCACGGCGGCCGCCTGCGCCAGCGGCAGCGCAAGCGTCGCGGTCAGGTAGCGGCGCGCCCCCGGTGGGAGGGACAGGTATTCCCCGCCTCCCGCCCCCCGGCAGGCGCCGCACACCAGCGCCCCCTCCTCGCGGGCCAGGTAGAGGGTGGCCAGCGGCTCGAAACCGAGCTGGCAGCGGCCGCATTGCTCCAGCTCCAGGCGGTGCCCGGACACGGACAGGAAGCGCGCGAGGAACTGGATGCTCAAGGCCGCCTCCCCGCCCGCCGCGGCGCGGTCCAGCAGCCTCAAGCCCTCGGCCAGCAACTCGAACAGCGGGCCGCTCTCCCCCGCCCCGCCGTAGGACTTCAGGCAGGTTTCGGCCCACAGGGAGGCCGTGTAGAACTTGGCCACGCTGCGGCGCAGCTCGTCGTGCGGCTCCAGGCTCTCCACGTCGGTGAGCTTGTACTGGTCCTTGACCGGGTCGTGGTACAGGTAGGCCTTCAGGAGGTGGAAAGGCTCGGAGGCGGTGGCCAGGCGGCTACCGATCTTCAGAGCCCCGTGCGCCATCACCTGCACCAGGCCCCGGGCAGGGGTGAGCAGGGTCAGCGCCTTGTGGATTTCACCCACCCGGACCTTGCGCAGCACGATGGCGGGGGTGGTCGAGCTCCTTTGCATGAGTCTTCCTGCCTATTATACATTGATATCGCCACTGCGGGGCAAGGGGAAGCCGCGGAGCGCTTGCTTGACTCGGCACGGCACCCTTACTATTTTGTAATCTCGATGGAAGAAACACAGATCATCCCCGCCAACCAGGTCCTGCCGCTCAAGCTCTACGTGCTGCCGCTGCAGGGAAATCCCATCTTTCCGGGAATCTTCACCCCGCTGATGGTCGCTTCCGCCGCGGACGTGCAGGTGGTCGAGAAGGCCCTCGCCGAGCACGGGTTCATCGGGCTGGTGCTCACCGAGAGCCCCGACATGGAGAACCCCTCCGGGGAGCAGCTGCTGAAAGTGGGCACCGCGGCCAAGATCGTGCGCAAGGTGAATCTTCCCGACGGGGGCCTGAACCTGTTCATCTCCACCCTGAAGCGCTTCCGGATCAAGAAGGTCATCGCCCGGGAGAATCCGATCACGGTGGCCGCGGAGTACCTGGAGGACGCCAACTTCGAAAGCGACGAGGTGCGCGCCCTCACCCGCTCCCTGATCGGGGAGATGAAGAAGATCTCGGAGGGCAACCCGCTGTTCTCCGAGCAGATGCGCCTCAACATGGTCAACATCGACCACTCGGGCAAGATCGCGGACTTCATCACCTCGATTCTCAACATCGACCGCCGCGAGCAGCAGAAGATCCTGGAGACCCTGGATGTTTTCGAACGCATGACCAAGGTGCTGGTGTTCATCCGCAAGGAGCAGGAGCTGATGAGCATCCAGCAGAAGATCATGAAGCAGATCAACGAGAAGATCCAGAAAAGCCAGCGGGAGTACTTCCTGAAGGAGGAGCTGAAGGCCATCAAGGGCGAGCTGGGCATGGCCGTGGACGCCAAGTCCAGCGAATACCAGCGTTTCCAGGAGGCCATCGAGCGGCTCCCGCTGGACAAGGAGGTGCGGGAACAGGTGGAGCAGGAGCTGGAGAAGTTCTCCCTGATGGAGTCCAGCTCCGCGGAGTTCATCGTCACCCGCAATTACCTGGAGACCATCGTCACCCTGCCGTGGGCCGGCCCCGCGGCGCAGGAGGTGGACCTGACCCGCGCCCAGCGCATCCTGGACGAGGACCATTACGGCCTGGACGACGTGAAGGAGCGCATCCTGGAATACCTGGCCGTGCGCAAGCTGAAGAACGACTCGAAGGGCTCCATCATCTGCCTGGTCGGACCCCCGGGGGTCGGCAAGACCTCGGTGGGCAAGTCCGTCGCCCGGGCGCTGGGCAAGAAGTTCTTCCGCTTCTCGGTGGGCGGGATGCGGGACGAGGCCGAGATAAAAGGCCACCGGCGCACGTACGTGGGGGCCATGCCGGGGAAGATCATCCAGGGCCTCAAGATCGTCAAGGTCAAGAACCCGGTGTTCATGATCGACGAAATCGACAAGCTCGGAGTGTCTTTCCAGGGCGACCCCTCCTCGGCGCTGCTGGAGGTCCTGGATCCCGAGCAGAATGTCGCCTTCCGCGACCACTACCTGGACCTGCCGTTCGACATCGGCAACATTCTGTTCATCACCACCGCCAACTCCCTGGACACCATCCCCGCGCCCCTGCAGGACCGCATGGAGGTGATCCGCCTGTCCGGCTACATCAACGACGAGAAGGTGGCCATTGCCCGCCGCTACCTGATCCCCAAGAGCCTGGCTTCAAGCGGCCTGGCCAAGGGCTCGGTGAGCTACGACCGCGCGGCGCTGCTGGCGATCGCCGAGGGATATGCCCGGGAGGCGGGCCTGCGCAACTTCGAGAAGGCGCTGGACAAGATCCACCGCAAGATCGCCCGCGAGGCGCTGCTGGCGATCGGCAAGCTGCCCAGAAGGATGAGCCCAGCCATGCTGGAGAAATACCTCGGAAAGCCGCTGTTCCAGGACGAGGGGCTGAAATCCGTCGACCAGCCGGGCATGGCCCTGGGGCTGGCCTGGACGCCCCTGGGCGGCGCAATGCTCACCATCGAGGCCGTGGCCAACCCGGGCAAGGAGCGGTTCCGCCTGACCGGGCAGCTGGGGGATGTGATGAAGGAGTCGGCCAACATCGCCTACACCTGGGTGCGCCACGCCGCCGGGGCCTTCGGGGTAGGCAAGGAGTTCTTCGAGGAGCACCAGATCCACCTGCACGTGCCCGCCGGCGCCACGCCCAAAGACGGCCCGTCCGCCGGGATCACGATGGCCTCCTGCCTGCTTTCCCTGGCCACCGGGCGCCGCCTCAAGAGAGGCCTGGCCATGACGGGGGAGCTTTCCCTGGTGGGGCAGGTGCTGCCGATCGGCGGCCTGAAGGAGAAGGTGATCGCGGCCAAGCGCAACAAGGTCCGGGAGGTGATCTTCCCGGCCCAGAACCAGAAGGACCTGGCCGAGATCCCCGGGCACGTAACCAAGGGCATCCGCTTCCACCCCGTGGAACGTATGGAGCAGGTGCTCGAGAAGGTTTTCGCCCGCTAGCCGCGCAGCGCCGCGTCCGGCAGCTCCAGCGCCCCGCGGCGCAGCACGCGGAAAGGCCGCCGGCTCGCGTCCACGATCGTGGAGGGCAGGCGCTCGGGCAGATCCCCGGCATCCACCACCAGGTCCACGGCCTCTTCGAACTGCTCCAGGATGTCAGCGATGCGCCAGAGGGCCGGCTGGCCGCTGCGGTTCACACTGGTGGAGTACAGGGGGCAGTCCAGAGGTTCCAGAAGACTACGCAGAGCCGGGTCGTCGGGGACCCGCAGCGCCACGCTGCCCTCCCCCGCCGCAAAGATGATCGTGAGGGGGCCCGGCCAGTATGCGGCCAACGACTTGGGGAGGACCAGGTCGCCGAAGCGGGCGAGCCAGCCCGCGTCGGGAATGAGCTGCAGAAAGGACTTCTCCCCGCGGCCCTTCAGCTCCCGTATCCTTTCCCCGCTGGCCGGAGCGGGACCGACGATGCCGTAGATGGTGTCGCAGGGCATGATGGCCACCCCGCCGGCGGCCAGAAGGCGTCCCAGGCGCCCGGCTGCATCCGGATCAGAAGCGTCGACCTTCATGCCTGACTTTTCTAGAGATCGCCCAGGCCAGGTAGGCCAGAACGGGTACGCCCACACCTGCCAGCTTCCAGATCCAGTCGGGCCGCTCTCGGGGGGGGATCACCCGGACCAGGGCGCCCAGCGTGTAGGAGCTCCTCCGCGGCTCCTTCCCCTCGAAGCGCACGACCCGCTCGCCCTCCCGGAAGTAGCCCAGCTTTCGCGCCTCCAGCCCTACCCGCTCGGGATCGGAGCCGAGGGATTCCACCTCCCGGCGCAGGCCGGAATTGATCCTCTTCAGCTCCTCGAGGTTGGCGGCCAGTTCGCCGCGCCCCGCCGCCACCCGACGGTAGTCGGCCAGGCCGCCGCCGCCCCAGAGGAACAACGCGAGGGAGCGCAGCATGAACCCGAGGGAGAGGAGCAGCACCAGGCGCGCGGCCTTCATCCTACTACATCAACGGCGTATTCTCGCCACGGCTTGAACCCATGGCGCTCTATTGAAAAAAGCTCCGGTAACGGTAATATTAGATTATAGGGGAAGGCCGTTTTCCGATAATATTAAGGATCATGGCTAAACCTCTTCCAGGAGAATCATATGGGAAGCAATGACCCTACGGATCGCGAAGACATCGCCCTCTCCACCAGCGAGCTGGACGACGTGCTCAGCAGCGCGGACATCCGCGGCGAATCCGGAAATGACGAGGAGGCGGGTCTGGAGAAGTACGGGATCTGGATCAAGGTCGAACCCGAGACCCTGGAAGCCGCGGCCGAGACGGAGAGCGACTTTACGCTCGCGGACCTGGATTCCGGGCCCGCGCCGGGCGCCCGGCTGACCGAGGAGGAGGAGCAGCTGCTGGGGGAGCTGGAATCCGAGACGAATGAGCCCTTGGGGGCCGGGGCAGATCAGTCCGCCACGGAAACGGCTGATTTCGAAGGGCTGGAAAAGGATCTGCAGGAGTTGGACGCCTCCGGGGGCGAGGTGGAAGAGGACGAGGACCTGACGGTGGCCGATCTGGACTTGGACCTGGACTTGGACGAGCTGGCCCTGGAGCCGGGCAAAGAGTCCGAGATCGAAGTGCCCCTATCCGACAGCATCCCCGAGTTGGACAGCCTGGAGGAGGAGGCCGAGACGGAGCCGCGCGGCCCCGACGCCCGCTCCTCCGAAGTGATATTGAAGAAGATCGAGCAGGACCTCAAGCAGATCAAGCTGGAGATCCAAAACCTGAAAAAGGAGCTGGCTGGCCGGCGCGGCCCCGCCGAGGTGGAAGTCCCCCACGGCGCAGCCGCGCCTGGCTTCTTCGCCGAGGAGGAGGACGATTCCATCGCCCTGACCGGCGACGAGCTGGACAACATCCTGAACACCGCGGACATCACCGAGGAGCAGGCCGGCGGCCCGGGGCCCGAGCAGGACCTGGAAGAGGCCGCCCCCGCCGAAGCCGTGGAGGACCTGGAGCTGCTGGAGCCCGGCAGCCTGAGCGCCGAACCGGAAGAGATCGAAATCGAGTTGGACGAGAAGCCCTCCGGGGGCAGCGCGGACCTGGATCTGGGGGCCATGGACGAGGAGCTGCCGGCGACCAGCGACGACGAGCTCGAGCTGGAGGAGCTCTCCCTGGAGGATTTCTCGGGAGAGGCTGCGGCTGAACCCGCCGCAGAGCTGGACGCGCTCGAGCTGGAGACCCTGGAGGAGGCGGAGCCCGCCTCTGAGGAGCCGCTGGAGGCGGTGGAGGAGCTGCCGGATCTGTCGTTGGCCGACGAGCAGCTAATGCCCGAGACCGGGGCGGAGGCAGCGGCCGAGCCCGTAGAGCTGGAGCTCATGGAGGAAGCGGAGACGGGAGAGCCCGTCGCCGAACTGGAAGGCGAGCCGCCCTCCGCTCGCCCGGCCGCGCGGGAGGGGGCGCTGCCGGAGGACCTGCGCGAAGACGTGAAGTCGGTCCTCTCGTACCTCGATCAGCTCCTCGAAGCGCTACCGGATGAAAAGATCCGGCAGTTCGCACAATCCGAGTACTTCGGCGTGTACAAGAGGCTCTTCGAGGAGCTCGGCCTGGGGGCCTGATGGGGCTGTTTGCTCGCGCCAGCTCCCTGGCGATCCCGGGCAAAACGGCCGGAGGGCTGCTGCACCGCGGCCTGGCCATCCTGGAAGCCCTGGTTACTACCCGGGTTCCTACCCGGCCTGCCGTACAGCCGACGATCCCGGCGGAAGAACTGGTATACCGGGTCGCAGCCATCCCCGCGGGTCTTGCGGCGCCTGTCCTGCTGTTCCGCCTTCTGCGGGACGTGCTCGGCCTCAAGCAGGCCGCCCTGCTCGCCTACGATTCCCGCCGCCACCTCTACTCCCCGCTGGCCGCCATCGGCTTGGACACCACCTCGCGGCACCGCCTGCGCTTCCAGCCGGGCGTCAACCCGGACTTCAACCGCGCCGCCGCGGGCCGCATCGTGGAGGTGCGCGGTGAGGAGCTGGAGACCTTCCGCGAGTATTTCTCCTCGCGCGGGTTCTCCGCCATCCGCGAGCTAGTGCTGGTTCCCTACCTGCACAACCAGCGCCTGCTGGGCCTGCTGCTGGCTATGGGCCGGGAGCGGCCCCTGGCCGGGGAGGCCCTGGAGCTGCTGCAGTCGACCATGGCCACGGCAGCCCAGCTTCTGCCGCAGGATGAAGAGGAGCAGTCCGCGGAGGACCCGCGCCCGCTGGCCGAACGCGTCCAGACCCTGCTGGCGGACTGTAGGAGCCGGGGCCGCCCCCTGATCCTGATTCGCATCTCCCTGGACGAGCTCCTCCGCCTGGCCCAGGAGCGCTTCCCCGAGCTGGAGAGCTTCCGGCTCTACGAATTCCTGGTCGCCTCCTGCCGCCGGCTGCTTCGCGGCATAGGGCAGGTGGAAACCCCCAAACCGCGCGTCCTGTTCCTCCTGGTGCACGGCATGAAGGACGGCGACCCACCGCTGCTCCTGCGCCAGCTGGAGACCGCCCTGTTGAGCGAGCTCCGCGGGCTGGTCGACGCCAGGACCGTCGACCTCCGGCAGGAGGTCCGCATCGTCACCGACGACCCCCAGGCCGCCCTCAGCTTCCTCGACTCCTGAGCCATGCTGGAGATACTCCCAGCCCGATCCGGACAGCTGACCGCCCGCGTCGGGGGGATGTACCTGCACTCACCCTACGACCCGCAAACCGAGGCCCGCCGTTTCGCGGCCAACCGCCTGGCCGGCGCCAACCCGGCGACCGTGCTGCTCCTGGGCGCCGAGCTGGGGCACGCCGGCAATGCCATCCGCCGGGCCTGTCCCGGCGCTCGCCTGGTGGCCGTGTACTACGACGCGCAGATCGCGGCGCACGGTGGTGACCCGCAGGGCTGGAGCCCCGCGAGCGGCGAGCCCCTGCTCCGGTTCCTGCGCCGCTCGCTCCCCGAGGCGGAGGGGCTCGCGGTCCTGGAGTGGCCCGCCAGCGCCCGCCTGTTCCCCGGGGCCAGCCTGGAGGCGCGACGGCAGACGGCACAGCTGCTGCGGGAGCTGCGCGGCGGGCTGGCCACCACGGCGGCGGTGGGCCGGCGCTGGCTGCGCAACTGTCTGGACAACTTCCTGGGGATCGACCGGGTCCTCTCCCCGGCACAGCGCCCGGGGGACCTGCCGATCCTGATAGCCGCCTCCGGACCGAGCCTCCAAAGCGTGCTGCCCGCCCTGGGGCGGCTGCGGGAGCGCATCGCGCTGTGGGCCCTGCCCTCGGCGGTGGAGTGCCTCGGCGCGCACGGCCTGGAGCCCGACCTGGTGGTGCTGACCGACCCCGGCTGGTACGCCATGGCTCACCTGGAGCCTCTCCGCTGCCTGGGCACGCCCGTGGCCATGCCCCTTTCGGCGGCCCTCGGCGCCTGGAACCTGGGTGGCGGGGTCCTGCTGCTGGCCCAAGAGGCGGCCTACGAAAACGCCGTGCTGGCCGCCGTCGCCTACCCCGCGGTCACGGTGCTGCCCCAGGGCACGGTGGCCGCCACCGCCATGGAGCTGGCCTTGCGCAGCACCCGCCGGGAGGTCATCTTCGCCGGGCTGGACCTGTGCTACCGGGACCTGAACGGCCATGCCCGCCCGAACCTCTTCGAGCGGACGCTGGACTGCGGCTCCGACCGCCTGCAACCCCTGGATCACCGGCGTTTCGCCTGGGCCGCGGCGCAGGCCCCGCGCCGGCTGCCCGGCGGGGGGCGCACCGGGCTGGCGCTGGAAACCTACGCCGGCTGGTTCGCCAGCAGGCCTGCCGAGCCGCGCCTGTACCGCCTGCTGCCTTCCCCCGTGGCGCTCCCCAGCCTGCGCCCCCTGGACCTGCCTGGCCTCGCGCGGCTCACCGCCGTCCCAGCACGGCGCAGCTTGAGGCGGGATCCGCGCGGCCGGGCAGGGGCCCCCTGGCAGGCAGGGTACCCGGACCGGCCGGCGAGGCTGCGAATCCTCCGCGGCCTGCTCGAAGCCTGGCAGCGGCGCGTGGGGGAGTTGCGGTCCCGGATCGAGGCGGCCGGCAGCCCCGCCGCGCTGGACGGCGATCCCCTCGCCTCCTCCCTGGCGACGCACTTCGACGCCGCGCGCCTGGCGGAGGCCCGGCGGGTGCTGCGGACCCGGGGTCGGGAAACCGCGGCCGCCAAGGCGGCTGCGGTGCTCCTGGACCTCGAAGGTTTTCTGGCAGCGCGCCGGGCGCGGCTGGATGCCCTGCCGTGACCGGCCTGCTCGAGCGCAACCTGCAGGCCCTCGGCGCCGGCGACCCCGCGCTGGCGAGTCTCCTCACCCGGGCTTCCCCGGCCGCGGGGCTGCGGTTTCTCGCCTCAGCCGCAGGCCAGCCGGTCCCCGCCCGGCTACGCG
>Ga0315273_10007155_pt1 | contig 13962 bp, 7 predicted proteins | sample YL17G02_0_MG_FD_205753 | JGI IMG/M metagenome (GOLD analysis project Ga0315273, IMG submission 205753) | Sediment microbial communities from Yellowstone Lake, YNP, Wyoming, USA - YL17G02_0 | ecosystem: Environmental > Aquatic > Freshwater > Lake > Sediment | place: USA: Wyoming | collected... | reverse complement strand
TGGAACATTCATCCCTCCGGTGGCTTTGCTGGAAGGATGGCCGTCTGCAGGAGTTCCCTCTTCCGAAAGTTGGAGAGTCGATTCTGCTTCCAGAATTCAAGCTGGAGTTCTGAAGGCTGAAGGGCGCCAGAAGACAATTGGTGTCACGATCTTCGCGGCGCCATGTAGGGAAGCGTCCCAGCCACACCCGCGGTCTGGTAGCCTGGCAGCGTCGTCGCCGTCGGGCCCGGCGGCTGGATCAACTTCGCGAGGCCGAACTCGAGGATGGTCAGCCGCCCGTCCGACCCCATCATCAGGTTGCTGGGCTTCAGCGCACGATGCGCGATGGCCTGCACGTGGGCCGGGCCCTGGCGCGTCTGGGCGTCGAGCACGTCCCGGCGTCTTCGCCGCAGGCGCGCGGCCGCAGTGAGCGGCGTCGACGCGCATCCGGCCTCCGGTCTATCGTCCCTGGAGGATCCCCAAGCTGAGATCGCCGGCCGGATCCACCGCCGCGTAGCTCACGTACGACACCCCGTTGAGCATCCAGATCCCGTTCTGGCCCGTCGCGGCGTTGCCTCAGAGCAGGTCCGGCTTCCCATCCCCATTGAAGTCGGCCACCATCGCCATCGATCGGTTCAGGCCCGCCTGCATGACCAAGTACGCTCCCCCCGTGCGCGTCGCGCCGTTCATGTACCAGAAGTAGTTCTCCCCGGTCGACGCGTTCCGCCACAGAAGGTCCGGCTTCCCGTCCCCGTTGAAGTCCCCCGCGCCGACAATCTTCCAGTTCAGGTCCGCCACCGTGTCCAGCCACATCCCGCCCATGCGGGTTGCGCCGCCCATGGGCCAGAGGTAATTCTCCCCCGTGGTCGCGTTCCGCCACAGAATGTCCGGCTTCCCGTCCCCGGTGAAGTCGCCCGTGTCGGCGATCTCCCAGTTCAGGTCCGCCACCGTGTCCAGCCACACCCCGCCCGTGCGCGTCGTGCCGTCCATGGACCAGACGTAGTTCTTCCCCGTGGTCGCGTTCCGCCACAGGATGTCGGGCTTCCCGTCCCCGGTGAAGTCCTCCGTGCCGACGATCTTCCAGTTCAGGTCCGCCACCGTGTCCAGCCACGCCCCGCCCGTCCGCGTCGCGCCGTCCATGAACCAGAGGTAGTTCTCCCCCGTGGTCTCGTTCCGCCACAGGATGTCCGGCTTCCCGTCCCCGGTGAAGTCCCCCGCGCCGACGATCTTCCAGTTCACGTTCGCCACCGTGTCCAGCGACGCCCCGCCCGTGCGCGTCACGCCGTCCATGAACGAGACGTAGTTCTCGCCCGTGGTCGCGCTCCGCCACAGAATGTCCGGCTTCCCGTCCCCGTTGAAGTCGGAGCCGGCGTCCGTCGCCGTGATGAGCGCCACGTCGATCGTGACCGTCTGTGTGGCGGTCGTGTAGTTGACGGCATCGGTCGGCGTAAAGGTCACCGAGAGCGTCTGGCCAATCCCGGCATTCAGCACCGTGCCTGTTGCCGGCGAATAGACGAACGTCCCCGGCACGTTCGCCGTGGCGCGTAGCTGCGTCGCGCCGAGCGCCGTGCCGTAGACGATGGCCGCGGGGGTCGTCCACGTGATGACCGACGTCACCTTCGTCACATTGATGGTGACGGTCTTTGTGGCTGCCGAGTAGTTCACCGTGTCCGTTGGGGTGAACGTCACGGCCAGCGTCTGCCCCGCGCCTGCGGTGAGCACGGTGCCGGGTGGTGGGGTATACACGAAGAAGCCAGCAACCGTCGCTGTGGCGTTGAGTTGGGCCGAACCAAGGGCAGTGAACGCCACGATGCTCGTGGGATTCGCCCAGGTGACCGTGGGCGTGAGCCTCGTTACTGTGAGCGTGGCGGCCGTAGTCGTAGCCGCCCCCATGCTGTTGGTGAAGACCGCCCTGAACCGTTTGCCGGAGTCGGCCCCCGTCGCAGTGAATGAGTACTCCGTGGACGTGGCGCCGCCGATATCGCTCCAGGTCGAGCCGCCATTCGTGCTCACCTGCCATTGCACCGTCGGCGGAGGGTAGCCGCTCGCCGCGGCGGTCAATGTCGCCGTCGATCCCGCCGTCACTGTCTGGCTGCTCGGTTGCCTCGTGATCGACGGCGCGGCCGGCGAGGACGCTTGCCGGAAATTCGCAGCGGTGATCGCCGTGTTGTTCAACGTCTGGTGATCGTCGGCATCGCACGAGATGTTCGAGGTGTCACTCTTCGGGCAATCTGATTTCGTGCCGCCAGGAATACCCATCGGAGCGCTCCCGTTCGCGCCAGGGGACACGACGGCGGGGTTGGACCAGTACAGCAGCCGAGTGCAATTGAACCCCTGGGCCGAGCACACGTTGTTGTAGGACATCACGGTCCGAAACTTGCTCTGGGTATCGACATAACCATGAGCATAGGTGTACGGCGTCGTGGCGCTGTCCATGTACCAGTCGTGCCGGGCACCCATGTTGTGGCCCATTTCGTGTGCGAGCGTGAAGCCGGGGATGCAGTTGCGGCTGACCACGCTGAACGCGTACGGTTCGAAATACGACCCCACCGGATCCATCATGTAACCGATGCCACAATAATCCGTTGCTTGCCTGGTGACCAACGACACAATGTCGGCTCCGTTTGCGTTGCGGAGACCTGCGACGCCACTCAATGCGCCAACTCCACCCTGCAGGTTGGACAGGTCCTTCCTCGTGCCAGTGTTGTCAGGATCGGCACTGTTGTACGGGTCCTCCGTGTACGACACCTCCTGGCTGGAAACCAACCTGAGCCGCTGCGTGACTCCGCTGTTGCCGTAGGACGTGTTGGCGTCGCTGATTCCCTGGTTGATCAGCGCATTGATGCCACTTGTGCCGCCGACCTCCGCTGCCGCTGCCGGCGTGTAGAGCACCAGCACATCAATGGTCGATCCGTCGTCGCCCGCGAGGGCCGGGTCGAGGGGTGCCGCGGCGACGCCCCTACCCGGCGCAACGATGATTGGGTCTGCCTCCGGTAGAAACGTCGACTGATCGATCTGAGCCACTTCGTGGACGCCGCTCCCGACGTACCGGATGACATACGCGGCTTCCGGCATGACGATGCCGCCAGAGACGACACCGTCGACCGTCGCCAGCGTCACCGTGCTCAGAGCGATGCCCGGGATGTGGCCAACCCACGTGAAGCCCCCGACAGCCGGATCGATGCGATCAACGACGGCGTTGTAGGCCACGTCGTCGAACAGGTTGATTAGAAGGAAAGGGGGCGCGATCGCGCTCGGATCGGTTGGACACGCGGCTTGGATCGCGCTGATGTCGATGGTCACTAGTCTGGACCGGACCACGGTTGGATCGGCAGGCCGAACCTGGACCGCTGGCTGCGGTGAGGGCGCGAACAGAACCCCGCGTGGTTCACGTGATCGGAATGCTGAAACCGGAGCGTCCTCAAGTGCGCCAAGCGCGAGGAGGGTCAGTACCAGCAGACTCAATGTCTTCAACGTGCGGACAAACATGTCAGTTTCAGAACAGAATCGGCGAACGAACCAACAGGATATATGGTCCCTATTGTCGCACGGTTACCTGCACGATCTGCGCCACATGGAAACCGAACTGTCCTGCCTCGATTGCACCCGGCGGACGAAAAGGGCATGATTTCCAAGTCACCAGCGACGCCACTCGCGCTCGCAACGGTGGCGCCGATCGGGCAATGCCGCCGGACTGGACTTCGCTGAGATTCTGCCGGCTCGTTTTCGGGCAGACTCTGACCAGTTCGTTCCTGCTAGATGGAGAAGCCGTGCCATCCGACCGAATCCATACGAACACAGAGACTGACGAACTGGCGCAAGTGCTTGCGCGCACCGCGCAGGGCGACACGAACGCGCAGTTCACCCTTGGCCTGTGGTACGCCAATGGCCGCGGTGTGCGGCAGGACGACGAGGAGGCGGCGGAGTGGTACGTCAAAGCCGCCGACCGCGGCCACGCAGGGGCGCAGAACTACCTTGGCCGGATGTATTTCAACGGCCGCGGCGTGCCACAGAACGACACCCAGGCGGCGGCATGGACTCTCAAAGCCGCCGACCAGGGCGACGCGGATGCGCAGTTCCACCTTGGGCTGATGTACGACCGAGGCCAGGGCGTGGAACAGGACGCTGCGAAGGCGGCCGCGTGGTATCGCAAGGCCGCCGACCAGGGGTACGCCGAAGCGCAGTACGTCCTTGGAAGGATGTACGACCAGGGGCAGGACGAGCCGGACGACGAGGCGCAGGCGGCGGCGTGGTATCGCAAAGCCGCCGACCAGGGGCACGCCGGGGCGCAGCACTACGTCGGCCGGATGTATTTCAACGGCCGCGGCGTGCCACAGGACGACGCCCAGGCGGTGGCATGGACTCGCAGGGCCGCCGAGCAAGGGTACGCCGAAGCGCAGTTCGTCCTTGGCAGGATGACCGACCAGGGGCAGGACGTACCGGAGGACGAGGCGCAGGCGGCAGCGTGGTATCGCAAGGCCGCCGAGCAGCGGCACGCAGGAGCGCAGCATTACCTTGGCCGGATGTATTTCAACGGCCGCGGCGTCCCACAGGACGACTCTCAAGCGGCGGCATGGACTCGCAAGGCCGCCGACCAGGGGTACGCCGAGGCGCAGTTCCACCTTGGTTTGATGTACGACCGAGGCCAAGGCGGGGCGCAGGACGATGCGGAGGCGGCGGCCTGGTATCGCAAGGCGGCCGACCAGGGGTACGCCGAAGCGCAGTTCCACCTTGGTCTGATGTACGACCGAGGCCAGGGCGTGGCGCAGGACGATGCGGAAGCGGCGGGCTGGTATCGCAAGGCCGCCGAGCAAGGGTACGCCGAAGCGGAGTACGTCCTTGGCAGGATGTACGACCAGGGACAGGACGAGAGGCAGGACGACGCACAGGCGGCGGCGTGGTATCGCAAGGCCGCCGACCAGGGACACGCAGGGGCGCAGTTCTACCTCGGCGTAATGTACGACCAAGGCGAGGGCGTGCCTCGGGACTACCCCCAGGCGGCGGCCTGGTATCGCAAGGCCGCCGAGCAAGCGTACGTCGAAGCGCAGTTCCACCTTGGTCTGATGTACGACCGAGGCCAGGGCGTGCCACAGGACGATGCGGAAGCGGCGGCGTGGTATCGCAGGGCCGCCGGGCAAGGGTACGCCGAAGCGCAGTTCTACCTTGGTCTGATGTACGACCTGGGCCAAGGCGTGGCGCAGGACGATGCGGAAGCGGCGGCGTGGTATCGCAAGGCCGCCGAGCAAGGGTACGCCGAAGCGCAGTACGTCCTTGGCAGGATGTACGACCAGGGCCAGGACGTGCCGGAGGACGAGGCGCAGGCGACGGCGTGGTATCGCAAGGCCGCCGACCAGGGGCACGCCGGGGCGCAGAACTACCTTGGCCGGATGTATTTCAACGGCCGCGGCGTGCCACAGGACGACGCTCAAGCGGTGGCATGGACGCTCAAAGCCGCCGAGCAGGGCGACGCCGAGGCGCAGTTCGACCTTGGCAAGAGGTTCGACGAGGGCCTGGGCATGCCGCAGGACGACGCACAAGCGGCGGTCTGGTATCGCCGGGCTGCAGAGCAGGGACACGCGACGGCGCAGTCCCGCCTTGGCTATGCGTACGCCGAGGGCCAGGGTGTGCCGCAGGATGACGAGGAGGCGGCGGCGTGGTATCGCAAGGCTGCCGAACAGGGGCGTCCCAGGGCGCAGTTCAACCTTGGCGTGATGTGCGACCAGGGCCAAGGAGTGCCTCGGGATTACGCGCAGGCGGCTGCGTGGCATCGCCAGGCCGCCGAGCAAGGGTACGCCGAAGCGCAGTTTCAACTTGGTCTGATGTACGACCGAGGCCAAGGCGTGGCGCAGGACGATGCGCAAGCGGCGGCGTGGTATCGCAAAGCCGCCGAGCAAGGGTACGCCGAAGCGCAGTACCACGTTGGCCTGATGTACGACCGAGGCCAAGGCGTGGCGCAGGACGATGCGGAAGCGGCGGCCTGGTATCGCAAGGCCGCCGAGCAAGGAATTGTGAAGGCGCAGAGCAACCTTGCTGTGCGGTACAAACAAGGCAAAGCTGTGGCGCAGGATTGTGTTGAGGCTCATAAATGGATGAGCCTCGCGGCATCGCGTGCGTCAGGTGACGAACGGGCGACCTACGTCAGACGCAGAGATGCCATCGCCAAGGTGATGACACCCAGGCAAGTGGAGGAAGCTCAGCAGCGAGCGCGAACGTGGGCCGAGGCGCTCGAGCGCGGGAAGAATCAGTAGCGATCCAGACGACCAGCACTCCACGCGGGGCGGCACTGGTGTTGCGATCGCGAAACGCCCCGAACGACGGCGATGGAGGACGGCGGCGAGGCAAGGCGTGCGCGACGCCACTGATTCGAAGGGGCGCATCGAGAGCAGTTGGTCCGGTCGTCGGTCGTCCCGGATTCGGCAATGAAAAGGGCCGACCGTCCGGCATACCCGGTCGATCGGCCCTTCGTCGGAATCGGGGCCGGGCCCCAATTCCTATTTCGCGAGCAGCACGAAATGCGCCCGCCGGTTTCGCTGCCAGCATTCCTCTGTCTGTTCGGTGCAGACAAGATTGGTCTCACCCATCGTGATCGTCTCGAGGCGTGCGGCCGGAACCCCGAGCGAGATCAGGTAGTCGCGAGCCGCGTTGGCGCGTCGCAGCCCGAGCGTGAAGTTGTACTCGTTGGTCCCGCGCGGATCCGCCTGGCCTTCGATCCGAATCCGCGCCATCGGCCACCGAGTCATCCAGTCAGCGTTGCCAGCCAGCACGTCTCGACTGGCCTGTGTGAGGTCCCACTTGTCAAAGGCGAAGAACACATCACCCAGGTCGTCCGGATTCGGTTCGTCAGCAGGAGGCGGGGGAGGCGGTGGCAACTCCCCAACCGGCTTGGCCGTGATGACCATCGGCACCTCAGGCGGTGCCGGCGGCCTTGCTGCCTCAAGCGGAATCGTTGGCCCGAAACATTCCTGGCCAAACGTAATGCGCCACAGATTCAATCCGCGATCGCGCTGTGTAACCGGGAAGTAGTACCACGGGGCCTTTCCCGCCAGCCCCCGTATCACCCGGATGTCCATCGTTCCGTAGTAGGCGACGGTCTCGGCCGTGCCTGTCACCTTCACGCTGTAACGGGTCCAGTCGTCCCGGCTCGGATCCTTGCCCATCCACTTGAGGACCTCGATCTGCCGGATCAGATCAAAGCCGAGCTGGAAATTGCCCGCGGGACCGTGGACCCAGACAAACTGATCGCCGCCTTCGTTGTAGATGGCTTCGTTGACCCGCAAGTCGTCGACCACGATGGCCTCAGTGGGCCGGTTGCGATCGACGTATACGCACGCTCGATAGCGTGTCGCACCAGCCGCTGCCGGAGAGAACCAGCTCCCCAGCAGGACCATCGCGACAACAGAAACGAAAACAGCTATACCTGCACGTGTTCGCATTCCACGTGGTGTATCGGACGGAGGCCGGCCGGGCCTGAGCCTTTCCCGGATCTTCTCAGTATTGCAGGACGCTCTCGACCCGCTGGCCCGGGAGCTGGTCTCGCCCCTTGAGAAAGGTCAGCTCGATCAGAAACGCCAGCGCGTGGAGATTGCCGCCAAGCTGTCGAACCAGCGATGCCGCCGCGCGCGCCGTACCGCCGGTCGCGAGGACGTCATCGACCACCAGGACCCGCTGGCCCGGCGTCACGGCGTCATGGTGCAGCTCGAGCGAATCGGACCCGTATTCCAGCTGGAAGGACTCGCGAATCGTCTTCGCCGGCAGCTTGCCGGGCTTCCGGATCGGGCAGAATCCCGCACCCAGCCGATCGGCCACCGGGCCGCCCAGGATGAACCCCCGGCTCTCGATGCCAACCACGAGGTCAATCCCGGCCCCGGCAAACGGCGCCGCCAGGTGGTCGATCACCGCCTTGAATCCCTGCGGATCGCGAAGCAGCGTTGTGATGTCGTAGAAGAGGATCCCCGGTTTAGGAAAGTCCGGGACGTGACGGATCTTCGCCTTCAGGAACTCCGGGCCGAACGCGACGCTGGCTGCCATGGTGTGTTATCCCCTTATTGAAAAGTCCGCATACTGGCCGCTGGCGGGCCCAATCTCGCAGTCGACGGTGTCGACGCGCGCGCCGGCCGGACCGCGCCGGATGGCGGCCTCGAATCGATCGAGAGCCATCCGCTCCCCTTCCACGATAACCTCCACGCTGCCGTCCGGTTCGTTCCGGACCACGCCGACCAGTCCCTCGCGCAGCGCTGCGTCATAGGTAAACCAGCGAAAGCCAACGCCCTGGACGCGACCGACGACTCGACAGGTGCGTGATTCGCGCATGGTCATGTCGCTCCGGGCAATTCGACGGGCGATTATACCCGCTACCGGGGACCACGGATTAGGGATTCGGGATCGGGGGTTCGGGATTCGTCGGACGAGAACGGCGTTCTGCCGGCATGACACGCAGTTGACGGTCCTCCGAGTTCCGCATTACGTTTGTAGGATATGGCCCATCAGCTCCACCCGACCGTGCTGGAACTGGGTTTGCCCGGCTTCACTTACGCCGATCTTCACGCGCCGTCCCGCCTGCGCGATCTCTACCAGGTGTTCGCGCGCGAGGTCGAGCGGGACGATCCCGGGCTGTGGGGCCAGTGGGATGCCTATCGGACCAGTCCGGCCACGGCCCGCCCCGCCACAGAGGTCTCTCTGCTGCTCGTGAGGATGGCGCCGCTTGTCAGCCGGTTCGTCGGGCGGCTGTTCCGCGTCGAGAAGGAGCTTGAAGCGCTGGCGGCCGCGACCAATGCCCAGCAGGCGATCTTCCGGTTCAAGGCCGACTTCGTCCGCCGCCGAGTGCTTCCCCTGCTCAAGAGTTCGGCCAGCCCGCCGGCCAGCGCAGACGACGAACGGGTGGTCGGGGGCCTGCTCGCCGGCCAGTTTCCGAACGACGGCGAGATGGCCCTGGCGCACGCTGGCTGCTTGCTGCTCGACCGCGAAGCTGCGGCGCCACAGTCCAGCGACCCGGGCGAGAAGGCTGCGGTCGGCGCCGCGATTGAAGCACTGAGGCGCTGGTGCGCCGTGCACATGCACGATCCCGCGTACAAGTCATGGGTGATCTTCCGGTTCCCCGATGCGGTGGACTTCTTCACACTCGTCCAAGTTGAACGCCACGACCCGGCGCTTCCGGCGGCGCTCACGGGATCGGCATCGCAGTTGCGGCGTCGCGACGGCTTCACCCTGACCGACCCGCGGATGACAGGCCGCGAAGCGCTTGGCGAGATTCACTACTGCATCCTCTGCCACGAGCGCGACAAGGACTCGTGTGCGAAGGGACTCTCGGGCAAGGATGGCAAGATCGCGTCCAACCCGCTCGGCATCCCTCTGGACGGCTGCCCGCTCGACGAGAAGATCTCTGAGATGCACATGCTCCGCAAGCGCGGCGACGCACTGGGCGCGCTGGCTCTGGTGACGCTCGACAACCCGATGTGTCCGGGAACGGGCCACCGCATCTGCAACGACTGCATGAAGGCGTGCATCTATCAGAAGCAGGACCCGGTCGACATCCCGCAGGTGGAATCAGGCGTGCTCACCGACGTGCTTCGCATTCCGTGGGGCGTCGAGATCTACGGTCTGCTCACCCGCTGGAATCCGCTCAACGTCGGTCGTCCCTATCCGCTCCCTTTCAACGGCCGGAAGGTGCTCATCGTCGGCCTTGGGCCTGCCGGGTACACCCTCGCCCACTACCTCGTCAACGAGGGCTATGGCGTCGTCGGCCTCGACGGTTTGAAGATCGAGCCGCTGCCAGAGGCGATCACGGGAACCGACGTGGCCCCGCCGCAGCCGGTGCGTGACTGGAGCGCCATCTACAGTCCGCTCGACCAACGTCCGCTCGAAGGATTCGGGGGCGTCTCCGAGTATGGCATCACCGTTCGCTGGGACAAGAACTTCCTGACGCTGCTCCACCTGACGCTGGCGCGGCGGCGCACGTTGAAGATGTACGGCGGCATTCGATTCGGCGGGACGCTGCCAATCGGCGACGCGTGGGATCTGGGTTTCGACCATATCGCGATCGCGGCGGGCGCGGGTCGGCCGACGATCCTGGAGATGAAGAACAACCTGCTGCGCGGCATCCGGCAGGCCAGCGATCTGCTCATGGCCCTGCAGCTCACCGGCGCCTTCAAGCGGCAGGCGCTTGCCAACCTGCAGGTGCGCATGCCAGCGGTCGTCATCGGCGGTGGGCTGACAGCGATCGACACCGCCACCGAAGTGATGGCGTTCTACCCGCAGCAGGTTGAGAAGACGCTCGACCGGTACGAGGCGCTGTGCGCAACACTGGGTGAAGCCGGCGTGCGCCAGGTCTACGACCCGGAAGAGCTGCAACTGCTCGACGAGTTCCTCGCCCACGGCCGCGAAGTCCGTCGCGAGCGCCAACGCGCCCTCGCCGTGGGCGAACGGCCGAACTTCGTGCCGCTGATGCAGCAGTGGGGCGGCGTGTCGCTCGTCTACCGCAAGGGCATGGTGGACTCTCCCGCCTACAGGCTCAACCACGAGGAGATCACAAAATCGCTCGAGGAGGGTATCCGCTTCGTCGAACGCATGAACCCGGAAGAGGCGCTGCCCGACGAGTTCGGCCATGTGGGCGCGGTGCGCTTCCGCGAACAGGTAAACGAGGGGGGCAAGTGGCGGGAGGGTGAGACGCTGGTCACGCTCCCGGCCCGCGCGGTCTTCGTCGCCGCGGGAACCACGCCGAACATCATCTCCGAGCGCGAGCACCCGGGGACCTTCGCGCTCGATGACAAGAAGCGTTTCTTCAAGTCCCACGATGTCGAGCGCGGTGAGGACGGACGATTCCGCCTGGTGCCGGCACGGGAAGGCTTCTTCACGTCGCACGAACGCGATGGTCGATTCGTGACCTACTACGGCGACAACCACCCGAAGTACGCCGGCAACGTGGTCAAGGCGATGGCGTCGGCGCGGGACGGCTTTCGTCAGATCGTCAGGCTCTTTGCGGACGACTCCCCCACCGTTGATGCCGCCGCGCGGCTGGACCGCGATGCCGTGTGGCGGGCGTTCGCTGCGCACCTGGATGAGCAGTTCCTGGCCCGCGTCGTGTCGATCACGCGCCTCACCCCGAACATCGTCGACATCGTAGTAAAGGCGCCGGCCGCCGCGCGGCGCTTCGAGCCCGGGCAGTTCTTCCGCCTGCAGAATTTCGAAACCCTCTCGCCCGGGCTCGGCGTCGGCCCGGACGCGCCCCGAATGCTGATGGAGGGTCTCGCGCTGACAGGGGCTGCCGTCGACAAGGAGAAGGGACTCCTGTCGATGATCGCGCTCGAAATGGGCGTCTCGAGCCGGCTGTGCGCGTACCTCAAGCCGGGCGACCCGGTGCTCGTGATGGGACCGACGGGTTCGCCCACCGAGATTCCGAGCGGCGAGCATGTCTTGCTCGCAGGCGGTGGCCTGGGCAACGCCGTGCTGTTCTCGATTGGCAAGGCCATGCGAGACAGGGGATGCCGCGTGCTCTATTTCGCGGGCTACAAGCGGGGAGAGGATCTCTTCAAGCGCGAGGATGTCGAGGCGTCGGCCGACCAGCTGATCTGGACCACGGACTCGGGATGTCCGATCGAACCGAGCCGGCCGCAAGATTCCCACTTCCGCGGCAACATCGTCCAGGCCATGGTCGCGTACGCGAAGGGTGAGCTTGGCGCGGCGCTGGTCCCGATGCCGTCGGTCGACCGCATCATCGCCATCGGATCGGATCGGATGATGGCGGCGGTCAAGGCCGCCCGCCTGACGGTGCTCGATTCATATCTGAAGGACGACCACATTGCCATCGCGAGCATCAACTCGCCGATGCAATGCATGATGAAAGAGGTCTGCGCCCAGTGTCTGCAGCGGCACGTCGACCCGAAGACGGGTCAGGAGACCGTCGTCTTCACGTGCTTCAATCAGGATCAACTCATGGATCGCGTGGACTTCCCGAATCTGCAGGGCCGTCTCAGGCAGAATACCGTGCAGGAGAAGCTCGCCAGCCTGTGGCTCGACAAGCTGCTGGCCGAGCATCCCCTGCCGCACGCGTAGGGGCCGACCCCTGGGTCGGCCCCTACTTCACGGCCTCCAGCTTCCTCTTCTGCATCTCCTTATTGAACGCGGAGACGTTCGTCTTGACGATCTCTGCCAGCTTCGCGAGCTGCTCGTCCAGCCTGGCTGAGAGATCCGTGAACACCGCGTACGACTGATCGGTCGGCTTGCCGTCGCTGCTCTCCACGACGCCCTGCAACGCCGCCAGCTTGTTGTTCAGCTTGATCGGGAAATTGAGCGGGTCCTGACTGCTCTGGTTCCGATGCTGATAGATCTCGCCCTCGACCACCGTGAGCTTGAGGGCAACGGCTTCGCCGCCGAGTACGGCGCCGGACGACTGCTGGCCTTTCTCCTTCCCGCGAACGGCCGCAACGCGTTCGGCGATCTGCTTCTTGAGATCCCTGATGCGAATGACGGCGTCGTTGGCCTGTGTCACCTTGTCGCGAATCTGGAGCGCCAGCTTGAACTGCTCCTGGAGATCGGCGTCGCTCACCGTCGCGATGTTGGGGTTTCTGAGAATCGTGAACCCGGCCGTCTTCGTGTCGGCGCCTGCAGTCAGGCGGACCTGATACCGGCCCGGCAACGCCGTCGGGCCACGCGTGCTGCCGGCCCACAGGATGATCCCCGGGAAGTCCCTGGCATCCGCGTACAGCATGTTCCAGACAAAACGATTCATCCCGGCCTTGGCCGCCACCCGCGGCGCCTGCCGCCGGAATCCCTCCTCGTCTTCGCCCCGCGCGGCCTCCGGCTTCGCGCCTTCCTTCTCGGCTGCGCCCGTGTACGCATTCACCACCTGCCCCTGGGCGTCCAGGATCTCGATCGTCACCTTCTCCGGGGCAGTCTTCAGCAGGTAGTCGATCGACACGCCACGGCTGATTCCGCGAACCGCTGCGGGCGGCTCGAATACATGCACGGTCGCCCCGGCCACCCCGGGCGTGAACTGTCGCAGTATCGCCGCGTTGTCGAGGACGTAGAAGGACCGCCCGTGGGTGCCAATCACCAGGTCGTTCTCGGTCGAGACGATACCGTGTACCGGCGTGACCGGCAGATCGAGCCGCAGCGACTGCCAGTTCGCGCCGTTGTCGAACGACACGTAGACGCCATGCTCCGTGCCGAGATACAGCAGGCCGGCCTTCCTGATGTCTTCGCGGATGCTGCGGGCGAAGTCGTCGCCCGGGATACCTGTCACGATCTTCGCCCACGTCTTGCCGAAGTCGTCGGTGCGATAGACGTACGGCGCGCGATCATCCCGCTGGTAGCGATTCGCTGCGACAAAGGCGGTTCCCGGCTTGTGCGGCGACGCTTCGATCAGGCTGATGCGGGCAAACGCCGGCAGCCCGGCCGGCGTCACGTTGCTCCACGCCTTGCCCCCATCCTGCGTCACCTGGACGTACCCGTCGTCAGAGCCGGCCCAGATAAGGTTGACGTCGCGGCGGGACGGCGCGATGGTGAACACCGTCGCATAGGTTTCCACGCCCGTCTGATCGAGGGTGATCGGGCCGCCGGAGGGTCCCATCGTCGACGGGTCGTGCCGCGTCAGATCGGGGCTGATGCGTTCCCAACTCTGACCTTCGTTGATCGTCTTCCAGACGTGCTGCGAACCGACGTAGAGCACCTTCGGATCGACCGGCGAGAACACGATGGGGTACGTCCACTGGAACCGCTCCTTGATGTCGATGGCCGAGTAGCCCATCGGGTTGTCGGGCCACACATTGATGGCCCGCGTCTGGCCCGACTTCCGGTCGTATCGCGTCAAGTCTCCGCCGTAGCTGCCAGCGTAGAACACGTCCAGGTTACGCGGATCCGGTGCGATGTAGCCGCTCTCCCCGCCTCCCACGGCATAGAACTCGCTGCCGTCCCCCGTGCTTTCCACGCACGCCGTGCTGTTGTCCTGCTGCGCGCCGCATACGTGGTACGGCACGTGCGCCGTCACGA
>Ga0315273_10007153_pt1 | contig 13965 bp, 7 predicted proteins | sample YL17G02_0_MG_FD_205753 | JGI IMG/M metagenome (GOLD analysis project Ga0315273, IMG submission 205753) | Sediment microbial communities from Yellowstone Lake, YNP, Wyoming, USA - YL17G02_0 | ecosystem: Environmental > Aquatic > Freshwater > Lake > Sediment | place: USA: Wyoming | collected... | reverse complement strand
CATCGAGCCTTACATGGCCACCGGCCGGGAGCCGCATCACAAGAGCTGGCAAGAGCGCTTCGCCGCCGAACCCGAACCGCCAGCGGCGGACGCCAGCCCGCAGACCAAGAAGGCCTACCCACAGGGGGCCTTCGGCTCCAAACTGCGCACCCCGATCGGCCAGGCCAGCTATCGTTTGCGCCAATGCACCGTCGAACCGGTGATCGGCATTATCAAGGCCGTGCTCGGCTTCCGCCAGTTCTCGCTGCGCGGCCTGGACCCGGCCGATGGCGAATGGTGCTTGGTGTGTCCGGCCTTCAACCTGAGGCGCCTGCACACCTTGTCGCTGGCCTAACCACGCCCGGCATACGGCCCATCCTGCTCACCGGAGCGTCGCCGCCCCGACTGGGCGATGTCAAGAGACGTCTTCGATACCTGTCTGCCGGCATTCCGCATAGCAAGCGGCTGCCGTGAGCCGTTCAGGCCCACCAAACCGGCTATCAGCCAGTGACAGCCGGTTCTCTCCGACAGCCTGCCAGACAAAGACCTCCATCAAGGGAACAATCGGGCCTGGCGCAGTCCTACCTCACCGGTAAATTTCCTGTTCCTGGTGAGGTGATCCTACGCCGTTCTGCTACTTATGGAAGCCTGAATGACCCTGTCCTACCCCGACCCCGCGACGACGCGCACCTCCCCTCCACCCTCAGGGCCCATCCCCTCCGAGCCCACCGGGCGAATCGTACCCGTGCTTTCATTTGGCGGGCTCCCCACAAACATGTTACAATCGCCTCAGTCGCCCATCCCGCTCCCCCTCTCTCGCCGATGGGCCACCCGTCCTATCCAAAACCTTTATTCCGATCCCCGGAGCTCAGCGGGGAGGGCCGGCGGTGCCGCGATCCGCACCCGCTTGATTCAATCATAGGAGCAGCCAAATGAGACATCCGCTGTTCAGAGGTCTGGGCGCAGCGGTGGCCGCTTGCGCGCTTTTGATCATCGCCGGTGGGCGGGCAGTTCCGGCGCAGGCGGCAGGCGCGGTCGGCACGGGCACGCCGGCGAGCTGCACCGACGCGGCGTTCACGGCGGCGCTGGCGGGCGGCGGCGCGGTCACGTTCAACTGCGGGCCGAACCCGCACACGATCACGCTGGTCTCGCAGAAGTCGATTGCCGCCAATACGACGATCGACGGCGGCGGCTTCGTCACGCTCGGCGCCCACGGTTCGCGGCACTTCGTGGTGAATGCGGGCGCCGCGCTGACGCTGAGCAGCCTGACGTTGCGCGACGGCTACGTTGCCGGCGACGGCGGCTCGATCTTCAACAGCGGCACGGTGGTGGTCACTAACACCTTGTTGGCCAACAACCGGACCGACCTCGCCCATAGCGGCGGGGCAATCGTTAACTACGGCTCTCTGACGATCCTCCAGAGCACCTTCGAGGACAACGCGGGCGCCAACGGCGGCGCGGTCTACCCGCGCTGGGGCAGCTCGCGGACGGTGGTCGACCACAGTATCTTCCGCCGCAACCACGCCAACAGCACGACGGACGCCTGGGGCGGCGCCTTCCTGCTGTGGGACGGCGCGCCGCTGGTGATCCAGGACAGCCTTATTGAGGACAACGGCGCCGTCTACGGCGGCGGCATCTACAACTTCCCCGGCAGCAGCATTGTGATGACGCGCACGGTGGTACGCAACAACACGGCGCAGTACGGCGCGGGCATCTACAACGATCGGGCAAGTCTGACGATGTCCGAGGGCATGTTGCTCGGCAACACAGCGGTGCGCTACGGCGGCGGCATCGACAACCGCGGCGGCGCGGTCTCGATCCGGGGCGGCGTTCTGAACAACAACCACGTGACCTATGCCGAGGGCACAGGCGGCGCAGTGAACAACTGGTATTTCTACGCGCAGACCGGGCCGGTGCAGGGGACGCTGGCGATGACCGACACCACTGTCTCGACCAACGACGCCGGGCAGGTCGGGGGCGGGATCTACAACACCGGCACGGCGCAGCTTACGCGCGTCACGCTCGACCACAACGCGTCGCCGCGCGGGGCCGCCATCTTCAATGAAGGCGCGCTGGCAGTCGACACGAGCACGCTGAGCGACAACACGGCGCTCTACCGCGGCGGCGCGGTCTACGAGGCCGGGGGCACTTTCACGGCGCGTTTCAGTACGATTGCGAACAACAAGGCGGACGACGGCAGCGCGATCTACCTGGACCAGGGGCAGCACGCCGTCACCCGGTTCCGGGGCGTGGCGGTGGCGGGCGGCGTCTGCGCCGGCGATACGCCGACATCCGAGGGCAACAACCTGGAGAACGGCGACACTTGCGGGTTCCACGGGGCCGGCGACCTGCTCAACACCGACCCGAAGCTGGGACCGCTGGCGGTCAACGGCGGGCTGACGAGCACGCGCATGCCCGCCCTCGACAGCCCGGTTACCGACAGCGGCGGCGCGGGGTGCGCCAGTCCCGATCAGCGCAGCCAGACACGGCCGCTCGGCAAGGCCTGCGACGTCGGCGCGGTGGAGGTGATGGCGCTGCCGCTGGCATGCGGGGCGGAGCTGGAGGCGACCGCCGACACGACCGTGAGGAGCGACCAGCCGAACGCGTCGCAGGGCGGCCTGCCGACCCTGCGCGTGGCCCGCGCGGGGAACCTCGAAGCGCGGGCGTTGATCGCCTTCGATCCGGCGGCGCTGCGTCGCGCGGTGCCCGCCGGCACGCGCCTCAGCCACGCCCTGCTGCAACTGCCGGTGACGCTCACGGCCTCGCGGCCGGTAACCGACGTGCTGGACGCGCGGGCGCTCGACGGGGCCTGGGCTGAGACGACGACCTGGAACACGCAGCCTGCCCCTGGCGCCAGCTATGCCCGCGGCGGCACGTTGAGCGACGCGCTGCTGCAGATCGATCTCAGCGCGCTGGCGATGCGCTGGCTGGACAGTGGGCAGGCGCAGACCGGAGTGGCGCTGCTGCCGGGCGGTCCCGGGCTCGACGTGCGCCTGGGGGCGCGCGAGGGCCAGCGCCCCGCCAAGCTGCTCGTGCAGTGCGAACCGCTGCCTCCGGTCAAGCAAGCCGATCCGGGCGCACACAACGACAAGCAAGAGCAGGCGATCGCCCGGTTACGGAGCGAGTCCTCGATCCCGGCCACCGTGCTGTTCGCCGGCGGGGCGCTGCAAGGTTCGACGTTCGACGTGACCGGGCCCAGCGGCGTGGTGACGGATGCGCTGGCGATCTGGTTCCTCGACACGTACCGGGACCTGCTCGGCACCGACGACCCCTGGCAGTTGGTCCGCAGGTCGCCCGACGGGCAGCACGAGTTCTTCCGCCAGGTGCACGCGGAGATCCCCGTCTACCCCTCAGAGATCCGGGTTGACCTCGCCGGCAATCGGGTGATCGGCGCGGGCGGCAACTACGTGCCGGTGGTGGCTCTGCCGCCCACCCCGTCGCTCACCGCCGAGGCGGCTCAAGGGATCGCGATCAACGCGATCGATCCGGTAGCGGAGGCGCTCGGCGACACGCAGTTGCGCTTTGTGAACCTCGGCCTGTTGGGCCAGGCCGATAAGACGACGCACCTGGCCTGGCTGATGGCGCTCCGTGGCGGCGCGGGCGACACCACGGCGCTCGTGGATGCCAACTCGGGAGCGATCCTGTTCCGCGATGGGCGCAGCAAGGACGGGTGGGACCTGGACCTGGAGAACGGCAGCAACTCGCAGTTGAAGGACCTGTGCGGCCTGTTCGACGGCGACAACATCGATGGCAACTTCGATGCCGACGCCGCGGCGGCCAGCTACAACCTGTGGCGCACCTACTACTTCTGGCGCAACACTTACGGCCGCGACTCCTATGACGACGACGGCGAGCAGATCGAGTTCGACATCCATGTGCGCTACTTGAACTCGAGTGGCAACACTGCCTCCAATGCCTCGTACAACCCGGGCTGCGACATCTTCGGCGCCAGCAACGGCATGGTCACGCAGGACATCCTGGGGCATGAGTTCACCCATGCGGTGGTGCACAGCGAGACCGGGTTGCCGTACCACAACCAACAGGGCGCGCTGGATGAGAGCCTGGCGGACACGTTCGGCGCCTTCACGGACCCCGCCAACTGGACGATCGGTGAAGGCTCGCCGCTCGGCGTGCTGCGCACGATGAGCAACCCACCCGCCAACGGCAACCCGGATCGCATGTCGAAAATCGTAACATCGCCGGATACTTCTGCGGGTGACTGGGGCGGAGTCCACAACAACAGCGGCATCCTGAACAAGGCCGTCTTCCTGATCACCGACGGGCAGGCCGGGTTCAACGGCCACAGCGTGCGCGGGATGGGGCGTCTCAAGGCGCAGCATCTCTACTACAACGTGCTGGTGAACCGTCTGCGGAGCAATAGCGACTTCTACGACATGGCGCGCCAGATGCTGGCCGAGGCGAAGGCGCTGCGCGGCTCCGGCTACTTCGACAATGCCGATGTGTGCACCGTAATCGAGGCCTACGCCGCGGTCGAGCTGGGACCCACCGACCGCGACTGTAACGGCGTGGAAGACAGCTTGCAGGACGACGACGGCGACGGGGTCCCGAACTCCTACCCCGACCCGACGGGGACGCCGTGGGACAACTGCCGCCCGTTCCGCAACACGAACCAGGCCGACAACGACGGCGACGGCGTGGGCGATATCTGCGATTCGGACAACGACAACGACGGCGTGTCGGATTTCCTCGCCGGCAACCCTAACGATAACTGCCGTTGGGTTTTCAACCCCAGCCAGAACGACCGCGACAAGGACGGCGTGGGCGACGCATGCGATAGCGATACCGACGGCGATGACGTGCCCAACCCGGGCGACAACTGCCCTCGCGGCTACAACCCCGAGCAGAGCGACGTCGATCGCGACGGCGTGGGCGACGTGTGCGACCTCGACGCGGATGCCGACCTGATCTGCAACATCGGCGGCCCGCTGGGGAGCGGGCTGGGGCTGGCAGGCCTCTGCTATCCGGGGCAGGGCCGCACGGGAGGCTTCACCCTGGGAGGCGGCGCGGGCATCCGCGGCATGCTGCCGCGGCCCGCGGATAACTGCCCGCTTAACTGGAACTTCGACCAGGCCGACGCCGACACCGATGGGGTGGGCGACACCTGCGACCTGTGCCCCGGGATCCAGAGCAGCGATAACGGCGACCCAGACCACGATGGCCGCGGCAACCCGTGCGATGAAGACGATGACAACGATGGCGTGCCCGACTTCAAGGCGGACGGCGTGACTCCGCTCGATAACTGCCGCGAGGTGCCGAACTTCAACCAGGTGGACACCGATAGGAATGGCATCGGCTTCGCCTGCGATCCCGCCGAGCAGGCGATCTGGCTAGCGCTGCGAGACAAGCTAGACCGCATGCAGTTCAAACAGAAGGGCGTGGTCCGGGTGCCGATAGACAACTGCCCGCAGTGCGGCGTAGGCTATCTGCCGAAGGATTTCGAGACGCGGGTGGTGTTGAAAGCGCCGGTGGATGTCGCGGCGCGCGTGGTGGATAGCGCCGGGTTCGTCGTCGCGAAGAGCCTCACCTTCGGCAAGGTGCTATCGTTGAGCTTCAAGGCACCGCCGTTCGCCGGTGGCGTTTTGCGGGCAGCGGGCGTGGCCGGCGCGGGTGCCGGGGACGGGGCGGCCCCGCCGGTTGCCGGTCTGGCGGCGGCTGACACGGCGTACTACCTAGAGATCGCGCCGGCGGCAGGCGTCGACGTCTCGAAGCCGTACGACCTGCAGATCACGACCGAAACGGCGGTGCGGCCCAGCCTCAAGAACCTGACGTATTTGCCGGCGCTCATGCGCTAGCAGCCTGTCGGAGAGAGTCGGCCATGACTGGCTTTCAGCCGGTTTGGTGGGCCTGAACGGCTCACGCCAGCCTCTCGCCACGTGGTATTCCGGCAGGCAAGTTCCGCAAATGTCCTTTGACATCGCTCAGTCGAGCGGCCAGGCCCCGCCGAGCAGTATTGGCCGTATGCCGGGCGCGGCTAGGCCAGCGACAAGGTGTGCAGGCGCTTCAGGTTGAAGGCCGGACACACCAAGCACCATTCGCTATCGGCCGGGTCCAGGCCGCGCAGCGAGAACTGGCGGAAGCCCAGCACGGCCTTGATGATGCCGATCACCGGTTCGACGGTGCATTGGCGCCAACGATAGCTGGCCTGGCCGATCTGGGTGCGCAGTTTGGAGCCGAAGGCCCCCTGTGGGTAGGCCATCTTGGTCTGCGGGCTGGCGTCCGCCGCTGGCGGTTCGGGTTCGGCGGCGAAGCGCTCTTGCCAGCTCTTGTGATGCGGCTCCCGGCCGGTGGCCATGTAAGGCTCGATGTGGCGCTGCTCCAAGGCGGCGATGTTCTTGCGCTGAAGTAGCCATTATCCAGAGCGGCTGCTGCGGGTACGCCCAACGCCGACGGCAGGGCATCCAGGGTCGGCTCGACCTCAGCTTTGTCGTTCGGATGGTTAGCCAAGGTACACGCCATGATCAGCAGGCTGTCCTGGTCCACCGCCACTTGGACATTGTAGGCTTGTTCAAACCCGGCGCTACTTGAGCTTTTCATGAGCGTGACTCAGGATCGGTGAAGTTGTACTGGTCCTTGTCTGGCGGCTCGGACGATGGCGGCGGACGGCCAGGCGGTTTGCGCCCAGCGCGTTTGGCCTTCGCTTCCCGCTCGCGTCGCTTGGCTTCGTACTCAGCCTGCTCGGCCAGCGGACGTTCCTGAGCACGGGCCTGCAGGACTTTCTTAGCCTCGGCCAGACGCTCAAGACGTTCCTGGCGCAGGGCAATCTCGTCGGCCACGTTCAGGCCTTCGGGCAGTTCGTGACGGTCGGCCTGTTCGGCCAAGATGAACAACTGATCGACTTCGGCCCGCAAGTGGGCTTCCAGTTCCAGCGGCCGCTGGTAGCTGACGGCCTTGCTCTTGGAGGCATTGGCAGGCACTTTGGAGCCGTCCATGCTGATGTTGCCCAGCTTGAGGTAGCCAGCCGCCTGGGCCAACAACAGCACCGGGACCAACAACTCTTTGATCTCAGCCCGAAACGTCTTGCGGAAGTTCGCCAGCGTGTCGTGATCCGGGTGCAATCCACCGGCGACAAACCGGAAAGGCAACGACTCATGGGTGGCCTTTTCGATCTTGCGGGAACTGAACTTCCCGCTGGCATAACCGTAAAACAACCAGCCCAGCAAGAGCTCGGGCGCATCGGCTGAGCCGCCGCGTGGGCCGTAGCGCGCGTAGATACGGGCCAGATCCAACTCGGCTACCAGGTCGACCACGAACCAAGCCAAATGATTCGCCGGTAAGGCTTCTCGCAGACTGACGGTCTGATCGAGAGCCGCTTCATAATCAACGGTCTTGAACTTTCTGCTCATGCGACCAGTGTACCACGATCCGGCATGTCGTAAAGTGATAGCTCTCCGACAGGCTGCTAGACGAGGCCACTTAGCCGAACTGCTCCAACTCTCGCATATTTCACCACTCAATGCTGCGCATCGAAGCGCAGGATGATCTCAAGCGCGGCGCCGGCAAATGACTCCGCAGTGCCTTTCTCTGCGTACGCATCTCCGCCGGCCTGCATGGCTCGCGCGCGTGTCATCTCGTCGCCATGCATGGTCAGGATCAGCACGCGGCAGCGCGGCGCAATGCCACGAAGCGTCGCTACGACGGAGATCCCGTCCCCGTCCGGCAGGCCCACATCCATGATCACGATGTCGGGCTGAAGCTGCTGCGCGAGCGCCAATCCCTCAGACACCGTGCTGGCCTCCCCAACCACTTTCCGGCCAAGCTCAAGCTCGATTTCCATGCGTAGGGCCTGCCTCACGGACGGCTGGTCATCTACGAGCATGAAGCTGTTCATCAGGACCCATCCCTCAACGAGAGAATTCTCTTGGCGCCGCGATCATTGGGGCATGATTGTGCGAACACGCGCATAACTTGGTACTACAACGACAGATAAAGACGCTTCAAGCGTCGACGTGCGGCGAGTGAGCGTTTCGCCTGCTCATTGCGGTATTGGGTGTCGGTCAGCCACGCCAGGACTTCGTCTGGTGTCCAAGTGTGCTGTGGCAGCAGTTGCCGCAGGAGGCGCGTAATCTGGGACCGAATCACCTGGGGCATCTTTTTCCCCCCAGTCCAGCTGAAGGCTCAGCAGGAAGACTCCGGCTGGCAAGGCCATCGTAATGTGATGATGCGAGAGTGTTGGTAAATGGCGTTTGGTAAGGGCGTTGGCCCCCTTGGTGGGCTGGTGGCTCTGGGAATGGGCCTTTGAGGGCCCATCTTGGGGTCCTCAGGCGTCTGCACGGGCCCGTACAGGCCGGTTTTCCCGGCTACCGGGCGCGCCAAAGCCGGTTGACTAAGCGCCGATCACCTGTAACTTGCGGTTGCCGGGCCGGAACCGGACGCCGGTCAGCCAGGTCACGATCCGCTTCAGGTTCAATGCCAGGGCGGTCAGGTGGGCCTGGATGCCATAGAGCAGCAGGCCGAGGTAGCGGCAGCGGCCGAAACCATGCCAGCGCTTGGCCTCGCCGAGCTTGCGCTCGATCTTGTAGCGCTCGGCGCGGCCGGCCTGCTACGCTGGCGAGTCCTTGACTTTCTGCCAGTAATCCCGGTGGGGGTTGCGCGCCGCCGTGCGCTGGGCGTTGAGGCGCACGGCGGAATGCTGGCCCCGCTGCCAGAGCCGGTAGTGGCGGTCGCTGTCGTCGTAGGCCTTGTCGCCGGCCTAGGTCTCGGCCGCCACGCCGACCTGCTGATCGTGCTCCAGGAGCTTGGGGAACTGCTCGTTGTCGGCCGCACTGCCGCCGGTCGGCTCGATGGTCGTAATCAGACCAGTCTCCGCATTCAGGCTAACATGGCTCTTGTAGCCCAGATACTGGGTTTCCTGCGCGCTGACTTGACCGTCCGGACCGGTCTGGCGGCGTTGGCCTTTCCTGACCAGTTGCGCCTGTCGATCCGCGCCGGCGCGCTGGCGCTCCCCCTTGTGCCGGGAAATTAGGCGTCTGAACCGCGGATGACGCGGATCGCCTGGCGGCCACTTCGTTACACGGATTTCGCGGATGTCCTTGCGGCCAGTTTGTTGCGCGGATGGCTGTGGCCCACTTGCGACTGGCAGGCTGCGATTCGCCGAGGGACGAATTGACGTGAAAGCGACACCGGTTGCCCCACCCCGCACGAGCACTTCGTGTTCTTCGCGCCGCTTCGGCGCTCCGTGTTCCAACGCCCTCTTACTGCTTCAACACCAGCGGCAGGTAGCTCGGCTGCTCCAGGGCAAATGCCTCCGAAACTGCGACAGCGGTGTTGACGCCATCTGTCGCTGTCACCTTGACGCGGAAGGCCGTGCCGGGCGTGAGTCCCTCCGTCGGCAGCTCGTACGCGGCTCCGCTCAGGTCGATCGCTGAGGGCAACCAGGTCTTCCCGTCATCGGCGCTGTAGGTGACGGCGAAGCTCAGCGAGTCACCGTCGGCATCTGAGGCGGTCCAATGCAAGGGAACATTTCGGCCGATGCGGAAGCCCGTCCCCCAGGCCGGGGCGGTGAGCGCCACCTGCGGCGCGTGCTGCGAGACCTCACGGCTCTCCAACACGGTTCCATCCTTCAGCAGCTCGATGCGGCGCGTGCCCTCACGCCACTCCACCCGATCGGAGAAGTAGGCCGTGTCCACGGGCCCGCCGAAAGGATCGCTCTGCCGGAAGCTGAGATCGAACGCTGTCTGGCCTAACATTTGGCCCTTTCCGTCGACTAGCCGCAGCTGGTACGCGCCCACCGCGCCTGGCTCGAGGTCAAGTATCGCCGCATCCAGCCTGATGAACGGGTCGAAGCTCGCCACGCCTGCCTGGGTGACCGATCCCCTGACGAGGAGCGCACCAGGATCTGTCGCCCGAAGGAACGACCCACTCCGCGTCAGGTTTTGCCAACCGTCGTTCTCCAGCCGATCGGAGCTGTGGCTGTAGGTGGCGCGCAAGGGCTGCCAATAGAATGGGAAGTCACCGTTCCGGCTGCAGTCGTTTATGTGATTCATCGAGGTGTCAGCGGGCAACCACCGGTTGACCCAGAGCCCGGGCGATGCAGGATGCATGGTGCGGCAGTCAGGCCCGCCGAACACTCGACCGCCAAGGCGCGAGCAGGACGCCCGGCAAAGATCCCGGCACTGTGTCGGTGTGGTCCTGACCAACGGTGGAGCCGGCGGGGCAGGATCGACGCAGGGAAGCGCCGGATCGCGGGCATAGTCGGGGGAGCAGCCGCAGCTCACCAGAGTGGTCTTGGTCCAATAGCCGCGGCACTCCGGTGGGGCCGAACGGTTGGGCTGGTCACAGAACCGGCCGGCGCTGCCCGGTGGGATGGGGGTATTGGTCCAGGCGCAGTACTGCCGCGTGCCGTCCGGGAGCTGGCAGTACGACTCGTCCCACGATACCATGGTATCGAGTGAATAGGAATCGGCCGTGTTCATGGTGCCGTGCAGGAACTCGTGGGCCAGCGTAACGAGAGCGGGGTCATTGGCGCTGCAGATCCCGCCGATCTCGGTGGCGTACATGCCACTGCAGGTGCCACCGCCCCCGCATCCCGGCGTCACCGACACGGCGTAATCGAAGCCTGCCAGGCGCGCTGCGGTGAGGACCCGGTTGAGAAATGCCCACCGGTTGTTCGCCTCGGCGGCGGTCCAGTGCTGGACTACGTTGCTCACGTCGTAGACAACCTTGGTGTCGGCGATGGGGTTCACGGCGACGAGGTACTCGACCAGGTTCTTGGCTCCCGCGCGAACCTGAGCCACCGCCGGCGCCGAGCCGGCATGATCACTCGGATAGAAGAGGAAGCGCCAGGGGCGGGTCGTGACGACGGGCTGCGGGGAGCTGACGAAATGATTGTTGGACGGATCGGTCTCGGAAACGCGCCGATCGGAGTTTATGTCAACACTGAACGAGACCGGGTTGGCGTTCGGCCGCGGCGCGTAACGGGTGTCGATTGTGCACGGACCCGAGCCCCCGGGACCCCAGCAGACCCCACGGATGATGCCTGCGGGGTTCGAGGAAGTGTCGCGTGTGGCGTCCTCCTGGCCGCTGAAAACCTTCGGCAGAAGGACAACGTTATCGCCGGGTGCGATGGCATACTCCCCCCAGGTTTCGGGATAGGGACCTTCGGGGGCGGAGGCCGCCGCTGCCCGGCCGACAGGCGGGATCAGCAGTATGGCGGTCCACTGTGCATAGCTAAGGCCCAGATCGAACATGGCATAGACGGTCCCAGTAAAGGTGGAGTTGACGTGCAACTTGAAGGCCGTGGCCTTCATCTTGACCAGCGGCGCGCCGGCACTTGCTCCTTCGACCACCTGCACGGCTTCTCCGCTCGTTATGGAAAGATCGCCGTAGAGGGTACGGTTGACCTCGACCCGAAGCGGCACTTCGTGGTACCGGGTGCCGTCGAACCCCACTACCATCACGTCGTAGCTGCCCACAGCGGGCACCTGGTCACGCCGCGCGGTGATGGTCAACGTCGAGGTGTAAGGCGGCGCAGCCATCGAAGGAGAGAAGCCAAAGAGGACGCCGGCGGGCGCGCCCTTCACGTCCAGTTCGACCCAGGCGGGCGCGGCCCCGACTACAGAAACGGGAACAAAGGTGATGGCTCGCACCGAGCTCTGGCTTCCCGAGACAATCCAGTCCAACGCCAACGTGACGCGGGGGTACGGGATGGCGATCCCGAAATCGATGTCAGGCTTCGGCGTGCGCGTGGGCGTCGCGGTTGGCGTGGGCGTCGGAGTCGGGGGGATGCCGGCGACCAGGTAGTCCTCGGTCTCGCCCGCGGCGTAGCCACCCGCCGGCCCGCTCCCGTCTCGCTCAACCGCCTTCTGCTCGCTCAGCGTGGCGCGCAGCCAGAGGTCCTGCGAGGGATCTGGGTCATAGGCCAGGAACGCCGGCGTTTGGAAGGTGAAGTACCCGGGCCCCGGCAGCGACACGGCCATGTTCTGCACCGCCCACTCGGCGGCCAGCGCGCCCGTGCAGGCCGGCTGGTCGCCCCACTTGCCGTTGCGGTCCCAGTCGGCCCAGGCATTGAAGTGTGCCTGCACCGGCGCCGCCGATAGCGACGTTACGTAGAAAGTCAGCGAAATCAGCTTGCAGTGCCCGAGCGACACGTCCTTCATGTCAACGCCGTCATCGCCGCCGTCGAAGTTGGGCCCATCTTTGTCCGGCATGATGTTGTTAAGCGCGTCCTCATCCGGACCGCTATCCGCCTCGCTTTCGCCCGTTATCTTCTGGCCCAGGTAGTATTGCAACGTGTCGTTCTTGTGCAGCGGCCCGTTGGGCGGCGAGCCGGGACCGAATTCGGAAGGGAATTCGGCCCGGACGCGGGGATAGGCGTGCATCTGGAGCCCAAACGAGTTCGTGCTGTCGGGCGCATCGCCCAGATCACTCTTGGCCAACGGCTGGACCGTCGCGGTCGGCGTGGGGGTGCGGCTGGCCGTCACCGTCCCCGTGGCCGTGCCCGTCACCGTCGGCGTTCTGGTGCGCGTCGGCGTGATGGTGGGCTCGGTGAACTTGATCACCAGGGACGGCCGTGTTTTGCCCTCCTTCGAGCTGAACCCGCGCAGCCCGACCGCCTTGTCGTCGCCTGCGAGTGCCAGCCCATAGTTCTTCGCGCCCAGCGCCCATTGCCGTGCTATGCCCGTGACGTCCCACGAGATGGTCCCCAGCACGCTCCCCACCGGCCCAGCCGGGTCGCCGTCGGAGGTCACGGCAGGGCGCAGGTTCCAGGTGACCGAGCCTTCGCTCCACGAGCCGGTTTGCCGCATCGGGTAGGCGTAGTAGGGGTCGGCTCCGCTGGTGGCGGTGAGGTCCAGCCACAGTGTGGCGCTGTCCACCGTGGCCCCGGCCGGCAGCCCGCTGACGTCGAACTGGATCAGCGTCCGGGAGTGGTTGCCCTTGTCAGTCAGGGCAACATCTAGGAAGGAGTCGCCGCCGTGGTTGGCGTTGGGGGCGCCCTCATCCACCCAGGCGTCCATTGTGGCGTAGAAGGTGGCCGTACCCTCCGGGACGGGCGCGGCGGCAGGAGCAGCCTGGCCGGTCGGCCCGGTTGCGCCGGCTGCGGCCCAGGCGCCGAGGACCAGTGCGATGACGACGATCGACGGTATTGCGCGGGATGGGGACATCGGGGACCTCCTCGTCGGCCGGGAGAGGGCAGTCCGGCGGGGTCACCGGGGGCCACGCGCGTCTGCCAGGCGATCCACTGGGCGACCGGCTGCTGGAGAGGATGAGGGCACACGCTGGGTGCGAGTTCGCGACGGCGCAGTCGATCGCCAGCCCGCAGCCCTGGGTTGGCGGGACCGGGCCGCTCAGGTACGGCGGGTGCGATACTGATTGAGAATTATAGCACTTGACAAGGACGCTTGCAAGGGGTGAATTTGCATTGGTAGTGTTTCCCTTTTGGTTGAAATATGCGGTGGAGCATAGACCTGATAGGGTAAGGTTAGAACAAACCGCCGTCTACCGGGAGGACGCTCCACCATGCTCAGCCTACAAGCGGAACGTCGTAAAGTCAACGGCCACGCGATGCTCACCACTGCGTTCAGCGAGGTCCAGGCAGCCATGCAGCGCCAGATAAGCGAGAAGGTGAATCAGTTGCTGGCACAGGGCGTCGACCACCTGCTGGCCCGTACCGCCTATGCTCGGCGGGCCGGCGGATTGGGAACAAATGGGGCGCTGCCGGAACTGCAAGACCCATCACTGTGACCACTTACGCCGTAACGGCCACCGGCCCCGCATTCTGGGCTTTTTGGACTATCAGCTGCACTTGCGTCTGCCGCGGGTCGTGTGCCAATGCGGCGGTAGCGTCCAGTTGGACTTCAGCGGACTGCTCCGGCCGTATCAGCGCTTGAGCGATGAGGTCGACGCGCAGATCCAGGGCTGGGGCCAGATGGGCCACAGCTTACGCGCCAGGCAGGCCGAATTGCAGCACAGCCAGCTCGGACCGCTGGGGCTGCGGACGCTGTGCGCACGGCTGCACCAACCGCGGGA
>Ga0315273_10007152_pt1 | contig 13966 bp, 10 predicted proteins | sample YL17G02_0_MG_FD_205753 | JGI IMG/M metagenome (GOLD analysis project Ga0315273, IMG submission 205753) | Sediment microbial communities from Yellowstone Lake, YNP, Wyoming, USA - YL17G02_0 | ecosystem: Environmental > Aquatic > Freshwater > Lake > Sediment | place: USA: Wyoming | collected... | reverse complement strand
ATCAGGTTAGTTGGGGAGGTCTGTTGATAGATAGAATAACTATACATTCCTGGTCTCAAATTTATAGTTGATGCAGTAAGATTTACAAAAGTACTACCCGTCTCCTTAATTAAAAACTCATTATATCTAGAGGTAAAGGATGATAGGTCGTTAGCTGTGAAGTTAGTGACCTCTCTTGTATTACCATTGATAAATGAGAATAAGTAATAAGGAGTAGGCAGGGTGGTTTTTTCAGTAAGGGTAAGTACTACCACATTATCTAAGTTTTTATTAATATTAATCATCTTATATAGATATTATAAAATACATTTGTATCAAAAAAAAAGGCGACCCTCATATTGAGTAGTCGCCCGTTTTAAGTTAGGTTTAAAGTATTACAATAATCCTGCGATGATAGCCTCATCTACTTCATATGCCGGTGTTGCCGCTTCTGATGTAAATGAAAGTGTATATCCGTTGAAATCTGCTTTAGCAAGACCTGAACCTCCACCACCAGTGGTAAGGTTTACTTTATCTTCATCAAAACCAAATCCCCAATATAAACCATTACTATCCTTAACAATTACGGTAAGGTCAGGTTGACCAGCCGCAATAAGGATTAATGCTTCACGCTTAATAGCGTCTCTACGAGCTATTTGAAGGGTGATAGTATCATTATAGAATGTAGAACCATTCTGTAAGTTGATAGTAGGTACTTCTTCGTAAGATGATGTACCTCTGTTAAACTCATATTCTACAAAAGTCGAAAGACCTGATAAGGTGATTCCGTCAATTACACCAGCAGTTTCAGTATAAGATGTTACATAATCCGCAGGGATTACATAAAACTTAACTAAACCACCTGCGTTGTTGTCACAACTTTTGGTAATCTCTAAAAGTGAATTACAAACTGCCATTTTTTTATGTTTTTATCTTTAATTTATTTTTTTGTGATAATATGGGGGGATTATATATCTCCCCCCGTATTATCTATATATATAGGGTGTGTGTTATTAGTTAAAATACACAATTTCATTACCATTAAGGTAATCAACACCAAACTTAAATCTACCAGCGATTCTCATCGTATCAATAGCTTGTACATTCCATTGTGGGATGATAGTTACTGATTCGTAGTCGTCCAAAAGGTCGGTCAAAAGTACGAAGTTACTTTTTCTACCTGCAACCATTTTATTGTTTGACATACCAGGAGCCCATAATACAGGTATACCTAAGAAATTTGGTTCCTTAGCACCTACATAATAAGCTTCAGATGATGCATTTGCAATAGCTTGTTGGTATAGTTTGTAGATTTGTGTTGGTACATAAATAACCAATTCAGGGTCATTAATTACCGTTTGTGGGATTGCGTTATATACAGCGTTGATAGATGCGATAATGTTAGCTGATGTAGCAGCAGTCGCAGTTACATCAATAACATCAGCGTCAGCCAACATCTTCATAAACAAACCATCACAAATATTTTGTGGGTAAGTAACTGATGTACCTGAACCTTGCCATACAGCAACTTCTAAGTCTGCAGAAATTTTCTTTCTTACTTCACCTAACATATAGTTAGTAAATATTTCAGGAGAAACTTCACCAGTGTTAGAACCTGGTCTTAGAAACTCACCCAAGAAGTTTGCCTCAAAAGTTGTAACACAAAGTTCCAATTGGAATTCTTTGTCACAAACCTCGAAAGCCTTTTGGTCTAAAGTACCTTCACCTGATGGAGACCAAGAGCAACCTGAATCTTTCACCAAATTACCAATATCGTATTTTGGAAGTTTAATTTTTGATTTTACGCCAGGAATAACACGGAATGTATCCTTTGACGGGCCTGCCAACAATGCGGTGCTAAAAAAGTCAACTGCATCTTTACCATCATATGTAGTATTGTCGGTAATGGCGAATTTAAATTGTTTTGCTAAATTACTCATTTTCTTATTATTTATTAATATATATTATTTATTTGTTTTTGTTAAGGGGTATTGATTCCAACTTAACCTTTAAAGAATTTACTTTATCCATTCTTGAAAATTGTTCCAACATTTCATCAACTGCGATTGGCTCAACTTCGTGAGATTCTAATACCTCAATTCTAGTTGCCAATTCAGCCATAATCATTCTCATTTCCTCAAACTTAGGGTCTAAAATCGACATCACTTCACTGATGATAGATGTTACCTCTTCAGGAGTTACAGCTAATTCTTCTGCAACCGCAGTGGTTTCAGCCGACCTTACTTCGTTTATTAGACCTTCGGCGTCAACAAAGATTGTTGTTCCATCGTCAATTGTGTGTTCCCCTTCAGGGGCTTGTTCTAATGTTCCGTCCTCCAATATAACAAATACTGGTGAACCAACCGCTAATTCACCCTCAACAGAAACTCTCGTTCCGTTGTCCAAAGTGTATTCGGCAAATTTTAACCTTTTTTTCATTTTTTCTTCTTTATTATTTATTTTATTTTCCATTTCAGATATTATATCCATAAACTCTTGTTTATCAGATTGTAATCTTTCATTATCACTTATATCCTGTCTTATTGAGTCCAACTTGCGTGATGCCCATTCTATTCCTTCAGTACCACCCCAAGCTAACCACATAAGTGCTCCACAATCATCATTAGGGTTACCCTTACTATTTTCAAAGTGTCTTGCGAATGATGCCATTCTAGCTATAGTTTCTTCAGATATATTTGACCTCTTAGATAGTTGATTAGCTCTTGCCCAACCTACTAATGTACCACAACTTAACTCGGGATGTTCTTCTTTGATTCTTAACGCTCTAGCAGCATTATCAGATGCTGCTTGGGGATAATCATTATAAGATACAAATTCCATTATATCTTTTGGTTTAATAATCTGATTAAGTGCTAAACCCATAAGACCCTCTACTGAGAATCCAAACTTACCCTTCTCCTTAACTTCCTTAAGCCAAAAATCACTATCAGTAACCTTAACTTCTAAAAACCAAGTTCCAACGGGTAGGTCAAATCCATACATCTTGGACTTATCTAACTCACTATCTTCAACTATCCAACTTCCCTTTATAAATGCGGGGGCAATAGTATCAGAGTGGTCTAAATTGATTGGAGAACCTTTAATTGTTTGATTAAACTTCTCAACCATCTTCTCTATCACTTCTTTTGTAAATACAACATAATACTCACCTAAATCAGGGTCGTATCTATATATCTTTAAATCAGGTATAATAGCCGGTCCTGCAATTATCTGTTTCTCATCATTGAAGGATAGTTTAATACCCCTTCTCTCTCTATCAAATTGATTCTTATTTGTTACACAATATTCACACGGCCCACTTTCAGATACTCCAAAAATCCAATTACTATCAATTATCTCACATTTACAATCGTCGTGACACGGGGGCATATTGATTGTCGCAAATGCCAACCCTTTCATCATTATTGCCGGATTCATTACTAGTGATATAAACTCTATACCACTTTCATCAAACTCATTTATGTCTATTTTATAAACTGGTAAATTATCCATAATATATCTATAAATATAAAATCCCCCGTTTTGTTAAGGGGGGTTATTTAGAAGTTTAAAACCTTCACATATAATACATCATCTAAACCTAATTCCTTCTTCATTGCTAATAAGTTAAGAACCATTAGATAGGGGGTCTTTAATATATCATTCCATTTGGTTATATCACCCTTGGCTAAATTATATATTAGATGTTCCCACTGCCATTTTTTGAGATTCCTTTCTTTTTGCTCAGCGTCTGCTTCTTCTTTACTTTTTTTATTTCTTTTTTTACTATCTGCATCGCCTTTATCATCATCTGTTTGTTCTGATGGCTGTTCAGTTGAAAATAAGAGTGCATATCTATCAATGATTCCTTTACGATACCTAAAAAAAAAAGGACTACCCCATATACATCTTGTATATTGACATTATCTCTAAATAGACGGGCGTTACCTAATGCATCTATATCTTCATATGTCTTAATACTATAATCAAAAAACTCATCACCCTCCGTGATTATAGGTCTATATAAAACCGCAATCATCTTATGTAAGTTATCAATGGGGTTAGTAGTTACATAATGTTCCAAATCTATCCATTCCCCTAATGTAAGGTTATGTAGGTCTTTTTGGAATCCGTATTTCTTACCGCCCACATCAATGACGGGTTTAAACTCACTATTAGGGTCTTGCTTAAACGCATCAAACGCTTTAATAAGTTCGGCCATTGATTTAGCCGGTAGTTTATTAATTAGTGACTCATCATAATCACATAAAATACTTAATTGTTTAACTAACTTCTTACGGGGGGATTCTATTGTCTTATCATCCTCCACTTGCATAAATTCCTGATATTGACCTATATTGATATCCGACCAAGATTCGGGAATATTTAAACTGATTACATTATCCATAATATTTATTTATATATAAATATACACAATCATCATTTGTTTTTATAATTCTGATTGATTTTGTATTCTATCCACCCTTTGTTGTGTTGAAGTAATATCTGATTCGGTAACATAAGCTCTAATTACAGGAGGTCTTACCCTTGATAAGGTAGATTCTTGTGATACTCCTGTATTAAATACATCATCTTGGAAATTACTTCCCCCCTGCGCTGCAAGTGGTATAGTTGGAGTTGGAATGGCGGCACTAGTACCACCACCTGAACTAGTAGTTCCTGGCTCGGGGAATTGTTGTTTTGATATAATACCGATTTGTACTGCGGTTATAGCTGCTGCAACTGCCGCATAAGCGACACCAACCGCAGGCCCTATTACAGGTATTGCTAAACCTGATGCATAACCCGCTAATGCCGCCTGTGCTCCTTGTGCAACGGCTTGGGCTATTCTTATACTTTTCTCTTGTTGGAATGATTTACGCTTTAAATCCGTTTCCTTTATTAATCTAGCATCTTCTATTGTTTGTAATCCATCAGATAATACTTTAGCAGAATCTTCTTTTGCATCATTACCTTGTTCTTCAGTAATTACCCCCGCCTCAACCTGTGCTTCAATGGCTGTAATTCTATCTTCACTTTGTTTTTCTAACTCAGTATTAGCTAATTCAGTTTCAGATTCGAGGTCTGCTAATCTTTGTTCCGTTTGTTTTTGAAGTACTGCCCCTACTTCACCAAGTGCCGCTCCAACCGCTCCAAAGGCTGCCGCTAACTTGGTTGCGTTAGATGCGGTTTTTTCAGTAGAGCTATCAATGTTAGGCCCTAAATCTTTTACATCAGCTGAAAGGGTGGTAAATAATTCTGAAGCCCCTGCGGATACATTAGCAAACGCATTTACAATATCAAACCCAAGTGAGTTAAAATTCTCAGATGCGTCCTGTGCTAAATTAGCGAGGGATGCTGAAAATTCATCTAAACTATTTGCAGTTGCCTTTATCTGATTATCAATTATTTCTTGTTCCTTTCTTTTTATATCTAATATCTCATCACTAGTATCTTGGGTAATCTCCAACTCTTTATCAGCAACTGCTTGTTTTTTAGCATTCAATTTAGCGGCATTATCATCAATAACTTTTTGATATTCTTCTGAACCTTCTTCTAACCCGTTTAATAATTCTTGTTGTTGATTTTCCGCATCAGTTACTTCTTGTTTTAAAAATTTTAAATCATTATCCCTGCGAATATCATCATATTTCTCATCTATATCAGCAAGTTTTTGATTATATTCTTTTTCTGACTTAATCTCACCACTACGGAATGCGTCATTAAGTGCTTTAATATCATTATTATAATCTTGCGTAAGTTTGAGGTTCTCCTTTGAAAAAACTAAGTTCCTCGCATTAGCAAGTTCCTCATAGAAGGTGGTGGTTTCATTAAGTTCTATACCCTGTAACCTTTTTTGTTCTGCTAATGTAGCTTGAGCCTGTTCTACTTGGAGTTTAGATATTTCATTCTCTAAGTCCTTTTCTAAACTCACTCTTTCTTTCGCATTTAATTTCCTTTTGTTTAATTCTTCGTCTTTAAATTTAGTTAAGAAGTCTAACCTCTCCTGTAATCTTTTGGCGGATTCTTCCCTTTCAAAAGCCGCAAGACCTTGTTCTTGTTCCTTTATAGTTGCCCCCTCCTCAATGTATCCATTTATAAGGGCGGTCTTTCTTTCTTCGTAACCTAACTCAGATTCTCTAGTTTGGTCTGCTAAACTATTTTTTAAATCTTCTAACGCTTGTTTCTCGGCATCACTTCTCGCCTTCTTTGCATCTTCATTAGCCTTCTTTTGTGATTCCTTTGCTCTATCATTCCTATCTTTATTAATTTTAGCGTCTAATAAATTAAATTGTCGTTGTGCAGCAATCTTATCATCATTAGCATTCTGTATAATAGCATCTAATGCGGCAAGTTCTTCTTTTGTCTTACCTGCGATTAATTTTTGAGCTTCAGCATCACTTATTGTTTGTTCAGCATTAATAGCTGCGGTTTCAGCTCTTGTTTTAGCTAATTTTAATTCTAACTCCTCTATCTCCCTTATAGACGCTCCTTGTGCTTTTTTAAGGTCTATATCATATTGGGTCGTTTGATTTAATCTATCCTGTACTTCCTTCTGTTTTTCATAGGCTTTGGATAGATTATCTGCAGATATTTCTACTTGTTTATTTTGTACCTCTTGTTCTTTAGATATTCCTAAAAACTCAAATACACCACCTATTACATTAACAGCGGCATCTGCTAATTCTCCAAATAATGAGGCTAAAATAGCTACCCCTTCTCCTATTGCAATAATAAGTGGGGATAAGAACTCAAAAGCGGCACCAAGTAATTGTATTGGTATAAGTGCTAATTTTAATACGGGTACTAACACGGGCCCTAACACCTTTAGGAGGGGGTCTAATGCTTTGGTAAGTACATCAGTCAATATATCTAATACGGGTTGAAGTGCGTCAAATATTTGACCAAAAGTATCCCCAAGTATTTTAATTAAATCGTCTAATTTACCTGTCGCGGCTAATAAACCTATAAATATACCAGCGAGTGTTAAGATGGGGTTAGCTTTAACCACATCACCTAAACCCTTTAAACCTTTTGATAGACCACCACTTTTTTTACCAGTGTCCTCAAATCCTTTACCTGTAATTTTATTAGCCTTATCTAAATCACCAGTAGTTTTAGCGGTGGTTTTTAAACCTATTCCTAACTCATCTAAACCTTCTGTAAAGTCAACTAAACCTCTAGTAAGGGTGAGAGTCTGTTGGAGTTTTAATATTTGTTTTTCAGTGTCTTCATTTTCAACTCCTAAACTACTGATGGCTGCACTGGCGATATCTATACCACCTGCAAGTACTTTTGCTCCACTAGATAGTTTTACTAAATTTTGTTCTGATTGACCTACCTTATCACCTACATCAACCACATCATTACCCAACTTCTTTACCTTACCGGCAGCAGTATCGGCATCATCACCTAAATCCTTTATTCCCGAACCATCAAATTGCTTGCTGGTTTTTTGGATACTTTTTAATTCTTTCTCTATTTCACCTAAATCATCAATGATTTTTTCAGTACCATCTACCTCTATTTTTAGTTGGATTGTTTTCATAGTTATATATATCTAAATTAGGGGTTGTTTTTTATAAGTATGGGGAATCATAAGTACCATCTAGTACCTGTGCTCCATCTACTCCTTGAAAACAGGTTATATCTAAACCACTCTCTATCACATTATCAACAAATTGTGTTTCACATAATCCAACTATATCCTCACCACCATCTACAACATCGGAATTATTGATTTTAAACCCCTCATTGAAGTAGATAAACTCATTTACATATGATACACTAGATTTTTCAAATATCCTATCAGATAGACCCTGTAAAAACACATCAGTTGTACCAGGCGGAATCTCAATATTAGTACAATTAATTAAACATATTCGTTCGCATCCCGCTCCAATTCTATTTTCATCACCTATAATGTTAACTGATTTGGAATCACCCCCAACATTATTCCTATCACCTACAATAGACCCTCCTTTAACATTTTGACCTACTACATTGTTAGACCCTAATACATTAAAGGTGGTGGTTCCTATATTAATGATATTAAACCACCCCTTAACTTCCGTCGCATTTCCACTATTTACATTACCCGTATTACCAGGTCTTACATTATCTAAATATTCTTCTTTACCACCACCGCTTGCCCAAGGAATAACGGGTCTTGGTGATAATCCAGTAAATACTATATCAGGTTTTTGTGTGGTGCTAATAACTCGGGGTACATTTTGTGTCTTAATAAACTCACATTTTGTTAAACCTATAGTATTAATATTATAATCAATAACCTTATTTAAAATCCAATAGGAGTCTCTTATCCAATACAACACATCAAAACGAAGGTTAGATATGTCCGCTTCATTTAGATACATAAATGCGGTCAATAACTTAGAATTTTGGATAAGGTCTATATAATCCTCATAATATAAATTATATAAATTATTAAGGGTTATGTTATTATCTATTTCATTATAATCATATCTTTCATTTACATTCCAATTGATGTCAATAGAGGGGGTATAAGGGTTGTCAAAGTGACCCGCATAGTTGTATTGTTGTACGGGGTGAAGAACTCCATCAGCGGTTCTAATATCAAAAGTGGTATCAGTATTAATTACTCCTCCATCTATCAATATTTTAGGGTTGGAATCAATTCCAAATACTAATGAAGGTACTATCATATTCTTCCCATCAACTAATGGAGAAGGTGACATATTAACTACCAGTGGGGTAGGTTCAAAAATAGGTTCTATCTTCCTTTCCCCTACTAAAAAATCATTATCAAAATTTACTTGGTATTGTCCGTAAAGTAATTTAATATCATTGAAGTATTCAGTATTAAAAATATCTTTTGATACCTTCCAAGTGAAGTTGATAGTTCGCTCCTGTAACTCGGATAATAATTCTAAAGAATAATCCGCATCATATTGTACCTTATCAGTCCAATCAATAACACTACTATCAGAATAATCATAATATCTACTACGGGGTTTAATTATAAGGTGGGTAGGCTCATCCCTATCTACATCTATATATAAGTTAAACATCTGTATAAGTGACTTAACAAAATCACTCATCTTGGTTTTTTGTGGTAAACATTGAGATAGGGATAATACATCACCTTCAGCAACATTAGTAATTTTACTTAATATTCTAAAAAATGATTGTGAACAACTATCATTAAAATTACCACCTATTGTATATATTCTAGCCTGATATTGTTGTGTACCATCTAAATCACTTGGTATTAAAGAACTTTCTTCCGCTATAGCTCTATAAGTAATTCTAATAGTATCCCCCTCCGCTAAATTAATAGCTAATGGTTCAGTGGTTATTCTAAACTCACCATCAAAAGTACCAACATCATATCCATCATAATATATACCTGGTACATTAGGGTCTTCTATTGGTACATAAGGAATAATACTACCATAATCTAAAGATTGTGATAATGTATTTATGATAGTAAAGTTTAATTCACCTGCTAATCTTTTTTCAATATTTAAAACAATAGTTAATCTTGGTGATATTCCCCCTACCGTACCAGTAAAAAATGGTTGTTCTGGATATACGAACCAACTTACTAAAAAATTTAATGTAAGTTGTCCTGTAAAATCTAAATTTACATCATAAAAACCAGGTCTTTGTGCGGTAAAAGTACTAGTTGTTGTATCATAAGGGTTTAAAGCACCATTGAAAAAACAATCACTATCATTATTATAAGATAGTTGTTGGTTAGCCAAAAATAATGCACTATTACCCTGTCCTCCATCTATATTATTAGTTAGATTTTTAGGTATAGTACTTAATGGTACAGGTGGTGATACTAATGCAAAATTGAAAGTATTAATATAACTATTTATACCTATCTGATTTGCCCCATTTGCAAAACCTATTTTAGCACTGCGCTCTAATTGTTGTTCTTGAGTAATTTTTAAGTCCTTTGCGTTGAAGGGAATAAGTAACTTATTAAATATATTATCTCTAAAATCATCATCAATTGTGTAGGAGTATCCTGCACCTATCATTATCCTATCCCATATCTGTCTTACATAAACAGAAGGTCGCATTTCAGATACACTATAGTAAGGAGCGGTATTATATTGATAGATATATTTAAATCCCTCCGTATAAGTATAAGCGGATGATGCGAGTATATTATCTAAATTTAAAATGTGATTAAACGCTGATAGGTCTATATCAGATAGGTAGTTGTCTTTAATGTAATCATAAAAAGACCCCTGTCCTCCAAAGACCACCGCTTCAAATTCTATATTCTCATCATAAGATATATCACTTGGTGATACTTTTTTCACTGATTGTAATTTAAAGAATCCCTGTAACACCACCACATCATTTTGTAAGATGAAAGCGGGTATTTTTCTATCAATGGGGAATTGTGCGGTATCAAAATCAACATTAACATTGTAAAGGTGAGATAGTATATCCATATTCCTTTTTGACCCTGGCAATATGATTGTTTTAGAGAACGCAGCATTTCTTTTTGATATATCCTCTATATCCGCTAGTGAGAAGTTAAGTACAATAGGAATATCAGATTGTACATCTAACTCCCCATAACCAACTAAAATTAATTTACTATTTTCCGCCATATTATACTCCTTGTTGTACTACTGGATTTATACTACTATTGAAGGTAATCTGATAAGCAATCATTCTAGAATTCTTTTTTGTAAGTATCTCTAATGAGTTAGTGTTAAGGGTTATAGGTCTAAAATCCCCACTTCCATCATAATTCCAAAATACATTAGGGGATGTAAGTAATTCTTCAAAATACTCACTCATATTATTAGAAAGCCAATTAGATTGAAGGGTATATTGATAAGTGATAATATTGTTGATAGTAGTAGTTCCCCTATCTTTACAGCTATAATAAAATCCTTCATTAACCGATGCTTGACCAAGACCCTTTTTAAAGTTTAATCTATTGACTGATACATTCTTTCTTTGTACTAAAGTAAAGTTGAAGGGAATATAATTCCCCTTTCTATCTAAAAAGTTAATCTCAAAATTATCATATTTAGAACAGGTATCCTCTATTGTAAATTCTAAATTATTAGTTGGGAATGCGAATCCATTCTTTAATCTAACATCGTAAGATGTGGTATCAGTTTTAATGATGGGGAATGTCGCAGCTCCAGTTGGAGTCCAAGTAGAGGTTACATTAGCATTATTTAGATTACTTGGCCCACAAGGAATTACAAATGTCGATGCCCCACTCCAAGAAGCATCAGGTATATTAGGTGATGTATAAGTATAAGTACCACCAGTATTATCATAGGTTCTAACTATAATATTAAGTGGTGTATTAGCAGGATATGCTGATTGTGAGTATAATACCACCGCATCTAAATAATTCCCGTATCTTAATGTATAAGGTTGTGGAATATTATTATACCACTTAATCGGCCATTCTGCGTTATCAGATATATCATAATCTTCTAATTTATAGTTTAACCAATCACAAGTGTCGAATGCGGAGTTATTTACCCAAAACTCGGTGGTCGCACTACTTACTATTGGATAGGTGGTTCTTTGACCCGATGCTAATACACAAGTCGCAGTGGTTCCACTATTAGCGGTTCCTAAATTAATTCCATTTACATTAATTGTTGTAACTGAGGGAACTGCAATAACTTCCCAAGTATTATTATATAATACACCTATATCGCCAGTACCACTAAAACTGATTATATCACCAACAATAAATTCGTGGTTATCATTAAAATAAAATTCTAAATTATATCCATCAACTGGCGACAAATCAATGTTAACTGATGTGCAAGTGAAGTAAGCGGTATATGATTCCGCAAATTCTGCACTAAAACAAGCTTGTTCAGGTGTTTTATATAATTGTGTAAATAATTGTGAAGGTGAGGTAGTAGGTACATAAGCACTACATATCTTTTGAAGGTTGAAGAATCCAACCCCTTCAGTAGGGTGAGCAGGTTGAGTGATTGTGGTGAGTAGATTCCCGTCACAATCGTTAACATAACATATGTATCTAAAATTTTCTTCCGCAGTATTATCAGAATTAATCACAAAAGGAATGGGATTATAAACTGGCGAAATATATGTTGGGGATTGTATTACTTCTAAACTCATTGTTTTAAATTATTTTCTATATTCTCAACTAAACCTTCCTCTAACCTTTTTATTGCATTATTAAATAATGGACTATTTTCAAATTGTTGAGTTAGGGTGTAATCATTATCCAAGTACTTATAGTAATCCTCCGTACTTATAATTATTTCATTATCATTGACCTCGACTGATACACTATCACGCAACTTACCAGTATCAACTAAACCCTCGTTTACGATTATCTCTCGTAAAGCGTCTTCTAAGTCTAGTGATATTCTAACTAATTCTTTATTTAAACTAATCTTTGTTGCCATATCGTTTCCACTCGTTATTTATTTTTTCCTTTAATTTGTTTTGTCTTTCAATAAGTTGGGTTATTCCAACTTTTTCTGCTTCTGATTTGGAGTCGTAGATACATTCACCTCGTCCCCAACTCCATTTTCCATTATAATCACAATAATTTGCAGGCATATTTTAATCGTATATTACTTCTAATGTTAATGTTCCACCTGAACATAGTGTGTTATATACCGATACCGGCATTTCACATCTTATTGTACCATCCCCATTATCATAGTATGTTCCATAGTCAGTCCAACAATAACAAAATGTGGGGTCTGAACAAGATGGGTCAGCGGGGTCAGGGAACCCTGTATTAAATAAAACAACCAAATCAATAATATTAGGTTGTCCGCCAGGACTATAACAACTTTCAATTCTATTTCCGTCACATTCGTAACCAATTGAATTATATAAAGGGAACAATTCAAAATCTAATACTTGTGAATAAACAGATATTGTTTCTTCAGTTTCAGATACTAGTGGTATGTCACAATCCCTGTCATTTATTGTAACTTCTAAATCAACATCTGAGTACCAACCCGAACAAAACTCCACCCCGTAATTAGTAACGGGAACGGAGAATGGTTGATTTGTTATTTCGTAATCAAAGTCGGTTGTTTGGTTGGTGTTGTTTTGAATATATTTAACAAGGTCATTAAGTATTTGGAGACAATCGGATATTATATCTTGTTCATTACTGCTATCTTTTTCTTTAACATCCAAACAATAAATTCTTAATGAATATGTTTGAACCCAATTGATGTATTGATGACTCGTTGGTTCAACAAAAATAAGGGGGTAGTTGTTGGTTAATGTTTCCGCAGTATTTAAATCAAAACGGAACCCCGATTTGAAAAATTTGATTTGTAAATGTTGAGCGGTGAATCCACTCAAAAAATCAATAACTTGATTATAACTTCTTTGATTTGACATATTTATATATATTGATAATTAGAAAAATTTATTGAGTTTAACCTTTTATGTATAGTAGATTGTGCAATTTTTAAAATTTTACTAGCATATTGTTGGGAATAATAAATAATATCATCAATAATTATTTCTGTTTTTTTATAATGATTTTCACTCATTTTCTTTTTAACATCATTTGAGTGTTTTTTACCATAAAAATGATTTTTTTCACCTACCGCACTATTTTTTTGTTTTTTTATAACACTCATTTTATTTTTAGCATCGTCGCTATGATTAATCCCTTTATTCCAAGATGATTTACCTTTGCGTTTTTTACTAATTTTTGTTTTTGCCTCATTAGAATGTTTATATCCACTAGCTCCTTCTCCACCTTCTGTCATATTAACCAAATTATCAATACCGACTTGTTTAATGATTTCTTTTTCTAATTCAAAGGATTTATCCTCTGTAAGTCCGTTAATCAAAATTTGGGGGGTAAAACCCACTTTATTAACAATATTTTTCAAATGTTGATTTCTACTTCTTTTTGATTTATATCTATCACCTTTACCTTTACCGATATAAAAACATTTACCAGTATCATTGCGTTGATGTATATAAACAT
>Ga0315273_10007151_pt1 | contig 13967 bp, 10 predicted proteins | sample YL17G02_0_MG_FD_205753 | JGI IMG/M metagenome (GOLD analysis project Ga0315273, IMG submission 205753) | Sediment microbial communities from Yellowstone Lake, YNP, Wyoming, USA - YL17G02_0 | ecosystem: Environmental > Aquatic > Freshwater > Lake > Sediment | place: USA: Wyoming | collected... | reverse complement strand
GTTCAAGGTCGCCCAGGTCGCCTGCATGCGCAAGCTGCTGGTAATTCTGAACGCAATGGTCAGACAAGGAACGCATTGGCAAAACGATTACGCTCGCGCGGTGTGAAAATAGAACACAGTTGCTACACATTATCGGTACGGGAGAGCGATTACTCTTTCGTCTCCTTGGCTGGGCTCTTGCCCATCAACTGCTGATTCAGAAAATCTACAATACGGCGGTAGGACACCAGACGGTTGGCACGTTTGCTGATCCCGTGTCCCTCATCGGGGAAGATCAGCGTATCGACGATGCCGCCGCGATCGGCAATCGCCTTGGCCATCTGCCGCGCCTCCCCCACCGGGACACGGGGATCGTTCGCGCCATGGATGATCAGGAGCGGTGCCCTGATCCTGTCAACGTGCGTGATCGGCGAAATCTCCAAGAGGAACGCGCTGTCGGCCAGCGGGCCGTACTCGGACTCACGCAGGGCACGACGGTATGGCGCGGTGTTTTTCAGGAAGGTCACGAAGTTGGCGATCCCGACCTCATCGACACCCGCCGCGTAGAGGTCGGGGTTGGTCGTGAGCGCCGCCAGGGTCATGTAGCCGCCATAGGAGCCGCCCTTGATCGCGATTTTGTCGGGAGCGGCGTATCCCTGATCGATCAGCCAGCGGGCGGCGGTTTCGTAGTCCTTCACCGATTTCCACCGGTTCTTGTAGTTGTCCATATCCACGAATTCCCTGCCATACCCGGACGAGCCGCGCGGATTGAGGGCCAGGATGCCGTAGCCGTTGAGTACGAGATACTGGAAGTCCCGGACGAAGCCAGGTCGGAACTGGGACTCGGGACCGCCGTGGGCCTCCATGATGAAGGGAATCTTGCTGCCCTTCTTCGATCCAGGCGGCAGGTAGAGGAAACCACTGATCTGAAGACTGTCGAAGCTGGGGAATTTCACCAGTTGGGGACGCACGAGCGTGGCCTTGTCCACCCCCGCCATGATGGCATAGGTCCACTGCTCCAGCTTCTGAGTGCGGTAATTCCAGCGCCAGCAGTCGGTTGGATCGACGGCACTGGTGAAGGCAAAGACGACCGCGTCGGGACCGTCGAACGAGACGCTGCCGATCATCCCGTCGAGCGGGGGCACCGGCATGTCCTTGTTGGTTTTCAGATCGAGCAATTTCAACCGCGTGTAGCCATCTTCGTTGACGATCCACGCCATCTTCGATTTGTCATCCGACAGCGTCAGCCCCTCGACCTCCCACATCGACGTCGTGTCGAGGAATTGCAGCACTTTGGTCTTCAGGTCGAGACGCGCCCGGCGCATGATGCCGTTCGTGTTGGCATCGGACAGGAGGTAGAGCGATTGCCCATCGCCGGCGAGATTGGGGGAATCGTACTTGGCGTCCCCCTCGTGGGGGGTGATGAGTTCCGATTTCCCGTCCGTCAGATTGACCAGGTAAAGGTCGCTGTTTACGTTTGTTGGAAAGTACGCGGTGACCAGCCACGTGCCGTCTTTGTTGATGACCGCAGGCCCGTTGAACCCGCCCCGGACGAAGACCGGACGCGTCTTGCGCGAGCCGATGTCCATCTCGTAGACGTGGAAGTCTGTTCCGTTGACCTCGTTTGAGCGGTAGTAGATGCGGCTGTCGTCGTCCGACCAGAGTGGGTCGGCAATCTGCTTGCCCTTAAGATCGGTCAGTGCCTGGAAGCGACCGGTACGGATATCGATCAGATAGAGATTGGTCTGTTCCGAGCCACCCACTGCGGAGCCTGCGACGGCCGAACGGCCATCGTACGAGAGAGCGTAAGAACTGATGCCATCGGGAAACAACGTCAACTGAGTAGGCCAGCCGGTGGGATCTTTTCGGTACAACTGACGGACACCGGACATCGAGGAGGTGAAACAGCGCACCGTGCCATCGCGCGACACCTGAGGCGAACCGTTCGACCCGATCTGCATGAAGATTTCGATGTCGGGGATGTAAACAGAGTCGGGCTTCTGGCCCCACGCCTGCGTGCCTAAGGTCAGAACTCCCAACACCATGCTCGCAACCCATTGTCTCGGTCGCATTTCGCCTCCTGGACCGCCTGGGCGGTCTCGGAGCAATGATAGCCTTCCCAGGCGCGTCAAGTCAAGCCAAGTCGATCAAGGCCTTGGGGATCCATGCGATTAAAGGGAACAATTTCGATCCGCTTTGCGTTCTCGCCCACAGGGAGGCGGACAAGGACAAAACGGGAGAGAATTATGCGGAAGATGAGAATCGTTTTCGGTCTGTGGTGCATTCTTGCCGGGACTGTGGCACAAGCAGCCACGACCCATGTCGTTCAAGTGGGCAACAACTTCTTCAACCCAAGCTCACCGAGCATCTTGCGGGGAGACACGATCAAATGGGTATGGGTTTCAGGGTTTCATACGACTACCTCGGGGATTCGCAATACTGCCGGTGCAGGCAGCCTATGGGATAAGCCCATCGACGCTTCGCACCGGTCGTTTTCACGTGTATTCAGCGCCGAGGGGAGTTTCCCCTATTTTTGCGCCTTCCATCTGGGCATGTCCGGCACGATCACGGTCACCGCGCTCACGGGAGTTTTGGATGAACCCGCTACAACTGCGGCACGGGCTGCGGTGGCTCTGGATCAAAACATCCCGAATCCGTTCAACGCAGAGACCGTGATCCCGTACACGCTCCGTGCTTCAGGCCATGCCAGCCTGATCGTCGCCAATATCCTTGGTCAGACAGTTCGCAGGCTCCTCGAGGCAAACCAGCCAGCGGGGTCTTATTCGATAAGCTGGGATGGACGCGACGATACGGGGCTTCCAGTGGCGTCGGGTGTGTATTTCTACCGCCTCCAGGCCGGGAATGAATCGATGACGCGGAAGATGGTTATGCTGCGGTGAGCCACGGGCAAGATGCCCGTGCGATGTCCGCCAGCAGTTCGATTTCCCCCAGAGGAGTCAATCCCCCCTGTGGACGGACACTCAGGTCCGCTCCGCCATCCAATTCAACTTAGAGCCTCTAACAAAATGACCACACATACTGATGGACTGGGACAGGCGACCGGGGCGCAAACGGGAGGGCGAGGCTCCTGCCGAGCCTCTCTTCCGCACAGGGAAAGGCTCGGCTGGAGCCTCGCCCTCCCGAAGCGTCGACGCTCCACTAAATTACCCGGGTTGATCACGGCGTGTGCCGCAGGTCGCCGTCATTTTGTTAGAGTCTCTTGGAGTTGCGCAGGTGCCCTTCCAGGGCATCCCTCCGCGTTCCCGGACAACCGGATCGGGGGCGCTTGGTGCGAAAACAACTTGACAATTCGAGACTGCGGCGTTATGCACTGTTCCAGTGAAGAAGAGCCGGTGCCCAGACTGCGACGCCCTCCGCCCGCTCTCCGAGTTTTATATATCGAGCCGGGGCATCCCATCATCGTACTGCAAGAAGCATCTGATTATTCGTTCCAATGCGTGGCGCCGGAAGAATTCCGTCCGTTACCACATGTGGCGCCGCGAATATGACCGTTCGAACAAGGAGCGAATCGATGAGTACCACCGGCGCTGGCGATCCAAACCGGAAAACAGGGCCAAGCGTGTTGCCTGGACCATGCGGTACTTCCGCCAGAGGAAGATGCTTGATGCGAAAGCCGCGGCGGCTGCGGCCAGAGAGAGGCAGACCATGACCAGATCGAAGCGGACGGTAAAGGACTTGTGCGAGATCAACCTGTTCGACCCCGAGCGGGTCGCCGTTGTTCGCGGCCGCATGCTCTCAAAGGCGCAAATCGAGGACATGGCGGCCGTGTTCCAGTGCCTTGGCCATGCCACGCGTGTGAAGATTCTGCACGCGCTATTCTCCGGCGAAATGTGCGTGTGCGACCTGACTCAGGTCCTTGGACTGAGCATCTCAGCGGTCTCACACCAATTGCGGATCTTGCGCACCCTGCAACTGGTCAAGTACTACAGAGACGGGAAGATGGCCTACTACTCGATCGATGATGAGCATGTGCGCTCGCTTTTCGCCCTGGGGCTGGATCATGTAAAACACCGGTAGAAGCCGCAAGGGCCCCGACGGACGCCTTGGGCGACCTCGGAGCGGATCGTCCGCCACGATTATGGCAGGCCCCCGGCAAGAAGCACGGGTCTGAAGACCCGTGGCACCGGGATGGCGGATCCGAGATCCGCCCTACTGGGGGCGTGACCGGACGCCTCGACGACAATAGCGCGTGAACCGGGTTTGGATGTGTCATCGTTTGAACGATTGCTCAAATATCGGAATGAGCCCGCCGTAGACTTATTTACGGAGAGGGACTGACTTGCTCAATAGCACTCTGAACGTTCTGATCGAGACTTCGCGGATCTTCCTGGAGGCCGCCCCCTACGTTGTCCTTGGGCTTGTGGCGGCGGCGCTGCTTTACACATTTTTTCCGCAGGAGAAGATCCAGCAGCATCTCGGGCGGAAGGGGCTTGGCTCGATCATCAAGGCCTCGCTTTTCGGCATACCTCTTCCCTTGTGTTCGTGCGGGGTGCTCCCGACAGCGATGTCGTTGAAGGATCGCGGGGCTTCGCGGGGGGCAACCGTTTCGTTCCTGGTATCGACACCCGAGACGGGGGTGGATTCGATGGCTGTGACTTACGCGCTCATCAATCCAGCAATGACCGTTCTGCGGCCGGTCTCGGCCTTTTTGTCGGCGGCGGTGGCGGGGCTGGCAGTTGACAAGTGGGGCGGGCGAGAAGCCGGCGCACGGAATGGTCACGAGACTGACTGCCAGGTGTGTGGTGACCATGATTGCGAAACAGAGCACCAATGGACGGGGCGCTTGCGCGGTTCTATCCGATACATCGCCAACGACTTCTTCCCTGACATTGCCAACTGGTTGCTGCTGGGGCTGATTATTTCGGGGATCGTTGCCGCGCTCCTGCCAGCCGATTTCCTCACCGGCGTTCCCGGCTCAGCCCAGTTGTTCCTGGCTGTGGCGGCCGGTGTGCCGATCTACATCTGTGCCTCTGCCTCGACACCGATCGCGGCGGCGCTCATGGCCAAAGGGGTATCACCCGGCGCTGCGCTTGTTTTCCTCTTGGTTGGCCCGGCGACGAATCTGGCGTCGCTGCTGGTTGTCGGCCGCAGAATGGGGAAACGTACAGCGGCCATTTATCTGCTTTCCCTTGTCGTTGTCGCCCTGCTGATCGGCTGGTGCGTCAACGCGCTGATGGGTGGATGGAATTGGGTGCCGCGGATTGCGAATCCGGAACTGCACGAGCATTACACCATGTTCAACTGGGTGGGAGCGGGCTTGCTGCTTCTGGGATTTCTCTATACGTGGTGGGGGCAGATGCGGTCGCGGCGGAATGGGGCCGTGGCAGACACAGATGGACGTGCATGGACAGGCATGGACGAGCATGGACGTGCTCGGACGCATGTCAGATGACACAGTGAGGGTGGTAGCCATGCCGTTGCTGGGGCGTCTTGCACACGCCCCTGAGCCGTTGAGATCGACCTCTACCTATGGTAGGATTCGCCGCGATGGATTGAGCATGCGCGGGCGATTTGCTCCATCGCCACAACCAAGGCCAGTTCGTGCGGGAGTGTCATCGGCCCGAGCGACCAGACGAGATCGGCCCAATCGAGAACGCTCTGATCGAGACCCCATGGTCCGCCGATGATGACCACGGCACGGCCACTGTGGTGGTCCATTTCCTTGCGCCACAACTGAGCGAAGCGTTCCGAAGAGAACGTCCGGCCAGCGGCGTCACAGGCAATCTTGAATCCGGGGAGTTTGAGTGCGGCTTTGAGGAGGCGCTCCGCTTCCATTCGCTTCTCCGTGCCGGGTGATGAAGCGCGACTCGAGGCGGCTCGTACAAACTGCAAATCCGACTGCGTGTACTTTGCGAGGAACTTCGCATAGTGATCGACGGCCTGGATAGCCCATTTCGATGAGGGGCGGCCGACGGTGAAGAAAGTTGCTTTCACGCGGGAATACCTCCTTGATCCGCCGGACGGGTCACCGTGAAATGGACACGGACAAACGACCTGACACCAGAAGTGTCAGGTCGCTTGTCCGTGGCACCCTGCATATGGGAGTACTGAGTGGGCCGGGGTTCCATTGTCTCGATGGGCGGACAGGAGTGTCCGCTCCACCCAGGAATCTGGATTTGGTGGCCCGGACACTCTTGTCCGGGCACCTTCTTGGTACTCCCATACGCAGGATAACCGTGGGTTCACCTCGCTTTGAGAAGCGGCCCGACTGCGTAGTCGTCCTTCAGTCGAACAGTGCTTGCACGAACTCGTCCGGGTCGAAGGTCTCCAGATCGTCAATGGATTCGCCGATACCGACCCAGCGGACGGGGATCTTCAACTGGTGGGCGATGGCCAGGACGATGCCGCCCTTCGCAGTTCCATCGAGCTTGGTCAGGACGATTCCGTCGACGCCGACTGCTCGCGTAAACTCGGCAGCCTGTGCCAGACCATTCTGTCCCGTCGTAGCATCCATGACAAGCAGGACCTCGACTGTGCCTCCGTCGGGGCCGAGCGCTTTGTCGACAGTGCGTCTGATCTTTGCGAGCTCAGCCATGAGATTCGATTTGCTGTGCAAACGGCCGGCTGTGTCAATCAGGACATGGCGTATCCCGCGCGATTTAGCGGCTTGGACGGCATCGAACGCAACGGCAGCCGGATCGCCGCCAGGCGAGGAACCCACCAACTGCGCACCCGCACGCTGGGCCCAGATCTCAAGCTGTTCGCTCGCGGCGGCGCGGAAAGTATCGGCGGCGGCGAACAATACTGGATCTCCCGACCGAGCGTAGTGGCACCCGATCTTGCCGATTGACGTTGTCTTGCCGACGCCGTTCACTCCGGCGAAGATGGTCACATTGGGACCGTTAGATTCCAGAGGCGGCCCCGACAGGAGGCCATCCGAAAGGATAGCCTTCATCTCTTCTTTGATCAACCCGAGGACTGCCGAGGAATCTGAGATTCTCTCACGAGAGCAGCGTTTCTTCAGGCGGACGATTAACTCTTCGGCGACTCCCAGGCCGCAGTCGGCACCGATCAACGCGGTCTCAATATGCTCGAAAAGGGCGTCATCGATGGATGGACTTAGGCCCAGCGCTTCCTTGATCTGGCCCGCGAGCGCCTTCTGTGTCTTGGTCAGGCCCTCTTTGAGACGCTGGAAAAAGGAACGCATAGGTTGCACCTCGTGGGATAGTCAATGATCCCACGGGGGTGTGAGGATACGGAAGATTGCGATGTAAATCAATTCGGTGGAAGTGCTTGAAGCCGCATGACAAGACAAGGGGGCGCACAGCCGTGCGCCCCTACGTTTCCGATCGAAATCGCGGACCAGGGTTTCACCTAGAAGTCGAAATCCAGTAACGCGGCGAACTGATGCTGTCTCGCTGGGTTGGTCTTGCCAACCTTCTGGTAAGTGTACTCCCCGTGAAGGGCGATGTTGACTGCGGTCCAATCGCCAAGGTAATAGCGTACGAGGGCCGAGAAGACCTGGACGCGACGCGCGTCGTCGTAATTCGGTGGCGTAACCCAGTTGAAGAGCGCCGAGGCGAGAAGGCGATTGTTGGCCAATCCGGACCAGTCCAGCCTGCCGAAGCCACCGGTGAAGTGGTATTTATCGCCGTACCTTAGGTTGTTAATCTGCTCATCGTCCTCGCCATACATCACCAATGCCTGGAGGTTAAATGTCGTCCAGTTAAGGCTGGCATGACCACCCACACGATAAAAGGGCTCGTTCATCTTTCCATCGGCATCGCCGGCAGCACCGCTGAAATCCACCATGATTGATGTGGGGACCCAACCGTAGTAGGCAAAAGCACCCAGGCGCTGGCCGCTGCTCTGGCCGTCACCCCGTCCGATGATCTTTGACAGGTTGACATAGAAGTCTTTAGCATTGTTGTTGTCCGGGTTGGCTCCAGTGCCATTGACAATGCCAACCCCGTACTTGAATCCCTGCTTGAAGTGCCCGGTGGCTTCGATACCAATCTGATTGTCGTCGAAGACGAAGCTGTTGCCGGGGGTCGAAAACCCGTAGACCTCGTATGGCTGCAGCAAGTAATACGACCGTTTGGAGCTGATCGGGTGGTATGCGGGCTCGAATCGGCCAACCCGCAGGCTGAGCGCATCCTGGATGAGATTGCTGAAGACGAGATTCGCTGACTCAAGGGCACCCGGCTGGCTGGGGTCCATCGATCCGACACCCGCGAAGCTGGCGGCGGGTTCGTCGATTCGTGGTGTGTAAATCAGCAGGAAAGAGATGTTCTTATGCATCACACCTGCGGCCAGCAGATCGAGTCCATTGAGATGGAAACCGGACGTGGTGTTCTTTCTCGCCGGATCGTGCGCAACAATCAATCCGGTGGATGTCCGGAGGGAAATCGGCGGGAAGGTCTGGAACACGTTCTTCTCGAGGCCTTCCTGACCGGGCTGCTGGTAGCCATTGTCCCGGAACCGTTGCCCATAGTCGTTGAGCTTGGTGAATGACGTATGGCACATCTGGCAATTGAAACCGTACTTCCTCGCGAATGCCGGGATTGCCTGACCAGGCTCAGGCTGGAGGACCAGCAGGGCCAGCGCACCGGCGATCAATACTGAGAGTTTCCTCATGTGTTATCCCCCTTACTTGGGTAGCTCCGTTTGAGGGATGGGTTTGACACCAGCCACTTCCGGATTGGTGCTTGTCATCGCCCGCGTCATGAACGCAACCAGGGCCTGGATCTCCTCTTCGGAGAGACCCAGCGGAACCATCATGGGATCGAGGTTCGAATCCTCGGTGCCGCCACCCCGGTTATAGAACCGCACGACATCTTCAAGAGTCTTCTCCTTGCCGGTATGCAAGTAGGGGGCGCGCAAGGCGACGTCCCGAATCGTCGGCGTCTTGAAAGCTCCGAGGTCGCGCGAATTCTTGGTCACCGCCATTCTGCCCTCGTCCGGTTTTCCCGGTTCGATCGGTTCAGCCCCCAGATTGTGGAAACGGCCGTCACTGAGATTCCCTCCCCAATGGCAGGCGCTGCAGTGTCCCTTGCCGTTGAAAATCTCCAGACCCTTTCTTTCCTGACACGTCAATGCCGTCCCGGCACCCTGAACATAGCGATCAAAGGGCGAATCGGTCGTGACAACGGTTCGTTCGAACGCTGCGATCGCCTGCGCTACCTGGTCGATAGTGATGGGCGTTGTACCGAATGCGTCCTTGAATTCCTCCACGTATCCAGGCACGTCATTGAGGGTCCGAAGCATGACATCGTGAGTGTTTCCCATCTCAATGGGGTTTTGGATTGGTCCCTTGGCCTGCTCCTCCAGGCTGGGTGCCCTGCCATCCCAGAATTGCAGCGGATTATGGGCGGAATTCGAAACCGGCGGGGAACGTCTGCCACCCATCTGACTGTTGATTCCTTTGCTCGTCGGGCCAGCGTCGGACCAGCCTCTTGCCGGATCATGGCAGGTGGCGCAACTGACCGTGTTGTCCTTGGACAGACGGGTATCGAAATACACCTTTTTCCCCAACAGGATCTTGGCGCTTGTTTGCGGGTTGTCCGGCGGAATCAGTACCGGAGGGAGAGTCCCGATGCGCTCCGGACCGTGTACGACTACCCCTGATGCGGTGATCGGGACCTGCTCGGTCTGCCCCAATGCCAGCGGAGCCAAGACGATCACCGCCACGATCAACCACAAGGGAACGGATCTGTGCATGTGCCCTCCTTTCACGACTCGCTCGCTGCCAAAGTGAACTCTTGCCAAGCCATATTCGGGATACGAATCCGCGCACGCAAGCGCATTCGCGTGGACTGAAGACTGAAATTGGCACAAAACCATGAGACTTTCTGCTACCCAGGCAGCAAAAGGCATCCGGACATGCCAACGGGCACTATTTCTGGTCTCCCCCTAACAGGGAGTCCCAGGAGCCGTCACCTGGGCGTCAAGTACCGGTCTCGACAACCGCACTTGGCGCCAGAGTAGAGACTTGAGCCGTTTCTTCCACTTGGTCTTCCTCATCCGGTGCGATCAGGGCGGGGACATTGTCGGTTTCGCCCGCGTGCTTCAAATGCACAGAGACAATCCGCGACACTCCCGGCTGCTCCATCGTCACACCATAGAGGACATTAGCGGCCTCCATCGTCAGCTTGTTGTGGGTGACGATGATGAATTGGGTTCTTCCTTTGAAGCGATCTACGAGGCGAAGAAATCTGCCACAGTTGGCATCATCGAGGGGTGCATCGACCTCGTCAAGAATACAGAAGGGGCTGGGTTTAACCAGATAGAGGCCAAAGAGAAGCGCCAGAGCGGTGAGGGCGCGCTCTCCACCTGAAAGCTGGCGCAGGCCGATGAACTTCTTCCCGCGCGGGCGGGCGAAGATCTCGATCGGTGAGTCGAGCGGATCATCCGGGTTGGCCAGCCGCACGTCGGCTTCCCCTCCCCGGAAGAGCTGGGTAAAAACATCCTGGAAATTGATCCGTGCGGTCTCGAATGTCTCCATGAAGCGTTTGCCTGCGGTGACATTCAGCTCCGCAATGGTTTCGGTGAGCGCTTTCTTCGCAGAGCGCAGATCACCGACCTGTTTTTCGAAGAAATCCCAGCGTTGTTTCTCGTGTTCGTACTCCTCCAAAGCCAGGGGATTGACCGGACCGAGATTTTCGATCCGGTCGGAAGTATCGGCGATCTTCGCCTTGAGATCCTCATCGGAGAATGGGACATCTTCGATTGTCGCCTCATCCGCGTCGATCTGAAGGGTTTCAGCCGTGTGCCGCCGGCTTTGGTCGATTTCGACGTCAAGGCGGGAAAGCTCAATATCAACCTGGACGCGGGCACGCTCTGCCTGGTCACGACGCTGCCGCGCCTCTTTGACTCTGCCATCGATCGCCGAGAACAGCTCATGCTGACGCAGCGCTTCAGCGCGCGCGGAGGCGCGTTCGGATTCGTGACGCTCACGCGCCGCCGACAGCTCGGCGTGCGCGCGTTCCAAGATTGCCAGCTGACTGGCCAGTTCACCGGCTTCCACTTGGGCGGACGCCAGCCGGGTTTGGATCTGAGTCTGTTCCTCACGGCTCTCTTCGATGGTTTCAGATAGACGCTGGCACTCGATTTCTGCAGCGTCAAGACGCGCAATCGCCTCCACGATGCGAACCCGCGCGTCATTCACCGCTACGCTACGGGCGGTCACTTGTTCCTCAAGACCGGCGAGCCACTCGGCGGCCTGACGGCGACGTCCCGAGCTATCGCTCAGTCGGTCTTCGATCTGGCGGACCAGGCCATCCTGGCGTCCGGCGTGAGCATCATCCTCGGCAAGAGCTGTCTTCCGCTGGGTCAAATCACTGTCCAGATCGTCTCCCGAGCGGGCCAACTCGGCGGCGCGGGCATTCTCCCCTTCCAGGGACAGCCAGAGGGCGCGCAGCTTCTCTTCGTCCGACTTTTGCTGGGCCGACTTGAGATCCAATTCGTCACGCACACTGGCGATTTCTGAACGAAGTTCGTCAATCCGATGATGTGTGGTGGTCTGTGCTTCCCGGCCCGCCAGGATCCGTTCATCGAATTCTGCCAGACGGCTGGCCCTGCCCACGATCGAATCGTTTGATCTGCCCGCTGCGACACCGGCCTCGCGGCGCGCGTTATCGACACGAAGAGCGCCGCTCGGTTCGATCAGAAAACCATCGCGTGAGACAACGCTACAGCGACGGCCCATGGCATCGAACACGCGGCGCGCTTCGGCCTGAGTCTCGACGATTGCGACTCTGCCGAGGAGCGCACGTACCCAGACAGCGGCCTCCGGCTCGGCGGAAATCCGGTCGGAGAGCAACCCGAGGAAGGCGGGATCATCGCAGGCCGGCTTGGTGATGGGCTCCAGTCGCAGTAGCGAGGGATCCAGCACGACGGCCCTTCCTGCCGCCGCGCCTGCCAGATATGAAATGAGGCTCTGCGCAGTCGCCGGATCGTCGCACCAGAGGGCGCCGAGCCGGTCCGCCAGCGCGAGTTCGACGGCTTGTTCCCAGCCCTTTTCGGGATGCAGACGGTCGCTGAGGCTGCGGACGTGTCCCTGCCAGCGATCGGAGTCGGACAAAACGGCCTCGGCTGCGGCTCCAAGCCCCTCGCCACGCGCGATCATGCCGGCCAGCATATCGCGAGCTGATTTCCATTCCTGCAAGCGCTCGGCCCACGAGCGCGCATCCCCCTCCAGCCTAAGGCGTTCTCCATCGAGCGCATTGAGGCGCTCATTCAGTTCGCGGCAGAGTGTCTGACTATTCGCGACGTCGCGTTCAGCATCGGCAATGGCGCGTTTGACGCGCTCGATTTCCTCACTCTTGCGCCGGTGTTCATCCCGGACTCGATCTCGCCGGGAGGTCAGCTCTTCAATGAGCTTTCCCCAGCCCTGACGCCTCTCAACCGTGGCCGCCTGCTGCGCGTCCATTTGCGCACGCTCACGGGTGAGCGCGGCAAAGTCCTCATCCAAGTGGGTGAGAACCTCTTCGGCTTCCTCTGCCTGCGCGGCGACACCGCGATAGGCCGACTCGGTCTCCTGTGATTGCCTGGAAACAGTTTCCCGCTCCCCGGCAGCATCACTCTTTGCGGTCTCGGCTTTCGACAGGCGGGTGGTCGCCTCCTCGAGTCTTGCTGAAAGAGAGGACAGACGCGCCTGTAACTGAACGCGTTCCTCCTCCAGATACTTCCTGCGATCGGCCAACTGGACACGGCGTGTCTCGGACGTGTGCCACTCATGAGTGAGCGCGGCCAGACGATCGGCAACGCCGGTTGCGGTCTTCTCCGCTTGTTCGGTAGTGAGGCGAGCGGATTGCCATTCGAGTTCCAAGGCGTCGTACCGGGCCTGCAATCCGGCGCACTCATCGTGAGCGGCGCGCGTTCTTTCTTCGATCTGCCGGCGGGTATCAAGCAGGCTGCGGTACGCGCGGATCGTGTTCACCATCTGGAACTGGCGCAACTCGTCCCGGAGCTGGCGGTGGCGTTCGGCCCTGCCCTTCTGGCGCCCCAGGGAGCGGGCACGTGTGGCAACCTCGTTTTTCAGATCGGTGAGACGGATCAGATCGTGTTCGGTGGCCTCGAGTTTTCGGAGGGCCGCCCTCTTGCGCCATTTGTATTTGGAGACACCGGCGGCCTCCTCGAAGAGGCTGCGGCGCTCGTCAGGATTTTCGGAGATGATTGCATCAATCATGCCCTGCTGGATCACCGAGTAGGCATGGGAGCCCATGCCGGTGTCCATGAAGAGGTCGTTAATATCCTTGAGGCGGCAGGCGGCGCGATTGAGCCGGTATTCGCTGAGGCCGGAGCGGTCCAGACGCCGCGTGACCGCAACTTCCTCAAAATCGCACGGCAGGACGCCGCTGTGGTTATCGATGATCAGTGTGACCTCGGCTGCCGACAATGCCGGGCGCTGGGGGGTGCCGCCGAAGATCACCTCTTCCATCTTGCCGCCGCGCAGGACGCGTACGCGTTGTTCGCCGAGAACCCAGCGGACGGCATCCGTCAGGTTGGACTTTCCACACCCGTTCGGGCCGACCACGGCGGTGACACCCTGGCCGAAAATGACTTCAGTGGGGTCGGGAAATGACTTGAATCCCGCCAGTTCGATGCGCTTCAGAAACACGTTACCCCCGGTCTCCTACTCCGATTTGCTAAGAGTCTCTACGACAATTTGACCGCGCATAATGGCAAACATGGCGTTGTCAGTTGACCACCCAGCGATGGGAGGGCGAGGCTCCTGCCGAGCCTTTTCCCCCTCAGGAAGAGGCTCGGCAGGAGCCTCGCCCTCCCTCAGCATCGATGGCCTTCTGCCCGATCCAGATCCCTCACCACCCTCGTAGGGTGCACGGACATTCATTCTGTTAGCAGCGCTAAGTTCAGTGGTTACCCAATCGGGATCAGCGCGATGGGTGAGCGTTTGATGCGGCTGTTTCAAGGCGCCCCGGTTGGAGCCGCCAGCCTCCGGATCATTTCGATGAAAAGAATGAATTCAGTCTTGATATCCGCCTGTTCACGTCCATGCCGCAGTT
>Ga0315273_10007150_pt1 | contig 13967 bp, 14 predicted proteins | sample YL17G02_0_MG_FD_205753 | JGI IMG/M metagenome (GOLD analysis project Ga0315273, IMG submission 205753) | Sediment microbial communities from Yellowstone Lake, YNP, Wyoming, USA - YL17G02_0 | ecosystem: Environmental > Aquatic > Freshwater > Lake > Sediment | place: USA: Wyoming | collected... | reverse complement strand
CCTACCCCGAACAAGCCTGCGCGCTCCGCTGCTTTCCCCCCCCCAGGCCGTGGTTAGGCTGCAGAAAAGGCGGCAATCCGGTATTCGACTGCAGGGGAGCGGCGGCCAGGGTTGCACTCGCTCGGTCAGTTGTGTCGTATCCCCGGAAATGTCTGAGGGCGATTGGATGGAAGTCCCGGACCGGTCCCTCGACCATGCCTTCCCACCCTCTCTTCACACCCATTACAGCCCCGCTTCACACCTCAATCGCCACCTTTCCTCCTGCATGGACCAGACCCGGGAGGGAGCAATGACAACCAGGACGAGCAGGTTGGCCAGGAAGGGCAAGCGTGTTGCGAAGCGGCTCTACAAGAAGGTCGAAACGAAAGTGATGGCCCTGGAGGGCCGTCGCTCCGTACGCGCAAAAGGGCGCACATTGAAGCGGGTCGGGCGACAGGTGGTGGAGACCGGATTGCTGATCGGCGCGGTCGTGGCGCTCGAAATGGCGCTGGACCGGCTCAGTGCGACGCACGGCAAGGGATGAGGCGGCTGCTACTCTACCTCGATACGGGCGTCCACCTCCCGGCCAATCCGCCGGGCCGCCTCCAGATGTTCCGTGAGCCCCGGGCCGGCCGCCTGACCAGCTGAAATCCGCAGCAGGTCGATCCGCAGGTTTTCGAGCGCCGAGAGGGCCGTGGCCAGCTTGGCGCTCCCTGCTTTCCGCGCCGATTCCAGGTCCCGCACCAGATCCACCCGCCCCGCCGCCTCAGTCAATGCCTTGGTGAGCGCCTGGTCCTGCCGCCTGAGCGCCTGCACGTCCCCCTCGAGCTGTCGGAGGACCCTGGGCACCTCCACGAGTTGCTTCTGCTCCGCGGCCGGCAGCGCGGCAAAGAGCGCCTCTGCCGCCCGCCCCAGCGCCACTTCTGTCGGTTCGTTGGCCGCCGGCAGCGCCCGCCCCTCTCCGCCACCCGCCAGCCGCACCATCCACCGCCCCAGTCGCCCGCCCCACAAGCGATCCCACCAACTCGGCCCCTCCGCGGTGGGCGCCGTCAGTCGCGCCGCCGCCCAACGACCCACGCTGAGCGGAATGAAACTGACCGCCAGGTCGGCCAGGATCTGCACCAGTCCCGGCCAGTGGTTTCCCGTCGTACTGATCCAGTACCACGCCACGCCGGCGGCGAGGAAGGAGGCCATCCATCCTGCCGCCGCGGTCAGTTTCCCCGCTGGGCCGACGGGCTCCCGCTCCTCGTCGGGCCCGAGGAGAGCGGCCCGGATGTCCTCGAAGCCGTATCCCCGGCGCATCGCGTCCCGCAGGGCGCGGAACGCGGTCACCTTCCGCACCCCGGTCAGCGCGATCATCGCGAGCCCGATTCCCCAGTTCACCAGCCCCAGGTAGACGTCGACCTCGCCGAACGGATGGACAAACCGCGTCACGAGGTTGAAGACCACCACCAGCAGCATCACGCTGCCATACCCGCCGAGGTCCGTGCCCAGCTCGTGGAGTTCCCGCGCCGCCCGCGCCACCGGCGCCGGCGTCGTCGCCAGCACCGGGAGCGTGCTGCCGAGTGCCGCGGCCAGCTCCTCTCCCGACGCAAAGCGATCCGCGGGCGACTTGGCCAGGCAGCGTTCGATGGCCTGTGCCAGCGGCGCCGGCAGCTCGGGTCGGAGGCCAAGGACCGGCGGCGGCGTTTGCGTGAGATGCTTGGCCAGCACGGCGGCGGCGGAGTCGCCGTCGAAGGGCCATTGCCCTGTTGCGGCCCAGTAGGCGGTCACGCCCAGCGAGTAGAGGTCGCTCCGGCCGTCCACCGGCTCGCCCGCCGCCTGCTCGGGGCTCACCGCCCGCGCGGTCCCGACGACCTGCCCGGCCGGCGTGTCCGCCGCGTCGCCGCTCACCTGCGCAATACCGAAGTCGGTCACCATCGCTCTCCCGCCGTCGCGCTCCAGCAGGATGTTCTCCGGCTTCACGTCGCGGTGCACCACCCCCTGCCGGTGGGCGTAGGCCAGCGCCCACGCCACCTCGCGGACCACCTGCGTCACTTCGGGCGCCGGGAGTCGGCCGTGCCGGCGAACCCGCTCACCCAGCGTCTCGCCGGCCACGTAGCCCATCACGAAGAAGACGAGGCCGTCTGATTCCTCAACCGAATGGATCGGGACGATGTTCGGATGGGAAAGCCGCGCCGCCGTGCGCGCGGGCGGCAGGAGCTTGATGGCCACCAGCCGGTCGAGTGCCAGGTCCCGCGCAAGGAACACGACCCCCATGCCGCCTCGGCCGAGCTCCCGCTCGACGGCGTAGCGGCCGGCCACCGCTTCCTGGAGCGCCAGCAGTTCAGCGGCTGGGGGCATCGAACTCAGTACGCCTCAGGCACCGGCGTGGCGAGCAGTTCCCGGGCGCGGCTCTTCCGCGGCGGCTTCCGCTTGGGCAGCGTCACCTTCTTCCGCTTGACAGCCTTGTAGGGGATCTGGCTCAGCATGTGGTGGATGACGTTCAGCCGGGCCCGTTCCTTGTCGTTCGAATCCACCACATGCCAGGGCGCCCATGCAGTGTGGCTGGCGGCGAACATGTCGTCCCGCGCCTCGGTGTAGTCGTCCCACCGCGAATACGACTTCAGGTCCATCGGCGTGAGCTTCCAGGTCTTCCGGCCGTCGGTGATGCGGTCGGTCAGGCGCCGGGTCTGCTCCTCCGGGCTCACCTCGAGCCAGTACTTGAGGAGGATGATCCCCGATTCCACCATGGCCTTTTCGACGCCAGGCACCGCTTCGAGGAACCGTCGGGTCTCCTCCTTGGTGCAGAATCCCATCACCCGCTCCACCCCGGCGCGGTTGTACCAGCTCCGGTCGAAGATCACGATCTCCTTGGCAGAAGGAAAATGCCGGAAGTAGCGCTGCACATACATCTGGGAGCGCTCCCGTTCGGTCGGGGCCTGGAGGGCCACCACCCGGAAGGTGCGCGGACTCACCCGCTCGGTGATCGCCTTGATGACGCCGCCCTTCCCGGCGCCGTCACGGCCCTCGAACACGAGGCAGACCTTGAGCTCTTTGTGGCGCACCCAGTCCTGAAGCTTGACGAGTTCCACGTGGAGCTTCCGCAGCTCCTTCGCGTACTCCTTGCGGGACAGCGGCTCCCGATCCGCGATCGCCTTGCCGGCGCCCCTGCTCTTGCCGCCCATCCGTCGCTCCTTGCTTGGTGACGCGCTTCGAAAAACAGCATCCACGAAATCACTTAACCCCGATAGCACTTCAGTTCGCAGGCAGAAGGTACCGCCCCAAACTCGGATGGGTAACAGGCACCCTGGCGCCGGGATCGGTTGGCGACATGCTTCCCCGATTCCCCGCTTCCCCGCCATATTGCCAGCTATGGCGCTGATCACACTTCTGACCGATTTCGGCACCGCCGACCCCTACGTTGCCGAGATGCGCGGGGTGCTCTACTCCCGCGCGCCCGGCGTCACGCTGGCCGACCTGAGCCACGGGATCCCGCCGGGCGACGTGCGAGCCGCGGCGTACCTGCTGGGCCGGGCCTGGCACCGGTTTCCGCCGGGCACCGTACATCTCGTGGTGGTGGACCCCGGCGTCGGCACCGGGCGGGCCGCCCTGGCGCTCGGCGCGGGCGATCACTGGTTCGTCGGCCCGGACAACGGTGTGTTCACCGGCGTGCTGGATCGGGTGGACGGGCCCGTCGTGGCCATTCCCGCTCCCGCCGACGCCGCCCCCACCTTCCACGGCCGCGATCTCTTCGCGCCGGCCGCCTCGGCGCTGGCCCGCGGGGCGCCGTGGACCTCCCTCGGCGAGCCGCTGCCCACGGTGCCGGTGCGCCTGCACCCGCCGGCGCCGTTCTATGAGGGGAAAGTGGTCGTGGGCGAGGTGATTTCGGTGGACCGCTTCGGCAACCTGGTCACCAACCTCACGCCCACCGAAGTGCCTCCCTACGCCGTGCTCGAGGTCGAGGACACCGAGGTGGGTCCGCTCCGCCGCACCTTCAGCGACGTCGCGGCGGGACAGCTGGTGGCCTACCTGGGCTCGGGGGGGCAGGTGGAGATTGCCGTGCGTGATGGGTCCGCGTCGCGCCGAATCGGACTCGGCGTCGGCGGGCGGGTCCGGGCGCGGTTGGGCTGAGCCGGCTCAGTCCACCCACTCGACGCTCACGCCGCCGAGCGAGGTGGTAAGCGTCACGTCGAGGTGGCGCCGGGCAGTGGCGTAGTTGGCCGAGGTGTACTGATTGCCCTGCCGGGTGAAACCCGCCGGCTGGAAGGTGGCGAGGAACTGCTCGGTGGTCAGCTCCACGCCGACCGACCGCGGGATCCGAAGCGTGAGCCCACCCATCGCCTGCGTCGCCTCGAGTTCGGTGTTGCCTGCCCACGCCCCGGTGAAGTCCAGCAGCACACTCCCCACCCCACCCTCGTACGTCACCTTGTCGCACCGGCTGTTCCCAAGCCCGACCACATTGAGCTCGGCGGCCCCCGCGCGGAAAACCGCGGCGGTGCAGCGGATCGTGTTCGGCTTCGAGAAGCGCACCTCGACCGTGCTGGCGCCGGTCTCGAGCACAAGGGACGAGAGGCGCAGTCCACCGAAGTCCACCACCGACTGCACCGCTCCGATCGTCATCGAGAGGTCGAGGCCGGGCTGCGGAGAGAACTGGATGTCCGCCCCCTGCTTCCGGTTGCCCGAGCTCACCCCGATGGCGCCGCCGTCCCGGTCGGCCACACCGAGCGTCACTTCAGTCCGTGCCGCATCCCATCGGCTGATCGGCTGGAATCGCTCGGCGTCGTACTCGAGCTGCATGGTGTAGAGGGATCCCGGCGCGCCAGCGCCGACGCGCAGCGTGCCGCCGGCAAACACGATAGTGGCGGCGAGCCGTGCCTCCCCGTGAAACTGGCGAGTCGTGCTGAAACTCCTGAGGGTCTGGGCGGGCAGGGTGCCGGCACCGGTCACGGCGGCCAACAGGACCACGCCGAACGGTGCCGCGGTGCGCACCGTCAGCGGACCGGTGGGGGGGTCTTGTGCTGGCCCGGGCGCCGCGCGGCGGGCACGCCGAACTGCGGCGTGGCCCAGAGGTATTCGTCGGTGAGCGCCTCCGGTGGAATGAGCCGTCCGGCGAAGTGTCCGGCCAGCCCGAGCCGGCTCAGGAGCGCCGCGCCGAGGCCCACGGTGAGCAGCACCCAGGTCACGAGCGCCGCCGCTCCGAATGCGACCCAGCCGAGCACGGGCACCCACCCGAACGCCGCCCAGCCGGCCCAGACCAGCAGCATCGCGGCGAGCCCGGTCAGCACATGGCGGTAGCTGGTTGGCGTGCCGAGCATGATGCCCTGTGCCAGCCGGCGCCGGGTGTACGTCTCGCCGATGGCGTGCGCCACCGCCAGCGACCCCGCCAGCACGGCCGTCAGCACGAGCAGCACGGAGGCGACGACGACGAACGGCACGAGCAGGACCCCGACGATGCTGAGGATCAGGCCGAGGATGACCACGCCGAAGGTCGGGATGGCGAGCATCTGTGCCAGCAGCCCCACGGCAAACGAGCGGGCGAAGGTGTGGGAGACGGTGTCGGAGATGATTTCGAGGTTGGGTTTGCCGAGGAGGACGAGGCCGAAGCCGATGCCGAGCAGCGTCAGGAAAATGCCGGCGAGTCCGGCCACGTTGCGGAGCGTCAGGAGGATTGGCGAGAGGGCCGACGCGGCGGGCTCGGCCACTTCGGCGGTGTTGACGGCGCCGAGCGTGTGGATGTCGCCGGTCACCTGTCCACCCGCCTGATGCACCTGGCCCCCGTAGGCGAGGACGCTGCCGGACACGTACGATCCGGGGTGCAGGGTGATGTCGCCGTCGACGGTGACGAGGTTGCCGGAGAGCCGTCCGAAGAGGTCGGCGTTGCCGTTCAGGATGAGGACGTCGCCCTGCTGCGTTTCTCCAGTGCCGATCGAGAAGTTTCCGACGCGCGCCATTCCGCCGGGCACCGTCAGCGCAAATCCGGGGGACTTGGAGTCACGGAGTGCACGCGCCAGCTCAGGCTCGAGCCGTGAGGGCGCGGAGAGGTCGCGGAGAGAAATGGTGCGCCCGCCACTGGGCGCGGACGGAACGGATTGCGGTGCGGGGTGGGCGGCCTGGATGCGACTCGGCCTGGCGGAGAGCGCGGGCGGGCAGATCAGGAAAAACAGGCCCGCCGCGAGCAGGATCCGGTCAGGCCTGCACATGAGCCACCCGCGGCGTCGGCAGGGCCAGCAGGCGTCGGAGCACCACAACGCCGCCAGCGTAGGCGACGGCTGTGCCACCGAACACGAGGCCGAGACGGGCGGGCGACTCGATCAGCCCGCGGACCCAGGGGTACCACGGCTGTGCGAGGAGGGTGGATCCGGAGGATCGGACCGCCGCCAAGGCCAGCCGGCCGAGTTCGCCGCCCGCTCCCTGGAGGAGCTGGGTCAGCGTGTCCGGGTTGGCGAGGCTCCACCCCACGCTTGCGGCCATCGGCAGCAGCAGGCCGGCGGCGAGTGCGGCCGCGACGGCCATCGGACGGGCCCGGCGCCGGACCTCGACCCGCGCCATGACCCGGTCGCCGAAGCCGGCGGCAGGGCTGAAGAGCGGGAGGGTACCGAGCAGGTGGGCCAGCGCGCGGTCGGCATCGGCCAGCCGCCGGCAGTCGGCGCAGCCGTGTAGATGGGCCTCGCGATTGCGCGCGAGGGCCCCTGCGAGCCAATCGTCGAGCTCGTCCGGCGTGAGGTGGATGGCAATGAGGTCCGTCATGACGCCCCTCCTACGGGCCCGTCGGGCCCGGGGTTTCACTGGCGCAAATGCGCAAGCGCCTGCCTGAGTTCCCCGCGCGCGCGGTGGATGTACGTCTTCACCGTGCCCAGCGGGAGGTCGAGCATCGTGGCGATTTCTTCATAGGGGCGCCCCTCGACGTGCCGGAGCAGGATACAGGAGCGATACTCCGGTCGGAGGGTGGCGATGGCCCGCTCGATTTCGCCGCCCAGTTCCTTGGCCTCGAGTTCCTCCAAGGCGGTTTCCTGCCGGTCCCCGAGCTGGAGCGCGCTGGCCTGGATCGCCTCGGGGGTCAGCGCATGCGGGGAGCCGTCGAGGGAGAGGGTGTCCAGTTCCCGACGCCGCAGGTGGTCGATCGAGACGTTGTTGGCGATCTTGAAGATCCAGCTGGAGAACTTGTACTCGGGGCGATACGACTCGATCGCGTTGAGCGCCTTGACGAAGGTCTCCTGGGAGAGATCCTCCGCCTGCTCGCGGTTGCGGACCATGCGGTAAATGAGGGAGAAGATCGGACGTTCATATCGGCGCACCAATTCACGGTACGCCGCCTGTCGTCCGGCCCGCGCCTCGAGCACCACGTCCTGATCGGACATGGTGGCCAGGTCGAGGCCGGGCTTAGCCACGGGCTTCCCTCCGCCTTGCGGTGGGCTTTCCGTGAAGGGTAGATTGGCCGCCTATGTTAGCCACGGACAGGAAGTTACCAGTATCGGGCGGCGCGGAAAAGCGCTCCTATGTGCGCGGGATGTTTCACGCCATCGCACCGAGCTACGATTTCCTGAATCACCTGCTGAGCCTGAATCTCGACAAGCGGTGGCGTCGCAAGGCGGTCGAGCGTCTCAATTGGGAACGGGTACCCGCTGGAAGGTATCTCGATCTCTGCGCCGGCACCCTCGACCTCGCCGCCACGCTCGCTCGGCGGCCCGGATTCACTGGCCTGGTCGTCGGGTCCGATTTCGTGCCCCGCATGCTTCAGCTCGGGCAGGGAAAGGCGGAGCGGATCGTGAGCGTCACCGCCGATGCGCTTGACCTGCCCCACCCCGACGCCACCTTTGACGGCGCCACGGTCGGGTTCGGCGTGCGCAACCTCATGGATCTCGACGCCGGACTCCGCGAAGCGGCCCGCGTGCTCAAGCCGGGCGCCCGGTTTGTCATCCTCGAGATGAGCATTCCCCCGGGGCAGCCTCTGCGCGGCCTCTTCCTGTTCTATTTCCGGCATGTGCTGCCGAATATCGGCCGTCTCGTGTCCCGCCATTCGAACGCGTACACCTGGCTGCCCGAGTCGGTGCTCGCCTTTCCGGAGCCGCACGCCCTCGGCGAGCGGATGGCGCGCGCCGGCTTCCGGGACGTGACGTGGGGCCTGCTCTTCGGCGGCATCTGCGCGCTCCACGTCGGAACCCGCGCGTGAGCGAAGGCCAGACCCTTGCCGGGGAGTCGCTCCTCGTCCGTTACGTCAACTTCGTCAAGTTGCCGCATACGCTGTTCGCGCTGCCTTTCGCGCTGCTGGGCGTGCTCGCCGCGTCGCTGCATGCGCCCATCACCGGGCGAATGGTCGGGCTCGTCGTGGTCGCGTTCACCACCGCGCGCTGGGTGGCGATGGGTTTCAACCGGATTGCCGACCGGGAGTTTGACGCGCAGAACCCGCGCACCAGGGACCGCGAACTTCCTCGTGGCGCACTGACGGTGGCGCAGGCCTGGGGGTCGGTGGTGCTGGCCGCCGCGCTGTTTCTCTGGACGGCCTACGCGCTCAACCCGCTCTGCTTCCTGCTCAGTCCGTTCGCGCTCGCGTGGGTCATGGCGTACAGCCTGTCGAAGCGTTTCACCTGGTGGCCGCACCTCTGGCTGGGTACGAGCCTGGCCATCGCGCCGGTGGGCGGGTGGATTGCCGTGACCGGCGCATGGAGCCGTCCTCCGTGGCTCCTCGTGTCCATCACGATTGCCGTCGCCACATGGGTGGCGGGATTCGACATCTTCTACGCGCTTCCCGATGCCGCCTTCGACCACGCGAGCGGGCTCCGAAGCGCCGTGGTCCGCCTGGGCGAGGCGCGCAGCCTCCTCCTGGCCAAGCTGCTGCACGGGGTGACCATCCCTGCGCTCGCCGTCTTTGGATGGGGCGCGGGTTTCGGGGTGTGGTACTATGCTGGGGTCCTGGTCGCCGCCGGCATCCTCGCGTACGAACACCGGCTCGTGAAACCGGGAGACCTTTCGCGGCTCGATGCGGCCTTTTTCCGGATGAACGCGGTAATGTCGGTGACCGTGTTCGGCTTTGCCCTTCTTGACCGACTCGTGTGAGCAGGCAGTGACCCCTCCGGCGCCCCGCTTCGGCGGCCTGCAGGATTTCGTGCGCCACCTCGAGGCGCAGGGGGAGCTGCTGCGCGTCACCTCCGAAGTGGATCCGAAGTTCGAGGTCGCGGAAGTCACCCAGCGGGTCATCCGACAGGGCGGACCCGCGCTCCTCTTCGAGCGGGTCAAGGGAGCGGACTTCCCCCTCGCCATGAACCTCTACGGCTCCGAGCGGCGGATGGAACTGGCCCTCGGCCGCCCTCCCGGGGCCATCGGTCGCGAACTGATCGAGACCTTTCAGCGGCTCAACCCCCCGTCGCTCGGGAAGTTCTGGGAATTGCGCGCCACGCTGCTCCGCGCGCGCTTCCTGCGCCCCAGAATGGTGCGCCGCGCGCCGGTGCAGGAGGTGGTGGAATCGCCGCGCCTGGACCGGCTGCCCAACCTGTGGAGCTGGCCGAGGGACGGTGGGCCGTTCATCACCTTCGGCCCGACCATCACCCACCATCCAACCAGCGGCATCCGGAACTTCGGACTCTACCGGCTGCAGGTGTTCGACGGCGCGACGACCGGCATGCACTGGCAGAGCATGAAAGGCGGCCGGGGGCACCATCACGAGGCGGAACGGCTGGGGCAGCCGCTCGAAGCCGCCGTGGTCCTCGGTGGGGATCCGATGACGATGCTCTCCGCCATCCTCCCGCTGCCGGAAGACTTCGACGAGCTGGGCCTGGCGGGGTTTCTCCGAGGGCGCGCCACGGAGTTGGTGCGGGGCCGGAGCATTGCCCTGCCGGTGCCGGCCAACGCGGAGTTCGTGCTGGAGGGTGTGGTGCCGCCAGGTGAACGCCGGATGGAGGGCCCCTTCGGCGACCACTACGGCCACTACTCCGAGGCGTCGCCGTTCCCGGTGTTTCACGTGAAGACCGTGACCCGCAGGCGGAACGCGATCTGTCCCGGTGCCGTCGTGGGCAAGCCACCGCAGGAGGACAAGTGGATCGGGCTCGCCGCGGGAGAGATGATCGGCCCGCTCATCCGGGTGGTCAATCCGAATATCGTGGACCTCTTTGCCAGCGACGACGCCGCGTTCCACAACCTCCTCACGGTGTCGGTCAAGGTGCGGCATCCGCTGGAGTCGTTCAAGACGGCGCTCAACCTGCTGGGCACCGGGCAGCTCGCGCTGACCAAGTGCATGGTGATGGTGCGGCACGACGTGCCGGTGCGGCAGTTCGGCCGGACGCTCCGCGAGCTCTGGCATCGCTTCGACCCGCGCGACCGGATGCTGCTCCTTCCAATCGCGCCGCTCGACACGCTGGACTACACTTCCTTTGAAATGCACGTGGGCAGCAAGCTGGTGCTGGACGCTACCGGCGAGGTGGTGACTGCGGACCCGCCGCCGACGGCAATCGACGACCCGTCGGTGTTTGACCGCCGGATCGGGGCGCACCGTGTGCTCGACGGCGGATTTGTGGTGGTGCAGGTCCGGAGCGAGCCTCGCGCGGTGCTGGAGCGGCTCCTCCGCTGGGAGGGGCTGGGTCCGGCCCGGTTCGTGGCCGCGGTGAGCGACGACGTGGACCTGAGCGATGAAGGCAACATCGTGTGGGGCATCTTCACCCGGTTCGACCCAGCGCGCGACATGATGTTCGAGCGCCAGGAGTTCATCGGCGCCAAGCCGGTGTACGGCGGCCGAATCGCCATCGACGCCAGCTGGAAGCCGGGGTATCCGCCGCCGGTCACGATGCCCGAGGAAACAATCCGCCTGGTGGACCGACGGTGGGGCGAGTATTTCGGGGATCGGCTGGAGCGCCGCGAGCGGGGCAGGTGGTAGGTTCGAGGACTGAGGACTGAGGACTGAGGACTGGAGGATCACCATGAAGCGCGAACCCCTGATTCCACCGCCGAAAAAGCCAAAAGGCCCGACCGTACCGCCCGCCGGCCCGAAGCGCCCTCCCCCGCCTCGTCCGCCGGCGCATCCGGTGCACGTACCAACCGGAAACCGGAGAGGCGGGTGAGCCAGCTCCCGATCGTAATGGCCATCTCCGGCGCATCGGGCGCGCCGTACGCCGTCCGGCTGCTCCAGGCGCTGGCCACCGAGCGGGTGCCGGTCTGGCTCATCGTGACGAGCCACGGCCAGCGGCTCCTGAGCGCGGAGTGCGGCATCTCCACGCTGGAGGAACTGCGGGACGCCACCGGCGGCGACTGGACCAGCGTCACGGTCTATCCCGACGACGACCGCGGGGCCAAGCCGGCCTCCGGCTCCGCCAGGTGGGCGGGGATGGTCATTTGCCCCTGTTCGATGGGGATGGTGTCGGCCATTGCGCAGGGGTCGAGCCGGTCGCTGGTGGAGCGCGCCGCCGACGTGGCGCTCAAGGAGCGGCGGAAGCTGATCGTCGTGCCAAGGGAGACGCCGCTCTCGCTGGTGCACCTGCGCAACCTGACGGCGCTGACGGAGGCGGGCGGCGTCGTGATCCCCGCGGCGCCGGGGTTCTACCACCGGCCCACGAAGGTCAGCGAGCTGGTGGACTTCGTCGTGCAGCGGGTGCTGGATCAGCTCGGGCTCGATATCGACATCGCGCCGAGGTGGGGTGGTGACGGCCCCAAGTAAGGTTCGGAAACAGCCCTGAATCCACGAGAACACGAAAGCACGAAGACACGAAAGAACAGCACGTTTGATTTCGTGCTTTCGAGATTTCGTGCTTTCGTGAATTCTTTTTGGTCTGAGGACTTGCAATGCGCCTTGGCATCATCTCCGACACCCACGGATTGCTTCGCCCGGAGGTCTTCGAAGTCTTCCGCGAGGTGGACCACATCCTCCACGCCGGCGACGTCGGCCCGCTCGACCTGCTCACCGAACTCGAGGCAATCGCACCGGTGACGGCGGTGTACGGCAACACGGATGGGTGGGACGTGAAGGCGCGGTTGCCGCAGGTGGTGGAGCTGGAGCTGGAAGGGATCCGCATCGTGGTCACCCACGGCAATCAGTTCGGACGCCCCACGCCCGAGGCGCTGAACGCGGCGTATCCCGACGCCGATGTGCTGGTGTTTGGGCACACCCACCGGCCACTGCTGAAAACGGTGGATATCACGGTGACGGCCATCAACCCAGGTGGAGCCGGCGCGCGGCGCTTCGACTTGCCGCCGTCGGTGGGGATCATGGAACTGGAGGCGGGGCTCCCGCCGCGAGCACGCCTGGTGCCCTTGCTCGCGGCCGGAGACGAATAGCGCCTACTGGACGGGGTCGATCGGTGGCGCCTGGCTGGCGGGGTTCATCCCGATGCCCCAGATCTCGCCATTCACGATGACCCATCGGATGATCAAGGGCTCGCCCATCATCGAAAAATTCGCGGTGCGCCAGTACTGCGGATTGCCCTTTCGCATCACAACCTTCTCCGACACCACACTCGTCTCCTCGCCCGCCTGGGCAGTGAGCTGGTCCAGGCCTTCCGCCATGGCGGAAGCGCTGCCCATTTCCTTGCGGGCATCTTCGCTCATGTGGGCGTAGAGACTGTCGAACTGCGCGGTGTAAAACCATTGCGTGTACTTGCGGCCCAACTCCATCTCGTCGCCCACTTTCGGATGGACGGTGGGGGCGGGAGCCGTCGCGGCGGTCGCGCTGGTGGTGGCAGAGGCGGAGGGGGCTGGGGTTTGGGCAAACAAGGCAGCTGGGGCCGCGAGCAGGGCGGCTGTCAGGAAGGCATGGCGGACGGACATGAGAACCTCGGTAGGGGTTGAGTGACCAACCAACTACGGAGGATCCATGAATTGGTTTCAGGGTGGAACGGCTATTCCTTCACGACCTTCAGCGGCCGGGATGACGATGCGATGGTGCCCTTGGCATCCCTGATTTGCACCTCGAGGACATAGTCGCCCGGAGTCAGGGATTCGAGGCTGAGGGTACGGCTGACGCGCGTCGGGGTCCCGGTGCTCTTCTCCTCGAAGCCCAGGCTGATCCCCGGGCCCGTGGCCTTGTCACCCCGGCGCGCCGTCACTTCAGCGTGGTACGCCTGCCCTGCCGGAATCCCATAGACCTCGTAGTACAGCACCACCGCCGTCCGTGCCTGGAACCCGTGACGCGGGGTCAGCCACGCCGTGTCGCCTGGTGCGACCAGCCAGGGTGCCGCCTGGCCCCGCGCGCCGATCGCGAGGTCGCTGACGGCCAGCGTGCTGGCGTCATGGACCGGAATGGTGATGAGTTGCGAGGCAAGGAGGGCGCCGGACGAATCCCCCGACTGGATGGCGGCCGTCCACTTCCACGTCCCTGCGGGCAATGTCGTCGCGAAGTGGCCGAAGGCGATATAGCTCGAATCGCCGGATGCGTGCATGGAGGGCGGGGCGTACACCACGGTCGAGTCGAACTTGGTCACGGCGTTCCCGCTTTGGTCAAACGCCGCGAACCGAAGCCGGAGCGTGTCGCGCCGACCGGGAGCCTCGTGCATGAGCTGCACCAGGGCCACCGCAATGTGCACCCCCGATCCGCCGGTCGCGGTCCCGATGGCGAGCGGAAGCACTTGTGACGTGACGGAGACGGGGAATCGCAGCGGCTGGGCATCGGTGGTGGTGCTCGTCTTGATGCTTTGCCTGCCGAGCACGGCCAGCTGCTGCAGGTAGACCGGTCCCGTGACGCGGCCCACGTTCAGGAGCTTTCCGTAGATCGGGGAGACCCCCTGGCGCTGGCGCATCATCTCGTAGAGGTCCGCCCCGCAGGCCGGGTTCGTTCGCGACGCCCCGATCTGCGCCATCACGGCCTCTCCATATCCGGCGGGGAGGATCTCCACGCTATCAACCATGGGGTCCCAGCGGGGCCGCGGTCGGACGGACTCACCATTGATGTCCTGCACCGATCGCACCAGCAGGTAGTCGCCGATGCTGTTCTGCGAGGCGAAGTGAAGGAGCAGTTCGTCGTCGGCGCGGTGATAGCCCCAGGTCTCGTTGGCGACATACCCGCAGACCTGCGGCTGGACCCGCGCGTC
>Ga0315273_10007149_pt1 | contig 13968 bp, 17 predicted proteins | sample YL17G02_0_MG_FD_205753 | JGI IMG/M metagenome (GOLD analysis project Ga0315273, IMG submission 205753) | Sediment microbial communities from Yellowstone Lake, YNP, Wyoming, USA - YL17G02_0 | ecosystem: Environmental > Aquatic > Freshwater > Lake > Sediment | place: USA: Wyoming | collected... | reverse complement strand
GCAACGACGGCGATGGTGAACATGGACATGATCGGGCGACTTGAAAACCGGGCGCTCACCGTCTACGGCACCGGCACATCACCTCTCTGGAACGACCTTCTCGCGAAGTACAATGCCGATTCGTCATTCACTCTCAAGCTTATCCCCGACGGTTTCGGTCCGAGTGATCACGCGCAGTTTTACGGGAAAGACATTCCCGTCCTCTTCTTCTTCACCGGGACCCACAATGATTACCACAAGCCGAGCGACACCTGGGACCGGATCAACTATCCGGGCGAAGAAAAGGTTGTTCGCTACGTGGGCACCATCGTCAGGGATATCGCGAATCGGCCCGATCCTCCGCAGTTCGTCAGGACGGCGTCCTCCGCTCCGGCCGGGGGGGGCGATACGCGAGGATTCCGAGTGACGCTGGGAATCGTTCCGGACTACGCGGAAGGAACCGAAGGGATGAAGATCGGCGGTCTGCGACCGGGAGGTCCTGCGGAAAAGGCCGGCTTGAAAGCGGGGGACATTATCGTGCGGATGGCCGGGAAAAAGATCATGAACATCTACGACTACATGGGCATGCTGGGGGAATTGAAGGCGGGGGACAAAATCGACGTGGAGGTGACCCGGAGCGGCGAGCTGATGTCTTTCACCGCGGTGATGGAAAAGCGGAAGTAGCGGGAGATTATTTTACGCTCCCGCGGAGGAGGTGTTTCGCCTCCCGGAAAAATGTTTCCACCAGCCTTATCCGCGCGTCCTCACTGCGCGCCGCCAGCAGATCTCCCTTCTGGTTTCTCACCAGATCGGCCAGCGCATCCTTCTCGTGCGGGGCCAGACCCGCGACGAAGGCCCTGAACGCGTCCCATGCCGCCATTGTTTTCCTCTCTCAGTGGTACAAGGTTACTTCCGGTATCGCCAGCCCGTCTCCCGCAGCGTGAGCACCGCATCCCCTTCCGAACGGACAACGGCGTCCATCACCTCGCCTATGATCAGGAGATGGTCTCCCGTGACATGGGTGGTGGTGACGCGGCATTCAAATGCCGCACCGGCGTCCTTCAGGAAGGGGGTGCCGTGAAGCGCGGAGACAAACTCCCTCCCCCCGATTTTCCCCCCCGTGGCCTCCGGACTCTTGAGGAACGCCTTGGCGGTCTCGGTCGAGCCTGCCGGGAGGATATTGACGCAGAAAAATCCCGACGATTCCACGTAACCCCTCATCTTCGAATCGTGCTCGACGGCAATGGCGACGCAGGGGGGATGAAAGGACACCTGCGATACCCAGTTCGCTATCATGGTGGCCGGAACGCCGTCATGGAGCGAGCCTACCACGTAGAGCCCATACGGGATGCGCTGGAGGGCCTGGGTGATCACGTCGGCGCTAGCCATCGTGGCGGTCTCCCCTCCCGGCGCGGTCCGGGTTGCATACGGGACATCCACAAAGAGACCGGAGGGTCTCCCATGTGTAGATTCCCTCACCGTGTCCGTCCCCCCAGCGAAACTGGAGTGCATAATTGCCGACGGGGGATGCATCCGTCAGGGCGTACCTTCCGGGAGCGGTGGTGTCGGGTGGAGGGGGCTGATAGGTTTGCATTAGGACCGTCTCTCCCTGACACCCGGCGCAGGGGCATGTGTCACGGAGGCGGCGGAGCGAGACGGGTCCGCGGTGGCCGTCATCCCAGACCATGAGGATTTCACCGTCCGGTTGCTTTTTGAATTGCGTGAGCCGCAACAGACCCCCCCCTCAGAGAATAGCCTCCGTCCCCGGCCGACCGAATTGACCGCGATCGTTCTCAGCCTCACACCATGCGCCGGGCCACTTCCCGCAGGGCATCCTTTGTGAGGAACTTCTGGACAAGCGGGAAGAGGATGTGGTTTTCCTTGTGGATGTGGTTCACAAAGAGTTGGACGATCACCCGGGCGATCACGGCGAGTTCCTGTGCGGCGGCTTTGTCTTTCCGGTGCGCTCCCACCTTGTCGACGGCGCGGCGGAGCCGCCGGAATTCCTTCTTCAGATCCTTGTGGTCCTCCCTCATCAACCGGGTGGGTCCCTCGACATACCGTTCGAGCACCGGGAAGAGAGCTTCCTCTTCGCTCCGGTTGTGAACGCTGACCTCCTGCTCAATGAACCCGACCGATGTGAGGACCTTCCTGTAGGCTTCCATGGTGAAGCCATCGGTCGCAATCGCAAGCGTCGACTTGTTGAGCGCCGAAAGATGGACCAGCGCTTCATCGTGTTCCTGCATAAACTGCGCGATCGGATCGATTTGGCGTTTCAGAGCCATCCCCCCTCCCCGTTGTCGATCGCTTACAGGGCTTCGACAACGGTTGTGTACTTCATCCCACCGTCATCGATGAACTCCTCCAGCTTTCCGACAAGCGATTCGGTGGTCTCGTCCTGATTGTCTTCCAGGGCGTCATACTCTTCAATGCTATTCGTAATGAACACTTCGGTGAACTGGTTCTTCCGCCCCTTCGCTTCAAAGACAGAGTAGTTCTTCTTCCCGACCGCGGTGAAGTGGTCCTTCATCCTGCGGGCAAGATCGAGATATGCCTCGCGGTGTTCCGGTTTGATGCCGTACGAAATCGTGAACATCACTCTGGGCATTGCTTTGTGTCCTTTCGATGATGAAATGCTCTCTAGTATCCTGCCGCACGTATCTCGCGCTCGTTCATACCGAAGTAATGGCCGACTTCATGGATGAGGGTGTCACGGATGACGGCCGGAACGTCCTCGGCGCTCCGCGCGACCGCAAGGATGTTTTCCCGGTAGAGCGTGATCGTATCCGGCACCACGGGATACATGCCGTAATCGGTCCCCCGTCTGGTCAGCGGGATCCCCTCATAGAGTCCCAGGAGGATCGACCCGGGGCGGTACCCTTTCCGGCGGCGCGGCTCGTCCCCGGGGACGTCTTCGATGATGATGCGGACGTTGTCAAACGCCGCACGGAACGGCTCCGGCAGCGCATCGAACACTTCCTGCGCTCTCCTCTCAAACTCTTCCCGGTTCATATCACATCATGCGCAGCGCAAAGGCACCGGCACCGAGAGCTCCCATCCCGATGACCGACAGGGCCACCGCCTTCACCCTGGGTAGTGCCATCGCCACCCCCGACCCGACGATCAGCAAAACCCCTGACCAGACAAATGCCACGACGTCGAGACTGAGAAGAGCAAGATAGAGAAAGGGATTGATCGCCAGGGGGGGCGGGTTGTCCGAAAAGAAATATATGCCGAAGATAGCAATCTCGATCGGGAACACGAACACGAGCGAATAGACGATCGGCGCGGATGCATAGGCAACGGTCCCCATCACATTGCGGAACGAACCCCGTCCGCCGAGCATCCTCCCGATAACGCGCAGCCCCGCGCTGAAGACGACCACAAAGAGCACACCGGCGGGCGGTCCGATGACGACGCCCGTGACGATGAGCGTTGCGACATTGGAGAACTTCGGTCCCATCGTCATGAACCAGAAGATCCCGTACACGAGCGCGGCACCGAGGAGACAGCTCAGCAGCAGAACATAGTTCTTGTGCCGTGCCAGGGCAATGCGCTTGAACGTTGCGCGCGGTGATTCCATCAGACCCCAGAGCGTCTCAAACAGATTAAGGTTGTCCACCTTCGTCTGCAGGTAGCTCTTGCACGAAGAACAAACGACCGTCAGATCGTCGTTCTGCGCGCCACACACGGTGCATGCTATCATGCCTGGGGTTACCTGGACTATTTCAAATATCTACCAATATACCATCTTCTCATCTCGGAAGCAATGAGAATCTGCGAAAACAAGGGGGTTTCGAGGGATTATCTCAAGGAATGGGAGCGAATTTTGCTGTAAAGTGGCGGAGCATCGGCGGTTCCTCAAGGATGGTGTATCCTTTGAGGGCGGTCCGTCTCTCAAAGCACTCGATCACGATCTCGATCACGTAATCAATATGACTTTGCGTGTAGACCCGGCGGGGGATGGCAAGACGGACCAGTTCCATACGCGCGGGGACGAATCGGCCTGCGGGGTCGGTCCTGCCGAACATCACGCTGCCGATTTCGGTGGAACGGATCCCCCCGGCGAGAAAGAGTTCCACCGCGAGCGATTGCCCAGGATACTGTTCCACGGGGATGTGAGGAAGGAACTTCTTCGCGTTGAGATAGATGGCGTGTCCCCCCGGGGGCTGAAGGATGGGGACGCCCCCCTTCACCAGGCGTTCGCCGAGATACTCGACCGACCGGAGGCGGTAGTGGAGGTAGTGTTCATCCAGGACCTCGTCCAGCCCCTGGGCGATCGCCTCGAGATCCCGCCCGGCCAGCCCGCCGTAGGTCGGAAACCCCTCGGTCACGATAAGCAGGTTGCGGGCCCGGGCGGCAAGCTCGTCATCGTTGAGGGCGAGGAATCCCCCCATGTTGACGATGCCGTCCTTCTTGGCGCTCATCGTCGCTCCGTCAGCGTACGAGAACATTTCCCGGACGATCGCCTTGACGGAAACGTCGGCGTACCCCTTTTCCCTCTTCTTGATGAAATAGGCGTTCTCGGCAAACCGGCAGGCATCGAGGAACAGGGGGATACCGTGCTTTCTGCAGATATCCTTCGTCTCCCGGATGTTCTGCATGGAGACCGGCTGGCCTCCCCCAGAATTGTTGGTGATGGTGATCATGCACAGGGGAATGTTCTTCTCCCCTGTTGTCTGAATAAACTCTTCCAGCGCACGTGTGTCCATGTTCCCCTTGAAATCCGCGATCACATCGGGATCGCGTCCTTCCTCTGTGGGGAGGTCGATCGCCACCGAGCCGGAAAACTCCGCATTCGCACGGGTGGTGTCGAAATGCGAATTGTTGGGGATGGAGGTACCTTTGCCGCCGGTGAGCGAGAAGAGTATTTTCTCCGCCGCCCTTCCCTGGTGGGTGGGTATAATGTGTTTGAGACCGGTGAGCTCACGCACCTTTGCTTCAAACCGGTAGAAGCTGCGCGCGCCTGCGTACGATTCGTCTCCCCTCATCATCCCGGCCCACTGCTCCGCGCTCATGGCCGCCGTCCCGCTGTCGGTCAGGAGGTCGATGAGAACGTTCTCCGCCGGGACAAGAAACAGGTTGTAGAACCCTTTCCGGAGGACCTCCTCGCGTTCGGCGCGCGTCGTGAAACGAATCGGCTCGACGGATTTGATCTTGAAAGGTTCGATGATTGTTTTCATAGCAGACCCTCGTGTCATCCATGGCGGGTGAGGACGGGAACGTATGGTGGCGGTGTGCTCAACTGAAAAAGAACAGCGGTGGAGACGGAGGGGTCGGAGGAGCGCGCTCCCCTACTCGCTCTCGTACCGGAGGAGAGAAAACACCTCGTACGGGGTCAGGCGTTCCCTTCCCCTGAGAAAGGAGAGTTCGATGAGAAACGAAAGACCGACGATGGTACCGCCGAGCCGTTTGACGAGCCGGCATGCGGCCAGGATAGTCCCCCCGGTCGCCAGCAGATCATCATGAAGAAGAACCCGCTGTCCGGGGACGATCGCATCGTTGTGGATTTCGATCGCGTCGGTACCGTATTCAAGCGCGTACTCCTCCTTGCTGACGGAGGCCGGGAGCTTGCCCGGTTTTCGCGCCGGGACGAAGCCCGCCCCGAGGGCAAAGGCCAGCGGTCCCCCCAGGATGAATCCGCGCGATTCCACGCACACGACGGTGTCAACGGCCAGGCCGCGGTAGTGCTCGCTGAGCAGATGCACGGCGCGCGCGAACGACGGGCCGTCTTTGAGCAGCGTGGTGATGTCCCGGAACATGATCCCCTTTTTCGGAAAATCGGGGACCGTCCGGATTCTTTCCAGGAGTTCCGGATGCGTTGTCATCGTCACCATGGGACCTTTGTTTTTGTCAGAAACGCCTCGATGCCCTGCTTGCAGTCCGTCGTCATCCGGGCCGTCGCATTCATATTGGCAGCGAAGTCGAGGGCATCGAGGAAGTTCATGCCGTGCAGTTTCGCCAGCATCTCCTTGCACATTGCCATCGAGGTTGGGCTGTTCCCCGTGAGGAGTTCCTCGGCGAGCGCCGATTCGGCCGCCGCGATCCCGGCGTGGGGAACCACCATGCTGACCAATCCCGCCGCGTGCGCCTCCTCGGCGTTCAGGACGTTGCCGCGGAGCACCAGCTCGCGCGCCCGCCCTTCCCCTATCCGTTTCACGAGAAACACCATGACCAGGGCGGGGATGAAGCCGATATGCACCTCGGTGTACCCGAACCGGGCCTGTTCACGGGAGGCGATGATGAAATCGCACACGCTCGCGAGGCCGCACCCCCCCGCCAGGGCGGGACCGTGGACGACGGCGATGACGGGTTTGCGGATCTCGTAGATCAGGCGATACAGGTGGGCCAGGCGGTGTGAATCCACGCGGTTTTGTTCGAGGTCATACGCGGCGATGCGCTGCACGTACTCGAGGTCGGCCCCCGCACAGAACGCGGGCCCCTCCGCTTTGAGTGAAACGACTTTGGCCGAGGCGTCTTTTGCCGCTGCCGTGAACGCAGCCGTCAGTTCCCTGATCATCTCATCGTCGAGCGCGTTGCGCTTCTCCGGACGCCGCAGCGTGATCGTGGCGCGGCGGTCGGCCACGGCATATGCGATCCTTGAAAATTCCATGGAAAGAAAAATAGCGAATTGCGCGGGCAAACACAAGCAACGGGGTCACAAACGCATGCGTCCTCCGCCCGTGGAGGCGGAGGACGCCGTGAGGAAAGACGTGCACTTGGCTTAGACGTCGTAGTACAATCCGAATTCGTAGGGATGAGGACGGATCGCCATCGGCTTGACCTCCTTTTCCGTCTTATACTGGATCCACGTGTCGACCACTTCCTCGGTGAACACGTCGCCCCGGAGCAGGAAGTCATGATCGCGTTCGAGAGCATGGAGTGCTTCCTCAAGCGAGCCGGGGGTCGAGGGAACGTTCTTCAGCTCTTCCGGCTCAAGATCGTAAATGTCCTTGTCGAGGGGTTCCCCCGGATCGATCTTGTTTACGATGCCGTCAATCCCCGCGAGCAACATCGCCGAAAAGGCGAGATACGGATTGCATGCCGCGTCGGGGCAGCGGAATTCCACGCGTTTCGCTTTCGGGCTCGGCGAGTACATCGGGATCCGGACCGAGGCGCTCCGGTTGCGTTGCGAATAGGCCAGGTTCACGGGCGCCTCATATCCCGGCACCAGACGCTTGTAGGAGTTTGTCGTCGGATTGGTGAGCGCGCAGAGGGCCGGTGCATGTTTGAGCAGGCCGCCGATGTAATGGAGGGCCATTTCGCTCAGGTTCGCGTAGCCGTTGCCGAAGAAGAGCGGCTTGCCGTTCTTCCAGAGACTCTGGTGGACGTGCATGCCGGATCCATTGTCCCCGAAGATCGGCTTGGGCATGAACGTCACCGTCTTGCCCCTCATGTGTGCGGTATTCTTGATGACGTACTTGAACACCAGGAGCCAGTCGGCCGATTTGAGCAGCGGCTGGAACTTCAGGTCGATCTCCGCCTGGCCCGCGGTTGCCACTTCGTGATGCTGGGCCTCGACGTCCAGGCCTGCAGCGATCAGGTTGGCCGTCATCTCGTTCCGGAGATTCTGCAGGTGGTCCGTCGGCGGAACCGGAAAGTACCCCTCCTTGTACCGTGGCTTGTAGCCCAGATTAGGTCCTTCCTCGCGTCCCGAGTTCCATCGTCCTTCGACGGAATCAACATGATGGTAGCTGCTGTGCTCGTTCGTATCGAACCGGACGTTGTCGAAGATGAAGAATTCGGCCTCGGGGCCGAAAAACACGGTGTCGGCGATCCCTGTCGATTTCAGGTACGCCTCCGCCTTGTGGGCAATGCCGCGGGGGCAGCGTCCGTACCTCTCTTTGGTCAGGGGATCGTAGACGTCGCAGGTGAAGCTGAGAGTCTTTTCCTGGATGAACGGGTCGATGAATGCCGTCGACGGATCCGGAACAATGAGCATGTCGCTCTCGTTGATGGCCCTCCACCCCCGGATGCTCGATCCGTCGAAGCCGAAGCCATCCTCGAAGGACGATTCCTCGAGCTTGCTCACCGGCACGGAGAAGTGCTGCCACTGACCAGGGAAATCGATGAACTTCAAGTCGATCATCGTAATCCGTTCGTCCTTGATCCGCTTGAACACCTGGGTCAGACCCGATGCTGAACTCTTTGCCATATGATTCCCTTCGAGAAGTGTGTAAGATATGTGCGTGCGTTCATTCCAATCCGCCGGCGGTAGCGCCTACTTCGTCGCCTCGACCCTGAGCCGCATCGATTCCTTGGACGTGGAAAGCACCAGGTTCGTGCGGGTGCTCGTGATGCCGGACCATCCCTGTATCTTCGCCAGGAGTTTCTCCAGCGAGCCCGTGTTCGTGGTCCGTATCTTCAGGAGATGAGAGCCTTCCCCTGTGATGGCGTGACATTCCAGGATCTCGTCCATGTTCTGTGTGTGCTCGATGAACTGCGGAAAGTGTTTTGAGGAATCCACCGTCACGAAGATGAATGCGGTGATGTCCTTTCCCAGCTTTCTCGGGTCAACAGTGGCATGGTATCCCGTGATATAGCCGTTTTCCTCGAGCTTGCGCAGCCGATCGCTTATGGACGGGAGCGAAAGCCCGACCGCCTCGGCCAGATCGTTCCTGCGGGTCCTCCCCTTTTTCTGGAGGGCTTCAAGGATCTTTGCGTCGATTTCATCAAGGGGCATAGGGTTTTCCCGGTTATGGGCCGAGCCCGGCGAACAGGGACGGCGCCTACAAAAATAAGGCAAATGCTAACTATTGGCTTCAAATATAAGGTAACCGTGGGGGTTTGTCAAGACTTTTCTCAAGAAAGATGACGCCGAGGCTCTCGCTGTGACGCAGGATACAGGGTGGGGAGAGACGGGAGGGATCTGCCGGTGGCGGGCCGCCGATCAGGTCCCCTGGGCTGCGGAGCGGAGCGCCCGGAGGGCTCCCGGGATGTCGCGGGACCCGAAAATGGCGCTGCCCATCACGAGAGCCCCCGCCCCGGCTTCGATGACGGGACGGATGGTCGTGAGGTCAATACCCCCGTCGACCTCCAGCGTCACCGCCGGTTTCATCTCGCGAATCATCGCCGCCGCCTGTCCGATCTTCTCCAGCGATGATGGAAGGAAAGTCTGTCCGCCGAAGCCCGGGTTCACCGACATGATGAGCACCATGTCGACATCCCGGATGATCGACGACAGAAGGTGCACGGGCGTGCCGGGATTCACGCAGACGCCCGCTCTCGCCCCGAGGCTCCTGATCATCTGAACGGTCCGGTGAAGATGGGGACACGTTTCGTAATGGACCGTGATGCTGTCCGCGCCGGCGGCACGGAAATCCTCCAGATACCGGTCGGGTTCCTCGATCATCAGGTGCGCATCAAAGGGAATGCGGGTCAGCCCGCGGAGCGATTTGATCACCGCCGGACCGAACGATATGTTCGGGACAAACCGGCCGTCCATGACGTCCAGATGCAGCCAGTCGGCCCCCCCCCGCTCCACTTGCGCCAGCTGTCCCTTGAGATCGCTGAAATCAGCCGTCAGGATCGAAGGTGCGATGATGATCATGGCGACACCCCTTAGCGTTTGGGGATCTGAATCTCTTCCGTGGGCTTTCCCACCTTGACCACGAAGAGATCGACCTTCTGGCCGGCAAGAACCGTTTCCCCTTCATGGGGAAACTGCTCGACGACCGTGTTGGGGATCAGCTCGTAACTTAACTGATAGGTGATGTTGCCGACGTTCAAACCCACGGCCTGGAGCATTCGCCCGGCTTCATTCACCGTCTTGCCGACCAGATTCGGAGCCGTCGCACCCCCTGCGCCAAAGCCACTGCTGACGGAGATGGCGACGTGCGTCCCCTTCCCGGCTCGTGTCTCAGGAGCGACAGACTGCGCCACAATCGTGTTCTCCGGATACTGGTTCGACGGCGCGTAGCTGATCTCCCCCAGTTTGAGGCCGTACCGTTCAAGGGCGAATTTCGCGTCCCGCAGGGAGCGTCCGCGGAGCTGCGGAACCACCACGGATACCTCACCTCCGGACACGGTGAGATAAACACGCCTCCCCTGTTTCACAACCGTTTGCGGCGCGGGATTCTGAAACACGACGGTACCGACCGGTTCATCGGGATCAGGGCGTGTTTCCGCTTCGACGGGCTGAAGACCGGCAACGGAAAGGGCGGACGTCGCCTGATCCAGCGTCAAACCGGTGACATTGGGAACGGGAAGCGTTCTCCCGTGGTTGACATAGAGTGGGAGAGCGACGTAGTTCAGGAGAAGGAAGAAAGCCAATACGCTCCCCGCAAATATCAGGAGCTTCCGTACCCAGGATTTTCGGAGCAGCCGCACCAAGAAGGAGGCCATGCCAGAGGGATTGTGGTGAACGTATCCGCGGTAATATAGCAAAACCTCCGCGAATCCACAAGACGGTCCCGCCTCCGCTTGTTTCCATGGGCAATTCTTCGGACATTGTTCCGTCACCCACCCATCGTCAGGAAGCGCATGTTTCGTTACACGATTCTAGTCGTTGTTCTCGGCCTGCAGAGTATGCTCTTCTTCAAGGCGCGGCGCTGGCTTGCACAACGCTACCCGGCGGCGCGGTGGATCAGACTCGCGTTGGCGGCCCTGTTTATCATATCAAACGCTACTCTGGCGATCGTGCTCCTTGCCGGCCGTCGCCTCCCGGATATCCATGGATGGTTCCTGAGCTTGGCAGCGGGTCCATTCTACATATGGTTCGGCGCAACCATCATGCTCGGGTTGGCCCTTCTGGCCGGGGCGCTCATCGCCCTCCCGTTCAAGGGACTCCGGGCGGCACTCCGACTCGTGCCAGCCGTGGGTCCGCGCATCAAGGCGGTCGAAGCGCATCCCGCGGTCCGGCGGTTCGACGCCTCCCGTCGCGTGTTCCTCCAACGCGGCATGGTCGGATTGACGGCAGCCTCCTTCGGGGGCGCCGCCTACGGGGTGCTGGGGGAAAAGTCTGACCTCCGGTTCACACGAAGCCGCTTCACGATTCCCGGTCTGCCTCCCCCCCTTGAGGGCTTCACGATCGGCATGGTCAGCGATGTCCATTCAGGCACGTTTATGACCAAGGCCGATATGGACACCTACGTGGCCGCATTGCTGTCGCTGAAGTCCGACCTGATCGTAGTCCCGGGCGACTTTGTGAACAGCATGACGGAGGAGGTCTTCCCGTTTGCCGAATCGTTCAGCGCGCTCCATGCCCCTTGCGGCGTCTACGGCGTCATGGGAAATCATGATTTCTTCGCTCCTGATCCGGAACGGGTCGCCCGCGAGGTTGACGACTGCGGCGTGAAGCTGCTCCGGAACGACGGGGTCCTCATCGAGAAGAACGGGGCGTCATTCTATCTCTTCGGCGTCGACGATGCCGGACGGCCGGAGAGAGCGACCGCACTCATCGGGAGGGCGACCGGCAACGCGACGCTGGATATCCCCCGCATCCTCCTCTGTCATCGCCCCTATTTTCTCCCGCAGGCGGCAGCGGAGCGGATCGACCTTGTGCTGAGCGGACATACGCACGGCGGGCAGATCGTCATGGGGCGTGTCGGCGGCCTGACGTTCACTCCGGCACAATTTTTCTCCCCCTACGTGTGGGGGCAGTACAGCTATGGCCGCACACAGATGTTCGTCTCCCGCGGCATAGGAACTGTCGGGCTCCCGATGCGCCTGAATTGCCCCCCCGAAGTCGCCCTCCTGACGCTTTCGGGGAGTTGATTCTCGCCGATTGTTTCGATAGTTTTCAATAACTTAACCCCCTCCCCCGGATGGATTACATACAATTGGCCCGTCTGGCCCGCCTGGCCCGAAAGAACTCCTTCTCACCCTATTCCCATTTCCGCGTCGGCGCTGCACTCCTCACCGGGGGGGGCAAGGTCTACACGGGGTCTAATATCGAGAGCAGTTCGTACGGCCTGACGGTCTGTGCGGAACGGACCGCCCTTTTCAAGGCCGTGTCGGAAGGGGAAAAGCGATTCGTGGCCATCGCCGTGGCCTCCGATGAGGAGGATTTCACCCCCCCCTGCGGTGCCTGCCGGCAGGTCATCATGGACCTGGCCGGCAATATCGACGTTGTCATGGCGGGCAAAAGAGGAAACGTCAGGGTGATGAGCATGAGCGAACTCTTCCCACACCCCTTCGGCGCCTCGAATCTCTTGAAGGGAAGACATCGATGAGCGCACCCACGTCGCACGATTCTCCCCAGAACGTTGGGTGGATCGAAGTCATCGCCGGCTGCATGTTCAGCGGGAAGACGGAAGAATTGATCCGCCGGATCCGGCGTGCACAGATCGCACGGCAGAAGGTCGCCATATTCAAGCCTCTCATCGACGATCGATACAGTGCCGACCATATCGTCTCGCACACCGAGGCAAAACTCCTTTCCACCGCGGTCAAGTCGTCGTCCGACATCCTCCGTCTCGCCGGCGATGCCCAGGTCGTCGGGATTGATGAGGGGCAGTTCTTCGATATGGGAATCATCGATGTGGCGGAAACCCTGGCGAACCGGGGGACCCGCGTCATCATAGCGGGACTCGACCAGGATTACCGGGGCAAGCCGTTCGAACCGATCCCCCAGCTCCTGGCCATCGCGGAATACATTACCAAGACACTGGCGATTTGCGTTGTCTGCGGGAATCCGGCCGACCGTACGCAGCGGACCACGCCCGCCAGCGAACGGGTACTCGTCGGCGCCAAGGACTCTTATGAGGCCCGCTGCAGGCGCTGCTTCGATCCACCCCCCCTCTCCTGAACCCAGACGGGAGGTCCCCTTATGACGGCCCCTTCTGATGAGCATGTTGACGGCTCCGTCCGCTATATCAGGGAAAAAGTCTCCGGGAAGCCGGACATTGCCGTTGTTCTCGGGTCCGGATTGGGAACGTTCGCCGAGGGTCTCCCCGACGGGCGTCAGCTGTCGACCTCTGAAATTCCTCATTATCCCGTTTCAAGCGTTGAAGGGCACAAAGGAAGGCTTATCTTCGCAGAGCTGGACGGGAGGAGGGTGCTGGTGTTCCAGGGTCGGATCCATCTTTACGAGTCAAACGACCTTGCAAAGGTACTTCACCCGGTTGCTGTCGCCGGACGCCTAGGAGTCCGGACGCTCATCGTGACAAATGCCGCCGGAGGCATCAACCGAGAGTTCTCACCCGGCGACCTCATGCTGATTTCGGATCAGATAGATCTGACCGGTGAATTCCTGCCTGGGAAACGTCCTGGAATACGCAACGTCCCTCTGTACGATCCGGAGCTTCTGATTCACGCGTCCGATCTTGCGGCGTCGCATGGAATCCAACTCAAGCGCGGGGTCTATGCAGCTGTCATGGGGCCATCTTACGAGACCGCCGCTGAAGTTGAAATGATCTACCGGCTGGGGGGGGACGCTGTGGGGATGTCCACCGTGAAAGAAGTTCTCTTCGCGTCTCAACTCGGTATGCGGATCCTCGGCATCTCCTGCATCACGAACAAGGGGACGGGGATCGGGACCAACAGACTCAACCACGCCGAGGTCACCGAAGTCGCCAACCGGGTCACCCGGGACTTCACCACGCTCCTCCGTAACCTTCTCGCGACCCTATAATCCGCACCGCTAGAGACGGCCTTGCCTGTTTCTGGATAATGAGTTAATTCCTTCCCCGTGATGCCTCGACCCCGCTCGTAAGCCGGGAGGAATTCACGATCACGAATGAACTGCTGAGCACCATCGCGGCAGCAGCAACGATCGGTTCCAGCACTCCCCCCAGTGCCAATCCGACACCTATGATGTTGTACCCGAACGCCCAGGCGAAGTTCCATCGAATGGTCCGGCGCACTCTTTGCGCAAATGAGAACAACCAGGGGATATGTTCAAGGTTGTCGTCCATGATCGTCACGTCGGCGGTCATTTTTGAGAGATCAGTCCCCGACCGGAGACAAATCCCGAGGGTGGCCGCGGCCAGAGCCGGCGCATCGTTGATGCCGTGCCCCACCATAGCGGGGGGGGGGCGGGGGGGGGCG
>Ga0315273_10007148_pt1 | contig 13968 bp, 8 predicted proteins | sample YL17G02_0_MG_FD_205753 | JGI IMG/M metagenome (GOLD analysis project Ga0315273, IMG submission 205753) | Sediment microbial communities from Yellowstone Lake, YNP, Wyoming, USA - YL17G02_0 | ecosystem: Environmental > Aquatic > Freshwater > Lake > Sediment | place: USA: Wyoming | collected... | reverse complement strand
CGGTGCAGCTTTGAAGGTTTGCAGCCAGCGCAGAATCTCGTCGGAATCCGCGTGGCCGGAAAAAGATTCCATGCTGCGAATCTGCGCCCGCACCGGGATCGGCTCCCCGTGAATCTTGATCTCTTTCGCGCCATCCTTGAGCATCTGGCCGCGCGTGCCGGCGGATTGGAAGCCGATAAACAACACCGTGTTCCGAGGGTCAGGCAACCGGTGCTTCAGATGATGCAGGATTCTCCCGCCGGTAGCCATTCCGCTCGCCGAGATGATGACCGCGGGATAACGGAGATCGTTGATCTTCTGGGACTCCTCCTTGCTTCTCATATAGTGCAGGTTGGGGCAGATGGTCGGGTATTCATGCGTGGATTTGTAGATGGCCCGGGCTTCCGAGTCCAGGTCGTCGACATACTTGCAGAATAGTTCACTCACATGGATGGCCATAGGGCTGTCGACATAAATGGGCAAGTCGGGGATAGCCTTACGGGCCTTGAGATCGCGCAGGACATAAAGCAGGGTTTGAGTTCGTCCCAGCGCGAAGGCCGGAACGACCAGCATCCCCCCCTTTCTTGCGGTCTCGTTCACGATCTCCGCCACTTCTTCGAATGTGTGTTCCGGGGGATGCTTCCGGTCGCCGTAGGTCGATTCCACAACGAGGTAGTCGACACGGTCGATGGGCGTCGGGTCGGGAAGGATCAGCGCATTATAGCGGCCCAGGTCGCCGGAGAAGAGCACCCGAATCGGCTTGCTCCCCAGATCGAGTTGAGCGTCCAGCATGGCCGAACCCAGGATATGCCCGGCATCGTGAAACCTGACGCGCGCATTCCCATCCAGGTCCAGATCCTTTTCATAAGGCAACGGGCGCAATTGCTGAATGGCGCGTTCGGCATCCGGGATCGTATAGAGGGGCAGCGCCGGCTCGTGTTTGCTGAATCCTTTCTTGTTGGCAAAGCGCGCATCTTCCTCCTGCAGATGAGCCGAGTCGATAAGGCTGATTCCGGTGAGTTCCAGGGTCGAGGGCGTCGACCAGACCGGCCCGTGAAATCCTTCGCGCACGAAAACAGGCAGCATGCCGATGTGATCGATGTGCGCATGCGTTACCAGGATCTGCCCGATCGATGAGGCAGGCACGGGGAGCGGTGACCAGTTCATCAGGCGCAGTTTTTTGGCGCCCTGGAACATGCCGCAGTCCACCAGGAAACGCACCTTCCCCGTGTCGACGAGGTATTTCGATCCGGTCACGGTTCCGGCCGCCCCCAAAAACTGTAGTTTCGCCATACCTTTGAGTCTCTTGTTTTGGCCCCTCCTTGTCAATGCCCAGAAAAACAAAACAGCAACTATTTGGTGAAATTCGGGCAATTCGTGGCAGATTATTTAACGACGCCTGATAAACTTCGCGCATGATTGAGGGGGCCCGATTCGATGATCCGATTGCGAAACGTTGAGAAGTTTTACGAGCATGGGGTAACGCGGACTTACGTGCTGCGCCGGATAAGCCTGGACGTGAACGAGGGGGAATTCGTCTCTGTCATGGGTCCCTCCGGCGCCGGGAAGTCCACCCTGCTTCATATCCTGGGCATGCACGACTCCGCATGGGGCGGCGAATACTACTTTCTGGAACAACCCGTGCACAAGCTGGGCAAGGCGGACAATTGACGATTCAGAAATCGGGTCTTGAAAAATCGTCAATCGTAAATCGTCCATTGTCGGTTTTCTGCCTGAGGGTGAAACTTGCCATCATCGGACAAGACGCCTGCCCGTGCCGGGACCACAGTTCCAGGGACGGTTGTAGCGCTGGGATTTGTAAGCTTCTTCACCGGGATCATCGGTTTGGGCGCGCTGCCGGCGAGCATCCTGTTCGGCTTGGTTTGGCAAGCCTGCGGGGCGGGAACAGCCTTCGGAATCGGCGCCGGCCTGGCAGGCCCGGCGGCAATACTCTTGCCTGCTCGATAAGTGCTCGTGTCGAGAAGTATTCTCGCCGGGCACTAGGCGGTGGGGGGGACCTGTTGCGGGATGTCGAGGGTAATCCTGTTCCTGCCCGCGGTCTTGGAGGCATAGGTAGCCATATCCGCGTGCTTGATCAGGGCCTCGGGATCGGGAATGACCGAATTGCGTTCCGCAATGCCGACGCTGACGGTGATGGCCACCTCGTTGGCCGACAACTCGATCCGATGCTCCTCAACCCGCTGACGCAGCCGTTCGGCGCAGATCAGCGCCTGTTCGGAGCTGGTTTCGCGGCAGATGACCAGGAATTCCTCTCCGCCAATGCGGCAGAGCACATCGGTTGTCCGCAACGCCTTCCTGAGAACCCCTGAGATTTCGCGCAGGACCTTGTCGCCGGCGTCATGGCCGTAAGTGTCGTTCACCCTTTTGAAATGATCCAGGTCGAGATGCATGCAGGCGAGCGCATGATTGTTGCGAATGGAGGCGGACCATTCCTGTTCCAGCCGGTCCAGGGCATAGCGCCGATTCGGCAGGCTGGTCAGAGGATCGGTCAAAGCGGCCTGTTCGAGCATGCGATTGAGCACGGCGAGGTCCGCAAGCTGGTGCCGGATCTGATCGCGGTCTCTCACCACCTCCTGCTGGAGGCGAATGACCCTCAGCGCGACATTGATGCGGGCTTCGAGCACGCGGGGCATAATCGGCTTGAGGATGTATTCATTCGCGCCCGCTTCAAGGGCGTTGGCGAGCAGTTCCTCGTCGTACTTGGGCGCCAGCATCAGGATGTAGATCTGCTGTGCCGCTTTGGACTTTCGCAGCGCCTTGCACAAAGCAAGACCGCCGACGGTGGGCACTCCCCAATCGGTGATGATAAGCTGGGGATCGAATTCCAGCGCCATGCGCATGGCATCCTGGGCTTTGTGTGCGCCCATGAGCCTGCTTCCCGGGGGCAGTTTCTGACGAACGGCGCCCATGGTCGTGGGGTCTTCGTCCACTACCAGCGCCCGAATCTCCTGGGACTCCTCGCGCAACGGCGAGGCTTTTTCGGTCTGAGTGAGATCCTCCGGGCGGTTGACATCGGTGATGCTCGATAGGGGCGGAAGATCCCGCGTCTTGATCCCGAGAATCCCGCCCCAGCTGATCCATTCGTGCGCGCAGTGGTCGCAGATGGAGACCAGTTTGTCGCTGGCAATGCCTATGCGGGCTGATTTTGCCAGCAGATCCTGCAAGAGGGCTCCGCGCTTTTCGGGGCTTGCGACGCAAATGCCGCCGAGCAGCGCGGAGGCGTGCATCATCCAGGCCAGTTTCTGGGCCTGGTGCCCTTCGGGCAGATCGGAATGAACCGGATCTTCGTGGTACCGCACGGCCTGAACCCAGCTTTCCGCAAGGCCCCAGTCACGAAGCATCGCCGCAGCCAGTTCCCGGTGATCCATCGCGAAGGTCTTCTGCTCGAGCTTCATGGCCTCCTGATCCGGCTGATCCGCTGCCGCGGCGAGGATGACGGAATAGGCTTCGGGATAAATGCAGGCCAGGGCCAGCCGCCCGATCTGCGAGAGCAGCCCGCAGGTGAAGGCCTCTTCGGGATTGCCCATGTTCGAGTTCTTGCTCAGCACCTTCGCCGAGACCGCGGTCCCGAGCGAGGTGGACCAGAATTCATCGTAGTCGAAATGCTTGCAGACTCCGCCGCGCCGATAGCCGGAAATGACCGAGAAACCCAGCGCCACCTGCCAGACCACATCGAGACCAAGGCGGGTCACGGCGTCGTTCACCGCGGTGATGGCTCGCGCGCCGGCATAATACGAAGAGTTCACCAATTGCAGAAGCCGTCCCGCCAGCGCGGGATCCCCCTTGATCACTCGCGCGACTTCTGCCAGACCGACGCCCTCCTGCTGCGCCATCTTCAGAATCTGCATCGCCACGCCGGTCGGCGAAGGCAGCCGTCCAGTCGCCTTCAGTTCGTCGAAGCGCTTCTGCTTTCGCATGGCAATTTCGGACACTAAGGCTAGCCTCTGAAATACAGATACGCCCCAAGGATACAGACCAGGATGAACGCGGAAGCCGCCACTTCACGCCAGTCCCAGCCCAAGCGGGTGTGACTGCGGTCTTCCTCGGTGACGGTGCCGTAGGTAAGACTCTTGATCCGATCGTAATCCGGCTCGGCCGTGGCATAACTCACCACGACCATGACCGCTGCCGACACAATTGCGATCAGCACGCTGAAATACTGGAAATAAATGTTGTTCACAATCCAGAGGAACGACCCGTGCGCATAGCCGTTCTCAAATCCCTTCAGCCCGAGGGTCACCGGGGTGTCGACCATCATGCGGAAGACGCCCATGATGAACCCCACAATCATGGCCCACAAACATCCCTTGGCATTCAGGCGCTTGAAGAAAACGCCGAAGAAGAACACCACAAAGATGGGCGGGGCCAGGTAGCCCTGTACCGCCTGCAGATAGTTGTACAGTCCGGAGGCGCCCTTGATCACGGGTATCCACGCCAGGGCGATAACCACCATGATGCCGGTCGCGATCCGCCCCGTGCGCACCAGGTCATGCTGGGTGGCTTTGGGCTTCCATTTCTCATAAAGATCGACGGTGAACAGCGTGGAGCAGGCGTTGAACACGCCGGCCAGCGAACCCATCAGAGCGGAAAGCAGTCCTGCGACGACGATGCCGCGCAATCCCGGGGGCAGGAGGTACATGACCATCAACGGGAAAGCCCCCTGCGCCTCTTTAGTGAGGTGACCGTCCGTCCCCATCATGATGCTTTGCAGTTCGGGGATCTTGCCGCTCTTGGCGAGTGCGAAGCAGATCAGGCCGGGAATGATGAAAAGGTAAACGGGGAAAAGTTTGAGGAATGCGGCAAAGATGCTGCCGCGCCGCGCTTCCGTCTGATTGGGAGCGCCGAGGGCCCGCTGAACAATGTACTGATCCGTACACCAGTACCAGAGACCGATGATGGGAGCGCAGATCGCCATGCCCAGCCACGGGAAGTGGCCGTTGAAGTACCAGGCCTGCTTCACCACGTTGCCGAGCGCGTCCTTTTCCAGAATCGGCGCCCAGGTGCCTTGCACTCCAGGGGGTATCAGCGGCTTCCAGAGGTTGAACATATCCGACCCGCACCAGTATCGCAGCTCGCTCCATCCCCCCAGCTTGAAGAGCCCGTACACGGTAAGCAGGCCTGAACCCATAATGAGAACCGTAACCTGGACGGCATCGTTGTATGCCACCGCACGCATGCCGCCGATAATGGTGTAGAGGCCGGTCAGCACGATCACCAGCACCGACCCGATCCAGAAGCTGTCGATCTCCACCCCCCCGATATTGATGCGGAGTTCAGGCAGCAGTGTGCCGAAAACAACGCCTCCGGCGAAGATGCCCACGGCAATTTTCGACACAATGAAGGTGATCAGCGAAACAATCGAAAGCACATAGCGGGAAGCGGTGGAAAAGCGCCGCTCGAGAAACTCAGGCATGGTGAAAACGAACGACCGCGCGTAAAAAGGCACGAACACCCAGGCAAGCACCAGCAGACACCAGGCGTGCAGCTCGTAGTGAGCCATCGCCACGCCGTCCACAGCGCCGGAGCCGGCCAGCCCCACGACATGCTCGGACCCGATATTCGATGCAAAGATCGATGCGCCGATAACCCACCAGCCAAGATTGCGGCCGGCGAGAAAATAGTCCGCTGCGGTATCCTTGCTCTTACGGACGACCCACCATGCGACGCAAAGTAAGATGCCGAAGTACAGCGCGATCATCAGCCAGTCGATAGGGGTGATATGCGATTGCACGCCTGCAACTGCAATGGTTGGTATGACGGTATTCATTCGTTAGTCGCTCGGATGGTTTGGAATTGATACCGAATTCATTCCTACGCGGCTGTATCTGCCATTTATAGGACATTCCGCGATACGACACAATCTAAAAGGCTATCCGCAGTTTTCGTGGATTTCACGGGACTCATCACTGAACCACCCTCACCTTGAAGATGAGGGGTTCATGCTGTTTCCCTGAAGGGGACCGCAAAGATGCGGATACTCCCTGTTTTTGAAAAAAGCAATCGAACACGGATTCACACGGATAAACGCGGCGCGGCATAGCCGCAACCAAAAACATGAGCTCACCGCGGAAACGCAGAGGAACATTGGGACGCGGATTCACGCCGATCAAACGTGGTTTTGCTCCCACCGCAGGGACAAGCGCTGCGCGCGATTATTACACTCCGCGCCTCTTCGGGCTCCGTGTGGCCGCCCTGTCGAGCAGAATAGAATGAAGGCAGGCCTATTTCTTTCCCAGTGCCTTGTCCAGCTCCTTCTGCGCTTCCCATACTTCGCGCAGAGTAGACCCGGCCAGGTACTTCGCATCGTTATACTTGTCGTTTTCGAGCTGCGAGTTCACTTTTGCGATCTTCTCATCAGCGGTCTTGCAAGCCTCTTCAAACTCTTTGCGCTTGGCCGGTGAGAGCTTCTTTCCGCCCTTCTCCAGGTCATCCTTCAGGGCTTTGCAACGCATTTCGGCGGTTTTTTGCGTATTCTTGATTTCCTTGATCGCCTCTTCGCGCTTTCCCTTGGCTATATCTCGGGCTTTTTCGAACCGCATTTTTGCCTTGAGCAGCAGCGGTTCGGACTCGGCCCATTTTTCCTTCTCGATTCTTGCCTGAGCGGATCGCCAAGCTTCGTCGCCGGCCTTCCAATCCTCGGGAGCGAACTCCTCGGCGTGTTCGGCCTTTGCCTGCTGCATGGCCTTCTCAGCCTTTTGAATCGATTCCACAGGTCTGCTGGTACATCCAAAGACAAGGAGCGCGAGAGATAGCGTCAATAAGAGGTAGAAAAGGCGTGAATGCTTCATAGGGGACCTCCATAAAACCCGGAGTGGCGCCCGTCATCAGATGGTGGCAATGGCGACCCCGCCGGGGACACTGAATTGACTCTCCGCCAAAAGCCTTATCATGGCCGGGAGAGCCTGACAGCCGATCAGCTGAACGGTTATTGTTGCGGCTTCATTTATCGCTCTGACGGGAGCAAAAGTCAAAGGAATTGGCTTTTGGGCTAGATGGCTTCACGGTTTGCGGTCCCCCTCCTGGAAACCGTGCACCAGTCATTGCGAACCGCGAACCTCAATATTCGAGCTCTCCGTCGAAGAGCATATCCGTCAGTTTGAAGCGCCAGTTGAACGTGATTCCCCTCAAGAGCCTGAATTCGCAGTAGAAGCGCACCTGGCGGATCGGCCTGGCGGACAGCAGGCGGATATGGAAATTTGCCGGGTTGGGCTGGCTCAGGGCCGAACGTCCCTGGGGCGTCGCTGAACCGCCCGACGCTCCGGTAGCCGAATAAAAAATCTGCGCGGTGTCCGGTTCGATCTGGGTGTGTGCCCAGGGCGACTCGGCGAGTATCTTCTTTGCATCCTTATCCATCCATTCCGTCCAGGGTTTGGTCTTCTTTTCCTTGGACAGGCCAATGAAGCCCGGCAAAAACAAGAGGATGGTCGAGAGGGCAAGGGTGATTTTCTTCATGGGTTCCCCAGAAACAGAGGCAGGCGATTGCGATGGCATCACCACTTCTGGGGGCGGACCTCACGAGGGTATTGGAATTATGGAGAGCCCCGGCAGGGGCGACACAGCATCTATGAGGGTGCGCTGTCTGTGAGTTTTCAGACAACCTCTCACAGCCCACCGCCCCACATGAGGTGGCTGGAGCTGCGACTTAGAAGTTAATTCGCAACTGGAACTCGATGATCCGTGAACCGGGGTTGGCGGAACCCGAGAAGTCGTTGTAGGCGGACGTCGTCGTGCCGGAAGCGGCACTGTTCGGCCCGTTGGCGACGAAGAAATTGGTTAAGTTGAGAACGTTCAGGAAACTGGCCCTGAAGTCGATGCGGGAGCGGCTCTTTGCCCATGCGGTCCTCGCCCATCTTGGCCGTATTTTGAGAGTGATGGGAGGGCCGCGGCGGGAGATCCAAGCTCTATTTCAATGGGACCGTGAGAGTACCGATGGTGCCGGACTTTATGTCACGAATGATGATGCGGATCTTATTGGATTTAAGATTAATGGCTATGGGCGCATTCAGCACAAGACCATCCTTGAGCAACTGGTCGTGTTGCGGTGCGGTCAGTTTCAAAGGGATCCTGCGGCCCGTGCTGGCTACTATATTGGCCGCGGCGTCGAATTGAACGAATGCCAGGTCCAGCCCGCCGGTCCGTTCCGCCAATTCCTGCATGGTGTTGTGCGCGGAGAGTATCTGATCCATTGCAGTCGAGTCGGTGCGCTGTGCCTGCCGCGCCGAACTAACGACATTAGCCGCGCTCGAGTTGGGATTCAGAACTGCCGCGCTCATGAAACCGCGCGCATCAACCGGATAAATGGCTACATTCGCGCTTGTGATCGCCATGGCGACGCGCGCGAGGATTTCCGCAAAGTTCTTGCTACCCGTGTTGGCCCGGTTAACCTCGAAAGTATCGCTGCCGTAGGAGAAGGGAAAGCTGGCGGAGACCCACACCAGGCTCTTGCGTCCCGGCAGGGCCGCAAGATGATAGGAGATTGTCTCGAGCGCCTGGAGCGTAAGACTCATGCGCCGCTCGATATAAACGTCTGCCGCAAGCTGATTGCTTTCATTCAGAAACCTGTCCATCTCCTCGATAATCGCCTTCTCCTGGGCCGAGATAGCCATTGGCGCATTGTCCACGATCTCCGGGGTTGAGTTGGCCGCTTCCCTCGAAAGACCGACTTTGTAGCGCGCGAGAGCGCGCACGAGCGCTTCGGAGTTGCCGGTGAAATCGTGAATCGGCCGCAGGGAATTCCCCAGGCCATAAAGCGCAATCCGGTCCTGCGGCTCGATTTGCTGCAGGAAGCCAATCAGCTCCCTCTTGGCAGTGATTTGATCGGCGCCTGGCGTGTTCAGGGTATCGAACAAAATGACGGTAAAGTTCTGCGTAGCACCTGCACGGGAGGGCATGTTAGAAAACGTGTTCGCGGGCAAGGTTTCGGCACGGCCTACCGCTTTCTGGTTCGATTCCATCGAGAACAAGGAGATCTTCTGCGGCTTCCCCTGCTCGGTTAACTCGAAATCGTCCTGCGTCAAGTCGGTGATGGGCAGTCCCTTCCTGTCCTGCACAATGACATTCACCTGCACAAGCCGGGTTGTCACACGGGCGACGGGCGCCTGCTTTTGCGCGGAAACGCGCGATGGGCGGGCCAGAGAAAACAGGATCGAACAACTGAGACAGAACAACATCGGCAGGGATTGATACTTGGTGCTGCTCATCTGTGCGGGTATACGGCACTTCGCCTTTGAGTCACAAGCCGGAATGCCGAATCGATTACTGCTTGAGCCGGGTCTCGCTGTTGATAAAAACGCCGTGGAGGAACCGAGGAGACAGAGCAGGGGGCGTTGCAAACGACTGTGAAGACATGCAACTGATTGAATCTGCTTCAAATTATTGGATTAAAACCCATCGGTGGCAGTTTGGATGACCCTGAGGTCGCCCTCGCACAGTCAAAGAGATCAAACGGTTTAGCTGATTTTATCTATTTGCTGTTTTTTTGTAGACTCGTGGCTCAGTAGTTGCTTATTCTAGAGTCAAATCTTAGGAAATATCAAGCTCGAATGAAGGATGTATGGGGTGAGAGCTTTCCCGTCGGGGGCGTGCAGCCAGAAGTTGCGGACTATCCCGGCCGCATGAATCAGGTCAAGGAAATGCAGGTCGCCTCAGCCTTAGCCAAATTGATTCTATGATTGCTTCCAGCTGTTCTGATGCATTGATTACAGCTGAAGCATTTCGCATTGCGATTTCTGGATTGATGTCAGCGGGTTTGCCAACCGGCATCGGTTCATTCCCGGCATAGACAAAACTCGAACCTTGGGAAACAGGACTCGAGGGCAAGCTTCCAGGTTTGCCAGGGAGAAAACGGCTCTCCGTTCTCTCTCTGGTTTCAGGTCGAAACAATAATTTGAAGGAGGTTTTCGAATGCAAATCTTTAGATTTGCTGCGATTTTTGCGCTGATGGCCTTACTGGCGCTTTCCGCCGCTGCGCAGACAACCACGTCGCGCATCGAAGGCATCGTCCATGATAATTCCGACGCCGTAATTCCCGGCGCCAAGGTAACCGCGTTAAATACCAGGACGGGTATCTCAAGTGAAACAACCACTTCTGCAGCAGGCACATTCGTATTTGCGGCTCTGCAGCCCGGCACTTACACCGTAACCGCAGAGGCGCAGGGTTTCAAAAAGTCGGTGCATGCCGATGTTGTACTGAATGTCTCGGTGACCGTATCGGAGACGTTCAAGCTGGAAATCGGCCAGTTGACGGACAGTGTCACGGTCGAGGCGAATGTTCAGCGCATCAACTCATCGGATGCGCAGGTGGGCCGCAATATCACCATGCGCGACATCGACGTGCTTCCTCAGCTTGGCCGCCAGCCGATTACGCTCACGATCTATATGCCCGGAACGCAGATCAATCCGAACGACGGCTCATTTACCGTCGTAAACGGCCTGCGCCAGGGAAGCAACAATTCAACCCTGGATGGCATCGACGTGAACGACGCGGTCGTTCCCCGCATGGGCTTGTCGATGACTGCGAACAATACAGACTCAGTCGGTGAATTCCGTATGGTCACCAACGGAGGAAAGGCGGAATACGGCCGCAGCGCAGGAGCGCAGGTTGAAATGGTCACGCGCTCAGGCGGCAACCGCTGGTCGGGTAATGCGTTTGAATATCTCCGTAACACCGACATGAACGCCAACAATTTTTTTAACAACTCTTCCGGGACGTCGCGCCCCATTTTCCAACAGAATATTTGGGGCGGCTCGCTGGGCGGCCCGATCCAGCACGACAAGTTTTTCATCTTCGGCAACTACCAGCATCGGGGCACCAAAACTACCACCATTCGTAACCGCACGGTCCTGACCCCGCTGGCCAAGAGCGGGATATTCTCGTGGAAAAACCCCACTACCAGTGCGACACAACAGTTTAATATTGTTGCCAATGATCCGCGCAAGCTCGGAATCGATCCTACGGTGGCCAAGAACCTGGCCCTCCTGCCCGATCCCAACAACACTGACATCGGCGATACGCTGAATACCGCCGGATTTCGTTTCAACAGCCCCTCGGGCAGCTTCGAGGATCAGTTCACGATTCGCGCCGACTACAACATCACCACGAACAACCGCATCTTTTACCGGCACAGCTGGCAGCGCAACAGGTCGCTTGATGCGTTGAACAACGCCGATTCGACCTTTCCCGGACAGCCTTCGGGCACCCAGGGCGGGCATCGCTGGGGTCTTGCGGCCGGAGACGACTGGACGATTACGCCACGCCTGATCAACGAATTCCGTTTCGGGCACCAGAGCGCAGGCGTCGACTTCCTCCGCCCGCGCGAGGAACGGCCGTTGATCGTTTCCAACCTGTTCACCGACCCGCTGACCGCCGCGTTCGCGCAGGGGCGCAATTCTCCGGTGAACGAATACACCGACTACATGACCTGGGTCAAAAACAAGCACACGCTCAAATTCGGCGGGAATGTTCGCCTGACAACCCAGATTGGCTATGACTACAATGGAGCTTGGGCAAACATCAACCTGGCTCGTGCCAGTGGCAACACGCCGCCCGGAACGATTGGTCCCAGCGGCTCGGCCATCGCATCGGCGGATCGCACGACATTTGAGAACCTGTACAATGACTTGCTGGGGCGGATGAGCCAGACGTCGCTGATCTATTACAGCGACCTGCAGAAGTTTCAACCGGCCGGCACATCTCGCTCGCGGACCTTCAAGTTCAACGAGCAGGGCTACTTCTTCCAGGACGACTGGAAACTCAAGTCAAACCTTACCGTGAACCTCGGTCTCCGCTGGGAGTATAGCAGTGTCCCGTACGAGGCCGACGGACAGCAGGGTACCTTGGACCAGGTCGCGAATGTCAACCTCTGGAACAACATCTCTAACCTGGCCGTAGCGCGCTCTTCAAATTGGTACAACAAAGACATGAACAACTTCGCCCCCCGCATTGGTTTCGCATGGGCGCCGAGCGGCGGCAAAATGTCGATCCGCGGCGGTTACGGCACGTACTACGACCGGATCATCGGAGCCACCACCAGCGCGGCGGACGGCTCCACGCCTGGGTTTTCTTCAACCGGTACCCTATTCCCCAACTCCTCGGGAACGAGTGACATCCGTGTTAGCGACGGGGTCCCGATCTCCCCGGTACCCGGAGCGCCGGTGTTGCTGTTGCCCAACAATCGTATCAATTCCATGACGGTTTTTGAGCAGAACCTCCGGACCGGCTACGTGCACCATTTCAATTTGACGGTCCAGCGCGAGCTTTTCAAGAACACAATCCTTGAGCTCGGCTATGTGGGAACGAAGGGCGTCAAGCTCTACATGAACAGGGACGCCAACCAGACACGTGTGAATGGGGACTTCCTCCAGTCCTTCCTGCAGTTGCAGGCGTTTCGCGCCAGTGGGACTCCCGTTCCCGCCAGCAACACGCTTGTGAAGATGTTCGGTTCGGTAAGTGCGGCCATTACCGGCGTCGGCGGAAATAGCACCGTCGATCAGGGTCTCCTGGGCACTGCCTCAAATAACGTCGACCGAAATAACTACACGAAGTATCCCACTGCCAGCGTAAACGATTATTACCTGCGCAACTATCCACAGTTCAACCAGATGCGGATCGGCGGCAACAGCGGGCGCTCCTGGTACGACTCGATGTATCTCAGCCTCCGCCGGCAGGCGGGTGCGTTGAAAATGACGTTTAACTATACCTACAGCAAATCGCTCGACAACATCACTGTGGAGGGGAACGGCTTCACCTCGACCATCGACAATTTCAATATCGATTTGAACAAAGGCCGGAGTGACAACGATCACACGCATTCCGCCAATTGGCAGGGCATCTACACGCTGCCGATTGGAAGCAGCCATTTCATCGGCCGGAACTTCCCGGGCTGGGCGGACCGCATCCTCGGCGGTTGGGATCTCGGCATGCTGGGCGTTTGGCAGAGTGGAAGCGTGATGACAGTTTCCTCCGGACGCCTCACCTACGCGAGTGATGCCAACGCCTGGGCGAATTATAGCGGCGACCGGAATATCGGCACCGTGAACCGCGCTGGGAACGGGGCCGGCGGCGTCTACTTCTTGGCACCCGACCAGATCAACGCGTTCAGCTTCGCCACTGCCGGGAACATCGGTACTGGAGGGCGGAACGCTTTCCGCGGGCCGCGTTATTTCAACATTGACATGTCCCTCGTTAAGAGATTCCGGATCTCGGAACACCACTCGGTGTCCTTCCGCATGGAAGCGTATAATATTTTCAACAATGTAAACTTCCAGAATCCCGGAGTCAGCCTCGCTACACCGGCTGCCTTTGGGAGACTATCCGCCACCAATGGTGCCGCGCGCATCCTGCAAGCGGCGCTTCGTTACGATTTCTAGCAGAGGAGGCCGCCTTATAAATCAAACGCAGAGTCAAGGAGGACCCAAAGTTCTCCGTGACTCTGCGTTTTGATTTTAGCGTGCTCAATTTTGGGGACAGTCGCCATAACCTCCAAATTATGTCGTTCCATCCCAGATGTGCCCCCCCGTAATTTGGAGGTTATGGCGACTGTCCCCAAAATCTGCTGTGCTATGATTCAGGCCTCCGACCACATGCTGTTCCTGGGAGGCACTCATGCCCATCCGCGGGTGGAAGAGTCTCTTGCCTGATGCGAATCACTTCCGGGGTGAAGGCAACTTCCCCATTCCCGCATATTCAGAATTCATGCCGCCCCCCCGGCTTGGACTTCATCCCTATGGCGGAAGAAGCTGCGGGTTTTTCGACGACGAGGACCCCTGGGGATGGCCGATCTCCGAGTATGAGCAGGCGTTCGAGTTGCAGCCTGGGATGAAAAACATCGCGCGCCAGGCCCTCGGCGCCATGGTCCACCTCGGTCGCGGCGAATCCACGCACGGGATCGGCAGGAACAAACTGGCCGGCAATCCTTTCTGGCCCGAGGAACTCGCTCGCCGGGCAGGTTCGCTTTCCCATGAACGATA
>Ga0315273_10007147_pt1 | contig 13969 bp, 13 predicted proteins | sample YL17G02_0_MG_FD_205753 | JGI IMG/M metagenome (GOLD analysis project Ga0315273, IMG submission 205753) | Sediment microbial communities from Yellowstone Lake, YNP, Wyoming, USA - YL17G02_0 | ecosystem: Environmental > Aquatic > Freshwater > Lake > Sediment | place: USA: Wyoming | collected... | reverse complement strand
AGGCCACCGACCATGGCCTCTTTCGGGTCGTGTGCCCGGTCGTAATGCTCCTTCGCCGACGAGAGCAGGAACACGGTGTAGTCCATCGAGATCGCGAAGATCATGGCGAAGAAGAACACCGGCCCCCACGCGTCGACGAACCCTTGCGACTCGAAGCCGAGCAGGCCCGCACCGTGGCCGTCCTGGAAGATCAGACGGGCGACACCGAAGGCAGCACCCACGGCGAGCAGGTTCGTGACGACACCGACCGCCGCGATCACCGGTGCCTGCAGCGCGAGCAACAACAACAGGAAGCCGAGGACGAGCACGACGCCGATCACGAGCGGAGTCTTCGCTGCGAGCGTCTGCTCGAGGTCGTGATTCTCCGCCGTGGCGCCGCCCACGAGCACACCCGATGGCAGAGTGGCTCTCAGCCGATCGATTGTCGCACCGACCGCCGTGCTCGAGGGGTCGGCGTCCGGTATGGCCTGGAGCAGTGCGAGCCCACCCGAGCCTCGCTGCGCGGGCATGAGCCGGGCGATGCCGGAATCGGCCTTCACGATCACGGCCGCCTGGGTGACCGCCGCAGCCGGGCCCACGATCTGGAGTGACCCCGGCGCGCCTTGCCCAAAGGCCGACTGCACGAGCTCGTAGCCTTGCCGGGACGTGTCGCTCTGCGGCACGACCTTGATCGACGGCATCCCGGTCTTCAGGCCGAGCACCGGTAGGGCGAGCACGACGAGGATCGCGAGCGCAGCCGTCCCGAACAGGACAGGCCGCCGCCACAGGCGCTCCGCCCAGGCGGCGAACGCCGGCGAGCGGTGCTCACCCGAGTGCGCCCACTTGAGCGACAGCCTGTCGACCCGCGGGCCGAGCTTGGCCAGCACGGCGGGCAACAGCGTCATCGTTGCGAGGAGGACGAAGAGGACTGAGACCATGATCCCGAGTGCCATCGAGCGGAACGCCGGGCTCGGCACGAGCATCACCGCTGACAGCGAGATCAGCACGGTCGCGCCGGAGAAGAGCACGGCCTTGCCGGCCGTGTCCATCGTCACGGCCACCGCTTCGCGTGCGGACAGCTTCGAGCCGAAGAAGGCGCCTCGGAAGCGGTGCACGACGAAGAGCGCGTAGTCGATCCCGAGCGCCAGCGCAAACATCAGCGCGAAGTTCATCGCCCAGATCGAGATGTCGAAGAACTTCGTGCCGAGGTAGAGGGTGCCTGCGGAGGCCACGAGCCCGAGGATCGTCAGCATCAGCGGCAGGCCCGCTGCGACGAGCGACCCGAACGCGAGCATCAGGATCACGAGCGTCACCGGCCACGAGAGAAGCTCCGACTTCATCATCGCGTTGCGGTTGGCCACGTTGAAGTCGGACCACATGCCAGAGGCGCCCGTGAGGCTCACCTGCATACCGTCGGAACCGGCCGCCTTCAGTTCGCCCTTCAGGTCATCGGCGGCCGCGACCATCTCCGTCGTCGTGCCCTTCGCGCCGGCACTGACGATCGCTGTGTGGCCGTCCTGCGAGATCGAGACACCGGGGCGCGGCAGCGCAACCGACGCCACCCGGGGGTCGGCGCGCAGGATGCCGGCGACCCGGTCGACCGTGGCGGTGAACTGCGGCTCGCCCACCTTCGACTCGGACGCATGCACGACGACCATCAATGCAGCGCTCGACTGGCCGCCGAAGTTGGTGTCGATCAGTTCGCGCGCCTGCACGGACTGAGAGCCCGATGCCTCCCAGCCCGCACCGGAGAGCGCTGTTTCGACACGCGGTGCCAACACGCCAAGCCCGACGGCGACCATAAGCCACGCGACGAGAACGGTGCGGAAATGGTCTGCCGTCCAAGCTCCGAGGCGGCCGACAGGGCCCACGGCCGTCATCGTCCGGCCCCCTCGAGGATCGCGTTCAGCTCGGCCACCTGGCGCTGCACGCTGCCGCAGACCGTGTCGCACAGCTCGAAAACGCCGGCGTCGACGACGCGGTAGTAGACCTGCGTCCCCTCCTTGCGGCGGGCGACGATACCGGCGTCGTGCAGCACACCGAGGTGCTTCGAGACGTTCTGCTGCGACGCGCCCACCGCCTCGGTGAGCTCCTGCACAGTCGCTTGCCCCGCTCGCAGGTGGTCGAGCAGCCTGATGCGCATCGGCTCGCCGATGACACGGAAGCGCCGCGCCACGAGCTCGACGAGTGCATCCGGCAGCGGGTGTGGGAGCGCGAATAACGACGGCGCGGCCATACGGTCACCTCTTCCTTCATGCATTGCGCTCTCTGAAGTTGATTTCTCGCCCAGTATACACAACTCCAAGATTGTGGAAGATACGTAGTTGTTACTGATCCCGCCTACGCCGTCTACCCCGATGCGGAGGCCCCCGGCTGGACGCACACTGGAGGCACGAAGCTGATGGCGTGACACGGGAGGAGGCAGGTGATGGCGAAGAAGATCGTGATCCTGGGGGGCGGCACGGGCGGCACCCTGATGGCGAACCGCCTCCGCAAGCTCTACGAGCCGGGCGAAATGGAGATCGCCGTCGTCGACAAGGACGACCGGCACGTCTATCAGCCCGGGCTTCTGTTCGTTCCCTTCGGACTTGCGCACCTCGACGAGATCGTCCGGCCGCGCGCCCGCCAGCTACACACCGGCATCACCTTCCACGAGGCGGGCATCGACCGCGTCGAGCTCGACGCGAGCACCGTGCACCTCGAGAACGGCATGACGCTCCTCTACGACGTCCTGATCGTCGCCACCGGCGCGCACCTCCAGCCCGAGGAGACGGAAGGCATGACGGGCCCCGGCTGGATGGAGAGGGTCTTCACCTTCTACACCCCCGAAGGCGCGGCCGCTCTGGCCGGAGCTCTCAACAGCTTCGACGGCGGCAAGGTGGTCGTCAATTTCGTCGATCTACCGATCAAGTGTCCCGTGGCACCGCTCGAGTTCGCGTTCCTCGCCGACTGGTATTTCCACGACTGCAAGGTTCGCGACAAGGTCGAGATCACGTACGTGACACCGCTCGACGGCGCGTTCACGAAGCCGATCGCCTCCGAGCGGCTCGGCGGCCTGCTCGCCGAGAAGGGGATCGAGCTCGTGACAGAGTTCTCGACCGGCGAGATCGACGGTCAGGGCGGGCGGCTCGTCAGCTACGACGAGCGCGAGGTGCCGTTTGATCTCCTCGTGACGATCCCGCTGCACGGCGGCGCCGACTATGTCAACCGCTCGCCGGGACTCGGCGACGATCTCGGCTTCGTTCCCACGGATCCTGCCACCTTGCAGTCGAAGGCCCGGCCGAACGTCTTCGCGCTCGGCGACGCCACCAACGTGCCGACGTCGAAGGCAGGCTCGGTCACACACTTCGAGGGCGAAGTACTGACCGAGAACATCCGCCGCTTCCTCGCCGGCGAGGAGCTCGACGCCTCCTACGACGGGCACGCCAACTGCTTCATCGAGACGGGCTTCGACAAGGCGCTCCTGATCGACTTCAACTACGAGACCGAGCCGCTTCCCGGCCGCTACCCGTCGTCCTTCGGGCCGATGCCGCTGCTGCAGGAGTCCCGACTCAACCACCTGGGGAAGCTGATGTTCCAGTGGATGTACTGGCACGTGCTGCTTCCGGGCCGCGACATCCCGGGGATCTCCCCGCAGATGCAGATGACAGGCAAGAAGCACGTCGAGACCCACGCGTGAGAAGGGAAAGGAAGGAGAGATGACGATCACCGAGATGACCCAGCTCGACCGAGACTCGGAGGGGTTCCTCACCGACCCGCAGCAGTGGAACGAGGCGGTCGCCGCCACGATCGCGGGGGAGGTCGGCATCGCCGAGCTGACGCCGCGCCACTGGCAGGTCGTCGACTACATGCGCGAGACGTATCTCGCGACCGGCCAGGCACCCTCGATCCGCACGCTCGGAAAGCAATCCGGCGTCCCCATCAAGGAGCTGTACACCCTGTTCCCGAAGGGCCCGGCCAAGCTCGCCGCCAAGATCGGCGGCATCCCGAAGCCCCGCGGCTGCATCTAGGAGGCAACAATGACAACGATGACAGACCACGACCTCGAGCAACTCGTCACACCCGACGCCGCCGAGAAGCGCGAGCAGATCGAGAAGGTGTCGATCGTCATCTCCAAGGGCTCTCTGGACGGCGTCTATCCCGGTCTGATCATGGCCAACGGGGCACGAATGGAGGGTATGGAGGCCAACGTCTTCTTCACGTTCTTCGGGCTCGACGCGATCACAAAGAAGCGGCAGGCCCGCATCAAGGTCGCGACGGTCGGCAACCCCGGCATGCACATTCCAACGCTCATCGGCGCCATCCCGGGCATGTCCTTCCTGGCGACGAAGATGATGGCGCGGAAGATGGAGAAGCTCGACATCCCACCCGTGCCCGAGTTCGTCGAGATGATCGCCGACTCAGGCGCCGGCATCTACGGATGCAAGGCAAGCGTCGACATGTTCGGCCTCGGCGACGACGACTTCGTGCCCTACCTCACCGACGTGATCACGGTCGGCGAGTTCTACGAGAAGGCCGCCGGCGGCGAGATCGTCTTTACGTAGCGCACGGACTCAGGGGAGCACACGACGAGCCGCCCTCAGGCGGCTCGTCGCTCGGTAACAGGCTTCAGCCTGTCTCCTGGGTTCAAGCGGGGGCATGCGAGACGCGCTCGACGACCCGGGCGAGGCGGCTGCGCACCTCGGCTGCGACGGGCGTGAGGTCGTCATTGCAGACGATCGAGAGCATGCGCTCCGCATCGACGGCGGAAACGAACGTCCGCTGGCCGCGCTGGTAGACGGCGACGTTGCAGGGAAGCAGGACGTCGGGCTCTGGCTCGAGCTCGAGAGCCTGATGGGCGAACGTCGGGTTGCACGCGCCGAGAATCAGGTACGGTTCCATTATACACAACTCTACGCTTGTAGATTATACATAGTTGTTACTGATTCACCCGCGCCGACGAGACGCTCGCCTCGCCGGGCCTTTCTTTCCGAACGGGATGCGGCATGCGGGGTAGGCTTCAGGACAACCCTGACCGCTGCGGCAATCCCTCACGCGTGTCATCGTCATTCGAGCATCCCGAGGGCAAGCACGATCCGATCGTACCGCTCCGCTGAGCAGGCGAGACGCCAGCCCTACGCGGGCACGGCGCGCGTCGCCTGGTGCGAGACGATCTTGCGCTTGACCCGCTGCAACGCGTTGTCGATCGTCTTCGTATCGCACTCGAGCTCGACCGCCATCGTGTCGTACGACTTGCCGTCGAGATAGAGGCGAAGCGCATCGGACTCGAGTGAGGACAGCGTGGTGCCAAGGCAGCCCACAAGGCTCTGGAGTTCCTCGGTCGAGATCACGCAGCTGGCGGGATCGTTCGTTCCCGGACCGGGCAGCGCATCGCCCAGGCTACAGTCGCCGTCGTTCTCCTGGCCTGCCGGCGTATGGCTGAACGAGATGTACGTGTTCAGGGGCGAGTGCTTGAACCGCGTCGCCGTCTTGATCGCCGTGATGATCTGACGCGTCACGCACAGCTCGGCGAAGGAGCGGAACGACGTCTCCTTATCGTGCCGGAAATCGCGCATCGCCTTGTAGAGCCCGATCATCCCCTCCTGGATCAGATCGTCCGCGTCGCCGCCCGCGAGGAAATAGCTACTCGCCTTCAGCCGCACGAAACCGTGGTAGCGGCGCATCAGCTGATCGAGGGCCACCTGGTTCCCGTTGCGCGCTTTGAGGACGAGTTGCAGATCCTCAAGTTCACGTTGAAGCTTCTGAGGTGTCTTGGGGGCGACGGCTGAGCGGGGGGACATCGTTTCTCCCTGTTTAGAGCGTTTTCCGGACTCGTACGCTTCCTGGTCGACTGAAGTCTCACCCTGAAGTTGAGGGAGAACGTAGCACCTTCTTGCACGCGTTACAACCCCTTTGCAAATTTTGCACTGTGATTAGAACACGTGTTCGAGTGGGCCGCCCGCCATGGTGAGCGGCTTCAGCCGGTCTCCCGTGTTCGTCGCGCCTCCAGGCTCCTTCAGAGGCCGCGGCGCAAACGCTCGAGCTTCGCCCGCGTCTCGGGGTCGATACGGTCGCGAACCCGCGACACTTCGTCCTCGACATGGGTTGGGCTCTCGAGGTCGCGCAGGAACGTGCCCGACGAGAGCTTGCGCACCTCCTGGCCGGAAGTGCCACGGACGGCTCCGTCGGAGGAGACGAGGCAGACGCGCTCCCGGTCACGGTGCTCGGCAGCCAGCCGCTCGAGCAGCGTGTCGGCATCGGGGGCGTAGCGGACGGAGAGCGGCCCTACCTCGAACTCCTCGCCCACACCGTCGAAGACAACGACCCCGCGCGCTCCGTTTACGGCAACGAAGCTTGCGAGCTCGTCGGTCAACTCCCGCACATCGGTGCGTCCTCCGGCGTGGAGCAGGTTGTAACCGTCGAAGAGGTAAAGCGTCGGCTCGGGCACGGATGCATCGTAGGGACGAGGCACAGATCGAGCGCGCGGCCCACGATCCGTAGGGGCGAGGCGCAGCACCGAGCGCCGCACCCACGACCCCGCGGCACCCCCCGGACGACGCATGCGCGTCGCACCCTACAGGCGTTGTCGACGCGCCTCGTACAGCAGCACCGCCGCCGCGACGCTGACATTCAACGACTCGACGCCCGACGCGAGCGGAATCGAGATGGTCGTGTCGCAGGTCTTACGGACGAGTGGCCGCACGCCCTTGCCCTCGGCACCGAACACGAGCGCAACCCCACCGGTGAGGTCAGCCTCCCACATCGTCTGAGGCGCGTCTGCGGCAGCCGCGTACGACCAGAGGTCGTCCCGCTTGATCTCGGCCAGATACCGGGCGAGATTCGGTACGACCGCTACCGGCAGGTGCTCGACGGCGCCCGCGGACGACCGGCAGACGGCGGGCGTCACCTGGGCCGCCCCGTGGGCAGGCACGATCACCCCGGTCGCGCCGGCACCCGCTGCAGAGCGAATCACCGCACCCAGATTTCGCGGGTCGGTCACCTGGTCGAGACAGGCAAGCAGCGGCTTCTCGAGCGCCGCGAGCTCCCACGGATCGGCGTACGGGTACGGGCTCGCCCAGGCGACAACGCCCTGGTGATCGGGGCTCGCGGCGGCCTCGGTGAGCTCCCGTTCCTTGACGACCCGTGGCCGCGGGCTCTCGCCGAGCCAATCGAGCGACGCCGCTGCGCGCTCGGACACCCACAGCTCGAGCACTTCGCGTCGGCCGCGCAGTGCCTCACGGACCGCATTGCGGCCGTAGATGAGCTCTCGCGTCATGGCAGCGGCACGAGCTCGAAGCCTCCGGGAACGTCGCGTACTTCCCAGCCGGCAGCGGCGATCTCGTCTCGCAGGCGATCAGATTCCGCGAAGTCACGCGCGGCACGGGCCTGATTCCGCGCCTGCGCCAGCGCCGTGACCTCCGCGGGAGCCTCGACCGTGTCCCCTAGGTCGCCGAGTCCGAAGATGGCAAGCCCGCGCCGCAACTCCTCGAGCGCGCCCTCGCGGGCCCACCGGTGGAGCAACGCGAGCGCGGCGGGCGTGTTGAAGTCGTCATCGAGGACCGCAGCGAGGGCACCCCAGTCACCCACTCCGCGGGTTTCTCCACGAAGAGCGTTGCGGAGGGTCTCGACCTGGACGGCCGCCGCCGTCATCGTCTCCTGCGAGAACTCGAGCGGCTTGCGCCAGTGGCCCGTCATCAGGAAGAGCAACGCCGCCTCTCGCCCCCACTCCGCGATCACCTCCTGGATCGTGGCGACGTTACCGACCGACTTCGACATCTTCTCGCCGACGAACCGGAGGAGCCCGTTGTGCATCCAGATCTTCGCGAAGGGGCGACCCACCGCCTGCGATTGGGCACGCTCGTTCTCGTGGTGGGGAAAGACGAGGTCGAGGCCGCCGCCGTGGATCAGAAACTCGGGTCCGAGCGTCTTCTCAGCCATCGCCGAGCACTCGATGTGCCAGCCGGGCCTGCCGGCCCCCCACGGCGAGTCCCACGAGGTGTCCTCACCGTCCTTCGTTGCCTTCCAGAGCGCAAAGTCCCGAGGGTCCTCCTTCAGCAGGCTCGGCTCCTGCTCCTCGATCTGATCGGGTCGATGACCGGAGAGCGCACCGTAGGTTGCGAAGCTCGCAACCCGGAAGTAGACGTCGCCACCGGCCTCATACGCATGATCGGCGTCGACCAACTCTTCGATCAGTGCGATGATCTCGGGAATCGTCTCGGTCGCAAGAGGCTGCTCGTCGGGCATCTCGAGCCCGAACGAGGCGGTGTCCTCGAGGTACCACGCGGTCGCCTCGCGCGCCCGTACCGCGCTCGCCCCTGGCGCGACTTCGTAGATCTTGTCGTTGACGTCCGTGATGTTGTGGACGTACGTGACGGCGTAGCCGCGTTCGCGCAGCCAGTTACGCAGCCAGGCGAAGATGACGAACGGGACGGCATTACCGATGTGCGCCCGCTGGTACACCGTCGGGCCGCAGACGTACATCCCCACCTTCGCCGGGGGGTCGGGAAGCGCGACGAGCGACTTCGTCGAGGTGTCGTAAAGGCGTACCGTCATCGCGGTGTTATAGCGGCGGCTGCGCGACGAAGTGCCTCGTCACGGGGCACCGCGGCCACCACCGTCCACAGCTCCGGGCCGCGCTCGGCGCCGGTCAGTGCGAGACGGAGCAGCTTCAGGTTGCCGCCAACCGCCTTGAGCTCGCGAACAATCCCGCGGGCATCAGCCTCGTCGAGGTGGTCGGGAGCAGGAACCCGGAGCTCCACGAACCGCTCTATCGTGGGCCGCGCCTCGTCGCCGAGCGCAACGTCCCCCGGCTCGAGGATCTGCCGTGCGATCTCCCGCGCCTCCACAAGCGTGCGCGCGCCACGGAGAGCGCGCGCGAGCTCGGGCGGAGCCCCGGCCGCAGCAACAAGGTCGGCGTCGGGCATCTCGGCGATCGCATCGATCGCAAGCCGCTGGATGCGCGACATGTCGAGGCGGACGTCATGCCGCGGCAACCCGAGCTCGTCCAGGTACGCACGCACCGCCGCGGCGGGAACACCCTCGTCACGGAGATCGGCGACCGAAGCGTGCTCGGCGCGCTTGGAGAGCTTCTTGCCGTCGTCGCCGAGCAGCAGCCCGTGGTGGATTACCTCGGGTAGCTCGCCGCCGAGCGCCCGGGCGATTCGCTGCTGCACCTCCTCATTCGGGCGATGATCCGAGCCGCGGATGATGTGCGTGATGCCGAGGTCGAGGTCGTCGACGACGGTCGCGAGCTGGTAGGTAGCGGTGCCGTCCGCCCGCGCGAGCGTCGTCCCGGCGAGGCGGATCGAGCCGTCCGCGTCGCGAATCGCTCCCGCCTCGAGCGCGACCGCAGCCGCCTCGGCGTGACGAGGCGCTCGCGTGCTCTGCCGGATCGGCCCCTCCTCCCAGGTGATCCCGAGCCAGCCGAGGTCGGCGAGGATCGCCTCCTCCCCACCGGGGACGCTGCGTTCGGGGTCGGTGTCGTCGATACGCAGCACAAAGACTCCACCGTGCTCGTCGGCGTAGGCGCGGTTGGCCACGGCGCTGAGCGCGTTCCCGAGGTGAAGCGACCCTGTCGGGCTCGGTGCGAAGCGGACGCGAACGGCGGCGCTCACGCGTCGATCGTGATGTGGCCGGAATGGGCCGCGACCCGCTCGAGCCAGGCGCGGATTGCAGGATACGGCCCCAGATCGAACAAGCCCTCGGGCGCGACGTGGGTGTAGGCGTAGAGCGAGATGTCGGCCACCGTATATTGCTCGCCCACGAGGAATGTGCGAGTGTCGAAATGGTGCTCCATTGCGTCGAGCGCCACGTACCCGTTCGTCGTCTGCTCGCTGATGCGCTCGGCGTGCTTCTCGGCCTCTCCCGAGTAGGCGATCAGGAACCGGACGACGGCTATCGACGGCTCGTGCTGGTACTGCTCGAAGAACTGCCACTGCAGCACCTGCGCGCGCTCGTAGCGATCGTCGGGAACGTACTCGGTGCCGTCCCCGAGGTACCAGAGGATCGCGTTCGACTCCGCGAGCGGCCGCCCGTCGTCGAGCACGAGCGTCGGCACGCGCCGCGCCGGATTGAGGTCGCCAAGCACCTCGGCGCGATTCGAGCGGTCGACGACGCTGAGCTCGCGCAGCTCGAGCGGAAGCCCGAGCTGCGCAGCGAGGAGGCGCACCTTGTAGCAATTGCCGGAGACGGCGGAGTTGTAGAGGAGCACCCGCTCACTCTCGCACATGGATGCGCGCCGGGGCCGAACGGTCAGGCCGTGCGCGTTGTCCAGGAAGCCGAGAGGAACGGGCTGCTGGCGATTGTCTGGTAGACGACGCAGTAGCGTTCCGTCAACCGGAGCAGGGTGTCGAGCTCCTCTTCGCTCGCGTCGGTCTCGAGCTCGAAGGAGAGGCGGATCGCGCGGAACACAACCGGAGCCTCCTTCGAGACGGCGAGCGTGCCACGAAAGTCGAGTTCTCCTTCGGCGCTAACACTCCCCGCCCTGACGTCGATCCCGATCGACGTGGCAACGGCCCGCAGGGTGACTCCCGCGCAGGCGACCAGCGCCTCGAGCAACATGCCCCCGAGCAGCGGCTGAGGCCGTCACCGCCGGTCGCCGGATGGAGGCCCGCCTCGGCAAGAGCGCGGCCCGTGGCCACCGAGCACGTGATCCCCGAGCCCAGCGTCCCGTTCGCCCGCAACGTGACGAGCGCCTCATCCGGCTCACGGCGGTAGAGCTCCTTGAGCGGCTCCTGAGCACCGCTCAGCTGATCGCGGTCAACAAGCCCTTGCTCGGACTTCGTCAACCGACTGGATCGGGACGGACGATCACCGTGTCGGCGACCTCGATGATCTCCGTCACCGGAAGGTCGGCTCGCTGAGCGTGCTCGCGAATCTTTTCCGGGCTCGAGGCCTGATAGATACAGACGGTGCCGAGGCCACCCTCGCTCTCCGACATGACGTACGAGCGAATCCACCGGATGTCGTCGGACATCTCCTCATCACCAACCTGCGACGAGCGCGCCGCCGCAGCCTGCAGTTCCTCTGGCGAAGCCCAGCCACCACGTCGCAGAATCGCATAGGTCTTCATTCGAACCTCCTCTGTCGGCTACCGGGATCGCTATCGAAGTGGCTCTGAGGATCCATGATGCGCCGAGTGAAGTCAAACTGCGTCGCGCACGAAGTTCGCTGGCGTGCCTCGCGCAGGTGGCCTCCTTCCTTCGAACATCGTAGGATCTCGTTTCCAGCCAGGTAGTAAGGAGGGGTCGTGACCGAAGACCCGGAGCTGAGGCGAGGGGCAGAGGAGAGCGCAGCACCGACGGACATCGTCGATCCTGCATCGGGGCTTCGGTTCCAGGAGCTCATCGAAGCGCTCCCGCTCGCCGTCTACCTCGATCGCCCGGACGAGACCGGCACGTCGTACTACGTCAGCCCCCAGATCGAGACCATGCTCGGCTACCCCGCGGCAAACTGGCTGCGCAGCGACTTCTTCGAGACCGTCCTCCATCCGGAGGACAAGGCAAGCGTCCAACAGAACCTCACCGACATATTCGCCCGGCGTGACGACACGTCCGGTGGGCGATACCGGCTCCTCGCCGCGGACGGGCGCACGGTGTGGGTCGACGACCAGATGGTCGTCGTCAAGGACGACGAGGGTGAGCCCCTCTACGTGCAGGGATTTCTGATCGACGTCACCGAGCAGGTGGAGCGCGAGACAGAGCGCGTCCGAGCCGTCGAGGCGCAGCGAGACGCGGAATACCGCTACCGGCAACTCGTGGAGAACCTCCCGCTGGCTATCTACCTCGACCGACCGGACTCGAGCGCAACCTCCGAGTACATCAGCCCGTCGGTGGAGCGCATGTTCGGCTACCCGGCAGAGCAGTGGATGGAGGACGGTTTCTTCCAGTCCATCATCCATCCCGACGACAGGGAGCGCATGCTCGTCGAGATCGCTAGGACGGTCGAGGGTGACGATCCGGCCGCGCGCAGCGAGTACCGCCTGATCGCCGCCGACGGACGGACGTTGAACGTCCGCGACGAACAGTGGACACTCAGGGACGCCGACGGAAACCCCGAATGGTTGCAGGGCTTCCTGATGGACGTGACCGATGAGACGCTCGCCCGCGCGGAGCTGACCGAGGCGCTGACCAGGGTCGAGGAGGCCGAGCGGAGGTTCCGCCAACTCGTCGAGGAGCTCCCGTTGGCGGTCTACATCGACAGGCCCTACTCCGGCGACGCCCAGGCCACCGCCCTGGGCGCGGTCTACGTGAGCCCGCAGATCGAGAGGCTGTTCGGCTACCCGGCCGAGCGGTGGCTCGAGGACGGCCTCTGGGAGAGCGTCATCCACCCCGACGACCGCGACTGGGTGCTCGAGGAGTACACACAGAGGATCAAGCGCAGCACGAACCGGTGGTCCGACCGATACCGGGTCATTGCGGCCGACGGTCGCACCGTGTGGGTTCGTGACGACGCAGTCGTGGTGACGGACGAGACGGGCGCCGCCCAGTACGTCCAGGGGTTCTACATCGACGTCACGGACACGACGCTCGCGGAAGCCGAGACACGGCGACAGAAGCAGTACTTCGAGTCGCTCGTCGAGGTGAGCCCCGTCGCAGTCGTGACGATGAATCGCGAGGAGACGGTAACCGGCTGGAACCCGGCTGCTATCAACCTTTTCGGGTACGAGCCGGACGAGGCGATCGGTCGCTCGATCCGAGAGCTCGTGCTTGATTCGGACGTCTTGCCGCCCGATGCCGGCGTCGAGCCTGACGAGGCGCTCGCCGCAGGCCGTGTCGAGCGCGTCACGCAGCGGACGAGGAAAGGCGGCTCATTGATCGACGTCGAGGTCTCGATGGTACCCCTCCACGTCGACGGCGACCATGTTGGCTTCTACGCCATCTACCGCGACATCACCGAGCGGGTACGGCACGCGCGCACCCAGGACGCACTACGCCGCATCGCTGAGAGCACCGTGGCCGAGGACATGGAGGGCTTCTACGCCGAGATCCACAGCGTCGTCGGCGAGCTGATGTACGCGGACAATCTGTACATCGCGCTGTACGACGAGGAACGGGGCGCGCTCAGCTTCGCCTACTACGTCGACGAGGTCGACCTCGAGGTTCCGGATCCGAACACGTGGGAGCCGCTGGAGGACACCGCGCTGGGACGAGGCTCAACGGCCTACGTGCTGCGAACCGGGCAGGCGATCCTGATGCCCCCGGAGGTGGGCGCGGAGCTCGTCGCGAGCGGTGAGATCGAGATGGTCGGGTACGACTCGATCGACTGGCTCGGCGTCCCGCTGCGCGCCGATGGTCGCACTATCGGCGTGCTGGCGGTCCAGAGCTATGACGAGAAGCACCGCTTCACTGAACGCGAGAAGGACCTCCTGGCCTTCGTCGGCCAGCACATCGGCACGGCGCTGGAGCGCACGCGACTACACGGAGAGATGCGACAGCACCTGCGGGAACTCGAAACGGTGAACCGGATCGGCCAGGCGCTCGCGTCGCAGCTCGACCTCGATGCACTGGTCGACCTCGTGGGCGATCTGATCGGGGAGACGTTCGACGCCGACGTCGCCTACGTCGCGTTCCACGACGCGACGACGGATCTGATCGAGTTCCCGTACTACCAGGAGGGCAACCGTCGCACCGAACACGACGCGGTGCTGCTGGGCCAGGGGCCGACCTCGCGCGTACTGCGTTCGCGAGAGCCACTCCTGCTGCACGGCGACGAAGAGTTCGCCGGGCTTGGGGCGCGGCGCGTCGGGACGGCGTCGGGCTCGTACCTCGGAGTACCGATCGTTGCGGGCGACACGGTGATCGGCGTGCTCAGCGTGCAGACGACCAGAGACACGGCCCGGTACGACGAGGCGGACGCCAGCCTTCTCTCGACGATCGCTGCCAACGTCGGGGTCGCGATCCAGAATGCCCGCTTGTTCCGGGAGGCCCAGGAGGCCCGGGGGGAGGCCGATGCGGCAAACCAGGCGAAGAGCGCCTTCCTCGCCACGATGAGCCACGAGATCCGCACCCCG